>Ga0209103_1000453_pt1 | contig 12907 bp, 7 predicted proteins | sample 4C3metaG_FD_184152 | JGI IMG/M metagenome (GOLD analysis project Ga0209103, IMG submission 184152) | Freshwater bacterial and archeal communities from Indian Creek, Illinois, USA - 4C3 metaG (SPAdes) (version 2) | ecosystem: Environmental > Aquatic > Freshwater > Unclassified | place: USA: Indian...
GAAAGAAAACCAGCCGGAAAAGCAAGCCGGCATAGAATCAGAACGCGCAACACCGAACCCTCGGTCACGTTCACCGGAATGCCGGTCACGTTGCCGGAATCAGCGGTCACGTTCGCCGGAATATGCAGCCATTGACCGGGCCACGCGCTGGGTCTTTGTGCAGATCAAGAGCAACAAGAGCGCACGCAGCGCTTCGAGCTTTTTGCGGGCGCTGCACAAGGCGTGCCCGATCAAGATTCAGAAGCTGTTGACCGACAACGGAAAAGAGTTCACCGACCGTCTGTTTGGCGGTGCCCAGCGCCAACCAAGTGGCACGCATGAGTTTGATCAACTGTGTCAAGCCCTGGATATCGAGCACCGCCTGACCAAGCCCAGGACGCCCCAGACCAACGGCATGGTCGAACGCTTCAATGGGCGCATCGCCGATGTGCTCAAGACCAACCGCTTTCGCGACGGGGAGGACATGGAGCAGACGCTGCTGCGCTATGTGCGCCTGTATAACCATCAACTACCCCAAGCAGCCCTCAAGAGTAAAACGCCGCTCCAAGCCATGAATGAATGGTACGCTACACATCCGCATCTCTTTCATCGAGCGCCTTATGATCGTCCGGGATGTGACATCTATGTGGCTGGATCGATCCCGGCAAGTCCGGGAGGGTGGAGCTAGACACGCTGTGCGGGTATGTCTGCCCTGATGAAGCCAACCCAAACACACTCAAGATGCGCCGTCAGGTGGCACGGCGGGCGCTCGATGAGTTGGCGACGGTGGGTTGGACTGTGAGCGAGTACGCGCGGGGCAAGTGGGAGTTGAAAAGGCCCAAAGAAAGCTCAAAGCCGCACGCACCAGACGCACCAGCACCTGAGCTACTGCCGCCGCCTGCGCAGATTGCCGACCAAATCTGCTGCTGACCCGCAATGCGCGGCACAGCCCCGCAGCCGCCTGGGCACCCCGCGAACGCCTAGGTAGGGGCCGCCTTCGGCGGGGGTTTGGGGGCAGATGTCGGTATCTACCAAACCTTGAGCAAGGCCAGCGCTGGGGGATCGCCACAGGCCCGCCAGAACCGCGCTGGTGGTGTTTTTGGGGTGTGGATGGGGTTGGGGTAGCCAAGGCGCTCAAAAAGCGCTTGCAGAGCCTCTAATCGAGCCGCAAGCCAAGCCGCCATGCGCTCAAGGGCTGGGCAACGGCGGCGCCTAGTGGCAATTAGCGTAACGCGTCACGCTAAATTGATATTTTATCGTAACGAAAAAACGGCAGGCGTGGTACAGCCGCCCGAAGGCGTGGTGCAGCCGCCCGAAGGCGTGGTACAGCCGCCCGATTTTCTGCGGCTTAAGCAGTATTAACAGACCCATTCAGGTCTGTCAGGCGCGGCACAGCCCCGCCGCCTTTTGGGCGTCGGGCTGGCCTTGCTTTGAACAGCCAAACACCCAAACACCCCTCAAAAAAATAACCCACGAGCGCCCAGGTATTGGCCGCGCTTCGCGCGGGGGCTTGGGGGCAGGTGTCGGTATCTGCCAAGCCTTGAGCAAGGCCAGCGCTGGGGGATCGCCACAGGCCCGCCAGAACCGCGCTGGTGGGATCTTTTGCCGTAGTAACTCTACCCGACTGTACCGTAGTAACTCTACCCGACTGTACCGTAGTAACTCTACCCATTCGCCGTAGTAACTCTACCCATTCGCCGTAGTAACTCTACCCGCCCGCAGAGTGAAAAACGGGTTCCATCCAGGAATCTCCAAGATTCCCCAGCATGCGCGGCACAGCCCCGCCGCCTTGAGGGCGTTGGGCTGGCCTTGCTTTTTTTTCTAAATACCAAACTTCCCCGCTCCTGAAGTTTTCCCTTTGAGCCAGTTTTTCCAGACACACCCCCGCCCCCCCGCCTATGAAGCTTCTCTTTGAGCTGACCTTTTTTTGCGGGCGGCTTTTTTTATGGGCGGCTTTTTTGCTTAGTTTCACTTTGAGCACATCTCAAAAACCAGCCCCGTGCGCCTGATCCTTGGCCGCGCTTCGGCGGGGGCTTGGGGGCAGGTGTCGGTATCTACCAAACCTTGAGCCAAAGCCAGTGCTTGGCAGCACCGCAGACCCGTCAGAACCGCGCTGGAGGCGTTTTTGGGGCGCGGTTGATGGCGAGGTGGCCACGGCGCTCAAAAAGCGCTTGCAGAGCCTCTAATCGAGCCTCCATCCCCAGCCGTCCAGCGCTCGCGGGGATGGGGGCGGCGGCGATTGGCCTTAATTAGCGCAACGTGTTACGATAAATCATGCATTATCGTTACTGTGTGACGTTAAAGATATGGCTGGCCGCCGTGCGCTGCTTGTAATCCTGAGGCCTGCGGCAGTCTCTACGCTGGTGTTGGCTGCTCGATCTCAAAGAAGCCCTGCTACCACCACCTGCTCCCAAGCCCCCGGCGCTTGCGCCGGCCCATGCCTAGGTGCGCAGATACGTTTCCCAGTTGGCGCTGCGCCTTCGCCATTTGGTACTGTTTGAACTGCTGGCACTCGCTGGCACCGGGGGCAGCGCCGGGTGCTGGTCAATTTAGGCCCGTTAGGCCGTGTATGCGCGATGTATGCGGTGCGATCTTGGCTTGCTCTACGATCTGCGCATGCTGGGCGTGGCCTTGAGAGGCTTAGCTAGTATGCGTTTTTAGTTGCCCCAAAACGCATACGCTGCGCATACATGCTTGACTTTAACTAGGGGCTTCTGCCTTGAACCCTCTGTAAGTCGTTGATTTATTTGGAGGCGCGGGCCGGAGTCGAACCGACCTACACGGATTTGCAATCCGGTGCATAACCGCTTTGCTACCGCGCCTTCGTTTGGGCACATCCGGCTCGGCCAAGGGCGACGAAGCCGGAAAACAAGCCAGCGCTTGCCTTGGAAAAAATTGGAGCGGGAAACGAGATTCGAACTCGCGACCTCAACCTTGGCAAGGTTGCGCTCTACCAACTGAGCTATTCCCGCGTTTTGCAGCCTTCGCAGCTTGCGCCGCTCTCAACTGCAGAGCCGCTATTCTATACCGAAAATGAGACCGCCCCGCAGCATAGGGAAAAAAATTTTCGGCAAAACCTGCCCTCAGTGCTTCAAGGTGGCCACGCCCATGGGCTCGGCCGCCGCCACAACCGCTGCGCCAGCCGGGGCCACAGCATCGTCGTCGGCGCTCAGGGGCAGCGGGTGGCGCTCCAGCGCCAGCTCCAGCACCCGATCGATCCACTGCACCGGCACGATATCCAGCCCTTTTTTCACGTTGTCGGGGATGTCGGCCAGGTCTTTCACGTTCTCTTGCGGGATCAGCACCGTTTTGATGCCACCGCGCAGCGCCGCCAGCAGCTTTTCTTTGAGGCCGCCGATTTCGGTCACTTCGCCGCGCAGCGTGATCTCGCCCGTCATGGCCACGTCGGCGCGCACCGGGATGCCGGTCAGGGCCGAGACGATGGCCGTGGTCATGGCGGCGCCGGCGCTGGGGCCGTCTTTGGGCGTGGCCCCGTCGGGCACGTGGATGTGGATGTCGTTTTTCTCGAAGGCTTCGGTCTTGATGCCCAGCGCCCGCGCGCGGCTGCGCACCACGGTGCGCGCGGCCTCGACCGACTCTTTCATCACCTCGCCCAACTGGCCGGTGCGCGTCACATTGCCCTTGCCGGGCATGAGCGCGGCCTCGATGGTGAGCAAATCGCCGCCGACTTCGGTCCAAGCCAAGCCCACCACTTGGCCGACCTGGTTGTTTTGCTCGGCACGGCCAAAGCTGTATTTGCGCACCCCCAGGTAGTCGCCCAAGCACTCGGACGTGACCTGCACCGGGGCGGTGTATTCTTTGAGCAACAAGCCCTTGACCACCTTGCGGCAGATTTTGGAGAGCTCGCGCTCGAGCGCACGCACCCCGGCCTCGCGGGTGTAGTAGCGCACCACGTCGCGCACCGCCTCCTCGCTAAGCTCGAGCTCGCCGGCGCGGATGCCGTTGTTTTTGAGCTGCTTGGGGAACAGGTACTTGAGCGCAATGTGGGCTTTTTCGTCCTCGGTGTAGCCCGACAGGCGAATCACCTCCATGCGGTCCAGCAGCGCCGGCGGGATGTTGAGCGTGTTCGAGGTGGCCACGAACATCACGTCGGAGAGGTCGAAATCCACCTCCACGTAGTGGTCGCTAAAGGTGTGGTTCTGCTCCGGGTCCAGCACTTCGAGCAGGGCCGAAGACGGGTCGCCACGAAAATCCATCCCGAGTTTGTCGATCTCGTCGAGCAAAAAGAGCGGGTTGCGGGTGCCGACCTTGCTCAGGTTTTGCAGCACCTTGCCCGGCAGCGCGCCGATGTAGGTGCGGCGGTGGCCACGGATTTCGGCCTCGTCGCGCATCCCGCCTAGGGACATGCGCACGTACTTGCGCCCAGTAGCGCGCGCCACCGACTGCCCGAGCGAGGTCTTGCCCACCCCCGGCGGCCCGACCAGGCACAGAATCGGCGCCTTGACCTTGTCCACGCGCTGCTGCACCGCGAGGTATTCGAGGATGCGGTCCTTGACCTTGTCGAGCCCGTAGTGGTCTTCGTTGAGCACCTGGTCGGCAAAGCCCAGATCGTGTTTGATCTTGGTTTTTTTGCTCCAGGGCAGGTTGCTCAGCACATCGATGTAGTTGCGCACCACCGTGGCCTCGGCCGACATGGGCGACATGAGCTTGAGCTTTTTGAGCTCGGCTTCGGCCTTCTTGCGCGCCTCGGGCGGCATTTTGGCGGCCTTGATCTTGCGATCGATTTCCTCGATGTCGGCCCCCTCCTCGCCTTCACCGAGCTCTTTCTGGATCGCCTTGACCTGCTCGTTGAGGTAGAAGTCGCGCTGGTTTTTCTCCATCTGGCGCTTGACACGGCCACGGATGCGCTTATCGACATTGAGAATATCGACCTCGCGCTCGATCTGCACAAACAGGTTGTCGAGCCGCTTGGTGATCTGCTCCTGATCGAGCACGCTCTGCTTGGCTTCGAGCTTGAGCGGCAGGTGCGCGGCAATGGTGTCGGCCAGTCGGCCGGGGTGCTCGATGCTGGCGATGGAGGTGAGAATTTCCGACGGGATTTTCTTGTTGAGCTTGACGTACAGATCAAACTGCTGCAACACCGCCCGGCGCAGCGCTTCGAGCTCGGTGCTTTCGGCTTGTGCGCCCTCGTCTTCGGGGCTCACCGGCACCAGAGCGGTTTCAAAATACAAAGGGCCCTCGTGGATGCCGATCACCTTGGCACGCTGCACCCCTTCGACCAGCACCTTCACGGTGCCATCGGGGAGTTTGAGCATTTGCAAAATGCTGGCTACGCAACCCATGTTGTACAGATCGTCCGGCAAGGGATCGTCTTTGGATGCGGTTTTTTGCGCGACAAGCATGATGCGCCGATCCAGATCCATGGCCGCTTCCAGGGCCTTGATGCTCTTGGGTCGGCCCACGAACAGCGGGATCACCATGTGCGGGAACACCACCACGTCGCGCAGCGGCAACAGGGGCAGTGTCAGGGGCTGGCTCGGCAGCGGGGCGTGTCCGGACATTTGGGTACCTCAATCAATTAGCGCCACATGCGGGCGATGGTGGCAAAAACAAGCCACCGGGCGCAGCCAATTCACGCAGACCACTGGGCCGCTCAGGGCCCGGTGTGGCCGCAGCAGCAGCTCAAGCCTGGCGCGCCGCCTCGCGATAGACCAACAGCGGCGGCTTGCCGTCTTCGATGGTGCCCTCATCGACCACCACCTTTTCGACATTGCTCAGGCTCGGCAGTTCAAACATGGTATCGAGCAGGGCCTGCTCCAGAATCGAGCGCAGTCCACGGGCGCCGGTCTTGCGCTTGACGGCGTGGCGCGCAATCGCCTTGAGCGCCGCCGGCCGCACTTCGAGTTCCACGCCTTCCATGTGCAGCAGCAAGGCAAACTGCTTGACCACGGCGTTTTTGGGTTCAGTCAGGATCTCGATCAGCGCCTCTTCGCTCAGCTCGGCCAGCGCCGTGACCACGGGCAGGCGCCCGACCAGTTCGGGAATGAGGCCAAAGCGCACCAAGTCATCGGGTTCGACTTCGGCAAACACATCGCTCAAGCTGCGCTGCTGCTTGCTCTTGACCGACGCGCCAAACCCGATCCCACCGCCTTCGGTGCGCGCTTCGATGACCTTTTCCAAGCCAGCAAAGGCCCCGCCGCATATGAACAGGATGTTGGAGGTATCGACCTGCAGCATGTCCTGGTTCGGGTGCTTGCGCCCACCTTGGGGCGGCACGGAGGCGATGGTGCCCTCGATCAGCTTGAGCAGCGCCTGCTGCACGCCCTCGCCCGACACGTCGCGGGTGATGGAGGGGTTTTCGGATTTGCGCGTGATCTTGTCGATCTCGTCGATATAAACGATGCCTTGCTGCGCTTTTTCCGGGTCGTAATTGCAGGTTTGCAGCAGCTTGGCGATGATGTTTTCTACGTCTTCGCCCACGTAACCGGCTTCGGTCAGGGTGGTGGCGTCGGCCATCACAAACGGGACGTTGAGCATGCGCGCCATGGTCGCAGCCAGCAGCGTTTTGCCCGATCCGGTCGGGCCGATCAGCAAGATGTTGCTCTTGGCCAGCTCGACTTCGTCTTTGCGCGAGCGGTCGCGGTGGCGCAGGCGCTTGTAGTGGTTGTAAACCGCCACCGACAAGGTTTTCTTGGCCGGCTCCTGCCCAATCACGTATTGGTCCAGGTGTTGCTTGATCTGCAGCGGGGTCGGGAGCGCATCGGCACCGGGGCTGCCCTGGCCCAAGGTGGCTTGAGGCAGCTCGTCGCGCATGATGTCGGCGCACAAGGTGATGCACTCATCGCATATGAACACGGAGGGGCCGGAAATGAGCTTCTTGACCTCGTGCTGGCTTTTGCCACAAAACGAGCAGTACAAGTTTTTCGGGCTGGTGGGGCCTTTTCTTTCGGGCATAAAGTGTGCGCCTGGTTACGGTCTCGTTGCATCAAAGGAGAGGGCTTCTCACACCATCATAGCGCCTCGCAGCCTGTGCTGCAGCGCAGGCCTTGAGGGCCCCTAGGGAAATCACACCGCGCGCTTGTCTATGACTTTGTCCACCAGTCCGTACTCGGCGGCCTCGCTGGCCGACATGAAGTAGTCGCGCTCGGTGTCGCGCTCGACCTTCTCCAGCGGTTGACCGGTGCGTTCGCTCAAAATGCGGTTCAGGTCGGCGCGCAGGCGCAAAATTTCGCGCGCGTGGATTTCGATGTCGCTGGCCTGGCCGCGTGCGCCGCCCAGTGGCTGGTGGATCATGACGCGCGAATTGGGCAGCGAAAAGCGCTTGCCCTTGGCCCCGGCAGAGAGCAGAAAAGCCCCCATGCTGGCGGCCATGCCCACGCACAGCGTGGAAACCTCGGGCTTGATGAAGTTCATGGTGTCGAAAATCGACATGCCCGCGCTTACGCTGCCGCCGGGCGAGTTGATGTAGAACGAGATGTCCTTGTCCGGGTTTTCGCTCTCCAGGAACAGCAACTGCGCGACCACCAGGTTGGCGCTGTGGTCGTTGACTTCACCGACCAGAAACACCACCCGCTCCTTGAGCAGGCGCGAATAAATGTCGTAAGCGCGCTCGCCGCGGCCCGACTGCTCGATCACCATGGGCACCATGCCCAAGGCTTGTGTGTGCAATGCACTCATGGATTAGCCCTGTCCCATCAGTTCGTCGAAAGCGATCGGTTTGTCGCTCACCTGGGCGCGCGCCAGCACGAACTCGGTCACGTTGTTTTCCAGCACCAGCGCCTCGATTTCGGCCAGGCGCTGGCGGTCGCTCTGGTACCAGCGCACCACGTCGGCCGGGCTTTCGTAGGAGCTGGCCAGCTCTTGGATGTGGGCATCGACCTGCTCCGGCGTGGCCTGCAGCCGGTTGGCGTTGACCAATTCGGCCACCACCAGCCCCAAGCGCACGCGGCGCTCGGCCTGGGCTTGGAACAGCTCGGGCGGGATCGGGGCCTGGTCGGCACCGGGGATGCCGCGCTCTTTCAGGTTGGCGCGCGCACCTTCGACCAAGCGCTCGACCTCGGAGGCCACGCTGGACTTGGGCACATCGAGCTCGGACTGCGCCAGCAGCGCGTCCATCACTGCGGTTTTGTTGCGCATCTGCAAGCGGAACTTGACTTCGCGCTCCAGGTTTTTGCGGATGTCGGCGCGCAGCGCCTCCACGCTGCCACCGGCCACGCCCAAGCTGCTGGCCAACTCGTCATTGACTTCGGGCAGTTGCGCCGCTTCGAGCTGCTGCAGCGTGACCAGAAAATCGGCCTGCTTGCCCGCCACATCCTTGCCGTGGTAGTCGGCCGGGAAGTTGAGCGGGAAGGTCTTGGAGTCGCCCGTGCGCATGCCGCGCACGGCTTCTTCAAACTCCTTGAGCATCTGGCCTTCGCCGAGCACGAACTGGAAGCCCTCGGCCTTGCCGCCCTCGAAGGGCTCGCCGTCGATCTTGCCTTCAAAGTCGATTCGCACCTGGTCGCCGTCTTGCGCCAGCTCGTCGTCAGCACGGGCCACAAAGCTGCGGCGCTGCTTGCGCAAAATCTCGATCGTGCGCTCGACCGCAGCGTCATCGACCGTGGCGCTGAGTTTTTCGATCGTGGCCGCGCTCAGGTCGCCGATTTTCACTTCCGGATAGACCTCGAACACCGCCTCGAAGGCCAGCGCGCCTTCGGCCGTCCCCTCTTTTTCGTTGATGGTCGGGGTGCCAGCGATGCGCAACTGCGCCTCTTGGGCGGCGGACTGGAAGGCCTTGCCCAGTTGGTCGTTCATCACCTCGTAGTGCACCGAACCGCCGTAGCGCTTGGAGACCACGCTCAGCGGCACCTTGCCGGGCCGAAAGCCGTCGAGCTTGACCTGGCGCTGCATGCGCTTGAGGCGGGTTTGCACCTCTTGAGTGATCTGCTCCAGCGACAGCTCCAGCGTGATCTTGCGCTCGAGCTTATCCAGTGTTTCGACGGTGACTGCCATGCTACTTACTCCTATGGGTACTGGCACCAGCTCGCAAGGCTGGCGCCCATGTTCGGGATGAGGGGATTCGTTCAGGTGGTGCGCGGGGGGGGACTCGAACCCCCACACCCTTAACGGGCGTCAGGACCTAAACCTGGTGCGTCTACCAATTTCGCCACCCGCGCGCCTGACCGCGCCCAAGCCAGGGCAGACCTTGGTTGAGCGCGGGAAAGCATAGATTGTAAGGCTTCAGGAACCGGGCACCTTGGGGCTGGGGCTGAACGGCGTCGCGGCTCGGGGCCGCCCTCAAGGGCGACTGTTGTCACACAAACCGGTGCTGGCCCGGATCATCAGTGCTTGCGCCCTGCGCCAATCAAGCCTGAGGTGACCCCACCAGGCCTGAGAAACGCGCTGAACTCACTGCGCGAGCGCGAAGCGCACGGTCTGATCGGATTCGTTCCAAACCTTTTGCACGCGCAAATCGCGCGTCGCCATTTGGCGGTCGTTGACAAAAAGCTGGGTGCGGAAGGTATAAAAACCCTGAGCGGCAGGTGGAGCAGGCGTGGTGACATTGAAGGTATTGGAAAACTCACCCGCGCTGGCAGCGCGGAGGTATCGCGGGCCAGAGACCCGAACGGTGTTGCCCTCCGGGTCCAGAATAGTCAACTCTTCGCGCACAGTATTGATTTGCTCGACGCTGCCGTTGGCCAGTTGAATCGCAGAGGTAACCCTCAACGGTTGGCCGCGCTGGACCGAATTGGCAGAGAGTTGCGGCGTGTAAGAAACCAGCGTAGGTGTGCGCTGCAAGGCACCGTTGCGGCGAACAAAATCGCGATCGACTTCTGCTGCCGTGCGCACCTGCCGCGACTGTGCGTTCATCGTGACACACGCCACTGTAGCCACCAAGCCACCCAGTACGGCACCACGGGCCGCCCCATCTCGGCCACCGAGTATGCCTCCAAGAATGCCGCCCGCTATAGCCGCCGTGACGCCGGTTTGCACCACGTCGCAGGGGTCTTGATTGGCCGCGCCAGGCCCACTGGGCGGGGTTGCACAGCCTGCCAACAAAAGGGTAACGCAGGCCAGCGCACTGAGGCGAAGCGCGTTTTGCGGGATGAACGCTTGTTTCATTTGATCCAACTCCTTGATTTGCACATTGAAAATTGACAAAAAACTGAACCTCACTCAATTCGGGTCTCTCTGCGCGTATGCTCAAGTTGCCGAGCACGAATCTGCTGCACCAGCGCTTGCGCTTCGGCGTTGCCGGGGTCGATGCGCAAGGCGCTTTCCGCAATCGCACGCGCGGCATCGTATTGGCTTTGATTCATGGAATTCCTGGCATCGCGCAGAAAAGTTCGCACCAGCTCTTGGTTGGCCGGCGCTGGAGCCGCAGAGGGCGGAGGTGGCGGTGCAGGAGCCGCCACCCGGGCTGGTGGCGGCGCAATCACTGGCTGTGGCGGCGCTGTGGTTGCTTGTGCCGGTGGAGCGGCAGGAGGCGCTGCAGCAGGGGGTTGGGCGCGCGGCTGGGCTGGAACCGGAACCGGTGTCGCAGGTAGCCTGGGCAGCGGCTGCGGCTGCGGCTGCGGCGGCATGACTGGAATTTGATCTTGCGCCTGCGAAATGGCAGATTGCAACAAATTCCTGAGCTCCGCAATATCGGGAAACTCCTGATCGGTGCGGGTGAGCGACTCCAGCGAGCTTTCAGCCTGGCGCAAATTTCCCTGTGCAATCGATGCCCTGACAGACCGGGACAAACCCGTGGCATCCGCCAGCATGGCATCAATCTCATGCCCCAGGCGGCCCAGCGCGGCATGACCAGGGCACACTTCCCTCACTTGCACCACCGCAGTGCGCGCGCTTTGCAGTCTGCGTTCGGCAAGCAAACGCTGAGCGCTCTGCAAGGTGCGCTCACAAGTGGCCTGTGCTGCGAGAGCGCGCTCTACATTGGCTTGGATCAAGGCGGCACGCCGCTTGGCGGCTTCATCGGTGCAGGCGGTCAAAGCGCTGGCTGAGGCCGTCTTTGCTTCCGCATAATTGCCAGCAGCGAGCAACGAATCTGCGCGCTGCAAATACAGTTCACATTCGTCCGGCTCGCCATTTAGCATAAAAATAGCCAAGGCACCTACCGCAGCCGCCGCTACCAGCAGCAACGCCGCGAAAAGAGGCAATGGCAAACGCGACGCCGATGCTTGCTGTGGTGATTTCACCTCTGTGGTTTTCTGCATTTCCGAGGCCACCTGCGCTGCTATGCTTTCGTTTCGGGCTAAGACCTCCAGCCCATCTATGTCATCATGTGGGGCCTTGGCATCCTGCACGGCCTTGGCATCCTGCACGGCCTTGGCATCCTGCACGGCCTTGGCATCCTGCACGGCCTTGGCATCCTGCACGGCCTTGGCATCCTGCGCGGCTTTGGCATCCTGCGCGGCCTTGGCATCCTGTGCGGCCTTGGCATCCTGTGCGGCTTTGGCGTCCTGCGCGGCTTTGGCGTCCTGCGCCAATTGCGTTGACGTGTCAGCCTTGCCGCACCGGGGACAAAACTTCACCGGCCCTTGCAATTCATACTTGCAATGAACACACTTGGAAACAGTGGAAGGTGCAGGAGATTCAGAATTCATGTTCTACCATTTAGTTTTCGCTTATGCAAGGGCAGATTTAATTCAACGCTTCAAACCAAGCACCACAGCCAGCACCAGGAACAGCAAAGCCAAAGACATCAAAGAGACCCAGACCACAGGGGCGGCAAAGGCGGCGCCCAGAAATTGCGTTGCAAGCAGCGCAGAAGCAAGCACCAATCCCCCAAACAGCAGCCAGCCCGAGTTTGCCGCCTGATTGGGCGAGCGCTTCTGCGGTCCGACCAGATAACTCACCCAGGCCTGTCGAATGGCAAAGCCCACACCCGCACCAAACAGCAACACCAGCGCTGCCAGCCAGCTTGGCCAGGTGTTGAGGTCAACGGGAAGCTCACCCGGACCCCGAACCAGACTCACATCCACCCACTCAGTAGAAATTGTGGGGCAACCCGGCTCCGAAGTGCGAGAGTGTGTGCGCAACCAGCGGCCAACCAAACTCAGACCATCAGGAGCCACCCGAAGTTCAAGCTGCGACCAACGCCCCCAATTATCACCACAAAACGTTTTTAAGTTCACAGGCAAAGCAGTGGCCACCCTGCCCGTGAGCAAGCCATCCTGGATTTTTCCCTCAAACATATTGGGGCCAAAGACCTCAGCAAAAATCGGGTCCTTTTGTTCAGCCACCAGGATGTTGTTGGTCTGAGTCAAACGCAATGAACCCACTTCGCTGTTATCCCATGTGCCAGACAGATCTGGCTCACGCGCTTGCCAGCAACCGCTCAAGAGCGTAGCAAGCAACAAAGCCAGCGCCAGAACGATTAGCCTGAAACTTGAAAGATAGATCACAGCATGGCTCCAAATTAAATGTTAGGACACAAGTGGCGGAACGGGAGGTGGGGAAATCATCACAGGTGGCGGCCTGACCGGGCTGCTCACCGGATCTGGCGCAAACAAAGTGGCCAAATCTGGAACCGTGCAAGCTGGCAACCAAGCAGGCATACCTTCACGCCAGACCATGGTTTGCGCACCAAACTGGCCTGTAGGAATCATGGATCGAAGCAGATTCAGCGTAAAAGAACCGTAACTTGTACCATTTACTTGCACAAACCACAGAGTTGCAGGCACAGCCACATGCGGCGGCAATGGCGGCGGCATAGGCGCAAATCTAGGAGGCGGTTGCCTGGGTTTCTGCGCAACAGGCGAGGTGGCTGGAATCGAATGTGCAGATTGGGCGGACTGCGTATGATCGTATGTCCAGCGTTCATCAAACACCTCCCACTTCAGCTTGCGCTTGGGATGGAGCTTGGCCCCTTCAGGCCCTCCCACTTCGTGCGGATAGGGATCGGCTTCAGAACCCAGGATTTCCTCGCTAAACCTAGGCAAGAGTTCAGCAGATTTCTTCTTGAGTTGATCAATTTCTGCCTCTG
>Ga0209103_1000455_pt1 | contig 12893 bp, 12 predicted proteins | sample 4C3metaG_FD_184152 | JGI IMG/M metagenome (GOLD analysis project Ga0209103, IMG submission 184152) | Freshwater bacterial and archeal communities from Indian Creek, Illinois, USA - 4C3 metaG (SPAdes) (version 2) | ecosystem: Environmental > Aquatic > Freshwater > Unclassified | place: USA...
ATTCCACCCAGCGCGGCTACGGGCGCACCCACGCCTTCGTGGGCGAGCTTCGGATCGGCCGGGTCGCGGTCGCGGTCGAGATCCCGGAGCTCGGCTTTGCCGTCGAGATCGGCGAGGTCGAGCTGACCGAATGCGAGACGGTGAACCAGTTCAAGGGCTCGAAGACCGAGCCGGCCCAGTTCACCCGCGGCTACGGCCTGGTCTTCGGCCAGTCCGAGCGCAAGGCGATCGCCATGAGCCTCGTCGACCGCGCCCTGCGCTGGCAGGAGCTGGGCGAGGATTTCACCGGCGCCCCGGCGCAGGACGAGGAATTCGTGCTCATGCACTGCGACAACATCCAGGCGACCGGCTTTCTGGAGCACATCAAGCTGCCCCATTACGTCGACTTCCAGTCCGAACTGGAACTGGTGCGCAAGCTGCGCGCCGAGGCGACGATCCGGCGCGAGGTGGGCGAATGACCGCGCAGGACACCGATCAGGCCTACAACTTCGCCTATCTCGACGAGCAGACCAAGCGGATGATCCGCCGCGCGATCCTGAAGGCGATCGCCGTGCCGGGCTATCAGGTGCCCTTCTCCAGCCGCGAGATGCCGATGCCCTACGGCTGGGGGACGGGCGGGGTGCAGGTCACGGCCGCCTGCCTGACCCCGGAGGACCGGCTGAAGGTGATCGACCAGGGCGCCGACGACACCACCAACGCCGTCTCGATCCGCCGCTTCTTCCAGCGCACGGCGGGGGTTGCGGTCACCGAGGCCACGGCCGAGGCGACCATCATCCAGACCCGCCACCGCATCCCCGAAGTGCCGCTGACCGAGGGCCAGATCCTGGTCTACCAGGTGCCGATCCCCGAACCGCTGCGCTTTCTGGAACCGCGCGAGACCGAGACGCGCAAGATGCACGAACTCGAGGAATACGGCCTGATGCATGTGAAGCTCTACGAGGACATCGCGCGGCACGGCCAGATCGCGACCGCCTATGCCTATCCGGTCAAGGTCGAGGGGCGCTATGTGATGGATCCCTCGCCGATCCCGAAATTCGACAACCCCAAGCTCGGCGACAACCCGGCGATCCAGCTGTTCGGCGCGGGGCGCGAGCAGCGGATCTATGCCCTGCCGCCCTGGACGTCGGTCGTCAGTCTCGACTTCGACGACCACCCTTTCCAGGCCTCCAAGGCCGCGCATGACTGCGATCTCTGCGGGGCCAGGGACAGCTACCTTGACGAGGTGATCACCGACGATCAGGGCGGGCGGATGTTCGTCTGTTCGGACACCGACTTCTGTGCCGGGCGCCGGGCGCGGGGGATGAAGGGGCGGCTTGGGGCTGATCCAGGGCCCCCCCCACCCCATCCCTCCCCCACGCGGGGGGAGGGAGGCGCCATGGCGGACGGGACGATGCGCGACCCTGACGCCCCGGCCTTGCCTTCTGCCCGCGGGGAGGCTGCGGGGGTGGCGGGCGCCGCGCGAAAGGATCGGTCATGACCCTGATGCAGACCCTCGGCGCCACGGGCCGGCCGCTGCTGGCGGTCGAGGGGCTGACCCGGCACTACGGCGCCCGGGTCGGTTGCGCCGATGTCACCTTCGAGCTCTGGCCGGGCGAGGTGCTGGGGATCGTGGGCGAAAGCGGCTCGGGCAAGTCGACGCTGCTGTCCTGCCTGGCCGGGCATCTGCGGCCCGACCTCGGGCGCATCCACTATGACGGGCAGGACGTGCTGACGCTTGGCGAGACCGAACGGCGCCGGCTGTCGCGCACCGACTGGGCCTTCGTCCACCAGAACCCGCGTGACGGGCTGCGGATGGGCGTCAGCGCCGGCGGCAATGTCGGCGAGCGGCTGATGGGCGTGGGCGCGCGGCACTATGGCCGGATCCGGGGCCAGGCCACCGACTGGCTGGGCCGGGTGGAGATTGCCGCCGACCGCATCGACGACCGCCCCTCGGCCTTTTCCGGCGGCATGCAGCAGCGGTTGCAGATCGCGCGCAACCTGGTGACCTCGCCGCGGCTCGTGTTCATGGACGAACCGACCGGCGGGCTTGACGTCAGCGTCCAGGCCCGCCTGCTCGACCTGCTGCGCGGGCTGGTCCGCGACCTCGGCCTGTCGGTGATCATCGTCACGCATGACCTTGCCGTGGTCCGCCTGCTCGCCCACCGGCTGATGGTGATGAAATCGGGCCGCGTCGTCGAACAGGGCCTGACCGATCAGGTGCTGGACGATCCGCAGCACGCCTATACCCAGCTTCTCGTCGCTTCCGTCCTGCAGGCATGACCCCATGATCCGGATCGAGAACCTGTCGAAATCCTTCACCCTGCACAACCAGGGTGGCACGGTGATCCCGGTCATGGCCGGCGCGGCGCTGACGGTGGCGCGGGGAGAATGCGTCGGGCTGACCGGCCCCTCGGGCGCCGGCAAGTCCACGCTGATGCGGATGGTCTACGGCAACTACCTTGCCGCGGGGGGCAGGCTTTTCGTCGGCGGCCTCGATGTCGCCCGCGCTGCCCCGCGCGAGATCATCGCCCTGCGCCGCGACACCCTGGGCCATGTCAGCCAGTTCCTGCGCGTCGTTCCCCGCGTTCCGACGCTGGATGTGGTGGCCGAGCCGCTTCTGACCCTCGGCACCCCGGCCGATCAGGCGCGCGAGCGGGCCGCCGCGCTGCTGCGGCGGCTCAACATCCCCGAACGCCTCTGGGGCCTGTCGCCCACCACCTTTTCGGGCGGCGAGCAGCAGCGCGTCAACATCGCGCGCGGCTTTGCGCATGCCTACCCCGCGCTCCTGCTCGACGAGCCGACGGCCAGCCTCGACGCCGCCAACCGCGAGGTCGTGCTGACCCTCATCGCCGAGGCCAAGGCGCGCGGTGCCGCGATCCTCGGCATCTTCCACGACGAAGCCGCCCGCGCCCGCGTCTGCGACCGGCTGGTCGATGTCGCCGGCTTCGTCCCCGGGGCGGCCGCATGACGGCCGCGCCGCAGGTCTTTGCCATCGTCGGCCCCTCGGGCGCGGGCAAGGACACGCTGATCGCCGCCGCCCTGCGCCTGCGGCCCGACCTGCATCTGGTGCGGCGGGTGATCACCCGGCCGCAGCGCGACGGCAGCGAGGATTTCGAGCCCGTCACCGAAGCCGAATTCGCGGCGCGCAAGGCGCGCGGCGACTTCGCGCTCGACTGGCAGGCGCATGGGCTGCACTACGCCATCCCGAAGGATCAGGTCGCCGGGCCGGGCGATGTTCTCTTCAACGGCAGCCGCGCCGCCCTGCCGCAGGCCATCCGGGCCTTCCCCGCGCTGCGGGTGATCCTGGTCACCGCCTCGATCCCCGTCCTCGCCGCCCGCCTGGCCGCGCGCGGGCGCGAAACCGAGGCCGACATCCGCCAGCGCCTCGGCCGCGCCGGTTTTGCGCTGCCGCCGGGCATCCGCGCCGAAACCGTCCTGAACGAAGGCCCGGTCGGGGCCGGGGTCGAGCGCCTGCTCGCCGCGCTTCAGCCGGTCAGGCGATAGCGGTGCAGCAGATGGAACCGCCCGCCCGCATCCTCGCCGAAGACGCAGAGATCCTCGATCACGAAGGGCTGGGGCAGGACCGGCGCGACATGGGCCTCGAGCGCCGCCAGCACCGGCGCGACCTCGGCCTCGGCCAGCCGGTTGGTCAGCGTCAGGTGAAAGCGGAACTCCTCCATGACATAGGGATAGCCCCAGACCTCCAGCAGCGCGCGCTGGCGGGTCGACAGGGTATCGGGCCGGCGCCGCGCGATGTCGGCCCGGGTCAGCGGCGCGCGCAGCACATCCGTCGCATCGACCACCTTGGCCGCGAAATCCATCAGGGCGCTCTCGCCCCCCAGAGGCGTCAGCGCGAGGAACCCGTCGAGATCGGCCAGCACCAGCCCGTCGCAGGTGACCGGGTCCAGCGTTCGGGCCAGGGCCGCGACATGGGCTGCAATCGCGCTGCCATCGACACCTTCGGCCGGGCGGAAGGGCGCGCGGATCGTGCCGTGAAAGCCGTAGCGCCGCGGGTCTCCGGTCAGGTCGCGCGCCGGACGCGGCAGCCCGGGCAGATCGGTCCCGCCCGCCAGCCAGCGCGCGGCCCGGTCGGCGAAATCCCCCGGTCGGGGGGCATAGTAGACGGCAAAGCGCTGGAACTTTTCCATGGGGCGGGGCCTAACGGTGGTCTGTCACATGGGTGTGACAGCGCCATGCCACCGAAACCCTCCCGCCGCAAGCCGTGAGCAACAGGACCTGCCGATGACCGAGACCATCCTTGCCAACGCCACGCTGGTGCTAAAGGACGCGGTCCTGCGCGGCCGGATTCATCTGGCCGAGGGCGTGATCCGCGACGTCGCCGAAGGCGGCAGCATTCCCGCCGGTGCGGTCGACTGCGGCGGCGATCTGGTGCTGCCGGGGCTGGTGGAACTGCACACCGACAATCTCGAACGCCACATGGAGCCGCGGCCGAAGGTCAACTGGCCGCATCTCCCGGCGATCATCGCCCATGACGCGGAACTGGCCAGCACCGGCATCACCACGGTCTTCGACGCGCTGCGGGTCGGCTCGCTGGTCGCGGGGGGCAAGACCGCCTCGGGCGAATATGCCCGGTCGGTGGCCGACGAGATTCTGGACCTGCGCCGCGAGGGCGCGCTGAAGATCAGCCATTTCCTGCATCTGCGGGCCGAGGTCTGCTCCGAGACCCTGGTCGAGGAACTGGCCAGGTTCGGGCCCGAGGACCAGATCGGCATCGTCAGCCTGATGGACCACACGCCGGGGCAACGCCAGTTCCGCGACATCTCGAAGCTGAAGGAATACTACACCGGCAAGTATGGCCTCTCGGAGGCCGACTGGACCGAGCATGTGACCACGCAGAAGGCCCTGCGCGACCGGCTTGGCGCGGTGCACGAGGCCGCCGTCGTGGCCGAGGCGCGGCGCTATGGCGCGGTCCTGGCCAGCCACGACGACACCACCGCCGCGCAGGTCGCGGTCAGCGCCGGGCACGGCGTCCAGTTCGCCGAGTTCCCGACCACGATCGAGGCCGCGAGCGCCTGCCACGCCCATGGCATCAAGGTGATGATGGGGGGGCCGAACCTCATTCGCGGCGGCAGCCATTCCGGCAATGTCGCCGCCAAGGACCTTGCCGAGGCGGGGCGGCTCGACATCCTGTCCTCCGATTATGTGCCCTCCTCGCTGCTCTCGGGGGCGCTGTTTCTGGGCGATCTCTGGGGCGATGTCGCGCGCGGCGTGGCCACCGTGACCACCGCCCCGGCGGCGGCCACCGGCCTTGCCGACCGGGGGGCGCTGCGCCCCGGCCTGCGCGCCGACGTGATCCGGGTCCACCGGGTCGGCCGGGCCGCCGCCCTGCGCGGCGTCTGGGTCGCCGGCCGGCGCGTCGGCTGATTGCCGGGCCCGCCGCCCTACGCTACACCCTAGCGCAGCGCCGGGATGGGGACAGCGATGCAGGGCTTTCAGGCCGAACCGCAGCACGACACCTATGATGTGGTGATCGTCGGCGGGGCGATCATGGGCGCGTCGGCCGCCTGGTGGCTGTCGCGCGAGGCCGGGCTGCGCGTGCTGGTGGTCGAACGCGACCCGACCTATGCCCAGGCCGCGACCACCCGCACCAATTCCTGCATCCGTCAGCAGTTCTCGACCGAGCTCAACATCCGCATCTCGCAGTTCACCGCCGATTTCGTGCAGTCGCTGCGCGCGCGGATGGGGGGCGACGCGCGGGTGCCGGACCTGAGCATCCGGAACTTCGGCTATCTCTACCTCGCCGACACCCCGGCCTTCGCCGACGTGCTGCGCGCCAACCAGCGCGTGCAGTTGGCCGCCGGCGCGCAAACCCGGCTGCTGACGCCCGACCAGATCAAGGCCGAATTCCCGTTCTATGCCGTGGACGATCTGGTCCTCGGCGCGATCAACACGCGGGACGAAGGCTATTTCGACGGCTCGACCCTGTTCGAGTGGTTCCGCCGCCAGGCGCGCGAAGCGGGGGTGGAATTCCTCGCCGACGAGGTCACGGGCATGACCCTTTCGCCGCGGGGCGACCGGGTGCAGTCGGTCCGCCTGCGCGCCGGGCGGGTGCTGGGCTGCGGCTGGGTCGTCAACGCCTCGGGCCCGCGCGGGGCCCGGACGGCCGCGATGGCGGGCATCGCCCTGCCGGTCGAGCCGCGCAAGCGCCTGACCTGGGTGATCCAGGCCGCCGCCCCGCTCGACCGCCCGCTGCCGCTGACCATCGACCCCTCGGGCGTGCATGTCCGCGAGGTCGGGGGCGGCAGCTACATGGCGGGCGGCCATGCCGACCCCGACCCCGCGGTCGATCCCGACGACTTTGCCATGCCCCCCGAGCTGTGGGAGGAAAAGATCTGGCCCGCGATCGCCGCGCGCATCCCCGCCTTCGAACGGGTCAAGGTCATCAGCGAATGGGCCGGGCAGTACGATTACAACACGCTTGACCGGAACGCGGTCACCGGGCCGCATCCCGTGGTCGCGAGCTTCCTGTTCCTGAACGGCTTTTCCGGCCACGGCCTGCAACAGGCCCCGGCGATGGGGCGGGGCGTGGCCGAATGGATCCGGCACGGCGGCTACCGCAGCCTCGACCTTTCCGCCTTCCACTACGACCGCGTCGCCGCCGGCCGGGCCATCGTCGAGGGCGCGATCATCTAGCCCTCTGCGGCAGGGGCCGTCGCGCGCAGCATCCCGGCATAGGTGGCCGCCTCTGCCGCCTCGACGACGCCGCGCCGGACCAGCTCGCCCAGGCAGCGCAAGACGAGGTCATGCGAGCGCAGCACCGCATCGGCCAGGATCGCCATGTGCTGCACCACCTCCTGCGGCAGGGCGGCCATGTCCACGGGGCTGCGCAGAAAGGCGAGGTCAGCCACCGTCGCCTGCGAGCCCCGGATCGCCAGCCCCGCCGCCAGCTCCGCGGGATAGTCGAGGCGATGCGCGCTGATCTCGATGAACCGGTGCGCCAGAAAGCCCTGCGCCTCAAGCTCGGCCTGCACCTCGCCCAGGGTCGGCTGGCCCTTGTAGTAGCGCAGGAGCGGGACCTCGGTCTGCACCAGCGCGGCCCCCGCCAGCTTTTCCCGCGCGTTGCGAAAGACATTCAGCTCGCCGCCCTGGATGTCGATCTTCAGAAAGTCGATCCGCTCGATCTCGGCGATGTCGTCCAGCCGCCGGGTCGGCATCGGCACCGTCGCGCGCACCGCGATGGCCTTCTTCCACCAGCCGTTCAGATAGCGCCCGATCCAGGGGTCGGGCTCCAGGGTCGAGACGAGGCCGCTGTTGCGCGTCAGGTGGAGCCTCTCCTCGGCGCCCGTCCCCACGGCATGGGGCAGGTAGGTCTCGTTCGGCCCCGCCGCCTGCCGGAGGGCCGCCAGCGCCTCGGCCTGCGGCCCGAACCCGATGATCCGCGCCACGCCCGAGCGGCGCAGAAGGCCGTAGACCGGCGTGCCGTTGAACGGGTTGGCGCCCACATCGACCACCACCGTCGGGCGGGTGGCCTTCACCAGCGCATGCAGCGCACGGACACGGTCGACGGGTCGCAAGTCGGCGGCTCCTCATGCTGCGGCAGCGCGCGCACTGTGGCGGGGGATCGGGGGCAGCGCAATGCGTGGCGACGGGCCGGGGCCGCCGCAGAACGTCCGACCCGAACGCATCCCGAACCGGCAGCGGTCGGGCGCGGTCAGATTTGCTTTGGGCAAATTGGACGGGGGTGGGGGATATTCAACTCACTATTGCGCGCGAGGATTGGTGCGCCGTATCCTAACTCGTAGCCAGCTACCAAAGCGACTCTCTCGCGAGATGCAACACGTTTTCAAGCTGAGCAGATCGCGACCACGGAACGCACGTGACGGCGAGTTCGCTACCGTATCCAACAGTTAGCGTACTTCTTGCGATCTGATCGGCATCGCCTTCGCCGATCTCATGAAAGTGCGAAACGAGTCCATCAAAATAGAACCGGTATATATTGACTGATCGTTCGGGCGATCCGGCAATGGATGGAACGATCTTTTCCCGTCTTATAGGAGTCAGATTGTGTGGAAACCCAACTTCATGATGCTGTGTCAACCAGCAAGGAAAGAATGTTATTGGCAATTCTTCATCGCCCACTAGGTAGCCGGTTAGCTTATCCTCGTCATCTTTATTCAGCTGAACTTCGTGCATTTCCGGCAACTTTGATACCGATGCGCGCCAAAGCAGACTCAAGAAGAATCTTCTAAGACTTTCGGCCTCTTCTACCTTCAGGTTGCGTATTCCATAGTCGCGCAAGTCTGGTCCGAGATCAGACAGTGAAATGTCTGGATCTACTCGATTGATTGGGCCAAAACCACTCCAAACAAGTCGTTCGCGCCGCAGAAACTTGATTCCCCAATCATCAAGGTCAGAAAGCAGCTTTTCGCCTTCGGCGCACACCATTGCCGGATCGTACCAGCTAGTTCTTCTCTTTTGTGCGCGTCGTCCCGATCCATGTTGAAAGAGCATTCCACCGGAATATGCCGGCCTTGTCAGAGACGCAGGCAAAATATGGGACTTTACAAATGGCCCTACAGTGCCGGTCAGTTTGCAAGTCCCGAAATTAGATTTACTCACACATCCAACTCCTCCACGAACCGCGCGTTCTCCTGGATGTACTGAAACCGCAATTCCGGCTTCTTGCCCATCAGGCGCTCCACGAGGTCGCTGGTGTCGCCCGGCTCGTCCTCGTCGATCGTCACCCGGATCAGCTTGCGCGTCGCGGGATTCATCGTGGTGTCCTTCAGGTCCTTGGCGTCCATCTCGCCCAGGCCCTTGAAGCGCTGGACGTCGACTTTTCCCTTGCCGCCCAGCCCCTTGGCGAGCCAGCGTTCCTTCTCGGCCTCGTCGGCGACGTACATGCGCCGCGCGCCCTGGGTCAGGCGATACAACGGCGGGCAGGCGAGGTAGAGGTGGCCCTTGTCGATCAGGGGGCGCATCTGGGTGAAGAAGAAGGTCATCAACAGGCTGGCGATATGCGCGCCGTCGACGTCGGCGTCGGTCATGATGATGATCTTCTCGTAGCGCAGGTCGTCGAGGCGGAAGCGGGTGCCCATGCCGGTTCCAAGCGCCTCGCAGAGGTCGCGGATTTCGGCGTTGTCGTTCAGCTTGGCGGAAGCCGCACCCAGGACGTTCAGGATCTTGCCCTTGAGGGGGAGGAGGGCCTGCGTCTCGCGGGACCGCGCCCCCTTGGCCGAGCCGCCGGCGCTGTCGCCTTCGACGATGAACAGTTCGGTGCCCTCGCGGGTCTTGGAGGAGCAGTCGGTAAGTTTCCCAGGCAGGCGCAGCTTCTTGGTCGCGGTCTTGCGCTGGGTTTCCTTTTCCTCGCGCCGGCGCAGGCGTTCCTCGGCGCGCAGCACGAGGAAGTCGAGGATCGCACCCGCGGACTTGGGGTCGGCGGCAAGCCAGGTGTCGAAGTGGTCGCGGACGGCACCTTCGACCCAGCGGGCGGCTTCCTCGGTCGAGAGCCGGTCCTTGGTCTGGCCGACGAATTGCGGCTCGCGGATGAAGATGGAAAGCAGCGCGCAGCCCCCGGTGAGAAGGTCGTCGCGGGTGATCTGGTCGGCCTTGCGGTTCTTGACGCGCTCGCCATAGGCGCGGATGCCCTTCAGGATCGCGGCCCAGAACCCGGCCTCATGCGTGCCGCCTTCGGGGGTGGGGACGGTGTTGCAGTAGGAGTGCAGATAGCCGTCCTGCGCGGGCGTCCAGTTGATCGCCCATTCGACCGCGCCGGGGATCTGGTATTTCTCCTCGAACGAGACGCGGCCGGCGAAGGGGCGTTCGGCGTAGGTGGTCAGTTTGCGCAGGCTTTCGTTCAGGAAGTCGGCCAGGCCGCCGGGAAAGTGGAAGGTGGCCTCCGTTGGCGTGTCCCCATCCGCGACGGCGGATTTCCAGCGGATTTCCACGCCCGAGAAGAGGTAGGCCTTGGACCGCGCCATCTTGAACAGGCGGGCGGGTTTCAGGGTCTGGTGGCCGAAGATTTCCGGGTCGGGGTGGAAGGTGACCCAGGTACCGCGGCGGTTCTGGATCGGCCCGAGTTTCCGGATCGGGCCAAGGGGCAGGCCGCGCGAGAAGCTCTGTTCGTAAAGCTCCTTGTTCAGGGCGACCTGGACGGTCATCGCGTCGGAGAGCGCGTTGACGACCGAGGAGCCGACGCCGTTCAACCCGCCGCTGGTGGAGTAGGCGTTGGCGTTGAACTTGCCGCCGGCGTGCAGCGTGCAGAGGATCACCTCGAGCGCGGATTTGCCGGGGAACTTGGGGTGCGGATCGACCGGGATGCCGCGGCCGTTGTCGCGGACGGTGACGGAGTTGTCGGCGTGAAGCTCCAGCTCGATCCGGCTGGCGTGGCCGGCGACGGCCTCGTCCATCGCGTTGTCGAGGATTTCGGCGACCATGTGGTGCAGCGCGCGCTCGTCCGTGCCGCCGATATACATGCCGGGGCGTTTGCGGACGGGTTCCAGGCCTTCGAGAACCTCGATCGATGAGGCGTCATAGGTCGAGGCGCCGGAGAGGAGGTCGTCGGGCATCGGGGGGCTCACGCTCTGGAAAACTGCCGCCATTAGATCACCTGACGGGGTCGGGGCGCAAGATGTGGGGCTCGGCACCATCCCGGACACGCCACACCGAATTTCGTCACCGCTGCATCTTCCTTTCTGCCAAAATATCCCACGGGGGTGCGGGGGTGTGAAAGCCCCGCTTCCGGCGGTGGGGGTCACGCCGCCTCTGCCATCCTTGCCGCCCACATCTTCCTGAACGCAGGCCGCGACTGGCAGGCCTCGAGCCAGGCCTTCACTGCCGGGAACGCGTCCAGCAGGGTCGGGTGCCCCTGGGCATAGCGCACAGATTCGGCCAGGTTGATGTCGGCGACGGTGAAGCGCCCGCCGACCATCTGCCCCGCCCCGGCCAGATGCGCCTCGACCCGCGCCAGGGGGCGGCGCAGCGTCTGGGCGGCCAGCGCCACGATCGACCTGCCTTCGGGCGCGGCCATGGTGCCGTCGCGTTCGGCAGAGGCGATCTCCAGCGCCGGAACCTCGATGGCCGAGGCGGCGAAGAAGGCCCACTGCTCCATCAGCGCGGCCTCGGCGACGTCCCGGGGGCCAAGCGCGCCGCCGACGGTCCGGGCCAGGTGCAGCGTGATGGCCAGGCTTTCGGTCAGCACAAGCGCGCCGTCCACCAGCGCGGGGATCTGGCCCATCGGGTTCACCCGCAGGAAGGCGGGCGAGGCGGTGTTCAGCGGCACCTCGCCGCCCGCGCCCTTCAGCCGCCAGGCCTGGATCACCGGGACATGGGTGAAGGCCGCGCCGGCCTCGTACAGAAGCCAGCCCGGGCGCGAGGCGCGCGACCGCAGGACGCCGTAAAGGGTGATCATGACACGCGCTCCGCTGCTGCGCCGCCTGGCCGGGCGGTTGGGTCCGGCGGCTGGCCCGGCTGCTGACGGGCCGGGACGAGGATGGGGCGATCCGGCGCCGATGTCCAGATTCCGCAAAGTCATGCCGGGACCTTTGCGGGACCCTTGCGGGTCGGCGGGCCGCTGCGACAACCGCCGGTCCGCACCGGCGGCCTTCCGCTGCGGGGGCGGCGCCCGGGTCGGGTCGCTTCCGGACAATGGCGATGGACCAAGTTCCGCGCGCGCGCCGGCCCCGCCTCGGTCTTGCGAATTGCCCCCCGGCCAGCCCGTCTCGCGCAACCCGCGCCCGGTCGGCAAGGAAGCACCGGCCATCCGCCACCCCCCCTTGGCGCGGGCGGCACGGCAGCTTACCTTGCCCGCGATGCGCAACTCATGCCTTCTTTGCGGATGCCTCGTCCTGGCCGCGGGCCCGGCCCTCGCGCATCCGCATGTCTGGATCGACACAAGGATCGAGGTCATCTTCAACGACCGCAACGAGGCGACGGGTCTGCGCATCGGCTGGACCTATGACGATCTCTATTCGCTCTTCGTCGTGGGCGAACTGGGCCTTGACCCCGACTGGGACGGCCGGCTCACGGCCGAGGAGGAGGCGCGGCTGTCGGGCTTCGACATGAACTGGGACCCCGGCTTTCCCGGCGACACCTACGCGCTGCTGGACGGAATGCCGCTCGGCCTGTCGCGGCCCAAGGACTGGACCGCGACCTATGTCGAGGGCAGGATCGCCTCGAGCCATCTGCGCAGTTTCGACGCGCCGGTCCCGGTCGGCGCCGGTCCGCTGGTCGTGCAGGTCTTTGACCCCGGCTACTTCGTTGCCTACACGATCGCCTTCGATCCGGTCCTGACCGGGGCGCAGGGCTGCACCGCGAAGGTCGTCCTGCCCGATCTCGACGCCTCGCAGGAGGAGCTGCTCGCCATCCTGGCCGAGTTCGCGCCTGACGTCGATCTCGAGGCCGACTTTCCCAATGTCGGCGCGATCTTTGCCGAGGAGGTCCGCGTCGCATGTCCCGCGCTTTGATGCTGAAAAGCCTGCTGATGTCAGGGCTGGCGCTGGCGGCGCTGGGGCTCGCACTCTGGCTGACCGGCGCGCTTGACGGGCTGGGCCAGGCGCTGGCGGCAGCGCAGCGCGCCATGCAGGACCAGCTTGCCGGGGCGATCCGCGCCTTGCGCGGGGGCGAGGCGGGGGCGCTGGCGGTGTTCTGGGCGATGTGCTTTGGCTACGGCGTGCTGCATGCCGCCGGGCCGGGGCATGGCAAGATGATCATCGGCGGCTACGGCGTGGCGCGCAGGGTGCCGCTCGGGCGGCTGGCGGGGCTCGCGCTTGCGTCAAGCCTGGCGCAGGCGGCGGTGGCGGTGGCGCTGGTCTACGCGGTGGTGGCGCTGCTCGGGCAGGCCCGGGGCGCGGTCCAGGACGCGGCGGACGGCTGGATGACGCCCGTCGGCCATGCGATGATCGCGGCGCTCGGGCTGTGGCTGGTCTGGCGCGGGCTGTCGGGCATCCGCGCGG
>Ga0209103_1000456_pt1 | contig 12851 bp, 10 predicted proteins | sample 4C3metaG_FD_184152 | JGI IMG/M metagenome (GOLD analysis project Ga0209103, IMG submission 184152) | Freshwater bacterial and archeal communities from Indian Creek, Illinois, USA - 4C3 metaG (SPAdes) (version 2) | ecosystem: Environmental > Aquatic > Freshwater > Unclassified | place: USA...
ACCCTGCCCGCCCATGCCGGCGGTATCGGGCAGCCCGGCCTGGGCGCGGTCCAGCAGGCCTTCCGCCTCCAGCCGGCTCATCAGCGCGGCATGGGCGGGCAGGGTGGTGGCGCCCATGCGGGTTTCCAGCGTGGCGGCCACCGATTGCAGGTGATTGTCGCGCAGCACCAGCGCCGCCACCTCATCCGTCATGCTGGCCAGAAGCTCGTCGCGCTGGCGGCGGGTCATGACGCCCGAGGCCTCGGCATCGGCGAGCAGGATCTTGATGTTCACCTCATGGTCGGAGGTGCTGACGCCGGCGGAATTGTCCAGCGCATCGGTGTTGATGCGGTGGCCCATGCGCGCGATCTGGATGCGCCCGGCCTGGGTCACGCCGAGATTGGCGCCCTCGCCCACCACGCGGGCGCGGATTTCGCGGCCATCCACCCGGATGGCGTCATTCGCACGGTCGCCCGCCTCGGCCTGGGTCTCGGTGCTGGCTTTCACATAGGTGCCGATGCCGCCGAAATACAGCAGGTCAGTGTTGAGCCGCAGTATGGCCTGGAGGATGGCGACCGGCTCCGCGCGTTCGGCGGCGATGCCCAGCAGCGCGCGGGCCTGCGCGCTCAGCGGGATGCTCTTGAGATTGCGCGCGAACACGCCCCCGCCCGCCGAGATCAGGCTCGCGTCATAATCCGCCCATGAGGAGCGCGGCAGGGCAAAGAGCCGCGCCCTTTCGCTGTAGCTGATGGCAGGGTCTGGGTCGGGGTCGAGGAAGATGTGCCGGTGGTCGAAGGCGGCGACGAGCTTCGCCTGCCTGGAGATCAGCAGCCCATTGCCGAAGACATCGCCCGACATGTCGCCCACGCCAGCCACGGTGAAGGGCGCGTCATGGATGGAGCGGCCCAGCGTTTCCACGAAATGCCGTTCGATCATCACCCAGGCGCCGCGCGCGGTGATGCCCATGGCCTTGTGGTCATAGCCGGCCGAACCGCCCGAGGCGAAGGCATCGCCCAGCCAGAAGCCGTATTCGGCGGAAAGTCCGTTGGCGATGTCGCTGAAGCTGGCCGTGCCCTTGTCGGCGGCCGCCACGATATACGGGTCATCGCCATCGCGGCGGCGAATGCCGGGGGCTGTCACGATTTCGGTGCCGTGCAGGTTGTCGGTGAGGTCCAGCATGCCCCGCACCAGCGTGCGATAGGCGGCGATGCCGGTGGCCTGGAAGCCCTCGCGATCCGTCGGCACAGGCCCTTTTGTCACAAAGCCGCCCTTCGCGCCGGTCGGCACGATGACGACGTTCTTGAGGCGCTGCGCCTTCATCAGCCCCAGGATCTCGGTGCGGAAATCCTCCCGCCGGTCGGACCAGCGAATGCCGCCGCGCGCCACGGGGCCGGCGCGGAGGTGGCAGCCCTCCATGCTGGCGCCGTGCACGAAGATTTCCCGCCAGGGGCGGGGATTGGGCATCTCGCCCGCCTGGGCCGAATCCAGCTTGAAGGCGAGATACGCCTTGCCCTGGTAGAAATTGGTGCGGAGCATCGCCTCCAGCACAAGCCGCAGACGTTGCAGGATGCGGTCGGCATCGGGGTCGGCCACCTGCTCCAGCATCGTGGCCCAGGCGGCTTCCAGCGCCGGTTCATCGGCGGCAGAATCGGGGCGGAAGCGGGCATGGAACAGGTCCACCAGCAGCTTCGCCGCCTCGGGCTGCGCCGCCAGCGCGGCCGAGACACTCTCCTGCGGGAAGGGGAAACCCACCTGCTTCAGCCAGCGATACATCGCCCGCAGCAGCCAGCATTCCCGCCAGTCCAGCCCGGCGCGCAGCACCAGGCGGTTGAAGCCATCGGCCTCCGCCTCGCCCGCCAGCAGCGCTTCCAGCGCTTCCAGCAGGGCGGCGGCGCGCTGGGTGTGGAAGGGCGTGCCGGCATCCAGCTTGAAGACATGCAGCGAGACCGGCGCCGCGCCCCCCTCAGCCCTTTGGGGCGCCAGGCGATGCGGCACTTCCTCGATGGCGCGCAGGTCCAGGCTCTCGAACAGCGGCAGCGCATCGGCCAGCGCCAGCGCATGGCCCGGCACGGCAAGGCGCAGGATGATGCGCGCGGGAGGGCAGCCGGGGGGTTGCTGCACCGCGGCCTCGATCCGTCCGCTGGCCAGTGCCTCCTCGGCCAAGGTGAGGTCCGCCACGGCCTGGCCGGGCGTCTCCGTCTCGCGGTAGCTGGGGGGGAAGGCGTCCCGCCAGAGGGTGAGGGCCGTCCCCGCCGCGGCCTCGCCGCGTTCCTCCACCAGCACATCGGCCAGGCGGTCGCCGAAGCTGCGCGCGGCCTGCGCCACGGCGGCCTCCAGGGCCGCGTGATCCGGGCTCATGGCCTGCCCGGGATCATTGCCGATGATGTAGTGCACGCGGGCCAGCGGCGCGTCGCCCAAGGCGATGTAGAAGGCGGAAAGCCGGCCACGATGCGCGCGGGCCAATATCTCGCCGACGCGGGAGCGCAGGCGCGTGTCGAAGCCCTCACGCGGCAGCCAGGCGATGACCGAGACGAAGCGGCCAAAGGGATCGGGGCGGAAAAACAGCGCGGGGCGCGGGCGGATCGAGAGGTCAAGCGCGATGCGCGCGCCCTCCAGGATTTCCGCTTCGCTCGCCTGGAACAATTCGTCGCGCGGCCAGGTGTCCAGGATATTCCGCAGCGCGCGCCCGTCATGGCTGTAGGGCGAGACGCCGGCGGCGGCGAGAATCCGCTCCACCTTGCCGCGCAGCAGCGGGATGGAGCGCGGGTTGCGGTTATAGGCGGCCGCCGCGAACAGCCCGAGAAACAGCCGCACGCCGGTGACGCGCCCTTCGGCATCCTGCACGCGCGTGGCGATCACATCGGCATGCTGCGGCCTATGCACGGTGCTTCGCATATTGGCCTTGGCGACGCTGACGGCGGCGGGCTCGGCGAAGGCGGCGCGGGCGCGGTCGCTCAGCGCGGGCAGGCTGGCCAGCGCGTCGAAGACGGGCAAGCCAGGGTCGCTCAGCAGGCCGAGATTTTCGGCGGGCAGGGACATCGCGCCCTCGCCCGCCAGCACCAAATGGCGGTGGCCGAGCAGGACGAAGTTGTCATCGCGCAGCCAGGCCAGGAATTCGCCCGCCTCCGCATCGCCGCCGATCTCGGCACCGGCCTGGTGCAGCAGCGCCAGCATGGCCGGGAAATCCCGCACGGCGACGCCCACATCATGCAGGGCGCGGCGCAGCGCCGCTTCCACCTGCGGCCAGCCATGCGGCTCCATTCCCGCCGGCAGGTTTCCGGCAATGGCGCCGATGGTGACGCGCATCATGCTCTCGCGCGCCTCGCCATGGCCCAGCGCGACCAGCGCGCCCGTGGCATCGCGGCTCACCGCCATGACCGGATGGAGGAATTCGCGCACCGTCCGGCCCTCGCGCGTCAGCGCGCCCAGGACGGAATCCACCAGGAAGGGCATGTCGTCGGCGATGATCTCGGCCACGCCATGGGCGCCCCGGCCCGAAGCGGGCGGCGTCAGGCGCAGGATCACTTCGCCCTTCACGCGCTGCCCGGCCAGGGCGGCGAGCGAGGCCGCGGCCTCGCGCAGGGATTCGGGCGGGCGGGCGGCCAGCTCACCCACCGGCAGCGCGGCATAAAGCGGGGGCAGCAGCGCGGCGGCCTGGGCGCTCAGGCCCTGGGCGGCGGCGCGCAGCACCTCCTCCCGGACGGGGTCATTGGTCATTGGCGCTTCCGGCATTGCTTTCTCCCTGAGTTTCGCAGTCTCCGGCTTTTGGGCGCCTCACCGCAAGCGTGGCGCGCGGGGCGGAGCTGCGCTAGCCTCGGATTCATGACGATGACGCTCTCCCAACTGCTCGCTCCCATGCCGGTCGGGCAATTCCTCGCCGAATATCATGACAGGCTGCCGCTGCACCTGAAGGGCGATGCGGCGAAGTTCGCGGCGGTGTTTTCCTGGCGGCAGATCAACCGCCTGCTGGACATGACGCATGCCTGGTCCAGCCACTCCCTTCAGCTCGTGCTGGACGGCAAGCCCGTTCCGGCCGAGCAATATTGCGCCCGCGCGACGGGGCGGGATGCCAATGCCCAACTCATGCAGCCGGTGACGGAACGGGTGCGCGAATGGGTGGCCAAGGGCGCCAGCATCGTGATGAATGATGTGGACAGCCTGACGCCAGGCCTCGCCTCGGTCAGCCACGCGATCGAGAGTGCGGGCTTGGGCAAGGCGCAGGCGAATGTCTACATCTCCTGGCAGAGCCACAAGGCCTTCCCCGCGCATTACGACACGCATGATGTCTGGGCCGTGCAGGTCGAGGGCGAGAAATACTGGAACATCTGGGAAGGCCGCGCCGAATGGCCGATCAGCCATCCGCTCTGGCGCAGTCAGGACCAGGCGCATCACGAGCAAGCCAAGGGCAAGCTGCGCGCCAGGATCCTGATGAAGGCCGGAGACCTGCTCTATCTGCCGCGCGGCTGGTATCACGATGCCCTGGCCGAGGCGCCGGCCAGCGTGCATGTCGCCTATGGCGCGCATGCGCCCAACGGCATGGATGTGATGAACATCCTGCTGGAGCGCGTGCTTTATGAACCGACCTTCCGCCAGCCCCTGCCGCGCCAGGATGGCAGCGCGGCGGCGAAATTCGCGCTGACGCAGCGGGCCGGGCAACTCGGCGCGCGCGTGGCCGAATTGGCGAAGGACCCCAAGGTGATGGCGGTGCTGGAGCAATTCGTGGCCGATTACCGCTTCCAGCGCGGCGGCAATGACCTGCTGGCCTGGCGCGGCCTGGCGCCCGCCGCCGCCGCCGAGGATGCCGGCGAGGGGGGCGCGTTGCGAATCGTGGCCGGGGGCGCCAAGCCCGTCCGGCGCGGCAGCGAATGGGTGTTGAAGACCGCGACCGGCGCCCTGCCGCTGACACCCATCGAGGCCCTGGCGGCGCAATGGCTGCTCGATCGCCCCGACATCACGGAGGCGGAATTGCACAAGGCCCACCCCGCCGCCGATGCGCCCGCCCTGCTGGCCAGGCTGCGCGATGCCGGGCTGCTGGTCGCCACATGATGCGCGCGCTGTTGCTCCTGCTGGCCATGGCCTCGCCCGCCGCCGCGCAACTGCGCGAATTTTCCTGTGTGGGCGCCGAACGGCTGGAGCAGGACGCCATTTTCGTGGAATTCGCTCGTGGCGCTGATCGCGTCTCGCCCGGGGCCATCGCCAGCATGATGCCGCTGGCCGAGGAGGCGAAGGGCGCGCCGGAGCGCAATCTCTGCGTGCTGGGCTTCGCGGCCTCGCCCGAGGGCGGCGCGCAGACGGCCAGCCGCCTGGCCGCCCGCCGCGCCCGCGCTGTCGCGCTGGAACTCTCGCAACTCGGCATCGAACGGGACCGCATCCGGGCCGAGGCGCGCACGCGCGGCTTCGCGACCGAGCGTGAGCGCGGCGGCGTGGATCGCCGCGCGGGCGCGCGCATCATCCTCCTGCCGCCTGGTTGAGGCCCCACATGCTTCGCACGCTTCTCGCGCTGATGTTGCTCTCTGGCCCAGCGCTGACCCAACCCGTCAAGCCCGGCCTTCCGGCGCCGGCGGTGCAGGAGCGCAACATCCTGCTGCGGAACAACTCGGAAAGCGTGCTGCGCGAGCTCTATTTGTGGAACCCGCCCGCGCGCGAGCAGGGGGCGGATCGCCTGGGCGCCAATGTGCTGCGGCCGGGCGCCAGCCTGCCGCTGCGCCTGGGCCGTGGCCCCTGCGAGATGGAGATGCGCGCAGTCTTCGAGGATGGCAGCGCGGAGAGCCGCTCCAGCGTGAATCTCTGCGCCGAGCGCGAGCTGGTGCTGGATGACCGCAACACCCGTGCCGTCGAGGTGGTGAACAACACCGATGCCGAGCTGATGCAGCTCTTTCTCGCGCGGCCCAACCGCGTGGGACCGGACCGCCTGGGCGCCACGACCATTCCGGGGAGCGACAGCTTCAACCTGCGCCTGCGCGGCGAGCGCGAATGCGAATTCGAGGCGCGCGCCATCTTTCGCGGCGCCACCGGCGAGACGCGGCAGAATGTGAATCTCTGCACCACGCCGCGCATCGTCTTTGGCGATGGCAGCGTGCCGCTGCGCGAGGTGAACGTGACCAACCGCACCAGCCGCGTCCTGCGCGAGCTCTACGCCACGGCGGGCGCGGGGGATTGGGGCGCCGACCGGCTGGGCGCCACCACGCTCAATCCCGGCCAGAGCTTCCTGCTGCGAATCCGCCAGCCTGCCTGCCGCGTCCGCATGCGCGCCGTCTTCGCCGATAACCGCGCCGAGGAGCGCGCCGATGTGGAGATCTGCGACGGCCAGCCCGTGGTCTTCGCCCCGGCCCGGCGCGTGACGCTGCTGCACGCCCATGGCCGCCCCGTGCGGGAGCTGTATCTCTCCGGCGTGCGGGACGCGGATTGGGGCGCGAACCTGCTGGGAGACCGGCCGCTCACGCGCGATGAGCGGCGGGAACTGGCGTTGGATACGCCCTGCGAGGCGGATCTGCGGATCGTGTTTGATAACGGCAATGCGGAGGAGGCGCGGAACATCAACATCTGCGCCCGCGCCGAGATCACGCTGCGGCCCGGTTGGGTGCTGGATTGAACGAGGGGGTTTGCGGGCGGCGGGACTCGAACCCGCACGGCCTTGCGGCCGAGGGTTTTTAAGACCCTTCCGTCTACCATTCCGGCACGCCCGCGCGCCACACCTATGCCATGGCGTGCGAGGCGGCTCCAGCCCCGCTCGATAGCCCTCGGTCAGCGCGCCCCGATCAGCCGGCGGCGCAGCTTGCCGGAGAGCCAGTCAATCGCCGCCACCATCAGCACCATCAGGATGATGATGAAGGCCACCTCATCCCAATGGCGCACGCGGATGCGCTCGGCGATCTGCAAGCCGATGCCGCCCGCGCCCACCACGCCCAGGATGGTGGCCGAGCGCGTATTGCTCTCGAAGAAATACAACGCATGGCCGAGCATGATCGGCGCCACCTGCGGCAGGATCCCGAAGCGCATCACCAGCGTGGGTGAGCCGCCGGCCGCGGCGATGCCCTCTACCTGCTTTTTCTCGGCGTTTTCGATCGCTTCTGCATAGAGCTTGGCCAGCACCGCGATATCGGCCGTGGCGATGGCCAGCACGCCGGCCAGTGGCCCGAGGCCCACCGCGCGCACATAGGCCAGCGCCCAGATCAGCTGGTCCACGCCGCGAAACCCGTCGAACACCCGCCGCAGCGAGAAGCGGAACAGCGTGTTCGTCACCACGTTGTTCGCGCCCATGAAGCCCAGCGGCACGGCGATCAATGCCGCGATGAAAGTGCCCAGGAAGGCCATGGCCAAGCTCTCGGCCAGGCCGTGCAGGATCTCCACCCATTGCTCGCCGGGTGAGGGCGGGACCATCAGCCGGGTGATGACCAGCAGCCCGTTCAGCCCGTTCCACATCCGCTGCGGCGAGATATCGAACCACCAGAGCGTGCCGATCAGCCAGGTGAGGAAAGCGACCCCGCCCAGCACGCGCAGCGCCCGGCCGCGCGGCGTGGGGCCGAAGGCGCGCGGCATGCGCGCCTGCCAGGCGGCGATTTCGGCCGGCGTCATGCCACGGCCTCGATCGCGCGGCGCCGCAGGCGTTCGGAGGCCAGGTCAATCACCACGACCGACAGGATCACCAGGAGGATGATCGCGCTGATCTCCTCGTAATAATTGAAGGAAATCACCTTATAAAGCTCCTCGCCGATGCCGCCCGCGCCGACGAAGCCGATGACGCTGGCAGAGCGGAGGTTGATCTCGAAACGCAGCATCGCGTAGCTCAGCAAATCCGGCAGGGCCGCGGGCAGCAGGGCGAAGCGGCAGGCCTCGAACCAGGTGCCGCCGGAGGCGCGCACGCCATCCCAGGGGCGCATCTCCACATTCTCCATCGCATCGGCGAACAGCTTGCCCAGCGCGCCCGCCGTGTGCAGCGCGATGGCGAGGATGCCGGCCAGCGCGCCCACGCCGAAGGCCCAGACGAAGATCAGCGCGAAGACGATCTCGGGCACGGTGCGGGTCGCTTCCAGGAAGCGGCGCGAGAGCTGGTAGGCCCAGGCGGGGGCGCCGGTGTTCTTGGCCGCCGGGAAGGCCAGCAGCAGCGCCACCGCCGCGCCAAGCAGCGTGGCCAAAGCCGCCATCTGCGCCGTCTCGAACAGCAGCAGCGCCCAGGCATCGAGGCGATAGAACCAGAAGGCCAGGCTGCCTTCCGTGTCCACGCCGGCAAACAGCTTCGCCCATTCCAGCGAGGGCGTGATGCGCACGAAATACTCGCCGATGCGCGGCACGCCGGCGGCGAGCGAACTCGGGTAGAATTCGCTGGTCCAGGCGGCGAGCAGAAGGCAGGCCACCAATAGGGTCATGCCGATCGCCGTCGTTGTGCGGCGCTGGCGGCGCAACTCGCGAAAGGCGGCGTCGTGGAGACCGACGCCGGAACTCATGGCGTGCATGATCAGGAACGCCGCCGGCGCGCCGCCGCTTCCTCCCGGCGCATTTCCACGAAGACTTCGTAGTCGCTGTGGCGGACTTCCCGGAAGCCGGCGCCCGTGCCACGGGCGATCTGCTGGAAGATGGCGGGATGGGCCTGCGGCAGCGCGAGGTAGAAGCGGGTGATATCCTCGCGGAAGGCGGGGGGAAGGTCGGTCCGCATGGTGATCGGCCCGTTCTGGATGGGCCGTGACTGCCAGATGATCCGCACATCGGACATGCGCAGCATGCCCTTCTCGACCATGGCGCGGGTGTTGCCGCGGGTGAAGCCCTCATTGATGTCGCCAATGCCCGAGGCCCAGGTGACCGCCGCGTCATATTGGCGGGCGAGCATGGCGACGACCGCCTGCTCATGCCCGCCACCGAAGCCGGTCCGGCCAAAATGCTGCCCGGATTCGACGCCGATGCCAGCGCGGCGCAGCTCGAAGCGGGGGATGAGATAGCCCGAGGCTGAATTGGGGTCGGCCCAGGCCAGGCTGCGGCCGCGCATCTGCTCGATATTCGTGATGCCGCTATCGGCGCGGACCATCATCACGGAGACATAGCTGACCGAGCCATCCACCTGCTCGGTCGTGAGGATGGGTTCGACGCCGCCATTCGTGTCAATCCAGGCGGCGGCGTAGATGGAAGGTCCCAGCCCGGCGAATTCGATCTGCCGGGCCGAGAGCGCCTGCATCACGCCGGCATAGTCGCTGGCCGGCATGAGGCGGACCGGCACGCGGAAGCTGTCTTCCAGCAGGCGGCGAAGACCGTCGAAGCGACCCAGGCGATCCGCCTCGTTCTCACCGCCCATCAGACCGACGCGGATCACCGGGACCTGCTCGGCCCAGGCGCGGCGGCCGGGCTCGGGCATGGCATGCGTGCCATCGGCGGTCCGGCGCGGACGCCATTCCTGCGCGGTGGCCATGGTCGGCAGCAGGGTGGCGGCGCCCAGCAGGAGGCGGCGGCCCAGAGAGCGGGTGATCATCGCGGATGGCCTTCGAAACTGCGGCCATGACAAGGGCGGCATGACCAGGAAACCCTGGGTGCCAGTCCGCGAGGCGCGGACTGGCACCTGGAGCGTTAGGACCTTCTGCGGCGCTCGGCGGCTTCTTCGCGGCGCATGTCCACCAGGAACTGGAACTGCGCGTGCGTCACTTCGCGATAGCCCGTGCCGCCGCCGCGCTCGATCTGCTGGTAGATCGCCGGGTGGGTCTTGGGCAGCGCCAGGTGGAAATTCACGATGTCGTCGCGGAAGGCGCGCGGCAGGTTGGTGCGCATGGTGATCGGGCCGTTGATGATGGGCTCGCTCTGCCAGATGATGCGCAGGTCACGCATGTTCAGCATGCCCTTATCCACCATCGCGCGCAGGTTCCCGCGGGAGAAGCCCTCATTCACATCGCCCTGGCCCGAGGCCCAGGTGACGGCCGCGTCAAACTGGCGCTGCAACACCGCGACCACGGCCTGCTCATGCCCGCCGCCGAAGCCCGTGCGCGAGAAATACTGGCCGCTCTCCACGCCGATGCCCTGCCGGCGCAGCGCGAAGCGCGGCACAAGGTAGCCCGAGGTGGAGTTGGCATCGGCCCAGGCGAGGCTGCGGCCACGCATCTGCTCGAGATTCGTGATGCCGCTATCGGCGCGCGTCACCATCACGGCGATGTAGCTGGCCGAGCCATCGCGCTCCTCGGCGACCAGCAACGGCTCCACGCCGCCATTGGTGTCAATCCAGGTGCCGGCATAGACGGAGGGGCCCATGGCGGCGAACTCGATCTGCCCGGCCGAGAAGGCCTGGAGCACGCCGGCATAGTCGCTGGCCGCGAACAGGCGCACGGGCACCTGGAAGGTTTCCTGAAGCAGATTCTGATAGGCGCCGAAGCGGCCCATGCGGTCCGCCTCATTCTCGCCGCCCAGCAATCCGATGCGGATCTGCGGCACCTGCGCGGCCCAGGGCCGACGTCCGGGGGCGGGCATCGTGACATCGGCATCGAGCGTGCGGCGCATGCGCTGGCCGGGGGCGGCCTCGGGCGCCATGGTGGCTGGCGCGGCGCGCTGGGGTTGCGCGGCGGCCAGGCCAGGCAGCGCGGTGGCGCCCAGCGCCAGCGCGCCGAGATAGCGACGATTGATCATTTGGCTTCTCCTTGGGTGGGTCAGGCCAGCGCCGCTTGCGGCATCGCCGCGAAGGCAGGGCTGGCATTCACGGCGGCGGCGGCCTCGGCCTGGAATTCGGCCTCGGTGATGCCGTAGATCTGGGTGATGCGCGCGGCATTCAGCTCGGAAGGCGCGCCATCGAAGACGATGCGGCCCTGCTGCATGGCGATGACGCGGGTGCAGTATTCGCGCGCCGTATCCAGGTGGTGCAGGTTGACCATGACGGTGAGGCCATCGCGGCGATTCACCTCGGCCAGCGCATCCATCACGGTGCGGGCATTGCGCGGGTCGAGGCTGGCGATCGGCTCGTCGGCCAGGATCAGGCGCGGCTGCTGCATCAGCGCCCGGCAGATGGCGACGCGCTGCTGCTGCCCGCCCGAGAGCGTGTCGGCGCGCTGCAAGGCAGTGCCCAGCAGGTCGAAGCGTTCGAGGGCCGTCAGCGCCATGGCGCGTTCGGCGGCGGAGAACTGGCAGAACAGCGAGCCCAGCCGCGCCATCACGCCATGCCGGTGGTTCAGCCGGCCGATCAGCACATTGGTGAGCACATCCAGGCGCTGCACCAGGTTGAATTGCTGGAAGATCATGGCGCAGCCGGTGCGCCAGTCCCGCAGGGCGCGGCCCTTGAGCGCCGTCACCTCCAGGCCATCATGGAGGATGCGTCCCTCGGAGGGTTCGGCCAGGCGGTTGATCAGCCGCAACAAGGTGGATTTGCCGGCGCCGGAACGGCCGATCACCCCCACCATCTGCCCGGCCGGAACCCGCAGACTCACACCATCCACGGCCTTCACAGGGCCAAAGCTCCGTGTCAGACCTTTGATCTCAAGCATCGCCAAACCCCGTCTGCTGGATGCGGGGCTTAGTCGGTGTATGTTGCGGGCGAATGACGCTTGCACAAAGGAAATATGACGCTCGCCTGAATCGGAAAAAAAAGCCTGAAGCAAAAGAAAACCGAGGATATGGCGGCATCACGCCGCGCCCTGCTCGCCCGCCTGGGCGCCGCTTTGCGCGCGGCCACGGAGGATGCGACATTGCGTTTGCGCATGATGGAGCAGGGCGTGGGTATCGTGAATGGCGACGCCGCCTCGGTGCGGGGCCTGCTGGCCCGCGAAACCACCCTCTGGGATGAACTGATCCGCAGCGCGAATATCCGACCGGAGTGATGATGATGATGCGCCTTTCCCCGCTTGGCCTGCTGCTCCTGCTGGGCGCCTGTGGTTCCGTGGATACGGCGCCCGGCGCCTCCGGCGTGCCGGACATGCCCTTCGGGCAGCCAGGCTTTGAGCGCGGCTTTCAGTCCACCTCGGGCAGCATCACGCTGGATCGCGAATTGACGCCCAACGACCCCCGCCGCTTCGACCTGCCGCCGAGCAACGCCCCGCGCGCCTTCGCGCCAGCCCCGCCCGGGGATCCTCGTCGCCTGGGTTGGTAGCGGGGCGGCCCGGCTTGCGTCAGGATGCTCCCACAAAAATGGGGGGATCACATGCTTGGCCTGATGCAGGAGCACCCGCTGCTCGTTTCCTCGATTCTGCGGCACGCGGCGCGGCATCACCAGGGTGCCAAGATTGTCTCGGTGGATGCCGAGGGCGGCGTCACCCGATCCAACTGGCCGCAGGTCGAGGCCAAGGCCAGGCGGCTGGCCCAGGCGCTGGCGCGGCTGGGCGTGCAACCCGGCGACCGCGTGGCGACGATGAGCTGGAATTCCGCCGCGCATCTGGAGGTGTATTACGCCGTCTCCGGCATGGGCGCCGTGCTGCATACGATCAATCCGCGCCTCTTTGCCGACCAGATCGCCCATATCCTGCAAGATGCGGGGGATGTGGTGATCTTCGTGGACCCCGCCGTGCTGCCCGCGCTGCTGGCCGTGGCCGAACGGCTGCCGGCCTCACTGCGCGCCCTGGTGCTGATGGGGGGCGCGCCGAAACCCGATCTGCCCGTTCCCGTGCTGGAGCAGCATGCCATGATCGCCGCCGAGGATGGCGATTACGAATGGCCCCTGCTGGAGGAACGCACCGCCTCCTCGCTTTGCTACACCTCGGGCACCACGGGCATGCCCAAGGGCGTGCTGTATTCGCATCGCTCGACGGTGCTGCACGCCATGTCGGCCATCCAGGCGGATGTCTTCGCGCTCTCCGCGCGGGATGTGGTGATGCCGGTGGTGCCGATGTTCCATGTGAATGCCTGGTCGCTACCCTATGCCTCGGCCATGGCGGGCGCCTCGCTGGTGCTGCCGGGGCCGAAGCTGGACCCGGCCAGCC
>Ga0209103_1000457_pt1 | contig 12842 bp, 11 predicted proteins | sample 4C3metaG_FD_184152 | JGI IMG/M metagenome (GOLD analysis project Ga0209103, IMG submission 184152) | Freshwater bacterial and archeal communities from Indian Creek, Illinois, USA - 4C3 metaG (SPAdes) (version 2) | ecosystem: Environmental > Aquatic > Freshwater > Unclassified | place: USA...
CTCCTTGAGCCCGCAAATAGGCAACGACTGCTGCACCGCTGGCGCTGTCACCTGCATCGATAAGTATATTCTGCTCACCTGACTGCAGGAGAATACTATCACCCTGCCCAACATCAATAAAATGGGCCGTGAGAATAGTTCCTGTCGTGGCGGCGGGCTGACAACCAAGAAGGAAAAGCAGAGTTGCAACAACCATCACCGCAAACAACATACGCTTCACGAAACAAACACGCCCTTCTTGCTACATATAGTAAAAAACACCAGTATTACCTGGTGTTCGTTTTTTTGTGGTGTCCGAGGTGGGACTTGAACCCACATGGTCTCCCATACGCCCCTCAAACGTACGCGTCTGCCAGTTCCGCCACTCGGACAATTGGTGTCGTGTTGCCCCTCAGAAAGTGGTGCCGAAGGTGGGATTCGAACCCACACGAGCTTTCACTCACTGCGCCCTGAACGCAGCGCGTCTGCCAGTTCCGCCACTTCGGCTTCAACCGCCGATATTTATCTTACAAGCAAAATGTCCTTGTGTCAAGGGAGATTATTGCCTTCGTGCGTACAGTTCCCTATATACCCTGTGGATGCGAAGCACACGCCAAACATAGTGTCGCGTCTCCGGGAAAGGAATATCGGCGATGTCGGCCGCTTGGCCACTCCAAATTTTTTCGTCTAACCAATCCTTGACATTGCCTCTTCCGCCGTTGTAGGCAGCCAGTGCTACGACTAAATTGTCGTCAAACTGTTCTTTAAGATTGCGCAGATACCATGTGCCGAGCATGATGTTAGTTTCGGGATGAAAGAGGCTGTCCTCACTATAATCTTGCAGACCTTTTTGTTTGGCAATCCATTGCCCGGTAGTAGGCATAATTTGCATCAACCCGCGCGCACCTTGGGACGAAAGCGCATTGCTGCGAAAACTGCTCTCTACCCGTATGATGGCCGCCACCAAGAAAGGGTCTAAGTCGTGCCGCTCAGCATGACGCATCGTAATATCACGGTACGGCCACGGATATAAAATGCGCCACAGAGATGGAGCTATCAATACGGCCAGCAAAACCATGACCGCGACTATTTTCAGCAATGGCGGATACCGACGCACGCTTAGTTTTCGCCTCCGCAAATACTCATGTAGTAGCGCTGCACCTGTCTATTAGTGTCAGCAAGACTACCCTGATTATATATCACCCTGTGGCCACGTTGTATTTTTTCCGCCAGCGGCATCTGCGCGGCGATACGCTGGGTGGATTCAGCTAGAGACAAGCTTCGCGCCATCACACGCTGGAGCTGAGTCTCATAAGAACAAGCAACCACCCATACTTCGTCCACTAAATGGTCTAGCTTTGCTTCAAAAAGAAGGGGCACCTCAAAGGCGACAGCACAGTGCCCCATGACTTCGAGCGAGCGAAACCTCTCCATCATCTCAGCCCATATTTTTCCATGCGATATGCCCTCCAGCAAGCGCCGCTTCTCAGCATCGGCAAAAACAATCGCGCCTAGCCTCGCCCTGTCAATCGTGCCCTCTGGCCGCAATATTGTGTCGCCAAAATGCGCGACAATCTCGCTAAACACGGCCTCACCCGGCTGCATCAATTGTGCCCCTACTTTGTCTGCGTCAACGATCGGAACTTTCAGTGCGGCCAACATACCAGCCACGGTCGACTTGCCGGTACCGATCCCACCAGTTATACCAATAAGCACTGCCATGCCCTATCTCCCCTTCTTGCTGTCCCTACACTTGGCAATGATGACATAAGTGTGTCCCCCTGCCTGCAATGACCTCGCGCACAATTGGCGCCTGACATTTTGCGCAGGGCTTTCCCTTCTGCCCATATACTCTTAACTGGTGCTGAAAACCTCCGCCCAGGCCAGAGCCGTCAACATAGTCGCGCAGAGTCGTTCCCCGCATAAGGATACCTTGCTCAAGCACCTCCTGCAAGTGATGATGCAATCGCGCGGTTTCTTCCGGAGCAAGGCTACCGGCAACCCGTGCCGGGTGCAAACCAGCGGCAAACAACGCTTCGTCGGCGTAAATGTTTCCAACCCCGGCAATCAGTTTTTGGTCAAGTAGCACCGCCTTAATCTTACCTCGGCGCCCGCGCAAGAGAGATTCTAGATAGACGACGGTAAAATCAGGCGATAGTGGCTCGACACCGAGCCGCTCTAGGCGTGCCACCTGCTCAATTTCACTATCCTTGGCCAAAAACCAATAACCAAACTGACGTATGTCAGTGTAACGTAGCACCATTCCTGCCGCAAATTTGAGCACTATGTGCGTATGCGGAGGGCACTGAGCGGCTGTATGAGCAAAGCGCAACTGCCCGGTCATGCGCAAATGTACTACCAACGCGTACCCTCCTGATAGCTTTAGCACGAGATACTTGCCGCGCCGACAAATGTCTAGAATGGAGCGCCCTTTTAAGCAGGCGCAAAATTGCTCCCCGGTGAGGTTTTGTAACAACTTAGGGAGGTAAACTTCGCAATCCTCGATAGTCAAGCCCACAAGGTGTGGCAGAAGGCTACGGCGTATCGTTTCAACTTCGGGCAATTCAGGCATGTGGAGCTCCTACCTTTTCTTCGACTAGGGGGATTAGATCGTACCAATTTGTCCCTATCTTGAAGTCCACGACGACCGGAACGCTTAGGCTAAGCGCTGTCTCCATGGCCTGGCGGACGAGGGGCTTTAAAATACTAAGTTCTGCCTCCGTAGTTTCAAAAACTAGCTCATCGTGCACCTGCAAAATCATACGCGAACATAATCCTTTAAGCTTCAAGTCCTGTGCAATTCTCACCATGGCCAGCTTTATGAGGTCAGCAGCAGTGCCCTGGATGGGCGTGTTCATGGCGGTGCGCTCGGCAAAAGAACGCAATGTGAAGTTCTTACTATTAATGTCGGGGAGGGAGCGCCGACGATGGAGCATCGTGGTCACGAAACCTGTGGAGCGGGCCTCGGCAATGGTTCGCTCAATGTACTCCTTCACGCCTCGATAGCGATTGAAATAATTGTCTATATAATCCTTGGCTTCGGCGCGGCTTACTTTAATATCTCTTGACAAGCCATAATCACTGATACCATAGACTATGCCAAAGTTGACGGCCTTAGCTCTCCCGCGCATACTGGGTGTGACCTCAGCGAGACTTACGCCGAAAACTTCGGCGGCGGTGCGGCGATGGATGTCTTCAGCTTGTAAAAAAGCAGCCGTCAAAATCGGGTCCTTGGAGAGATGCGCCAAGATGCGCAATTCTATCTGCGAATAATCCGCTGCCAAGATATGCGTGAATCTCGGGCTAGGCTTAAAGGCCTTACGTATAAGCCGCCCCTCGGGAAGCCTGATGGGAATGTTCTGCAGATTAGGCTCGGTGCTGCTCAAGCGGCCTGTCGCAGTTACCGTCTGGTTGTAAGTGGTATGGATCTTGCCGTTAGCAGAGATAACTTTTTGTAGTCCCTCCAAGTAAGTGGACTGCAACTTGGCCAGAGTGCGGTACTCCAGTATCTTGCTGACCAGTGGGTGTTGGTCTGCTAATGACTCTAAGACTTCGACATCGGTGGAGTAACCGGTTTTAGTCTTCTTCGACGTGGGCAATTTCAGCTTTTCAAAGAGAATGACACCTAGCTGCTTAGGTGAGCTAATATTAAACTCCTCACCCGCCAAGGCATAAATGTCGGCGCTGATCTCTTGCAGGCGCAGGTTTGTCTGCCCGGCCATCTCCTTTAGTACCTCCCTGTCCACTGTTAGCCCCGTAATCTCCATTTCAGCAAGCACCTGACTTAGGGGCAGTTCGACTTTACAATACAGGTCCATGAGTTCTTTCGCTCTAAGCTCTGTCCTTAAAACCGGCTCTAGGGCGAGGAGGGCGAAAGCCTGGGCATGCCCAGCCACTGTCTTATCCAGATAACTTGCCGCCAACTCCCCCACGCTATAGTCTGCACGGGTGGGGTCAAGCAAGTAAGCCGCCAATTCCACGTCAAAAACCTTCCCTGCCCAATTAAATCCACACCTGAGGAAATCCGCCAGCAGTACCTTGTAGCCGCTCACAACCCAAGAAAGGCGCGCCTCGGCCAGTAGCCCCACTATACTATTCGGCATAGACTGGCCGAAAGTCTCCACGGCAATGGCGCTTTCCTTTGTCGCCAGCACAAAGAAGTGCGGCTCCGTTTTGCATAGGGCCAGTGGCTGCGCGAAGTCTAGCCTGGCGATATATTCTGCCAGCTCTTCTGCCGTCTTTGCCAATACTACCTCCCCCAGCGGGGCTTGGCTTTGCGGAGGCAGAGGGACAGGGGACTTCGCAAGAAGGCGCGCGAGCAAGCTACTCAGCCCTACTTCGCGGTAGAGCGTGGCTAGACGTTCCGTATCTGTCTGCCTAGGAGTGAGGATATCCATGTTAAAATCGAGCGCAACATCCCTGATGATGGTCGCGAGAAATTTACTAAGGTAGGCGTCTTCCTTCCCTGCTTGAAGCAGCTCCCTCACTCTAACTTTGCTGACACTGTCCATGCTGGCATAGACACCCTCTACGCTTTGAAACTCCTGCACGAGGGCGAGAGCGGTTTTCTCACCAATGCCCTTTACCCCCTTAATATTGTCCGAGGCGTCGCCCATAAAGGCTTTGAGATCGATCAACTGTGCGGGGGCAAGGCCGTACTTCTCACGCACCTCGCTTTCACCCACCAGCTCCGTCTCGGTTACCCCCTTCTTAGTCAGCAAGACCTTGGTGTGGGGGCTGACCAGCTGCAGGCTGTCGCGATCACTAGTGACAATCACGCTTTCGATGCCCACCTGCTCGGCGCGGGATACCAATGTGCCGATGATATCATCCGCCTCGTAGCCTTCTACTTCTAATATCGGGCAGCCAAATGCGGCAAGCAATTCCTTGATGGAGTCAATCTGCTGACTAAACTCCTCAGGCGCCTTGGTGCGCTGCGCCTTGTATTCCGCGTACTGCAGAAGCCTCACCATAGGGCGTCCACAATCAAAGGCCGCCACTATGTATTCTGGCTGGTATTGATCAATCAGCTTGTTGAGCATTAGCGCGAAACCATATATGGCATTGGTAGGTCGCCCATCCTTGGTCGATAACCCTACGTCTATGGCGTAAAAAGCCCGAAACGCCAAAGAGAACCCGTCCAACAAAAACAAACGCGGCATAAACTCACCATCCTACATCTTCACTAAAACTCAGTATACTACAAACGCAGATAGCCTGCAGAAACCCTTGGCGATAGTTCGGAAAGCGAAGTTTTGGTCCGCAAGTGGGGGGTAAAGATGATGCCCGCCTTGCTAAGTGCAAAGGCGGGCGGAGCGGGGCTTATAGTGAATGCCTGTAAGTAGCTTATCCTACCCAGACAAACTCTTCGGGATGAGTGAGGAAGCGCAATTTATCCGGCGTCTCGATAATGATCCTGTACATAGGCTCCCCGGCCTTCAGACCAAACTCCACATGTTCTTGTGGCTCCACAAAGCGCAAGGCTGGCAGCTCGGTATAGCGGGGATTAGGCATCCACTCGCCGGCAAGATTCTTTTCTAGCAGATAGTAGGCTCCCCCACATAGCTCCTTAATCTCACCATAGACTGAGGCGAATTCTGCCGCCACCCAGTTAGCCATAACGAGCGGGGTATTTTTAGCGTTGATGGTGATGTGGCCATACCCAGGGGGAATGACTACTTTATCACCTGCTAGCGCCGTGACGATATACGCGTCTGCCACTCTACCCACTTGATCGCCTGGGCGCTGCAAAAGGTAAGTGGCCTCTCCCGAGAGCACTTCATAGACTTCTGGATAGGTGCAAGAGGTACCGCTTTTTACAGGATGGTAATGCCCCACAGTTTTATTATACTCTTGCCCAATAAGCCCAGGCATAATTACCGTAATGTCAAACCGCAGGCCATGCTTGGCCAGTATGGCGCGATCTTCGTCCCGCGCCACATTGCGGTACATATAGTATAAATCCGCCCTTCCGCCCGCTGTCGCGTCAAGAAAGGCATAGCGCGCTTCATCTAAGGCGCGGCAGGCAGGTATAACAGGTTCTAAGCCAGGGCCAAAAGACAGCTGCCCGTCACCTAGTTCAATATTTAAGAAGGCCATAGTCTGCAAATTTATCATATACTTCCCCCTTACAGAGTCTATCTGGGCATAATCTTACATTCTTTTGCCATATCAGGCAAGGCCTAAGGCCCATTATACTAAACCCATCCTCTTGCCTGATACAGCTCATAGCCACGCTCTAAAGCATAGGTGATTTGCTCGATTAACTCGTCGTCAAGTTGTTTAATATGGAAGCATGACTTGCCTTTTAGCAGCTTAAGCAATTTGCTGCCAAAAATTTCTTTTAGTTCAGCCTCAGCATATACTGGCATAAAGTAAAACCCGACATAATCGCTTTGAATGATGATCCCTGCGAACGAAACCTCTTTTCTCGGCCTGCTCTCGATGACGATGGCCTTGATTGACCAGAGGTCATACTTACTATCGAGGTCCATTTTGCTGACGAGAGGACCCTCGTATTTCTTAATCAGGGCCTTTAAAGCCATAAAGATGTCGATTAAGCGGGTCTGTTTCTCGGCAAATGTCAAACCCATGCAGCTTCTCTCCCTTCCTTTAGAGCCGCAAGAGGGCGCCTAAGCACCCTCTCAAACATGACTAACAACTAAGTATCTGCTACTACGAACGCTTATACCAAATTATGACGATGGCACCCCACAACAAGAAAATACTTCCCCCGAGCACAGATGAAACCTTAAAGATCGACGGCCTCGCTGGCAAGGCATCTTCCCTAACATCCTCTAGCGCGGCTGTGGCTATACTCTTGTCGGATATTGCTGGGTCGCTGGCGTCAGGCTCTTCGCCGCCGACCACAAACAGGCGCGGCGCTATCTGCGTTTCCATCAAGGCTGATCCGGGAGCTAGAGATGGGTAGGGGAAGTAGGCCGCCCAGAAATTAAGCCCAAGCACCATAATCGCCAAAGCGGCGGCGACAGGGGCGAAGCGCGGGGCGAAGAATGGCCAGAAGGCCTTCTTCACTGGCCGGTGTATGGTGGCCATAACTCCTGCCATCAAGTCAATTGGCGGCAAAACATGGGGCAGGCTAGCTAGGGCCTGTTGGTCGAGCGAAAGTTCCGCAAGCAACGCGTGGCACTCCCTACACTCAGCCAAGTGCGATTGATACTGTTCATCAACTTCAGAAGGCAGTAGGCCATCCATAATGTCGCAGAGATTGTCCTTGACCCAAGCACAGTTCATGGCTGCTACCCTCCCTTCTGGTCTATTAGACGCCCTATGCCTAGACCTTGTTCCCTGATTACTAATTTTTCTCTTAGCGCCAGCCGCGCTCGATTGAGCCGCGATTTTACCGTGCCGATTTGTAGGCCAAGGACTGCGGCAATTTCTTCATATGCAAATCCCTCGATATCTCTCATGACAAGAACCGTTCGATGCTCTGCCGAAACACTCTGCAGAGCCCGCTCTATTTCTCGTTTTCTTTCTGCACGCAAGAGCTGTTCTTCGGGGGTATCGTCCACTGCTGCACTCCACTCTAGGGTATGCTCGCCGTCGTCCGTGCTCACTACAGTGTCGGTACTCATGGCTACAATAGGGCGCCTACGGCGCTTTCTAAGTTCATCAATCACCACATTATGCGCGATGCGATGTATCCAGGTACCCAGAGAACTATCCGCATTAAACCCTTTGAGAGCGCGGAAAACGCGAATAAAGCTATCTTGAGCCAGATCTAAGCTGTCCTCATGGTTGCCGGTCATGCGAAAGGCCACATTGTACACTCGTTCCTGGTAGCGTTCCACAATAGCCCGAAAAGCCTCAGTATCACCTGCTAGGCATCTATTGACCAATTCTTTATCTTCTTCATGAGAGCGCAAGTTACTGGCACGCCCTTTCTCAAACGCTTTATATATTGACGCTTTTTAAGCGCAACTAGTTCCGCTTTTTGATTATATCAGGACGAACGAAAAAAGGCATCAGAGCTTTATGGTGCCCGTGCAACAGTGACGAGGGCAGGTCTATGGGAGGTCGCGACCAACCAGGCGGATTTACCAGCAAATTGACGTCACCCTCAATCGCGAACTACCTTACTTTTGGCTGTTCCAGCGCACTGTAGTTACGGCTATCGCCAATCGCGTGCAAGGCGTCATTTGGTCGCTAACGGGCTCAGTCCACCCTGAAAGAGAGCACGCAAGACACTAGAGGCGCAGTCAATAGATCGGCACATTTATCTGGTACGATAAAATATTCTGCATATAAACACATAGTCACGCATATTTCTGCATGATGTCCAGATGCATTTTGCTCTTGCATCTTGGTGGTGCTTGTGCTACGCTGTGACCTATACTCTTCGCCATGAATATTTATGAGTTTTCGCTTTCAAGTATTTTTTCGCGAAATTCTCACTTCTAGCAGGAATGTCTTGCGCGACGACGTATATTACTGTTTAAAGGGACACCGATCTTGGGAGGCTGTGCCTAGCTCTATCGGGGTGGTTCCAGAGTCAAGAAGAGGAGGTTTGTTAATGTCAAGAAAAGTTTTAAGCACCCTGCTCGTGGCAGCTCTCTTGTTCGGCATTTTCTTGAGCTACGAGGCCCCGTCCGCGACCGCGTCCCCACGTATTGCGGTAACTGTCAATGGTCGGCCATTGACCACCGACGTAGCCCCCGAAATTAGGAATGGACGAACCTTAGTGCCTTTCCGCGCTATTTTTGAGGCGCTCGGAGCCACCGTGGAATGGGACGAAAGAACTGCTACCGTGCGCGGCACCAAGGGGCATATCACTGTCACTTTGCCCATAGGCCAAAGAATGGCCTTTGTCAACGGTGCCCCGGTCAATATTGACGTCGCCCCACAGATTGTTAGTGGCCGCACCATGGTGCCAGGTCGCTTTGTGGCAGAGACACTCGGCAGCAACGTCGAATGGAACGCTGCAACGAATACCGTGGCGATCAGATCACGCGTGGAGCCTCGCGTCGGCGGCGAAATGGTTTACGCTCTCGGCGGCGACCCCACGACCTTAAACCCTCTCTTAAGCACCGACACTGCCAGCAACTTCGTCATCAGCATGATCCACAGCGGACTCCTCCGCACCAATGAGCGCCTCGAGATTATTGGCGACCTGGCGGAAGATTGGACAGTAAGCGCCGACAACCTGACACTAACTTTTCGCATTCGCCGCGGCATACAGTGGCATGATGGCAAGCCCCTCACCGCCGCAGATATTAAATTCACCTACGACACCATTATGCATCCCGATTACACCGGCGTGCGTCGGCGCGACTTTAGGGCCGTGCGTGAAATCGCTGCGCCCGACGACCACACCTTAATCCTGCGTTTAAGCGAAGTTGATGCCTCTTTGCTCAGCAAACTCTTTATCGGCATTATCCCTCGCCATATTTTCCAAGGGCACCCTGTGGCGAGGCTGCGCGAACATCCCAATAGCCGCAGCCCCATCGGCACCGGCCCCTACCACTTTGGCAGCTGGCTGCCTGGGCAGCAAGTCGTACTAAATCGCAACCCGAACTACTTCTGGGCCGGGCAAGAGCCCTACATACAGCGCGTGCGTTTCCGCATTATCCCCGACACGCAAGCACAGCTTGTGGCACTTGAAGCAGGCCAAATCGACTGGATGGGCAGTATCCCCGTCGATGATATCGAGCGCGTACGCAGAACTCATGCGGATAGACTGCAGTTCAGGGAAGTTAAGCAAAACGGCTACTGGTATATCGGCATGAAGCAAGATCACCCCATCTTCAGAGACCTTAGGGTGCGACAAGCCCTCATGTACTCGCTCGATCGCCCGGGCATGGTGCAGACGCTCTTTAAGGGTTATGGTACCGTAATCCACGGCGACAAACCGCCTGTATCGTGGGCCCACAACCCTAACCTCTACACCTATCCTTTCAACCAAGCCAAGGCTCGCCAACTGCTTGAGCAAGCCGGTTGGAGTCGTATCGGTACTGACGGCATCCGCATGAATGCCGCCGGTCAGCGCCTTAGCTTCGAGCTCATCAGTGCTTCCGGCGACCAAACGCGCGAAAATATGCTCAACATCATTCGCAACCAATGGCGCGCTGTCGGTGTGGATATGCGCATTGAGCTAATCGAGATCTCCGTGTTTTTCGGCAAACTCGATACCGGACAGTTTGAGATCTACCAATGGGGTTGGAATTTAGGAATTGACCCCGATAACTTTATCTTTTTCCACTCCACATCAGGTTTCAATGCTGAGGGCGTCCTAATGGGCTTTAACGATGTAGGTTACTCGAATCCCGCCGTTGACCGACTTATTGAAAGGGGCCGCGCCACCTTTAATCAAGAGGAGCGCCGCAAAATCTACTGGGAAATTCAAGAGATACTCAACCGCGACTTGCCCTACATCTTCCTCTATAACCGCAACAATATCTCCGCTCACGCTAACCGCATTCGCGGGATAGTCTGGACAGAGATAGGCACCACTCACTTTGAGCAGTGGTTTATCGATCCAGCTACTTTGCGATAGTAGGAAAACTCGGTCTACGATAACGGGCAGGGTCGCTCCCTGCCCGTTACTATGACAATCTATTCTGCGAGGAAAGGGTGTTCTACTTGCTTGGGTACATCGCACGACGCTTTTCACAAATGCTCATTCTCCTCGTCGGCATAAGCATAGTCTCTTTTGCCATAATGCACATAGCGCCTGGCGACCCGGTAGACCTTATGACAGACCGCCTAGCCACCGCCGAGGAAAAAGCGCGCATTTCCGCCATCTATGGCTTTGACCAACCCATTCCCGTTCAATATTTCATCTGGGCTAGCCAAGTCATTCAGGGCAACTTAGGGCGCTCTTTCGTGACTGGCGAAAAAGTTCTTGATATGATCGTGGCGCGTTTGCCAGCCACTCTTTTTCTTAACTTCCTCACTTTGCTTATCATCTACACCCTGTCCATACCAATCGGCATAATATCCGCCGTAAAGCAGTATTCCTGGTTTGACCACATTGTAACTTTTTACGCCTTCTTAGGACAGTCCATGCCCCAGTTCTGGTTGGCACTGCTCCTGCTCTACTACGTAGGCTTGCGCTTTCCCTTTATTCAAACGGCGGGGATGTCGAGCTATGGCGTGACGATTGCTTCGGAAGGACTCTGGGCGGTGATTGTGGACAGAACGCGCTACTTGATCTTGCCTTTAACCGTAGTGAGCTTTGGCAACTTGGCGAGCATAACGCGCTATATGCGCGCCAGCATGCTCGACGTCATCAACCAAGACTACGTGCGCACCGCTAAAGCCAAGGGGCTCTCGCAACGCAAGGTCATCCTGAAACATGCCTTCCGTAACGCCCTCCTCCCGCTGGTGACGATGCTCGGCTTTGAGTTGCCCATCCTCTTTAGTGGCTCGGTCATCCTAGAAACAATTTTTGCCTGGCCAGGCGTGGGTCTTTTGAGCTGGAACGCAGTCATGCAGAGAGACTACCAAGTCATCATGGCCTTCAACCTCCTGGGGGCCTCCATGATGGTGCTTGGTTCTTTTGTCGCAGACATGCTCTATCTCGTCGTAGATCCTCGCATTAAATACAATTAGGGGCGGTGACAGATTTGGAAGCAAAATTCGGGCCCAAGGAAGCGACCATTGTGCCAGCCACCGCAAAGGTGATGCCAAAAGAAGAAACTTATGTGCAAATGGTTTGGCGCCGTTTCCGTCGCCACAAACTAGCCATGATCAGCCTCGTCGTTCTCATCGTACTCTACTCCATGGCCATCTTTGCGCCCTGGGTCGCACCCTACCATTACGACCATATGGATTTTGATAAAATCAGTCAACCGCCCTCCGCCGAGCACTGGTTTGGCACGGACAGAATTGGTGCCGACTTATTCAGCCGCGTCATCTGGGGTAGCCGTATCAGTCTCAGTGTAGGTTTTGTCGCGGCAGGCATTGCCATCGTGCTAGGCACCGTAGTGGGCGCGATTTCTGGCTACTTTGGGGGAGTCATTGATGACGTGCTGATGCGATTTACCGAAATCGTGGCCTCCTTCCCTACTATGTTCCTGCTCTTGACAATTATCGCCGTCTTGCCTCGCAGCATTATGAATATCATGATTGTCATCGGCGCTACTTCGTGGCCGGGGTTAGCACGCCTAGTGCGCGGTCAGTTCCTGTCGCTACGCGAAATGGATTATGTCGAGGCAGCTAAGGCCATTGGCGCAACTGATTATCGCATCGTCTTCACCCATGTGCTTCTCAATACCATGGCTCCTATAATTGTCAATGCCTCTCTCCGCATCGGCGGTGCCATCCTCACTGAATCTGGCTTAAGTTTCTTGGGTCTCGGGGTGACCACGCCACCGAGCTGGGGCACCATCCTCAATGGTGGGCGCCCTCTCTTAAGAAGCGCGCCGTGGATCACAACCATCCCAGGAATTTTTATTTTTGTCACCGTGCTAGCCTTTAACTATGTGGGCGATGGGTTGCGCGACGCCCTAGATCCACGTGCCACTAAGTAGGCGTCTGCTCCGCCTACTCGCCTATGTGACAGCCCTCAGCGGTCTCTTTGCCACCCTGCTCCTCATATCGGCCAACTATACCAAACAGGTAGAGTGGCCGAGCTGGTCAACACCGCGAAAAGTTGCGACTGGCAGTAGGCAACACGGCTTTAGTAGCACCATGCTCGCCAACGGGGCACTGGCCGTTGCCACCGTGAGCCCCGATCTACTGGCCTTAAATATTGCCATAGTGGGGGGCGAGAATCTCAGTAGCATTCCTGTCCACGGCCTGGTGGGATACGACCTATCCTCCTTGGGAAACGAAGTGGTCATTGCCTGGAGTACGCGGCAAGAGGGACTATCCTCTTTATGGCTACAAGTCGGGGAGAAACC
>Ga0209103_1000458_pt1 | contig 12815 bp, 8 predicted proteins | sample 4C3metaG_FD_184152 | JGI IMG/M metagenome (GOLD analysis project Ga0209103, IMG submission 184152) | Freshwater bacterial and archeal communities from Indian Creek, Illinois, USA - 4C3 metaG (SPAdes) (version 2) | ecosystem: Environmental > Aquatic > Freshwater > Unclassified | place: USA: Indian...
AAGATTCTAAAGGCTTGCTTCCCGAAGATGTATCAGCAAATCTTGTGCATGGCTTACTACCTTTCCATGCGGGGGGAGCCATTGAGCCACTGTGAATCCTGGAGCAAGAGCCATACCAACCCATATAATAGTACGCTTACCAGCCAACGAATCAGCGAAATCTTAAAATCACTGAGTTATGCAGAACAGCAAACCTTCTTCGCTAAATGGTGCACGAAAGTGTTGGAGAACGATTACCTGTGTTACGATATTACCTCTGTTTCCTCATACGGGGAGTTGAACGAATACGTCAAGTACGGTTACAACCGAGACGGGGAGAAGCTGCCACAGATCAATCTGGCACTGCTCTTTGCTCAGATAAGTCAGTTACCGACCTTTTACAATCGCTTACCGGGAAATATCAATGATGTCTCTACACTGCACAATGTATTGATGATCTTTAATTTTCTTGGATCGTCCAAATTACACTTGGTGCTGGACAAGGGCTTCTACAGTCAAACGAATGTGGATGAACTGTTTAAAGCACGATACAAGTTTACCATTGCAGTACCTCTGCGTAAGTGGGTCCAGCAAATTATTGATGAGGTCAAAGAGAGCATCCAAAATCCGGAGAACTACCGGAAGCTTGACGGTGAAATCCTATATGTATACACAAGGCTATACTCTTGGGGGGAAGAGTGCCGACGCTGTTATGTGCATCTATATTACAATGGGCATGCGGCGGCAGAAGCAACCGATAGTTTTATGGAAGAACTGTTAAACTATAAAGAAGAACTGGAAACGAGGAAACTTATCAATACTCATGAAGATGCTTACAAATCATTCTTTATTATTAAAGAGACACCCGTACGGGGTAGAAAGGTGCTCTTTAACAATCAAGCCATCCAACAGTACCGCAAAAATTATGCCGGCTTTTATGTGCTCCTGACTAACGAAATCAAAGATCCGCTAGAGGCGCTCACGGTTTATCGGGACAGAGATGCCGTAGAGAAGTGTTTCGATGACCTTAAGAATCAGTTGGATATGAAACGTCTGCGCATCCACAGTTCGACATCCATGGACGGCAGACTCTTTGTCCAGTTTATTGCCCTTATACTCATGAGTGCCTTGCGAAAAAAGATGCGTGAAACGAGGCTCATTGAAAAATATACAACCCGCGAACTACTTCAGGAGATGGAGACACTGACCAAGATTCGTTATTCAGGCAGGTACGGATGTGTGCTCACAGAGATTACTAAACCACAGCGTCATATTTTGGAAAGCTTGGGGATAAATCTAAAAACATAGTTATAATTTTACCGGGAATTTAGGATATAAGGATAAGCGCGACTTCACATTAATCGACGCTTTGAAGCAGGGGCTTGGTAGCTTGAATGTGCCGGTCATTTACGATGCTGACATTGGTCATACCCCGCCGCAGATGCAGATTATCAATGGTTCGATAGGCAAAGTGGAGTTTGCCGATGGCAAGGCAACCATCTGGCAGAGCATAAACAGATAGGAGTTGTCGAGAAAATGAAAAGCTGGTACAAGAAAGAATGCAGCTTCAAAATTACAATCGTTTCAGTAGGTAATGATGGCGACGCTCGTCATTGCCGAAACGGTCACGAGTCGGGAGATACATATTGCTGCGAATATGGTTGCCCCATGCCGATGAACAACGAGGGCGGATTTTGCTCAAAATCTATGTCCAAGCTCTTTCCGCTCTTAGAGGCCGTCCGTGCTGGCGGTGATTTGTCGAATCTCCTGCTAGGAGCGGAAAAGCATAAGTGTGAGTTTACTTGCCCGGATGGGGTTGTGAAGTTCAGGCTGGAGGCAATAGCGAAAAAAGATTTCAAGCCGGAACCGATTAATGAAAGCACACGGCAACACAGACAAGGGGACAGGAACTTGTCTGGTGTGAATGAAATATGATAACCACTCAGAGGGTGGTTAGATATGTCAAGGCAAGCACTAAAAAGAGCAAAATGAGTTTATAATGCTATACTAAGAGGAGTTAACCGTCAAACAATATTTGAAGATGACGAGGGCTATGCCAAGTTAATTGAAGAATTAAGGAAAGTAAAGAATAAAAGTGAATATGAGATCTGCTGGTACTGCTTAATGGGAAGCCAAATAAAAAAAGTTGTTTTCATTTATTGGAAAGGAAAGAAAGGGATATGATACTGAGAAATTTAAAGGCAGTAAACGGTGTAAGCATAAGGCAGCTTATGAGAATAACAGGGGTAAGCAAGTTTATGATTGAAAAAGCTTAAAAGACAAGTCCCTGTCCCCTTGTCTGACCCTTGTCTGAAGATCAGACTTGCAGGCTTACCGAATACGATGAGCAATTTGTCAGGACGCTCTTAGAAAAGATAACTGTCTACGATGAGCATTTTGTTGTAGAATTTAAGTCCGGAATCGAAATCCAAATTGATGAGTAAATCATACAATACTTTGCCCGCAGCTCTTTCCAAAAGAGTTGCGGGTTTTATTTTATCCATTAGTTATAATAGCTGAGGGCATTGTAGATGGTAGATTCAAAGGTTCCATAGATGTCGTTTATTATGCAACTGTATGTACAAACTAGAAAAGTAAAGATATAATTGCACTTGTAGCATAATTCCACTGAGGTGAAAATACATGGATATTAAAATTGATAGCCTTATATGAATTGATGCATTGCATACTGTTCTAGAGCAAGTGGTTTCTGTTGTTGAGAAAATGGCGAAGTTGTTTTTCTAAAGCATAACAAGCTTGCTTATATTTTGCTGAAATACGATACACGGGTGATTGAAGTTGATTCAGTTCCCAAGAAACAGATAAAGTGTAACCTTCAAGAGGCTATGAAGATCGAGCTTCTAGAGGCTGAGAATCAAAAAATGTTTGCGTCAAAACTTTCTAATGCAATATTTGAACGAAGGTTGTACTTACAGAAAAAGGCAAATAAGGCTCAACATACACAGATTAGAGGGCGGCGTGGGCATTATCCGGGTGTTTGAAGCACTTCCCGGAAACTATATCAAATTAAAGGAGATATAAGAAAATTAAAGGATATATAAGAAAATGGGTGGAGAGGCTTTGTGGAATAGAATTATAGGAGTGCTTCCTTTTTCAGGGGAAGAAATGCAAACTACTACTGGGCTATGGTTCAAAGCATCATCAAATGGCAGTCGATTATGTGTTGATAGGGCTGTAGAAAATGCGCCATTCAGTAAATTAACTATGAAAAGGTCAATCTCAAAGAAAGACTGTTTACTTGTTTATTCCTATTACGACCGTTGGGTTAACGGAGAAGTGGGAGTGAGGCATGAGGTTAGTAGAAAGTCGAGAAATACAGCTTATATTTTTGCTTTGCTAGACAAATACATTTAAATGAAGTTGATGAGATGGCTTATAAAAGACTACAATATGATGATGGACGAAGTTGCGGAAGTTATATAGATTTTAATTCTGAAAGGAGTCAATCATATGAACACTTGCCTAAAACTCGCAATAACTAAAATCGGTGATTTATTGTTGAGCAATAAAATCACGCAGGATAAAAACGGAATCCCCATTGCGGACATAGATTTGAGGATACCGGATTATCAGCGGCCATATAAATGGACAGCGAAAAATGTAATTCAACTGTTAGACGATATTGTTGAGGCAAAAAACGAAAACAAAGAAACCTATCGGGTAGGAACACTCATACTCCACCAAGAGGGAAAAGCGTGTAACATCGTCGATGGGCAACAGCGAATAATTACCTTTTCGTTGTTGCTGAAGGCTCTTGGGGCTGACGTAAAAAATTTTTTAGAACAGCCTCTCGCTAATAATCCATTTAACATTCGTAACATAACAAATAATTACCACATACTGGAAAGGCGCTTAAATAATATCATTGACGACAGGGACAAAATAGATTTGCTTAAATACATCGATAACAACTGTGAACTCATCGTTGTAATCACAGAAGATTTGTCCGAGGCCTTTCAGTTCTTTGACTCGCAAAATGCGCGCGGCAAAAAGTTGTACCCCCATGATTTGCTTAAAGCATATCATCTTCGTGAGATGAACGATTTGGATGCAATTGAAACCGAGAAGGTTGTAAAAGGTTGGGAGGATTTAGACCAAAAAGAACTCTCGGCTCTATTTAGTAATTATCTTTATCGCGTGAAAGAATGGACAAAAGGTAATAAGGCTTGGGAACTGACCGAGCATAACATACATAAATTCAAGGGCGTTACCCGGCAGGACAGCTTCCCTTACGCTATGTTCTACAAAGGGGCATTTGCCTATGCCGATTCGGTTAATCATTCCGCAATACCTTTTGTTTCAGGCATCCGGAATCTTAAATCGTTTCAGTTGGATACACCAATAGTAGCGGGTAAGCCGTTTTTCGACTATACAAAACACTATTTTGTAATTCTTAAAGACATTCAGAACAATGACAAATATGAGGGCTATTACATAAACGATAACGACATCATGAAAACTCTTAATCTGCGGACATACAAGAACGGCGTCGGCAATCGAATCACGCGCTTGCTGTTAGATACTGCCATCTTGCTCTATGTTGACAGGTTCTGCCCCGAACGACCTACAAAGGCAGACTTGGAAATGTTAGACCAGTATGTGATGTTTGCTTTCGTCTGGGCTTATTCGCTCAGGGCTCAGTATTATAATGTCGGTTGGATGGCGGCTCAAAACTTCATTATGGGAAATGATGTCATGAATTCTTTCAATATATATAAAATCATCACCGAGTCGGATTCACCGATATCGCTTTTAAGCGCACTTTCAGATAGGGTTAATCCGATACGGATTAATTCAATAGTGGCGAAAATGGATAATGTTGATGAAAAAGACGAAGATGGAGTTCATCAAAACTACCTTCACTATTTTAAGGTGAACAAATTTATGGAGGGCTAAAATGAAAACTAAAACTCTGCCGCTCAAAGAAATGTCAATCGCCGAAATTTACAACGGCGACAAGTCAACATATGAAGTGCCGATATACCAGAGGAACTATGCGTGGGAAAAAGACGAAATTTTCGCGCTAATTCAGGATGTCTATGATGCATACACTGCTAAAAAACAAACTTATTTCATAGGGACATTGGTGTCATTTCACAAAGGTGACCAAGTCTACGAAGTGATTGACGGTCAGCAGAGATTGACAACGATTAACCTTGTGCTTGGCGCTTTGGGTATTCCTGTTCAAAACAAGCTGACTTATCGGGCGCGCAAAAAATCGAACGATACCATCAAAAGCATTCCCGATTTTAAGATTGACGAAAAAGACTATGGAATCGTAAACGGCTTTAAATACGCCAAGAATGCCATTGATGAGCTGGTTCCGAAAACCTGTCAAGATGAATTCAAAACCTATTTTAAGAATAGCGTCCATCTCATTCACTACCAAGTGCCGAAGGACGTAGACCTAAACCACTACTTTGAGATTATGAATTCCAGAGGGGAGCAACTTGAAAAACACGAAATTATTAAGGCGCGTCTTCTCGAAAAATTAAATGGCCCTAGTAAGGCGAAATTCAATCGCCTGTGGGAATATTGCAGTGAGATGAATGTCTATATTCAGCAAAAGTACAGCAGCGACAAGAGTAGTGCGACTAAGATTTTTGGGGAATCTTTCTGCAGTTTTGGAGATATTATGGATTTTGATGCTTTGCCGGATGTTGAAGATAACACAAATACGCTGAAAATCAGCGACCTTATCAATTATAAAAGCTCAGACACCCAGCAGGACAAAGAGGACAAAATCGATACATTCCAACCAATTATGGATTTTTCAAACTTTCTGCTTATTGTGCTTAAGCTCACCCGCATGGAAGAAAGCGGATTTGACCTTACAAGTTTTAATCTCGACGACAAAGAATTGATTCATGAATTTGATAAGGTGCAAGTTGACGATATATTTGTCAAAAGGTTCGGTTTCAACTTGCTGATGGCAAAATATCTGCTGGACAATTATCTCGTGCATCATTCAAATGAAGATGACACTATTGAGAACAATCCTTGGAAGTTGCAATACTGGCAAAAAGAAGACAAAAAAGGGTATTTGAAAAATCTTGACGGTGATATTGATACGCAGAATAAATTGGTGCAGCTGCTATCGATGTTCGAGGTATCATTTACGGCAAGGCAAAGGAAAAATTACCTCTTTTACTGCTTGCTGTACCTGTTCCGCTCTGACTACAGGGATTCTGGCAAGTATTACGAATTCTTATTGGGACTGGCGGATAAATACTTTAAAGATGTATATTTGGTGACGGATAACCTTAACGAAATAAATACGCCGAAACCTGGCAGTTTTGACAGCGCCATCCTTTGCGATAACGCACTTGATATTACGCCGCATAATGGCAGTTTTGATTTTGCCGCAATCTATGGAGACGGCACAATAATGTCTAAGGGAATTCCTTTGTTCGTTTTCAACTATCTTGACTATAAACTGTGGGAGAAATATGCTAATGAGTTCCGCGGCAAGAAAACAAAAGAAGGCAGTAAAGAACGGACTGAATTTTTTACTACGCTTGGATGTGCTGATTTTGGGCTGAAAGTTTTTGAGCAGTTTTATTTTTCGAGAACGCGCAGAAGTTTAGAACATTTCTATCCACAAGCCAATGCAAACGGTGAAACCGATGCGCTGAATGTAGATCAAATAAACTGTTTGGGTAACTACGCCATGATTGGTAGTGAAGCAAATAGTTCTGGTTCAAATTGGAGTCCTAAAACAAAGCTCGATCATTACTTAGATGCTTCTGGAAAGATTAAGCAGGTTAGTGTGGCATCAATCAAGTTTATGATCATGATGCAAAAATGCAAAGATAATCAAAGCACTCGCAGGGCTGGACAGGAATGGAATTTTGAGGACATAAAAGCGCATCAAGAAAAAATGTTAAAAGTATTGCTTGGCTGATTAAAACAAAATCTTCGCAGAAATTAAAGGTTCAATTTATATAACATGCATTTAAGCAAGTAGGAAGGTATAGCTAATGCGATATGATATGCATGAAACAAAGTCTATTGATATGTTCCCGAGAACCTCGAACCCGTCGAAATGTTCCCATATGCCTAGAAAACGATAAAAAACGGTTGACCTATTTCCACAGACGTATGGTATCAAATTTTGAGTTAAGACATTAGTTGTCTTAACTCCGGCCATGTTGAGACGGTGGTATTGATAACGAGGGCGAAAGAGTGAGTGTGAAAAAGTCCAGCAAATAAGGGCTTTTCGAGATTTGAGAGCAAAAATCCGATGTGCTAAAATCGTAAACATATCGGTTCATGGGAATAAGTCCAAAGGCATGATTTTGAACGTGACAGAGCGATTTAGATGTCAGTGCTTATCAAGTGGTCGATTTAGATGTATTTTAGCTTTGGCGAGGTTGTGTGGTCAGGTTGGATGTCGGGGATAGCTGAAAACAGGTTGCTTGGTATTGCAATAATGAGAAATCAGAAACGCTACGCGAAATGCATATATTGCGTAGCTGGGATATGTAAATATGGAAAAACGTGAGGTGGAGATATGTATATTTCGAAAGTAATCATCCGCAACTTCAGGGTTTTTGATAGCCAGGGCATAACGGCTTCTTTCAAAAAGGGTGTCAATGCTGTTATCGGCGAAAATAATTGCGGTAAATCTGCTCTTGTCGATGCATTGAGGCTTGCGTTTTCGACCACTTCATATCGAAAGGAAATATATTTTAACCTCTCTGATTTTCATACAGACAGCCGAGGGATACGAAGTAACGAAGCCTTGATCGATGTATATCTCGACGAAGTCCCGGCTGACTTATTTGAGATCTGGAATCCGGAGAATAATACAAAAGGTGAGTTCCATATAAAATATTACGCTGTTCAACTGCGTGACGGTAAAGAGAAAATACGTTATCAGATATGGGGAGGCCCTGTTGAGGGGAACAACTTATCGTCTGAAACCCTTGAGTCGATTCAAACTGCTTACTTGGGTGCGCTCAGAGATGCGGAAAATGAATTAAAGCCGACCAGGTCAGGCAAACTGGCTAATCTGTTCGGCTCTATAGTAAATACGGACGAAGCGAAAGAGCAGGTTCTGGCTGCAGTCAAGCTTGCAAATGCCAATATTGAAGGGCAACAGTCTGTAAATCAGCTTCGACACATTATCAATACTAACCTTTCAGTGCTTGAACAGGATTTGCTACGGCAAAAAGTAGGAGTCGGGTTAGTTGAGCCCAAGTTCGAATCAATTGCTGCTTCTTTGAGAGCGTGGCTCAGACCTCGCTGGATATACATAAAAAACGACAATCCGATACTTCAACAAGTTAAAGACCTTTACTCTGAAGATGAATGGAATCAAACCACAGATTCTGATGCAGAGGGGGTTTTCATTGATGTTTGGACAACTGAAAGCAAAACTCTTACAGACGAGATCAAAGAAGCTCTGTCATCTGAATTAAGTAAAAAATTTGAGATCATGCAAAATGGGCTGGGCTATAATAATCTACTATTTATGGCAGCAGTGCTGGGAGACATCGAGGCTGCAACGGCAGAAACACTTTTCAGTTTACTGATGGTGGAAGAGCCGGAAGCTCATTTGCATCCCCAGCTTCAAGAGCTTGTTCATAGCTTTTTTGAAAAAAACTCAAATAAAGATAATGTTCAAGTAATATACACATCACATTCGCCGACGCTTATCTCCAGAATTGGTATAGACAAAATCGTTCTGCTGTTTGAAAACAAGCACAGAATTGAATGCTTATCTCTTTCCGAAAGCAACTTGGACGACAAGGATAGGTATTACCTGGAGAGATACCTTGACGTTACAAAATCACAAATGCTGTTTGCCAAAGGCATTATATTTGTGGAAGGTATTTGTGAGGCGCTTATCCTCCCTTGTTTAGCAAAGAAGATTGATCGCCCATTTGATAAATATGCAATAACGGTTGTTAATGTTGATGGAGTTTCCTTCGAACCTTTTTCAAAATTATTGTGCTTTACAAACGACCCGCAAAGACAAACCATCAAGGCGGCGATAGTAACTGATGATGATCGTTGCACAGACAAATCAAATCAAGCACAATATATCTCCAAAGATATAGACTATGACTGCTCCCATGCAGACTTAAATTGTGTAGTTTCAAAGCTCGGAATAGGTATCCCGTCCGGCAGATATAACAAAATTGTTGAGCTTTGCCGGACGGCGCACATAGGTGTATTCGGTGCTCCAAAAACGCTCGAATATGCCCTGGCGTTAACTGAAGTAAATATTCCGTTTATACTCAGCGCTATAATCGACGTGCACCCGCAGGTAGGCAAGACTTTGTTCAATCAGGTTGAGCAATTGACAGATGTAAACGCGAAGGCCGCTTGTGTTTGGCTATTTATGCGAGAACGCTCCCAGCAGAAAGCAGAGGTCGCTCAAGCACTGACTAAAAGAATAACCGATAAAAAAATGCTTATAAAAAAGGCCGATGGTTCATTTGAAGACAGTGACAGCAATGGAGATTTTATAGTGCCGGAATACATTCAAAAAGCCATCTTTTCGGTGACTAAGGAGAAAATAGATGGTAACGTTGACTGATGAACAAAATGCATTTCTGAATGCCGAAGGGAAAGTAGTTTTATGTGCCTGCCCAGGAAGCGGTAAAACTTTTATCGTTGGTAAAAAGTTCTTAAAATATCTTGAAACGTGGCCATATGTTTATCGAGGTATAGCGGTTTTGTCTTTTACAAATGTGGCAAGTGAAGAAATGCTCCGCCAAACAAAGGAATTTGCTGAGACTAAATTTCAAAACATCGGCTTTCCTCATTTTATTGGGACGCTTGATAGTTTTATAAATACATTTATTTTTCTGCGCTTTGGATATTTGATGCAACCGACAGAAAGAAGACGTCCAAGAATTATTTACGATAATCTCGGCCAACTTCAATATCCCAAAAGGGAATGTCACCAAAATGGTTGTGTTAATAATCCTGGTTGGTTTCATTGGTCTGATAACAAACTTCTAAAAAATGATCAGCCAATTTCATGTGGTGTGGCTTCTCCAAAGCCTTGTGTATCATTAAAAAAAGCAATGTTGAAAAAAGGTTTTGCGACACAGCGTGAAGTGCCGGCATTATCCTTATTACTATTGAAGAAATATCCTGTAATCGCAAATGAAATAGCCAACAGATTTCCTGTAATAATGATCGATGAAGCGCAGGACACTTCTCGTGAACAAATGGAAATAATCGAGTTGCTTGCAGAAAATGGTGCGTCCACTGTAGTGATTGTTGGAGATCCCGACCAGGCTATATACGAATGGAGAAATGCGACTCCTGAATATTTCAAAGAAAAATTAAGTAATACCCACTGGAACGCATTATATCTTACAGCAAATTTTCGCAGCTCTCAGCATATTTGCAATGCGACCTTAAAGTTCTCATCCATCTTATCAGGGAAACAACCTGCAAAAGCAAAAGGTGAGCATTTTGATTTTGGTTCTAAACCAGTATTGCTTCAAGTGACATCTAAAAAAACAAAGGGGGAAGTAATTTACTGGTTTTTACAGCTTTGTAATATCAACGGCATTAATCCAGATGATGGTTCCGTCGCCATATTAACACGAGGGAGAATTCATTCAAATACCGATATTGCCGACCTATGGCAGACGACAGAAACACGCTTATTGGCTTTAGCAACCTACCTATGGCACTGTGCATCGAGAAAAGAAGCTTATGCTCAGTGTGAGAAGGCTTTATTTTACATAATGATAGGCGATGCTAACGGTTTGTCGTCTGATGACGTGAGGCAAGCAATAGAAAACACCATGGAATATTCAGCGTGGAAGCAAAAAGTGATTTCATTGATTTCATCGCTTCCAAACGCCAATTCAGCGCTGAAGGACTGGAAACGCTCGCTCACTTCAAAAATGGATGAATTAAAACAGCAAGGGATTATTTCTATTTCTGATTCACGGAATACTACAGACATAATAAAGCTTAAAACTCGTGTTAAGGTCGGTAAATCATTTAGTACAGGATTTCTGGACAGACCTCTAAATGAATACTTCGAAAAAAGAACGACAATAGGTACCACGATCTCCTCCGTTCACGGGGTAAAGGGAGAATCGTTTGATGCCACTCTCCTAATGGTTGAAAGCAGTACAGGAAAAACAATTACGCCTTCACTTCTAAATTCAGGTCAACTTGATGATGAATTAATGAGAATAGCTTATGTTGCAATGACAAGACCGAGAAAGCTGTTGGTAGTATCAATTCCTAAGCAAAAAGCAAAAAAATGTCTTACAAGATTTCCATCTGAGCTGTGGGATTATAAAGAGATATGATAATTTTTGCACTTCACAAAACCTCAAAAGGGATTCCCAGCTCGTTAACAGAGCAAGCAAGGCACTCTGCGTTCAAAAGTCGTAGAGTGCTTTGCTTATTTTTGTCCTTATTCATTAACATCCACCGCCACGCCGGACTAGAATTCTACAGAGAATCTGTCCTCGTAGACAGTGACATTTTCAATCAACCGTCGGACCAACTGCTCATTATATTCTGTCACAATGGTGGGCTGCTCCCGCAGGAATGCACTCATAACGGCAATCCGTCTGTGCAGCGCATCCCGACTTGCATTTTCCACCTGAGTCTTTTGCTTTTGTTCGCGCAGGTGGTAAATCTCATTAGCTTTGGACATTTCTATCTTCTGGTTCTTACTCATCAGGTGCTAAACTCTGGGGCGCAGCCTCAATTATATTACCGGTGCAGCATTCAGCCTCCGCCGCATTTTAACTGTTTTTTTGCGATATTTTCTTGATGATTATATGTATGATTGCTATAATTATATATGGTGTTGAATAAACTTTATAAAAATGTGAGCGTGGAGGATACGAACTTGGAAACAAAGAAGTACCTCGTGATCAAAGACCATACAAGCGAGTACCCCGAGCCTATTACCTTCGCGAAAGGGGATACTCTTGCTGTGGGGGAGAAATATGAGGGGCCGGAGAGTTGGGATGACTGGTTTTTCTGTGATACACCCGGGCAGAAAGGTGGCTGGGTTCCGGCGCAAGTCATTGAACTCATCACGGGTAAGATCGCTCAAGCTCGTGAGGATTACACCGTGAGAGAATTGAATGCGCGAGAAGGGGATGTGCTTCTTGGTTTGAGAACTCTGAACGGATGGGTCTGGTGCAATAATCCCAGCAACTCGGAGTCTGGGTGGGTTCCATTAGAGAATCTCCAACAAGCTTGGCAGTGATAACTTTCGTGCAGCATCAGGCTAACAACTCATAAAATGGATGTGCATCTGAGGAGCAGGAACAGCATTATAAAATGATGATGGGCGAGAATGAATATGAGGACTTAGAAAATGACAATCAATGACGCAGAAAAAATTGAATGGCAAGGCACGATAATATCCATCCAACCGCGTACAACCGTATGGCGATACAGGCTTGATAATCGTACTCACTATCATCGCGGCTACAATCTGTTTCTTGATGGCGAAGTCAATGGAATAAAAACTCAGTTTTCCGTAGCTATCTCGGAAAAGCAACAGCAAAAGCTTATCTTCCGAATTGGTGATGTGGCAAAAGGGACTGCGTGGACAAAGATGTATGAAGTTAGCGACTATGCCGACTACTACCGTGCCGGGGGATTAAAAATCATAAAGAAAGCAGAGTTTACAGAAATTATGCCTCCCCCTTATCTGATAGGACCGCCGGACATGGCTACCTATAAAGAGCGTGGCGCAAGAATGCTGAGTTCAGCCAGTTACAAGGGTAAGTGTTTTCAATGTGCGTGGGCGACAATGTCGGCGGTTGAAATTGAATATAACTGGGGCGTGACCAAGAAATACCGAT
>Ga0209103_1000459_pt1 | contig 12805 bp, 12 predicted proteins | sample 4C3metaG_FD_184152 | JGI IMG/M metagenome (GOLD analysis project Ga0209103, IMG submission 184152) | Freshwater bacterial and archeal communities from Indian Creek, Illinois, USA - 4C3 metaG (SPAdes) (version 2) | ecosystem: Environmental > Aquatic > Freshwater > Unclassified | place: USA...
GCTGCCCGAGGGCATCAAGGGCTTTGGCCATGTCAAGGCGCGCCACCTGCAGGCGGTGCGGCTGCGCTGGAGCGAGCTGCTGGGGCAGTGGCGGGCCGCCGCCCAGCCCGCAGCTCAAGCCGGCGCGCAAAACTCGACTGCGGACCGGGGCTGAGCCTGGCGCCCCCCTTACACTCGGTGCATTGATTCAACGGGGTGCCGTATGTGGCTCGGGGTGGGCTTTGCCTTGCTGGCGGGGATGTTGTGGGGCTTGGTGTTTCTGGTGCCGCTGCTGCTGCCAGAATACCCGGCCGCCTTGCTGGCGATGGCGCGCTACCTCGCCTTTGGGCTGCTGTGCCTGCCGCTGGCCTGGCTCGACTGGGGCGCGCTGCGCCGCCTCACGCGCGCCGACTGGCTCACCGCGCTCAAGCTGGCCGCCGTGGGCAACCTGGCCTACTACACCTTGCTGGCCAGTTCCATCCAAGGCACCGGCGGGCCACTGACCACGCTCATCATCGGCACCCTGCCGGTGCTGATCGCCATTGCCGCCAACCAGCGCAACGCCGAACGCGACGGCCTGCTGCCGTGGCGGCGCCTGATGCTGCCGCTGGGCATCATGCTGCTGGGCATAGCGCTGGTGAACCAAGCCGAGATGACGCGCTTGCTGCAGCAACCCGATGCCTCGCTCACCGCCTACGCGCTGGGCGCCCTGCTGGCGCTGGGGGCGTTGGCCTGCTGGACCTGGTACCCGCTGCGCAACGCCGACTGGCTGCGCCAACACCCCGACCGCAACCCGCGTGTCTGGGCCACGGCGCAGGGGCTGGCCACGCTGCCCATGGCGCTGTGCGGCTTTGCGCTGGTGTGGGCTTGGATGGCACTGACCGGCAGCACCTTCCCCATGCCTTTCGGCCCAGACCCGCTGTTTTTCCTCTCGCTCATGCTGGCGCTGGGGCTGTTTGCCTCCTGGTGCGGCATCCTGTGCTGGAACCAGGCCAGCAAGCGCCTGCCCACGGCGCTGGCCGGGCAACTGATCGTGTTCGAGACCGTGGCCGCGCTGATCTACATTTTCTGGTGGCGCGGCGAGTGGCCACAGGGCCTGACCATCGCTGGCATGGCCTTGCTGCTGCTGGGGGTGTGGCTGGCGCTGCGCATCCGGCCGGTGGCGGCACCGCGCCCAGCGCAAGTTTGAGCCTAGGGTTTAGAATGCGCGATTGACATGGGGCCCCAAGTGGCCCGCCCCCTCCAACGACCCTCTCACAGGAAAACTGCCGTGTTCATTTCCCCCGCCTACGCCCAGGCCGCCGCCGGCGACACCACCAGCACCTTGGTCAGCCTGCTGCCGCTGGTGCTGATGTTCGTGGTGCTGTACTTCATCATGATCCGGCCCCAAATGAAGCGCACCAAAGAGCACAAGCTGATGGTGGCCGCCTTGGCCAAGGGCGACGAGGTCGTCACCGCGGGCGGCATGTTGGGCCGCATCACCAAATTGGGCGACGATTTCGTCACCCTGGAACTGACCAGTGGCGTCGAAATCCAAGTGCAGCGCAGCGCCGTGATGCAACTGATGCCCAAGGGCACCTTCCAGTAAGCGACATCGTCGTGGTCTTTTCTCGATAGGCCGGGTCCTCACGCCCGGCCGTTTGGCTTTAATGGAGCCGCCCGCTCATGAACCGATATCCGCTGTGGAAGTACGCCACCATCTTGGTGGCGCTGCTCATCGCCATCCTGTACTCTCTGCCCAACCTGTATGGTGAAGCGCCGGGGGTGCAGGTCTCTTCCGGCCAGCATGCGGTGCGCATCGACGCCGGCACCCTGACGCGCATCGAGCAAGCGCTGGCGGAGCGCGAGATCACGCCCACCTCGGTGGTGCTGGAACAGCAGAACATCCAAGCCCTGTTTGACAGCGCCGAAAACCAGCTCCAAGGGCGCGATGCCATCGACCGCGCCCTCAACCCCGACCCCGCCGACCCCGGACACGTGGTGGCGCTCAACCTGGTGCCGCGCACCCCGGTCTGGCTGCAAAGCATCAACGCCATGCCTATGTACCTCGGGCTCGATTTGCGCGGCGGGGTGCACTTCCTGATGCAGGTCGATATGCCCGGGGCGCTCGACCAGCGCGCCGAGGGCAAGGCGCGCGACATCCGCACCACCTTGCGCGAGCAAAACATCCGCCACGCTGGCATCACGCGCGAGGGCCAGGCGGTGGCGGTGCGTTTTCGTGACGAGGCCACGCTGGAAGCGGCGTTGACGCTGCTGCGCCCGCAGTACACCGACTTGAGCTTCGAGCGCCAACTGGTGGGCGAGCAGCTCAAGCTCATCGGCAGCCTGAGCCCGGAGGCGCAGCGCCGCATCCAAGAGCAGGCGATCAAGCAAAACATCCTCACGCTGCGCAACCGCATCAACGAACTCGGGGTGGCCGAGCCAGTGATCCAGCAACAAGGGGCCGACCGTATCGTGGTGCAACTGCCTGGCGTGCTCGACACCGCGCGCGCCAAAGACATTCTGGGCCGCACCGCCACGCTGCAAGTGCGCATGGTCGATGAAAGCCCGGCTGGGCGCGCCGCCGAGCGCGGCGAAGGGCCGGTGCCGCTGGGCTCCGAGCGCCACCTGGACCGCGAAGGGCGCACCGTGATCACCCTGCGCGAGGTGGTGCTCACGGGTGAAAACCTCACCGACGCCCAGGCTGGCTTCGACGGTCAGACGCAGGAGCCGGCGGTGCACCTGTCGCTGGACGCGGCCGGATCGCGCATTTTCCGCGATGTCACGCGCCAAAACGTGGGCAACCGAATGGCGATTTTGCTGTTCGAGCGCGGCCGCGGCGAGGTGGTGACGGCACCCGTGATCCGCACCGAGATTGGCGGCGGCCGGGTGCAGATTTCGGGCCAGATGAACACCACCGAGGCGCACAACATCGCGCTGCTGCTGCGCGCCGGCGCGCTGGCGGCCCCGATGGAGATCGTCGAAGAACGCACCGTCGGCCCGGGCCTAGGGGCCGAGAACATTCGCATGGGCTTTGAGAGCGTGCTCTACGGCTTCCTGGTGGTGTTGGTCTTCATGGTCGTCTACTACCGCCTGTTCGGGGTGTTTTCAAGCATCGCCCTGACCTTCAACCTGGTGTTGCTGGTGTCGGTGCTGTCGATGCTGCAAGCCACGCTCACCCTGCCCGGCATGGCCGCCATGGCGCTGGCGCTGGGCATGGCGATCGACTCCAACGTGCTCATCAACGAGCGCATCCGCGAGGAGTTGCGCCGCGGGGCCTCACCGCAGGTGGCCATCAACAGCGGCTACGACAGCGCCTGGGGCACCATCCTCGACTCCAACGTCACCTCGCTGCTGGCCGGGCTGGCGCTGCTGGCCTTTGGCTCCGGGCCGGTGCGCGGTTTCGCGGTGGTGCACTGCATTGGCATCTTGACCAGCATGTTCTCGGCCGTGTTTTTCTCGCGCGGGCTGGCCAATGCCTGGTACGGGCGGCAGAAAAAACTCAAATCCATCTCGATCGGTGTGATCTGGCAGCCGCCTGCGGCCGATGCAGCCAAGCCCGGCTCACCATCCGCCAATTGATTAGCAAGGGGTTGTAGCCATGGAATTTTTCCGCGTCAAAAAAGACATCCCGTTCATGCGCCATGCGGTGCTGCTGAACGCGATTTCACTCACTCTGTTTGCGCTGGCGGTGTTCTTCCTCGTCACGCGCGGGCTCAACCTATCGGTCGAGTTCACCGGCGGCACGGTGGTCGAGGTGACCTACCAGCAACCAGCCGACCTGGAGCAGGTGCGCAGCACCTTGGCCGGCATCGGCTACACCGAGGTGACGGTGCAATACTTCGGTACCACGCGCGACGTGCTGATGCGCCTGCCGCCGCTGCCCGGCGTGGGCTCGGGCGAGCAAAGCCAAGCGGTGCTGGAGGCGCTGCGCGCGCACGACCCGACGGTGGAGCTGCGCCGCACCGAATTCGTCGGGCCGCAGGTGGGGCAGGAGCTGGTCACCGACGGCATATTGGCGCTGCTGTTCGTGATCATCGGCATCACGGTGTACTTGGCTTTTCGCTTTGAATGGAAGTTCTCGATCGCCGCCATCGTCGCCAACTTGCACGATGTGGTCATCATCTTGGGCTTTTTTGCTTTCTTCCAGTGGGAGTTCTCGCTCGCCGTGCTGGCCGCCACGCTGGCGGTGCTGGGCTACTCGGTGAACGAATCGGTGGTGATTTTTGACCGCATCCGCGAGACTTTCAAGCGCCAGCGCAAGATGAGCACGCGCGAGGTGATCGACCACGCCATCACCACCACCATGAGCCGCACCATCATCACGCACGGCACCACCGAGGCGATGGTGATCTCGATGCTGCTGTTTGGTGGCCCGGTGTTGCACTACTTCGCGCTGGCGTTGACCATCGGCATTCTGTTTGGCATCTACTCCTCGATCTTCGTCGCCACCGGGGTGGCGATGGCGCTGGGGATCAAGCGCGAGGATCTGATCAAGGCCACGCCGCAGATGGTGGAAAACCCGGACGACCCCAACGCTGGGGCGCAGATTTGAGGCCCTTTCAGCCCAGCGCCTGGCGCTGAAACAGGCCGCCGGGCAAGCGCCGCACGCTGCCGCACAGTTCGAGCTCCAGCAACTGCGCTTGCAGTTCGGCCGTGGGCAGGCCACAGCGCGCCTGCAGGGCATCGAGCCCGACCGGGTCGTGGCCCAGCGCTTGCAGCAGCGTGCCCTCAGCCTCGACGGGTGGCCGCCCCTGAACCCCCTGCCCCATGCGGGCACGGGCCGCTGGCTGCGCCGCAGTGCCGCGTTCGCCCAGCGCCAGTTCACCCTGCACCGGCTGCGCTGCGCTGTGTTGCGGGCGCAGCTCGTCGAGCACGTCTTGCACCGACTCCACCAGCTTGGCCCCTTGGCGGATCAGGGCGTGGCAGCCGCGCGACTGCGGCGCGTGGATCGAGCCCGGAATGGCAAACACCTCGCGCCCGTATTGCGCCGCCAACTCGGCCGTGATGAGCGAGCCCGACTCCAGCGCCGCCTCCACCACCAGCGTGCCCAGGCTCAGGCCGGCGATGATTCGGTTGCGCTGCGGAAAATGCGGCGCCAGCGGCGGCGTACCGAGCGGGTATTCGCTCACCAATGCGCCGTGGCTGGCGATGCGTTGCGCCAGCTCATGGTGCTGCCTTGGGTAGACCCGATCCAAGCCGGTGCCGACCACCGCCACCGTGGGTGCACCGGCTTCCAGCGCACCCCGGTGCGCCGCGCCATCAACCCCCAGCGCCAGCCCAGACACGATGCAAAACCCTTGCTCACCCAGCGCCTTGGCAAAGGCGCGGGCGTTTTCAGCCCCTTGCGGGCTGGGGTTGCGGCTGCCCACCATGGCCAGCGTGCAAGGCTGCGCCAACGCGCTCAACTGGCCCTGCACATAGAGCAGCACCGGCGGGTCGGGGGTTTGCAGCAGCGCAGCCGGGTAATGGGGGTGCCCCAAGGGCAGCCAATGCCGGTCCGGCGCAGCGGCCAACCAAGCCCCAGCGTGTTCCAACAGGCGGCCTCCTTGCACCGGAGCGCTGCGCAAGGCAGCCGCCAGCCGCTCGCCCACCAGCGCCTGCAGGGCCTGCGCGTCGGAGGCAAACACGGCTTGGGGTGATCCCAAAGCCGCCAGCAGCTTGCGCGCCGTGGCCGCACCCACTCCCGCGGTGTTGGTCAGGCGCAGCCAAGCGGCCAGCTCAGCCACATCGGCATCGATGCCAAGGCTCCTAGGGGGTGGCAAAGTGGTCGCCATTGCGCACCGCATCGGCCACATTCAAGACCAGCGCATACGAGACCCGATCAAAGGTGCGAAACACCATCATCAAGCCGTTGCGCTCAGCCGGCAGTTGCATCGTGGCGCGCGCGCTGTCGGTGCGGTCGGTGAGCACCGCAGCGCTGCGGTGCAGTGCCAGCACGTGGCCCGCTTCCAGCCCATCGCGGCTGCCCCGGTTGAGCACCACCACCTGGTACTGACCGGCCATGCGCTGCGCATGGCCGTGGGTGCGCACGATGCGACCCGCCAGCTGCATCTGCGGAGCGCGCGGCACGTAACTGGCCGGCTGGGGCAGCGCCGGCGTGGCCAGCAGCCGATCACCGATGCGAATTTCTTCGATCGCCGCGCTGATGTCGACGCTGGCGGGTTCTACCCGCTGCTCGGTCGTGCCATCCGCCCGCGTGTGCGAGCGCAGGGTTTCGCTGCCCACCAGCAGCGCGCTGCCGATCAGCTTGGCTTCGTAGCCCAGCTTTTCGCCGCTGCTGGGGTCGATCAAGGGCTCGGCGTTGCGGTAAATGCGCTGCGACTGGCTGTGCTCGGCGCTCAAGAGCGGGCGGCCTTCGAGTGCGTCGAGCGGACCGGACTGGCCCCGGGCATAGACCCGATCGCCCCGGCTGAACAAGGTGCGCCCCTCGGGGGCGGCCACGATCCGCGGCGCGCGGGCGTGGGTGTCAGCACTCAACACCTGCGAATCGGTCAGGAAGGGGGCGATCATGTGCGCGGGGATGGCGGGCAAGGCGGCATCGGCCAAGGTCTCGGAGCGTATGCGCGGCGACAAGCGCACCGTGGGCGGCGCCCCACCTGCTTCGAGCGCCAGAAAGGCGCGATCGCCCACGCGCGTCAACACCAGCACCTGACCCGGAAAAATCAGGTGCGGGTTGCGGATTTGTTCTAGGTTCATGCCCCACAGCTCGGGCCAGCGCCAAGGCTGGCGCAGAAAGATGGCCGAAATATCCCACAGCGTGTCGCCCCGGCGCACTGTGTGGCGCTCGGGCGCATTGGGGGCCAGCGCCGACAGCGGCACCCCGGCTTGGGCCACTTGCTGCGCGGTCTCGCGTTGCGCCGGGCTGATGGGCAGATTGGGAAAGGTTTGCGCGCCTGCCCATGCGCCCGTCAGCAGCAAGGTGAGCGCGGGCACGAGATGGCGCAAGCCGACGCGCTCGGCGACACGACGACCCGTCGGGTCGATGGCGCAGTGACAGGCGGCGGGTGCAGGAGTGGTTTGCATGTCTGAAGCCCCGTTGGCACACCCGCAGGCCACGCATGCTGGGCACGGTTGCTTTTGGGTGGAAATAATGGCAAAAAAAGCGCTTTGGGCCTGCTGTGCAGTCAAGCCCCAGCTCCAGCAATGATAATAGCCGCATGTCACGTGCAGCGACAGCCAAAGGTGACGAAAATATCTAAAATTCGTTGCTTAGTCTGTCGGCCTCGTTTTGATTTGACCATGAACCCTGCCGAACCTTTACCTATCCTCAAATACCCCGACCCGCGCCTGCTGCGCGTGGCGCGCCCGGTGGCGGCCGTGGATGCGCGCGTGCGGGCCCTGACCGAGCGCATGTTCGCCACCATGTACGGGGCCAAAGGCATCGGTCTGGCTGCCACCCAAGTGGATGTGCACGAGCGCGTCATCGTCATTGACGTGAGCGAGGAGCGCAACCAGCCGCTGGTGCTGATCAACCCCGTGCTCGAATGGGCCAGCCCCGAAACGCGCAAGGGCGACGAGGGCTGCCTGTCGGTGCCGGGCGTTTACGACGGCGTGGAGCGCGCCCTGGCGGTGCGCGTGCGCGCCCTCGATGCCCAAGGGCACAGCCGCCTGATCGAGGCCGAGGGGCTGCTGGCGGTGTGCATTCAGCACGAGATGGACCACCTGATGGGCAAGGTGTTCGTCGAATACCTCTCGCTGCTCAAGCGCAACCGCATCAAGTCCAAGCTGCTCAAGGCCGCGCGCGAGGACGAGCGTGACAGCGATGGCGAACGCAGCACGGAACGCCCCGGGCAGCGCTCGGCGCAGCCATTCTGAGCAGCGGCGGGCCCATGCGGATCGTGTTTGCCGGTACGCCGGAGTTTGCGGCGCTGGCGCTGCGTGCCCTGCTCGCTGCCGGGCACGAGGTGGCGCTGGTGCTCACGCAACCCGACCGCCCGGCCGGGCGCGGCCTGAAATTGCAACCCTCGGCAGTCAAGCAGGTGGCGCTGGCGCATGGCCTGCCTTTGGCGCAGCCGCGCAGCCTGCGCCTCGATGGCAAATACCCCGACGACGCCGCGCAAGCGCGCACGGCGCTGCAACAGGCCGGTGCCGCGGTGGCGGTGGTGGCCGCCTACGGCCTGCTGCTGCCGCCCTGGGTGCTGGCGCTGCCGCGCCTAGGCTGCCTGAACATTCACGCCTCGCTGCTGCCGCGCTGGCGCGGCGCCGCCCCGATCCAGCGCGCCCTCGAAGCCGGTGACTTGGAGAGCGGCATCACCCTCATGCAGATGGACGCCGGGCTCGACACCGGCCCCATGCTGCTGCGCCAGGCGCTGCCGATCGCGGCCCACGAAACCGCCGCCAGCCTGCACGATAAGCTGGCCGAGCTGGGCGCGCAGCTGATCGTGCAGGCGCTGCAGCAGGCCGAAGCGGGCGGTTCGGGCACCCTGCGGCCGCAGCCCCAACCCGAGCAGGGCGTGACCTACGCCGCCAAGATCGACAAAGCCGAGGCGCTGATCGACTGGCGCGCCAGCGCCATGCAAATCGAGCGCCGGGTGCGCGCCTTCGACCCGGTACCGGGGGCCTACACGCTGCAGCAGGGCGAACCGCTCAAGGTCTGGGCGGCGCGGGTGTTGCCGCAGCCGCCTGCGCAGCCGCAGCCGGCCCAGCCGCCCGGCACCGTGCTGGCCGCCGACGCCCACGGCGTGCAGGTGCAGACCGGCGACGGCGTGCTGCTGCTGACCGAACTGCAACGCCCCGGCGGCAAGCGCCTGCCCGCCGCCGCGCTCTTGGCCGGCCATGCGCTGCCGGTGGGCACGGTGCTGGGCAGCCCCGCTCACGGTAGCATCAACTGATGTTCTGGCGCGCCGACCTGCGCCGCTGGCCCGAGTTCACCGAGGGCATGCGCGAGCAAACCAGCGTCACCGCCGGGGTGGCGGCCTGGGGGCTGATGACCGGGGTGGCGATGGTCACGGCCGGCCTGAGCCAGCTCGAAGCGGTGCTGATGACGCTGCTGGTCTATGCCGGCAGCGCGCAACTGGCGGCGGTGCCCTTGATGAGCGCCGGCGCGCCGCTGTGGGTGGTGCTGGCGGCGGCGTTTTGCGTCAACCTGCGCTTTGTGGTGTTTTCGGCGCACCTGCGGCCCTACGTGATGCACCTGCCGCTGCGCCAGCGCCTGCTCACCGGCTACCTCACAGGCGACTTGAGCTACGTCTTTTTTGCCCGCCGCTACCATCAGGTGGGCCACAGCTTGGAAGAAAAACAGCGCCAGCAAGCCTATCTGGCCGGGCACTGCTGCGTCAACTACGCCAGTTGGATGGGCTCCAGCCTGCTCGGGGTGCTGCTGGCGCACACCATTCCGATCGAGTGGGGGCTGGGTTTTGCCGGCATTCTGGCGCTGATCGGGGTCGGGTGTTCGCTCGCCACCTCCAAGCTGCGCGTGGTTTCGGCCGGGGTGGCCGGAGCGGCGGCGGTGGCGGCCTGGGCGCTGCCGCTCAAGCTCAACATCGTGGTAGCCATTGCGGCAGCGGTGGCTTTTTGCCTGATTCTCGAAGCGCATGGCCCGCGCGGGCCGCGTGGGCCGGGCGGCTTGGGGCCCACACCGGAGCCGCCCCGTGTTTGAACTCGACTGGCGCACCCTGCTGGCCATCGTCGCGCTGGCGCTGGTGACGGTGCTCACGCGCGGCTTTTTCTTCCTCAGCGAGCGCGACTGGAAGCTGCCACATTGGGCCGAGCGCGGCCTGCAATACGCCCCCATCGCCGCCTTGGCCGCCGTGGTGGCCCCCGAGGTGGTGATGACTCAAGGCCAGTTGATCGACACCTGGCAGGATGCGCGCCTGTTTGCCGCTGCTGCCGGGGTGGCTTGGTTTTTCTGGCGCGGCGGCGTGCTGGGCACCATCGTCTGCGGCATGGCGGTGTTTTTGCCGCTGCGCTTGGGGCTGGGCTGGTAAGGCCGGCTAGGCTGCGGCGCGATTCACTCGGGCAGCCCTTGGCTGCGGCAAGCCAACAGGCGCGTCAGCGTGTGCTCCAGGGCCAGGCGCTGCAGCGGCTTGCTCAAAAACCCGTCCATGCCGGCCGCCAGCGCCTGTTCCTCCGCCCCATTCATGACGTCGGCCGAGACGGCGATGATGGGCACCAGTCCGCGCGCACCGGGCAACTGGCGGATGGCTTGCGTGCAGGCGAAACCGTCCATCTCGGGCATGTGGATGTCCATCAGCACCCAATCAAAATCGTGCCGCTGGGCCAGTTCGAGCGCTTGCCGCCCGTTTTCGGCAAAGGTGGGCTGCAAGCCCATGCGCTCCAGCAACAGGGCCACAAACTTGCGATTGACCGGGTGGTCTTCCGCCACCAACACGCGCCGGCCCCGGCCCGTGGCGGGCGTGCCGACACCGACTTCGGCTGGAGCTGGAACTGGAGCGGCAGCGCTGGCCTGCGCCGCCTCGCAAACCGGGGCCACCCAGTGAAAGCAAAACACCGAGCCCTGCCCGGGCGTGCTGTCGAGCGCGATGTCGCCCCCGAGCAGGCGCGCCAGCGTGCGCGAAATCTCCAGCCCCAAGCCATTGCCGCCTTGGGGCCGGGTGCTGCTGCGATCGACTTGGGCAAAGCGCTGAAAAATTTGCTCTTTCAGCGCGGGGTCGATGCCGATGCCGGTGTCGCGCACCACCAGACGCCAATGCGCCAGCGCGCCTTGGCGTTGGCACTCCAGCGCAAGCGCCACCGTTCCACTGGGGGTGAACTTGATCGCGTTGCTCAGCAAATTGAGCACCACCTGGCGCACCCGGGTCGGGTCGGTCAGCACCCACGGCGGCAAGTCGGGCCCCAAGCTCAGGGGCAGGTGCAGATGCTTGCCCTCCCCCATGGCCCGCAGCGAGCGGTGGCACTGCTGCACCAGCGCAGCCACATCGACCGGCTCGGGTTGCAGCTCGATCTGTCCGGCGTCCAGTGCCGACAAATCCAGCAAATCGTTCAAAATCGACAGCAAATGCGCGGACGACTGCTGCGCGGTGTGCAGCTGGTCGCGCTGCGCCGGCGGCAGCGGGCCATCGAGCAGCAAATCGAGCATGCCCAACACCCCATTCAGCGGCGTGCGCAATTCGTGGCTCATATTGGCCAAAAACAGGCTCTTGGCGCGGTCGGCCTGCTCGGCAGCGGCCTTGGCCAATTGCAATTCAGCGTTGAGGCGCTGGAGCTGCGCGCGCTCACGCTGCTGGCGGGTGTGGCGCACCCACAAACCCGCGGCAGCCAGCAACAGCAGCAGCACCTGAAACGTCATGAGCAGGTTGAGCCAGCGCTGCTGCTGGCGCACTTGCGCCAGCTTGTCTTGCATCAGGTGCGTCATGAGGCTGTCGGCCGCCAGGCTCAGGGCCTGCACCTCGGGCCCCAGCGCCTCCATTTTGAGCAACAGCTGGTGCAGTTCGGCTTGGTGGCGCTCGGGATCGGTCAGCAAGGGGTCGGCCTGCTCCAACAAGGCCTTGATCTGGGGCGCAATGGCGTCGAACTCGGGGCGCTGGCGCAACACCGCGATGGTGGCCCCGCCGTACAGCAGCCCGACTCGACTGGCAAAAATCTCGTGCCGCAGCTGCAACTGCGACCAGTCGGCCTGTTCGGGCTGCGCCAGGCTCAGGTGGAGTTGGTGGCGCAGCCGCAAAAACTCGCGTTCGAGTTGAAACGTGAGGGCGGTGATGGAGTCTGCCTGCAGGCGCGCGGTGTCTTCCACCGCCTGGGTTTGGCGCACAAAAAGCGCCATCATGACGGTCAGGCCGACCGCCATGACGAACGTGGTCAGGGCCAGCCAAAAAACGAAACGGCTGCCACCAACGGGCCTGTCCAAACCGGCCGCAACGCTCATTCGATCACTTCGATCGACCGCAATTGCCAGATCGAGCGCTCGTAAAAACGCGCATGTTGCAACTGCGGATCGGAATCGAAGGGGTAGATCACAAACAAGGGGCCGCGCGTGCGCACTGGCATCGGCTGCTCGTTCATGCGCGTGGCGATGATGACGTCAAAGTCGCGCGCATCTTGCAGCGGGATGGTGATGCGGTAGTCGTTGAGGGCGGTGGCATGCAGCCGCTGGCCGCGCGCCTGCACCAGCGCCAGCACGTCGCGCAGCAGCGGGCCGCTGAAGCGCACCACGCCCGGCTCCCACGGGGTGCGGGTGGCAAAGCGGTGCTGCGGCAGGGCTTCGAGCATGGCCATGTCGAACACCGCTGCCCCGCCTTGGTTGCTCACCCCAATCTGCCCGCTGATGGTCAGCACCACCCGATCGCGCGGTCGCTCCAAGGCCTGCACTTGGGCCGAAAAAACGGCAAGCAAGCCCAAACCCACACAAAATCGAAAGCAAAGCGTGATAAAAACTTTCATGGCGTATGCGGAAAATTGAGGATGGAAGTTATTTTAGTCAAGCTTCTTGCTTTTGCCATCGGTTGCAGCCCCTAGGGAGGCTAGGAAGGCGCCGGCGGCTTGGTGGCGCTGGCTGCCGCTTGGGCGCGCTGGGCAAACTCGGCCCGCAGCGCACGCAGCTTGGCGCGCGGGTCTTCGCGCACGCTGGCCGCGTCGAGCTGCATCTCGGCAATGAAGCGGCTGGGCTGCGCCGGCACCGTTTCGCGCCCCTTTTTGCGCCGCTTGAGCCAGCTCACCACCAGGGTGTGCTGGGCGCGCGTGATGCCCACGTACATCAGGCGCCGTTCTTCCTCTAGGCGCAGCGCCAGCGCGGCGGCGTCGTCGTCTTCGGGGCGCATCGGCAGCAGCCCTTCGTTGACGCCCACCAACTGCACGTGCGGCCACTCCAGCCCCTTGGCGGCGTGCAGGGTCGAGAGCGTGACCACGTCCTGCTCCTGCTGGCGCTCTTGCAAGGTGGTGATGAGGG
>Ga0209103_1000460_pt1 | contig 12784 bp, 8 predicted proteins | sample 4C3metaG_FD_184152 | JGI IMG/M metagenome (GOLD analysis project Ga0209103, IMG submission 184152) | Freshwater bacterial and archeal communities from Indian Creek, Illinois, USA - 4C3 metaG (SPAdes) (version 2) | ecosystem: Environmental > Aquatic > Freshwater > Unclassified | place: USA: Indian...
CGAAGCCTGTCACCGATTCCAGGAAGCAGCCCATGGGCAGGGTGACCGCGAAGATGCGCGGCGCGGTGGGCAGGCGCTCCGCCGCATCGGCTGCGGGCTGCACCGCGGCGTGGAACAGCAGCCCGCCCGCCACAACGGCCATGGGCTGCAACGCCAGGAAGGCCGCGCGGAGCGTGGCGTCGCCCAGGAATTCGGCGATGCCAGCGCCGTCCGGCAGGCTCACCGCAATGGCGGGGATGGCCAGCGCCAGCGCCACGCAGCAAGCCGCCAGCGGCCCCACACGGCCGCTGGCCAGCAGGAGCAGCAGCGCCAGCAGCGGCGCGGCCTGGAGCAGCAGCGTCACCGCTTGCGCGCCTCGCTGATGGTGATGACCACGGCACCGCTCAGGATGATGAGCGCGCCCAGCCAGGTCCAGCCATCCGGCACCTCGCCGAACAGCACCCAGCCGAAGGCCGCGATCACCACCAGGCGCAAATATTGGAAGGGGGCGACCGCGCTTGCCTCGCCCGCGCGCAGCGCCTCGGTCACCAGCCAGATGATGCCGGGCGTGACCAGGCCGAAGACGATCAGGATCAGCACATCCACCAGCCCGATGGGCTGCCAGAAGGCGATGGCGAAGGGCGCCACGCAAAGGCTCGTGATCATGCCCACCCAGGCCAGCACGGTCTGCGTGCTCTCGGTGCGGGAGAGACTGCGCGAGGTCAGCGTGATGCCGCACCAGGCGAGCGCGGCGGCCAGCGCGATCAGCGCGCCGAGCAGGGGGATATCCGTGCCCGGCCGCAGCATCACCGCGATGCCGATGAAGCCCAGCAGCGTGCCGGCCCAGCGCGCGGCGTCCACATGCTCGCCCAGCACGGGCCGGGCCAGCAGCGTGGTGAACATGACGTTGGTAAAGGAGAGGACGGTGGCGGTGGTGAGGTCCAGGAAGGCGAAGGAGAGGAAATAAAGGCCCCAGGTGAGCGCCGATGCGGCGCCGCGCAGCAGGTGCATCCCCGGCCGGAGGGTGCGGAACACGGCCACCCCCCCCGCCAGGATCAGCGGCAGCACCCAGATCAACTGGCCAACCGAACGGGCGAAGATCTGGGTGGTGGTGGGGATGCCCCGGTCGCTCATCCAGCGGATGAACAGCGCCTCGGTGGCAAACAGGACGCCGCCCAGGGACATGAGGATCGCGCCCCTGATATTGCCCGGCAGGGCGGCAAAGCGCGTTCTCATGGTCCGATGGTGCGGCCGTACCGCTTGCGAGGCAACGCCCATGGGCGCATTTTCCCCGTCAAAGGGGAGAGACCGGCGATGACGAATTATGATGCCGCTGTGGCGCGATGGCGCAACGATCCCGAGACATACTGGCTTGCGGCGGCGCAGGGCCTGGAATGGACCCGCCCGCCCAGCCGCGCGCTGGATGCATCCCTGGGCCTGTTTGGCCGCTGGTTCGCCGATGGGGCGCTGAACACCTGCCACAATGCGCTGGACCGCCATGTGGAAGCCGGGCGCGGCGCGCAGACCGCCATCCTCTATGACAGCCCGATCACCGGCACGCAGCAGCATATTTCCTACAGCGAAATGCGCGACCGCACGGCCCGGCTGGCCGGCGCGCTGGCGGCGCGTGGCGTGGCCAAGGGCGACCGCGTCATCATCTACATGCCCATGGTGCCGGAAGCCGCCATCGCCATGCTGGCCTGCGCCCGGCTGGGCGCCATCCATTCCGTGGTGTTCGGCGGCTTCGCGGCGGCGGAACTCGCCGCGCGCATCACCGATGCCACGCCCAAGGCGGTGATCAGCGCGAGTTGCGGCATCGAGCCAGGCCGGATCATCGCCTATAAGCCGCTGCTGGATGCGGCCATCGGCATGTCGGCGCACAAGCCGGATTTCTGCGTCATTCTCCTGCGCCCGCAGGCGGAAGCGGCCATGACCGCCGGACGCGATTTCGACTATGCGGCCGAGGAAGCCGCCGGCCTGCCGCACGCTTGCGTGGATGTGGCGGCGACGGACCCGCTCTACATCCTCTATACCAGCGGCACGACCGGAAAGCCCAAGGGCATCGTGCGCGACAATGGCGGGCATGCGGTGGCGCTCCACCATTCCATGTCCATGATCTACGGCATGCAGCCCGGCGACATGTATTGGGCGGCCAGCGATGTCGGCTGGGTCGTGGGGCATTCCTACATCGTCTATGCGCCGCTGCTGGCGGGCTGCACCTCGATCCTGTTCGAGGGCAAGCCGGTGGGCACGCCCGATGCCGGCACCTTCTGGCGCGTCTGTGCCGAGCATGGCGTGAAGCTGCTGTTTACCGCGCCCACCGCCATCCGCGCCATCCGCAAGGAAGACCCCCAGGCCGCGCTGATGCGGAATTACGATCTCTCGAAGCTGGAGGCGCTGTACCTGGCGGGCGAGCGCTGCGATCCGCCCACCGCGCTCTGGGCGGCCGAACAACTGGGCATCCCCGTGGTGGATCACTGGTGGCAGACCGAGACGGGCTGGCCCATCACGGCGGGCTTCCGCGGCTTCGGCCTGTTCGAGCCACGCCCCGGCTCGGGCGGCAAGCCGACGCCCGGCTTCGATGTCCGCACGCTGGATTCCGAAGGCAACGAGGTGCCGCGCGGCCAGAATGGCGCGCTGGTGGTGAAGCTGCCCCTGCCCCCCGGCTGCGCCCCCACGCTGTGGAATGCCGAAAGCCGCTATCGCGAGGCCTATCTCTCCACCTTCCCCGGTTATTATGACAGCTCGGATGCCGGGATGGTGGATGCGGAAGGCTTCGTCTGGGTGATGGGCCGCACGGATGACATCATCAACGTCGCAGGCCACCGCCTCTCGACCGGTGCGATGGAGGAGGTTCTGGCCGCGCATCCGGATGTCGCGGAATGCGCCGTGGTGGGCATCGCGGATGCGCTGAAGGGCCAGGCGCCGCTTGGCCTGGTCGTGCTCAAGGCCGGCGCGGCGCGCGATCCAGATGAGGTGGCGCGCGAATTGGTGAAGCTGATGCGAGACCGCATCGGGCCGGTCGCCGCCTTCAAGGAGGCGCGGGTGGTGCAGCGCCTGCCCAAGACACGCTCCGGAAAAATCCTGCGCGCGACCATCCGCAAGATCGCCGATGGCGAGAGCTACGCCGTGCCGCCGACGATTGATGACCCGATGATCCTGGACGAAATCGCGAGAGTTCTCGGCCGATGATCCTGACCGAGCGCCAGAATAACGGCGTGGCGCTGATCACGCTGGATCGCCCCGCCGCCCGCAACGCGCTCAGCATCGCCATGCTGGAGGCCCTGCGCGACGCGCTGCACGCGGCCGAGGATGCACGCTGCATCGTGCTGGCCGCGCATGGACCGGCCTTTTCCGCCGGCCATGACCTGCGCGAATTGATCGCCGCGCGCAGCGATGCCGATGGCGGGCGCGATTTCTATGCCCGCACCATGGCGCTGTGCAGCCAGGTGATGCAGCAGGTGGTGAACCACCCCGTCCCCGTCATCGCCGCGGTGGAGGGCATCGCCACCGCCGCCGGTTGCCAGCTGGTGGCCAGTTGTGACCTGGCGGTAGCCACGCCCGCCAGCAAGTTCTGCACGCCTGGTGTGGATATCGCGCTGTTCTGCTCGACGCCCGCCGTCGCCGTCGCCCGCGCCATCCCGCGCAAGGCGGCCATGGAAATGCTGCTGACCGGGCGGATGCTCTCCGCCGGGGAAGCCCGCGCGCTCGGCCTCATCAACCGCATCGCGGAGGATGCGCGGGCCGAGGCCCTGGCGCTCGCCGCCAGCATCGCCGCGCGTTCGGCCGTGACGGTGCGGCTGGGCAAGCGCGGCTTCAACATGCAATGCGCCCTGCCGCTCGCGCAGGCTTATGACGCGGCGAGTGCCGTGATGGTCGAGAACATGATGGCCGCCGATGCACTGGAGGGCATTGGCGCCTTCCTGGCCAAGCGCGCGCCCCAATGGCAGGACAGGTAAGACAGCATGGCCGCTTCCGATTACGATGCGCTCCCCCGCGCCGCCGCCAATCACCAGCCGCTGACGCCGCTGCTGTTTCTCGAACGCACGGCCGGGGTGTTCCCCGGCCATGTCGCCGTGGCGCATGGCCGCATCCGGCGTTCCTATGCCGAGTTGCGGATGCGCTGCGTGAAGCTGGCCGATGCGCTGCACCGGCGCGGCCTGGAGCGCGGCGATACGGTGGCGGCGCTGCTGCCCAACACGCCCGCCATGCTGGAATGCCATTACGGCGTGCCCATGGCCGGCTGCGTGCTGAACACCATCAACACGCGCCTCGATGCCGCGACCATCGCCTATATCCTGGACCATGGCGAAGCGCGCATCGTCATCGTGGATCGCGAATTCATCCCCGTGCTGCGCGCCGCACTCGTGCAATGCGCGAGCAAGCCCACCATCATCGAGGTGAATGACAGCGAAGCCCCGTCAGACGAGACGCTGGGCGGCCTCGATTACGAGGCGCTGCTGGGCGAGGGTAGCGAGGATTACGCATGGTCCCTGCCGCGTGACGAGTGGGACGCGATTGCGCTCAACTACACCTCGGGCACCACCGGCAAGCCCAAGGGCGTGGTGTATCATCATCGCGGCGCGCAACTTCTCTCCATCGGCAATGTGCTCTCGGCGGGGATGGGGCGGCATCCGGTCTATCTCTGGACGCTGCCCATGTTCCATTGCAACGGCTGGTGCTTCCCCTGGACCATCACGGCGATGGCCGGCACGCATGTCTGCCTGCGCGCCGTGCGTGGTGCCGCCATGTGGTCGCTGATCGCGGAGCACAACGTCACCCACATGTGCGGCGCGCCCATCGTCATGGGCACGCTGCTCGCCACGCCCGAGGCCGAGAAGCGCGCCCTCCCCGGCGCCGTCACCTTCGTTGTCGCCGGCGCGCCGCCGCCCGAGGCGGTGCTGGCGGCGATGCGCGCGGCGGGCTTCGCGGTGCTGCATGTCTATGGCCTGACCGAAGTCTATGGCCCCGCCGTCACCAATGAATGGCACGAGGCGTGGAACCACGCGCCCGCCGCCGAGCAGGCCAGGCTCATGGCGCGCCAGGGCGTGCGCTATGTGCCGCTGGAAGGGCTCGACGTGATGGACCCCGCGACCATGCAGCCCGTCCCCGCCGATGGCATGGCGATGGGCGAGGTGATGTTTCGCGGCAATGTCGTGATGAAGGGCTATTTCAAGGATGCCGCGGCGACAGATGCGGCCTTCGCCGGCGGCTGGTTCCATTCGGGCGATCTCGCGGTGAAATACCCGGATGGCTACATCCAGCTGCGCGACCGCTCCAAGGACATCATCATTTCGGGCGGCGAAAATATTTCCTCCATCGAGGTGGAGGACACGCTCTACAAGCACCCGGCCGTGGCACTCGCCGCCGTGGTGGCGCAGGCGGATGACAAATGGGGCGAGGTTCCCTGCGCCTTCGTGGAACTCCGTCCGGGCATGAGCGCGACCGAGGCCGAGATCATCGCGCATTGCCGGGCCCTGATGGCGGGCTTCAAGGCACCCAAGCGCGTGGTGTTCCAGGAATTGCCCAAGACCAGCACCGGCAAAATCCAGAAACACGTGTTGCGGAGCGGCATTCGCGGTTAGAGCATCATCCGATCAAACGGAATCGTTTGATCGGATAAAGATGCTCGAAAAACAGAGAACTGGAGTGGGGGCCGCGCCTCTATCTGCGCGGCTCAGGCCGTCATCAACCCCACACAGTCTTCCTCGAAGACCCCGCAGGTCAGCGGCCCGCCAAACACGGCGCCGGTGTCGAGGTTGATGCGGTTCTCGCGCAGGTCGGCCACGCGTTCGCGCACCGGCGTGTGGCCATGCACGATGAAGGCGCCGTGATCGGCCTCGCTGTCGAGGAAGGCGCCGCGGATCCGCATCAGGTCATCGGGCGCCTGGGCATCGAGCGGCACGCCGGGCCGTACCCCGGCATGGGCGAAGAAATACGGCCCGACGCGGTGGCAGGGAGCCAGGCTGCGGAGGAGGGCGATGTGGCGGGCCGGGATGCCAGTGGCCCAGCTTTCGCGGGGCGCGTGCTCGGCCAGGCCCCAGCTCACCAGGGCTTCGCGGCCGCCATAATACATCCAGTCCGTGGCGCTCGGCGCATCGCCATCCAGGGCGGCGAGCAGGGTCGCCTCGTGATTGCCGCAAAGGTTGATCACCGGGCAGGCGTCGAAGCCGATGGCGAGGTCCAGCGCGCCCGCGCTGTCCGGCCCGCGATCAATGAAGTCGCCGAGGTGGAGGAGCAGCGCGCCAGTGGTTGGGTTTTCCGCGAGATCGGCGCGAATCTGGCCGTGCAGTTCCCGAAGCTTGCCGGCGCAACCATGCACATCGCCAATGGCATAGACCCGCGTGCCGACCGGCAGCCGGACCGGGGCCTTGAGCCATTTCATGTCGCGAAGGTCCAGCGGCAGCGCCCTTGGCTACCGCGCATTGGCGCTGGCATCCGAGCGCGTGGTGCCCACCCGAGCCGCCAGGGCAGCCGCCATGAAGTCATCGAGGTCACCATCCAGTACGGCGGAGGGATTGCCCTTCTCCAGTCCGGAACGGAGGTCCTTCACCAGCTGATAGGGTTGCAGCACATAGTTCCGGATCTGGTGCCCCCAGCCGATATCGGTCTTGCCGGCCTCGATGCCGTCGCTGATGGCTTCACGCTTGCGCAGCTCCAACTCGTAGAGGCGGGCTTTCAGCATATCCATGGCGATGACGCGGTTGCGGTGCTGCGAGCGGTCCTGCGTGGAGGCGGCAACGATGCCAGTCGGGATATGGGTGAAGCGCACCCCCGATTCGGTCTTGTTGACGTGCTGCCCGCCAGCGCCCGAGGCGCGGAAGGTGTCGGTCTTGAGGTCGGCCGGATTCACCTCGATCTCGATCTTGTCGTCGATCACCGGATAGACATAGACGCTGGCGAAGCTGGTCTGGCGCTTGTCATTGCCGCCGAAGGGGCTGATGCGGACCAGGCGATGCACGCCGGTCTCGGTCTTCAGCCAACCAAAGGCGTTATCGCCCGTGACTTGCAGCGTGGCGGATTTGATGCCGGCCTCCTCGCCCTCGGATTGCTCGGTCAGCGTCACCTTGTAGCCGCGGCGCTCGGCCCAGCGCATGTACATGCGCATCAGCATCTCGGCCCAATCCTGGGCCTCGGTGCCGCCGGCGCCGGCATTCACTTCCAGATAGGCGTCATTCTGGTCTGCCTCGCCCGAGAGCAGGCTTTCGATCTCGCGGCGCTTGGCCTCGGCGGCGAAGGAGATGAGGTCCGCCACGGCGGCATCGGCGGTCGCGCCATCACCCTCCGCCTCGGCCATCTCGATGAGTTCGAGGGCGTCGGCCACGGAGCGTTCCAGGCGCTGGACGCCTTCCACCTGCTCCACCAGCCGGCCGCGTTCACGCATCAGCTTGGTGGCCTCGGTGGCGTCATTCCACAGGGAGGGGTCTTCGGCCTTCGCGTTCAGTTCCGCGAGGCGAATAAGGGAAGCATCCCAGTCAAAGATGCCTCCTCAGCAGGGACACCGAGGCGGTGATCTGCTCTTGAAGCTGGGTTGCATCTGCGCGCATGGCGTTTCAGTAAAGCCCGCCCAGCCCGCTGTCCACCCGTGCCGCCGCGCCCGAGCCCATTTCGGTGGGGGTGGTGGCGGCGTTTTCCGTCCCCGGCCGGAAGGCTTCCAGGATGGTCTCGCCGCGATCGGTCTGGATGCGGACCAGCGCCACGCCCGGGGGCGCGCGGAAGGGCACGGCGGGGCTGCCTTGCAGCGCGGCGGCGACCACCTCGCGGAAGATCGGCGCGGCATTGGTGCCGCCCGTCTCGCCCTGGCCCAGGGTGCGGGGGTCATCAAAGCCGACCCAGACGGCTACCACGATGTCGGGCGTGAAGCCCACGAACCAGTTATCCTTGTAGTCATCCGTGGTGCCGGTCTTGCCGGCGATGGGGCGGTTCAGCCCCGCCCCCGCCCGGCCACCCGTGCCGCGCTGCACGGCGCCCTGCAGGATGCTGGTGACCTGGAAGGCGGCGATGGGGTCGGCGATCTGGCGGCGATTGTCGGTAAAGCGCGGGGGGCCGCCTTCGGGGCCGGCGGCGCAACCGGCGCAATCGCGGTTGGAGCTGCGCCAGATCACCCGGCCGCGCTGGTCCTGCACGGAGTCGATCAGCGTGGGTTCCACCCGGCGCCCGCCATTGACGAAGCTGGCATAGGCGGCGGCCTGGCGCAGCACCGTGGTCTCACCCGCGCCAAGGCTCATGGAGAGGAAGCGCGGCATGTTCTCGATCACGCCGAAACGCGCGGCGGTCTCGGAGACGCGCTCCATTCCCACCTCCTGCGCGAGGCGCACGGTGACGAGGTTGAGGCTGCGCTCCAGCGCGTTGCGCATGGTGACATAGCCCCCGGAGGAGCCGCCGCCGTAATTGCCCGGCCGCCAGACGCCCTGCGGCGTCGCGATTTCCACCCCGCCATCGAGGAAGCGCTGGTTGGGCGGAATTCCCTGCTCAAGGGCCGCGATATAGACATAGGGCTTGAAGGAGGAGCCAGGCTGCCGCATCGCCTGGCTGGCACGGTTGAACTGGCTGCGGTCAAAGCTCCAGCCGCCCGACATGGCCAGCACGCGCCCCGTATTGGGATCGAGTGCCACGACGGCGCCTTCCACATCCGGAATCTGGCGCAGCAGGACGCGGTCGGCGCGGGGAGCTGCGGCGGCGCCGCGGGCAGGCGGGGTGGCGGGTGCGGCGGCGGGCGCCGGCTCCACCATCACGACATCGCCCAGCGCCAGCACATCCGAGACGCGGCGGGGGGCATTGCCCAGGCGGATCGGCTGGGTGCCCTGGCTCGGCAGGACGGGCCGCGCCCAAGCGAGGTCTTCCAGCAGGATGGTGCCGGTGCGGGGCTGGGAGGGCGCGCGGGGCTGCGCGCGCTCGATCCAGCCGACGCGGGCCTCTCGGTCGCGAATTTCCAGCACCACGGCCTGGCGCCACTCGGGCAGCATGCCGGGCGGGCGGCCAAAGGCTTCCAGGGCGGGCAGCCATTCGGTCGGCCCATGCGCGCTTTTCGCGAGCGGGCCGCGCCAGCCGCCCCGGCGGCGGTCAAAGGCCAGCAGCCCATTGCGGAGCGCCACCTCGGTCGCCGCCTGCAGCGCGGGGTCCAGGCTGGTGCGGACGACCAGGCCGCCGCCCTGCGTCTGCTCCTGCCCGAAGCGGGAGAGGAGTTCGCGCCGCACATCCTCGGTGAAATGCCCGCCGACGGGGACGACTTCCGGTCGGCGGAAGGGACGGGCGAGGATGGTCTCGGCACGGGCGGTGCTGGCTTCCTCCGCCGTGATCACGCGGTCCTCCAGCATGCGGTCCAGCACCCAGTTGCGGCGAATGCGGGCCTGCTCGGGGAAGCGCAGCGGGTTGTAGTTGTTCGGCGCCTTGGGCAGCGCGGCGAGGAAGGCCATCTCGGAGGTGGAGAGTTCCTCCAGCGACTTGCTGAAATAGGCCTGGGCGGCGGCGGCGACGCCATAGGCCTGGGCACCCAGGAAGATCTCGTTGAGGTAGATTTCCAGGATGCGCGATTTCGGCAAGGCGATCTCCAGGCGGAGCGCCAGCAGCGCCTCGCGCGCCTTGCGAAGCACGGTGCGGTCACTGCCGACCAGCATGTTCTTGGCCACCTGCTGGGTGATGGTGGAGGCGCCGACCATGCGCCGACCGGTGCCATATTGCTCGATATTGGTGATGACGGCGCGCATCACCGCCACCGGGTCCACGCCGCGATGGCTCTCGAAATTCTGGTCCTCGGCGGAGATGAAGGCCTGCTGGAGGCGGCGCGGAATCGCCTCGATCGGCACGAAGACACGGCGTTCGGCCGCAAGCTCCGCCATCAGGCGGCTGTCGCCGGAATAGATGCGACTCATCTGCGGGGGCGAGTAATCGGCGAGCCAGCGGTAATCCGGCAGGCCGGCTTCCAGGGTGCGATACAGCCCGAAGGCCGCGACACCGCCGCCGAGCAGCACGACGGCGGCCAGGAGAAACACCATGCGGATGAAACCACCAAACAGCCGGAAGGGCGGGCGCTTGGGCGGCGGCGGCGGCGCGCGCTTGTCCGGACGGGGCGGGACAAGCGGGGTATCAATGGTGGGCAAAGGCGCGTTCATGGCCGGCATCTAGCACAGAATCGGCATGATTCGCGCGCCATCTACGCAAGGCGGGAATGCAGGGCGTCGCCGCCGGATGACTGGCCCACGCAAGAAACATGAAGCGCACCTAGCTTGTCGCGCAATCTCGCTGCTACAAATCGTCAATAATTTGAAATTCCTTCAGGAGAATCACATGGCATGGAACCGGTGCGTTTTTGCCCTGCTGGGCGCGCTCTCGCTGGCGGCGCCGGCTTCGGCCCAGAACCTCAACATGGCGGTGGGCGCCCCGGTCACCTCGATTGACCCGCATTTCCACCAGCTCTCGCCCAACAACGCCGTGGCGGGGATGATCTTTGACCGGCTGATCAACACCGACGCGCAGTCCCGCATGGTGCCCGGCCTGGCGGAGAGCTGGACGGCGGTTTCCCCCGAAGTCTGGGAATTCAGGCTGCGGCGCGGCGTGCGCTTCCACAACGGCAATGAATTCACCGCCGAGGATGTGGTCTTCACCTTCCAGCGCGTGCCCAACGTGCCCAACAGCCCGTCCAGCTTCGCCGCCTTCGTCCGGCCGATCCGCAATGTCGAGGTGGTGGACAGCCACACCCTGCGGATCACCACCAGCGGCCCCTACCCCCTGCTGCCGCAGGACCTGACGAACATCTACATCCTCGACCGCGAGACCCATCAGGGCGCGACCACCGAGGATTTCAATGCCGGCCGCGCCGCCATCGGCACCGGCCCCTACCGGATGATCAGCCACCGCATGGGTGACCGCATCGAGTTCGAGCGCAACGACAACTACTTCGGTGAGCGCCCGGCCTTCGCCCGCGTGAATTACCGCATGATCACCAATGACAGCGCCCGCACCGCCGCCCTGCTGGCCGGCGATGTCGAGTTCGTGGACCAGGTGCCGACGGCCGACCTCACGCGGCTGCGCGGCGATTCGCGGATCGCCATGAGCGAGACGGTGGGGCTGCGCCTCATCTTCCTCGGCCTGGACCATATGCGCGCCGAGGTATCGCCCTTCGTCACCGACAATGACGGCCGGCCCCTGGCGCAAAATCCCCTGCGCGACCTGCGCGTGCGCCGCGCTCTGTCCATGGCCATTGACCGCGCGGCGATCACCAGCCGCGTGATGGAGGGGGCGGCCACGCCGTCGGGCCAGTTCCTCCCGCCCGGCGTCTTCTCCGCCATCCCGGAGTTCCCCGCGCCGCGCCATGACCCCGAGCAGGCCCGCCGCCTGCTGGCCGAGGCCGGCTTCCCGCAGGGCTTCCGCGTCACGCTGCATGGCCCGAATGACCGCTACCCGAATGATGGCCGCGTGATCCAGGCCATCGGGCAGATGTGGACGCGGCTTGGCGTGCGCACGACGGTCGAGGCGCTGCCCTGGACCACCTTCATCGCCCGCGCCAACCGCCAGGAGTTCAGCACGCACCTGCTGGGCTGGGGCTCCAACCCGGATGGTTCGCACCCGCTGCGCAGCATCATCGCAACCCCGGACCGCGAGCGCGGCTGGGGGGCGGCCAATCGCGGCCGCTACAGCAACCGCGAGATTGACGGGCGCCTGGACGTCGCGATGCGCGAACTGGACAACAGCCGCCGCGAGCAGATGCTGATCGAGGCGCAGCGCATGGCCTTCGAGGATCTGGCCATCATCCCGCTCTACATCCAGACCAATATCTGGGCGATGCGCCAGCACCTGCGCCATGACGCGCGGGTGGATGAAAGCACCCGCGCCCAGGATATCCGCCCGGCCGCGGCGCGCTGACACCATGACCGTCTATCTGCTGCGGCGGATTTCCCAGTCCTTCCTGGTGCTCATCGCGATGAGCATCATCGTCTTCATCGGCGTCTATGCCGTGGGCGATCCGGTGGAGATCCTGATCTCCCCCGATGCGGACCAGATGGAGCGCGAACGCGCCATCCAGGCGCTGGGCCTCGACCTGCCGCTGTGGGAGCAATATGCTGTTTTCGTCTGGCGCGCCTTGCAGGGCGATCTGGGCCGCAGCTTCGTCTATAATGAACCGGCCTTGCAGCTGATCCTGCAAAAGATGCCGGCGACGCTGGAACTCGCCTTCGGCTCCATGTTCATCTCGGTGCTGATCGGCCTGCCGCTGGGCATGTATGCCGGCCTCAAGCCGGACAGCCTCGGCTCCAAGGCGATCATGGCGGGGAGCATCCTGGGCTTCTCGCTGCCCACCTTCTGGGTGGGGCTGATGCTGATCATGGTGTTCGCCGTGCAGCTTGGCTGGCTGCCCTCCACCGGGCGCGGGGACACCGCCTATTTCCTCGGCCTGCAATGGTCCTTCCTGACGGGCAACGGGCTCTCGCACCTGCTCATGCCCGCCATCAACCTGGCGCTGTTCAAGATCAGCCTGGTGATCCGCCTCACGCGCTCCGGCGTGCGGGAGACGATGCTGATGGACTATGTGAAATTCGCCCGCGCCAAGGGGCTTTCGCCCGCCCGCGTCACCTATGTGCATGTGTTCAAGAACATCCTGATCCCGGTGGTGACCGTGGTCGGGCTTGAGCTCGGCTCCACCATTGCGTTCAGCGTGGTGACGGAGAGCGTCTTTGCCTGGCCAGGCATGGGCAAGCTGATCATTGACAGCATCAACGTGCTCGATCGCCCGGTGATCGTCGCATACCTCATGATCATCGTGGTGATGTTCATCACCATCAATCTGATCGTGGACCTGCTGTATTCCGCA
>Ga0209103_1000462_pt1 | contig 12769 bp, 13 predicted proteins | sample 4C3metaG_FD_184152 | JGI IMG/M metagenome (GOLD analysis project Ga0209103, IMG submission 184152) | Freshwater bacterial and archeal communities from Indian Creek, Illinois, USA - 4C3 metaG (SPAdes) (version 2) | ecosystem: Environmental > Aquatic > Freshwater > Unclassified | place: USA...
GTGTCTATTCAGAGGTATGAGGGGTCACAAAAAATGAGCGCATAAATACACAGTGATATGAGGCAGTTTTAAGGTTAATCGATAAAGCTTTTAAGTTAACCAGAGTCTACTGTTGGGGAGTTGAAATCTAGGGTTTTCGCATTAAGGATATCCTTGACTCCTTGAAAGACATCCATTTTGTGTTTGCGCATAGTTGAGATAACACTGGTGATTCGGGCATAATTGTCAGCACCGGTGTCAGATCTGAAACCACCGGATACGCGCACTTTACGCTTTGCTTCTTTCGCACCGCGCTCGGCACCGGTATTTCCACGGGGTACTTCCGGAACGGTGATAAACTTAAGATGTTCATTCGCATATTTACGGAGACGTTTCAGCAAACATTTTTCTTCATTGTACCGGTCGATTCTATTCTTTCCTTCAATGGCTTGCTGGTATTCGGCATCGCCAATATCCAGGATTTCCAGGAATCTGCTGAAATAATCCTTTATCTGCTGATCGCTGAAATACTCACCTTTAGTCATGAGCTCCTTTTTCAGTTTATCAGCATCGAAGAAAAAAGACCTCAACTTAAGCGCCCATTCGTGTTTGAGTATCTCGTTAACCGCTTTCAAACGCCTGTCAATATGATCATTGCATTCAGCATGGCTGAGATGACTGTACCTATAATAAGATTTGAAGTGATCATGCAATAAAATTCCCGTGAAAAGCGCAAGGATATCTTCACCCTCGAATAAGAGAGAACCACGTTTCTTGTTATGACTAAACAGGATAAATGGACCATTGGTAAAAATCTGGAACCAATCAAGCTTGCCGTTAACCCGACAACCGGTCTCGTCGGCAAGCAAAAGACCGCATTTCGTAAGATGTTCTACCATGCGCTTCACTGTGGGATCCGCCTTTTTTGCCAAGTCAGCCACAATATTTACGACGGTACCATCTGATATGCGAATTCTTGCATCTGTCAGGATACTGATTAGCTCGGAAATCTTGTTTATCGGCAAATTCATACGGGTATTAAGCACAGAAACGATAGTCTTGATACTGTCTCCGTAATTCACAGGATTGATATATTTCTCCGAGAATCTTCCTTCATGCTTTTTACAGCACTTTTCGCAATAACCGACACTGACACGTTCTTCTTTGACATTAAGGTTTACTTGGATATCAACCAATTGTTTACTTTTGTATTTGTTTTTGACGCAAACCGTACCACCGCACTCGCATTTTTCAACAGGGGGACAAATAATTACGTCCGGATCCGGGAATGAAAGCAGCGTATGACCTTTATGTCCTGGTTGTCCACCCGGTTTCTTACCGCTTTTGACTCGAGTGCTGATCGGTTTCTTGAATATATTCTCCGAAGACGGCTTGTCGGATGTTTCACTGGTTTTTTTAATCCGATCTTGCAAAGTTTCAAGCCTATCTGTGAGTTTCTCGATTTCGTTTTTTAATTGCACATTTTCCGCAGTCAGGCGCAATACTTCTCTTTGCATCATTGAAATAGTCTTTTCCAGCTCTTCATAGCCAACGCCATATTTTGCACGAAGATTGGAAATTACAATCCGTAAATCTTTGATTGTTTTTTGAGCAGTCTGTAGAGAAGTCATTTGTTTTCACCGTTTCGTCCGAGCAACTGCCGGTATTTCCTGTTCAACGGATATAGATATATATGTTTAATCGGAAGCGATGCCGATTTGTCGGTATCATCACGTCCCCTGCCGACCGTTTTCCCAACATAGATCCAGTTTGCCGCCTTATAGCAGGTGCCACGAAATCTATCGCATTCGATGAAAGTTTCAAGGCAGTAGATGGGATGCCCATATTTCATTTCCCAATCTGATGGAAGCCTGTGTGATACTAGAGATAGAATATGACTGGCAAGATGAGGCACCTTTATCCATGGTAGCACGAGAAAGCGGACATTGTTTGTCATTTCCTGCAAATTCGTTTTCCGGCTCTGTTGGCTCCATCCGATATATACATCTCTGTCTTTGCATGACCAGGCAGCCGATCCGAACAGTAAACAGGCAAGAAGTTTACCATCTGCACTATAGACCATATATTTCATGTTTTCTCCAACGGTGCGATTGAATCCAAGATAATGAAATTGCTCAATATATGATTTGAATTCATGTATCTTCCACTTTTCCTCAACCGCTTCGACCCGCAACGGCTGCAACGTTGCCAATTTCGTTTCAATCGGTGTCTCATCATGTAAGAATGACTGTAGATGTTTCTTTTTGGAACAAGAGTGTCCTGATACTCTTGTTGCTTTAGGCAAAATGATCTTTCCTGCTTTATCAAGAGTACGCAGCATATCGCGGCAGGAAATATCTTTGAGTTGACCATTCGGCATCCGCCAATCCCATAATTCGCACAGATATTTGGAAATCTTTGTCCGAAGCCAATCCGGATGATCTGCGATTACACCGTTTATCTGCATTATGAGATCATCTGTTACCTTGGGCCTGTTGAGCATGTGATACCCTCCATAATCCTTCTTGCTTCAAGTGTAGCATACTTCTTTTTTGGAGTCCAGCTTTTTTTAAAAAAATAGAAAAAAAAGAGGCCTTTCGGCTTCTGCTTTATGAAATATTAATTATGGGGGTGCACTACCTCTGAATAGACACTTTACAACAACATCCGTATACCCACCATCTATAGTTATGATATTTTTAATAGGATTTTTGGAGAGCGTTCTTATGTCTGTAAAGTTTAAATCGTTGATGTCCAAATTTTCTTCAAACGGAGGTATATGACAACTACTAATAAATGACTTAACAAGCTCATCATTAATGATGCTGGTATGTCCAGTTTTGCTGGCTTTTTCAAAAGGTTTATTTGAGAACTTATTGCTATAGCTCATATTATGACTCCTGCTTTGCCAAGAAGCGGTCAATCTGGACTGGCACTACAAAAGCATTTGAATATGTCTTCATCCTGATGAATCCTTTATCGCTACCAGCACTATATCGTATTAAGCTATCACAAAAATCTCCAAAGTCATAGAATTTCTTGATTTCTTTCAACTCATCATCGTTATTCAAATGAGCGATAAACCAATTCTGAGTGTTCTTAAGAATATTTGAACTAATTGAGCTTACTTCTTGAGTCGCATAAATCATGCCAAGATTAAGCTTCGCTCCCTCTTTTGCGATTCTGTTGTAAATTTGGCTTAAATCTTTGTCATCTTTTTTGGGGAACAAATTATGAGCTTCTTCAAAATAGAACTGTACAAAATTATTCGGCAATGTTTTTACAAACCTATCCATAGAGCTTGCAAAAATACATGCACATATTCTTTCTGAATACAATCTTTGAATAGTTGGATCTCCCTGTGATAAATCCACGACAACAATCTTACCATCACGAAGTAAATTGATTATATCTTGTTCGAAAGATACACCTGATTCTTTTGAATGCAAACTCCTAACTTTATCCAGTTTTCTATACCCAGTGATATTTGCATTACCACCGGGCTTGCTTTTCTTGGTCAGCATAACTAACAGAGCTTTCAAATCGTCATCTGCCCATTCTCGCTCTCCCACAGGTGTGCTTTTCTTAATATCATCATATTTTTCCCATACCTTTGAAAACCATAGAATTGCATCATCTAATGCTATTCCTTTATTCGGGTCAAAATTTGATAATTCATTTAGATCTTTTCTTCCAATAAACTTAACAGTCCTTGCATTTCCCGGATCAAATCCTGCTGCTTTCAAACAGCACTTATATGCAGCTACTTTTCTATCATATCTAGTTTTTTCACCAATATCATTAGGGTCTTCTGGTTTACTAAGATTAATTGCACAAAAACTACTTATATAATCGGAGGTTTCATCTGCCAGAAGAGATTTTATCAGTTCAAATCCGCCGTCAATATTCATGTAAAAATTCGTCTTCATGACTTTAAAGTCGTCGCCTTTTTCAAGCACACTGTAGCGAACAGTATCCTCCTTATACAAATCAAAAATTGCAGTTCCTTCATCCTGTAAATTCTTGTTTGCATATTCTCCATTTATATCAAAAATAATCTGTCCTACAGGAAATTTGGGTTTACCGGATTTATCAAATGAGTCAAGAATTTCAACAACAGCGCCTGATGCTTTCGAAAGAGTGGACACAGCTGATTTGCTAATCTTCACGGTTGATTCAATAACCTTTTTAACTGTATTTGACTTTCCTGTTCTTGTCATACCAAATAAAGCAGTTCTCTTTCCAAGAAAATCTTGCGGATTAACATAAACAGGAACAACATTTTGATTTTCTTGAAATCTTAGACTTGAACTATACCTCACTTTACCGATTTTAATATCCGTAAGACTTCCCGGAATTGAATTTCCATCACGGAAATTAACAATCTGCTCTAGAACAGAATTGATAGGCTTATATGCAACATAGTTATGCGCACTGTAGAAATTTTCAACATCAGCACCTAGAGAAATTTTCCCCGATTTTTCTCTAAAAAAAGTACCAAGAATTCTGCATTCAAGACCAGAAAAACTGAATGTGTATTTTGTAAAATCATCCAGTTGATTACTTTTACCAGACGTCTTTAAATTATCCTTATAGTATTCCACCATTGATGCAATAACATCGTTATCTGTTGGTAGTTTTGAAGGTTTTATTGCTCTTAGCAAAAGGCATTCTTCTACATTATCATTTTCATTTTCATAAAAAGCAAGCAAGAATGTTCCTTGAGGTATCCCACCTACTTTTTCTTTCCATGCATCGGCAACTAATAGAAATGCTTTGTCATAATCCAAATAATAAGGTCTACCGATAAAAAGCTCTGGTTTTTTGGATTCAGAAAAAAATTCTACTGTTGCCATGCTCCTAAGTTCTTGCACAAAACTCATACTTTTTACCCCCATTCTTTATTGTCGCACCCAGTGATGGATCTGTGAACCTTAATATCGATTGCTTCCCATAATCCTCATCGGCTTCTATGCTGACCCATTTTCTTTTAAGCTTTTCAGCACAAAATCCCGTAGTATTTGACCCAGCGAAAGGATCCAAAACAATGTCTCCCTCATCAGTTAAAAATTCTATAAAAAAGCTTACTAACTCTAGCTGCATCCTTGCCGGGTGAGGGACAATACTATTTTCTTTGCATTGCTTTATAAAATAGTCGTTCGATTTTGTATTTGCAAAACTAAACGCATTTTGTGGAAGCCTTAAATCTCGTTTCTCATCCATTTGCTTAAGTTCTATAACATTATGCATAATGCTGCCGCTATGCTCGGTTAAAAAACTTTTTTCACTTATAACATGTTCAGAAGGACGCTTGCCTGAATTATAATCACCTCTTTTTAAAAGTGATTTCATGCTCTTACTATAAGGTCTTAGCACTTTTCTATTATCAGCTTTAGGGTAGTCCGAGTTAGACATCCACCAAACATGAGTAAAACTATCAATAGTGCGTATCCTGTTTATTGTCACCCATTGAGCTGGGGACGGGAGTCTTGCAGGATTATAGCAAATAAATTCCTGACACAATCGTAGATTAGCTGCCGGGTTCTCCACAAAACTCATTAACGACTTTAAATGTAATAATGATTGAACCGGTCTGCCTTTTTCCCATGCGTTTCCTAGTTCCATAACAATGGAACCGTTCTCTGTTAGCAATTCAGAAAATAGTGGAGCAAGACCTGTTAACCACTCTAAATATTCTTGACCAACTAAATTACCATATTGCTTTTTATTGTTGAGAGGAAAAGGAGGAGAAGTTAAGATTAACTGAACCTTCCCTTTAAGCTTCAGTCTTTTTAGTTGTTTTTCACACTTATTTACAAAGTACTTTCCGTACTCTGTATTATATAAAAGATTACTCATTATAACCCCCCTTCCTACATCATTTTAATTTTGATATGGCAGTTTCAAAAAATCTCTATTATTTCCTTTGAAGATGATCTTTGCAAAAATTCCAATGTATTTTTATATACTTCAATCTCTCCTGCTTAGTTCCCTACCCACAGCATCCAACAACACCGCAGGATCGCGCTCATTATTCCAGATGTGAGATCTTGTCCAGAGCAATCTGCCCGCTCCCGCTGTAGCATCAGGGCCGCTGACTACTAAAATACTTGCACCAGCAGGAATAACAGTTCCGACAGGAAGCGTGAATCTTTGGTCGCCTATTTCACTAATCAATACCCAACCAGAAACATCTATACCATTTGTGCTTCTATTCTCAATAGTGACTGATTCGGCACGCAAATCAACCGAAGCAATTACTATACCTGAAACAGGTTCGATTATTGGATTAGCACCTGCCCATAACCCTTTTCCGGCGCTTCTGGCTTCCCGCTCAAACTTTAAGAACATGTCAGCATACTTCACGTTAGGAGGGATAGTCATAACTTGCGCGTAGCCCTGGAGCATAAGCTCCGCATTAAACATCTTCGCTCTGACTTCGACTTCGTTATCGTTTGTCGGTTGTGTAAGCCAAACATAAGCTAAAAGACGTCCAAACCTATCGCGTTCAGAAACATCCATCTCAAGAAGAACCGTTTTGCCATCAAGCTTTCTCTGAGTGAAAGCCGCAGCTTCTTTGCCGAATGGCTCGACTTCGCGAGTACTTTCAGGAGTATCAACACCAATAAGGCGCACAGCCTCTTCCTTACCAGATTCAAGACGTACTCGAATGGTATCCCCATCCGTTATACGGATTACTTGCGCAGATATGGTTTTTACAGCAATTACAGCCGCTTCATCAGTAACAACTGATACAGTTCTCGTTGGACCGTCCCAGACTACCCTTGCACCAAGACTTTCCGCGATAAATCTGGTCGGGACCATAGTTCTGCCGCCTATGACTGTGGGAGGCACATCAAGTGGAACCGCCCTATCGTTTACTCTTGCTGTAGGATTGTCAATCTGCAATATAATTGTTCTATTGTCTCTTTTGCCGGTTATGGTTCGCGTTCCGGCATCCCACTCGACAGATGCACCAAGCGCTTCAAAAATAACCCGTAACGGTACAAGCGTCCTGCCGTCACGAATAACTGGCTGTGTGTCCATAACCAAGGCACGATGATTAACAGTAACGTTTATTGGTTGGTTTGCCATAGTAACGGCAGGGAACAACAGCAGTATGGAAAGTATCATAACAAAAGCACCAAATCTCATTTTACACATAACTGAAAACCTCCTATTATTTAAATCCAAATCAATCAATCTAATTTTACGCTTTGACTTTATGTATCACTACAGGTAAATCCTGTTCGTCATCATATCCCACAGGAATTGGCGCTAACCAGCGCAGTATAAGATTTTGTTCGCCTGTTTTCGGTCCTGTCCGGAAATGATGCCAGTGCGCACGTCTAATATGTGGACGCGGACTTGAATAATTCCCGCTAGTTTCTTTATTACTATAACGTTGGCCTTCTTCAGTGCGATATTTACGTATGCTCGCTCCAATTCGTTCACCAACTGTCCATACTCGCATCTCTTTCGGAATATCAACCTGTCCGCTCATACGCACGCGAGTATTCGGATGATTAGGTCTAACGGGCATATCGACATTTTCGGCACAAAGGTATAAAACCAACTGAAGGAGCGGCGCAATCGCATCCGCGTGTGCTTTTCCAAACGCCGGCATATTGGCTTTTAGAGCACTAGGCATGTATTTCGCGGATTCTTCACCAAACCTCACCACAGATTCTTCCAACATCCAATCACCCAAATGTAATGGTATAGGTACGTTAATTCCTGAACTGTTTATTAAAAGCAACCGCAGTTCAGTGCGGTTATTCGCAACATCACTTTCAAGATGCGCAAAAAAGCCCTCTATGCTCATATCGCCTGACTTATAACCATTAGTCTCAATGTAAACACACCATTCAGGCAACCGTTTTAGTGTTTCACAGGGAATGTTTCCTTCAAATGGTTGATTAATAAGCTCAACAAACAGATCGAAATCAAAACGGTATACCCCTTGTGAGACGCGCCATGTTGCTAATGCTGTGATAGATGCGGGGTTTGATACAGGATCAAAAAAGGCTTCTTTAGATAAACTCATATTACCCACTATGGCGTGCCCGGCAGCAATCGGTATATAACACCAATCAGGCCAGTTGGGAAGCGCTTGCCCTTTTCCTCTTCGGAAATACTTAATATGATCCCAAACATTGGGACATCTGCGGGACAACTCTTTCAGCAGCACTTTAGGTTTTAGGTTAGATATGGTTTTGTCGGACATAAGTCGCTCCTTAAACAAAATCACTGACGTTATTATCGAATCTTTACATACTGTCCCAAACAAAAACTATTTTTACTTCACTAGATCCTGGCAATCTTGTGCTTACGTCCTACTCTCATATTCCTTAACTCGCCGGTAAAACGTGTTTCTTGTGAGATTTAACTTCAACATTGCCTTTGTTGCTGTAATCTCTCCGGCTTTCCATGAATTATAAACGGCTTCAAACTTAGCTTTATCAATCTCAATTTTCTTTCTGCCACTATATTTACCAAGCTGTTTAGCAATTGAAATACCTTCGGACTGACGCTGGAGTATATAATCACGTTCAAGCTCAGCAATTGCGCCAAACACGGTAAGCATAAACTTTCCTGCCGGTGTTGCTGTGTCTATGTTCTCTTTTTTACTTATAAACTCCACACGTTTTTCCTTCAGAAAGTTTATCATGTGCAACAGTTCTCGTGTGTTTCTTGCAAACCGGCTTATGCTTTCGACAATCACAATATCACCTTCGCGCACATAATCAAGAAGATTTTTCAGCTCATTTCTATCCATGTTTTTCCCGCTTACTTTATCGACAAAAATCTTATCAACGCCCAATTCCTGCATCAACACTTCCTGACGGGCAGTATTTTGTTCTGCTGTACTTACGCGGACATATCCAAATTTCATCTATCATTGCTCTACTTTCTTTGTTTATGTAGACTAAATGTATTGGAGTTGTTCCATTACCAAACTGTCCACTCTAATTATTTCCCCATGTCCAAAGAGTTCCATCTTCCCCTAAAACAATCAAACGTTCACTCCCTGCTGCTACCGCGATTACATATATCAAGACTTGAACACGGGTATGCCTGGTTATAATTGTTCCATATCCGAGCTGCCCCTTCTCCTTTCCTCCCCATGCCCAAAGAGTTCCGTCTTTCCTTATGGCAAGATAATGATTGTTCCCCGCTGCTATATGTTTAATTGCTGCTGTTAGCTCCTGTTGAGTATCTATAATACTTACAGTTCTTGGTTGGACTTGTTCTTCTGCTTGTTCTTGAGCTTTCTCTTTTGCTTGCTTTCCTTCAGATTTATCTTTAAGCCTATAAACCTCACTATTAAAATCATTTTTACTTTCTGGTATGAATTCCAATACTTCTATGACGCCATCTCACCCAGAGAAATTTACTATTAATTTATCGCTCTATATTATTGCATTCCATCTTCGTTGGTATAGTCCAAACATTTCTTCAAGTTCCATTATTATATCTTTACCTACTTTGATTCCATCAAACACTGTATTGTCTGTATCTAATTTGTTGTCCGTTAAAACAACTCTGTTAAAGCTTCCGGTAACTGTGCCATTTTTATCAAGAATATGAATCGTAAAAATAGCATTCGCGTGTATTTTTATAAACCTGTTTCTATCTGACTCTCCGGCGTCTGGAGGGTCTGGAATAGCTACTTTATCTGGATCTAGTGAATCATCATTTCGAAAAACATTGCTCATGGAATCAGAGATCCCCATCAAAAAATTCCCGACGGCTTCATTAAACAGTAAGCTGTAAAACATAATTACTATTACTGCTACTGTGGCAATTATAACCAATACTTGCGCTGTTTTAGACCGGTTCTCCATAAATCCTCTTTACGAAAAATAACGTTTATCGTTAGAATCTATACGCTCTTAAACTAACACCTTATTTCAGGAATCCAATTTAAGAAACACCTTCTATTAAGCTTACTGTAATAATCATTTTTATTATTTTTTTTATTATACATAAACCGTACCACAATGTCAACAATCAAAACGAGACATCTCAAAACACAAAAAACAAGTCATGCGAAACACAAAACAGACATACCAATAGGCTATACCTTAGTGATACTAACGACTAAAAATTTATCAGAGGTCCAGGTGTGCTTCTAATAAGTCAAAGATTTTCTTTACCGAAATAACTCTCGAACCATCTCTAACACCTAATTCTGCTAGATTAAAGCATTTTATATGTATTTTGCCATCAAATGGACCATCGGCATCTCGCTTTCATCATTCCCCTGTCACGATTGTAAACAGTAAAAATACCGATTTTTATCTTTAAGTCTATATCGATCGGAGGAAAACCATCGCTCAGTAAATCAAAATTTACAAATAAGCGCCTTGATCAAAACGGTATATTCCTTGCGAGACGCGCCATGTTGCTAACGCCGTGATAGATGCAGGATTTAACACAGGATCAAAAAATGCTTCTTTAGATGAACTCATATTACTTACTATGGCATGCCCAGCAGCAATCGGCATATAACACCAATCAGGCCAGTCGAGAAGCGCTTCTCCTATCCCCCTTCGGAAATGCTTAATATGATCCCAAATACCAGGGCATCTGCGGGACAATTCTTTCAAAAGCATTTTAGGTTTTAGGCTAGACACAGTTTTATCGGCCATAAGTCGCTCCTTATTTTGACTTAATTATAACTTTTTTTATTAATCTCTTGTCGGATAGTTATACTACTTGAATCACTATTCGGAAAAGAACGAGCGAAATTAGCATAAGCTTTTTAGGATCGGTTAACGAAATCGCGCATTTAAAGTATTCCTAGCAAATCGATAGACGTCATGAGCGCGTAAAGCATTATCCTGAAGAATATCGATCGTACCCTGTGACCAAAACGCCGGATAAATTAAACCATCTCTTAAATATAAAACGTGATCTATTTCCGCGTCTATCCAATTAATACGAAGTTGGTGCATATCGTGAATTTCTTGATAAATTGGTTGATAAGTACTCACTTCTTGTTGTAATTTCCGTAAATCTGAAATTACTCGATTTAAAATCTCTATTCTATCTTGTGTCGATGTAAATTTTATAACTTTATCAAATACCTCGTATATCTTTGCCATATCTACGTCCCAACTCCTGCTTTCTGTAAGGTAACTAAACCAGTCGTATCTTAAACTGTAATATCCCTGGCGGAGCAACGCATGATAACGTTCAGCAGGTACGGCAAAGCCAAAGCCTGCCCAATCTGCTCTTACCAGCGTATTTATTCCCACCCATTCACCGTATAGGTTAACAAGCGGTCCGCCGCTGTTCCCGGGCGCTATAGCTGCATCATGTTGAAGAACACGGATATTATTGTTTGCCCAAACGCCGAAAGTAACATCTATTTCGCGCCAGGCACTTATGATGCCACGTGTGACCGTTGCCGTCAATCCGAGCGGGCTGCCAAACGCAAGGACTTCCTCACCTTGCGGGATATCTCCGGCGGCAGGATTATCGTTAAGAAAAGGAAACCGCACATGGGAAGGCGCATTAACCATCAAGAGCGCAAGGTCATACCAATTAGCGATTTTTGTGATTGTTGCAGAAAACCGTTCTCCAGCACGGGTCACAACAACGATTTGCCGGCTACCTCTTACAACATGTGCGTTCGTGAGAACGAGGCCTTCGGGAGAAACAAAGAAACCGCTTCCCTGACCGCGGTGCGTGTCTATCCTGACTACGGCGGGCATAACGCGGGCGGTTACTTCACCGGAAGACAGTTTCTGCCGTTGAGGGACAAGCGGCGGTGTTGTGGGTTGGGGCTGAGACGGCGGTCCATCAAGCGGAGGTAACGTTTTCGTTAACATTCTAACTGTCCTGTCTTCCGGATGCCAGCTTACAGCAACATCAAAGTTTTCGGCAATAAACCTTAATGGAACCATTGTCCTGCCGCCAATGAGCACGGGTGGCGTATCGAGAGTTATCTGTTCTCTTTGGAAGTTTGTTATGATACTATGAACCGAATTGCCTATCCAAGCTATCCTGCTATTAATGTACAACAACACAGCACGACTTTCCCCACTAACAGAACGAAATGCGGTTATTTGCCCGGTTGCTGCATCCCAATGTGGTTCAGCTCCAAGGGCATTAAAGATCGCTCGAAAAGGAACAAGTACTCTCCCATCTCGAACAACCGGCAGAACATCCATTGCCAAGGTACTTCCATCGAACGTTACCGTAATCGGTTGGGCAGCGATAGCTTGAGTAGTAAACAGAAAAACAGATGCCAACAAATAGCAAAACAGCACTACTAATATCTTTGGTGTTTTTTGTTTTAGGCAAACCAGCCTACTTCTTAACAATCCCATGTAACAAAACCACCTTTCTTTTCCTGTTTCTGATATGACAAAGACCCACTCAGTACAGAGCATTACCGCATCTCAATTCAAGCTCCCTCACTCTGTTTATTGCAAACTGAAATAAACAACTAATACCCTTTTGTGAAATGAAAGTTTTGCATGCTTTATCTTCATCAACTTTCACAACTTTCATTAAAACAATGAAACAATATATAATTACTATCACTGAGATCGTTACCGGCTCCATATCAAGCACCAGAGATCACCTCTTTATCTCTCTGTTCAAGCCACTTTAGAAGCTTCACAGGGTTATTAAGAATTTCGTTATCAATACCGGAATAATCTATTTGTTCCATATCGTCATCTTCTTCGTAATCGTTATCTTCTTCGTAATCCTCATTATCAGCATCGTCTAATTCCTCATCTGTTAATTCAAAATCGTCAAGCTCCAATAAAGT
>Ga0209103_1000464_pt1 | contig 12717 bp, 11 predicted proteins | sample 4C3metaG_FD_184152 | JGI IMG/M metagenome (GOLD analysis project Ga0209103, IMG submission 184152) | Freshwater bacterial and archeal communities from Indian Creek, Illinois, USA - 4C3 metaG (SPAdes) (version 2) | ecosystem: Environmental > Aquatic > Freshwater > Unclassified | place: USA...
AGTTGGCGGCCCAGCCGGCGATGATGACGCCATAGACCTCGATCGAGGTGATGGCCAGCAGCAGCAGCAAACCGGCGTTGACGTTGGCCAGCACCGCTTCGGGGCCGAAGGGAATCACGGCCCAGGCCGCCAGCGCGGGCATGATGGCCAGCATGGGAGCGATCCAAAACAGCCCTGGGCTGGCTGCGGTGGGGGTGATGAGCTCTTTGGTGAGCAGTTTGAAGGCGTCGGCGATGGGTTGCAGCAAACCTTGCGGCCCGACGCGGTTTGGCCCCAGCCGCACCTGCATGAAGCCGATCAGGCGCCGCTCCCACAGGGTGAGGTAGGCGACGGCACCCATGAGGGGTGCCACGATGACCATGATTTTGATCAGGGCCCACAGCACCGGCCAGGCGGCTTCTTGCCACCAGGGGGCCGCGATCAGGTTCAGGCCGCCGTAGTAGAGGGCGTCGATCATGCGCAGTCTCCGGTCTGGGTGGCTTGCTTGGCGAGGTATTCGGCTTCCCAGGCGGCCATCCCGTCGGCGGTGAGCTGCAACGAGGGGGCGCGGCGCACCAGGGAATCGAGTCCGTAGATCGAGGCCACGCAGGGCGTGGCGCTGCCCACCGTGAGGTCGATGGCGGCTTGGCTGCGGTTGTCGAGCCGCTCAGCGGCTACGCACTGGCCGCTGGCGACACCGGGCAGGGCTTGCGCCAGCACGGCTTGCGAGCTCTCGGCATCGAAGCCGGGCAGGCCCAGCATGTGGCCCAGCACGCGCAGCACCTTCCAGGCCGGGCGCGTTTCGCCCAGCGGTCGCACCACGGCGTGAAAGCTCTGCAAGCGCCCTTCGGCGTTGACGAAGCTGCCCGAGGTCTCGGTGAAGGGGGCGATGGGCAGCAGCACGTCGCAGTGTTCGAGGTTGGCCTTGAAGGGGCTCAGGCTCACCACCATCTGCGCCTGCGCCAGCCCTTTGCCGCACACCGCCGTGTCGAGCCCGACTTCGGCGTTGAGCAGCAGCACCGCCTTGGCGGCACCGCTCAAAATTTGGGTGGCGTTGAGGCCGCCGGTGCCGGGCAGCGCCTGCACCAGTTGCGCGCCCACGGTGTTGGCGGCTTCGCTCAGAAAACCCCAGCGCGCGCCGGTGCGTTCTGCGATCCACTGCGCCAGCGCCAGCAGGCTGGGGGCTTGTTCGTGGTGCGCGGCGGCGTTGCCCAGCAGCAGCGCCTTGCGCTCGCCGCCCAGCAGCGACGCGGCGATGGCGCGTGCGGTCTCGCTCACCGGCTCAAGACTGGCCACCGGTGGCTCTATGCCTTGCGCTTGCGCCACCGCAGCGGCGATGCCGGCCAACTCGAGCGGCCAGCGGCCAGCCTGCACCACCAGCGTGTGCGCCAGCGGCAGCGCCCAGTTGGGGGCTTCGGCCACCAAGGCGCTCACTTGGGCGCCACGGCGCTGCGCCTGGCGGATGCGCTGCGCCAGCAGCGGGTGGTCTTTGCGCAGCTTGGAGCCGATCACCAGCACGCGCTCGAGCGTGGAGAGTTCGGCAATCGGCAGCCCGAGCCAGCGCGCTGCGCCCGCAGGGGCGGTGTGGCTGTAGTTGGCGGCACGCAAGCGCGTGTCGATGCTGTGGCTGCCCAGGCCGCGCAGCAGCGCGCCAGCCAGGTGCAGCTCTTCCAGGGTGCAATGCGGGCTGGCCACGGTGCCTATCGCCGCCGCACCGTGATCGGCCTTGATCTGCTGCAAGCCATTGGCCACGTATTCGAGCGCAGTCTGCCAATCGACGCTGCGCCACTGCCCGCCTTGCTTGAGCATGGGCTGCGTCAGGCGCTCGTGGCTGTGGAGCGCTTCGTAGCTGAAGCGGTCGCGGTCGGCGATCCAGCATTCGTTGACGGCCTCGTTTTCCAGCGGCACCACGCGCAGCACGCGGTGGTTTTTCACTTGCACGATCAGGTTGGCGCCGGTGGAGTCGTGCGGGCTGATGCTCTTGCGCCGCGACAGCTCCCAGGTGCGGGCCTGGTAGCGAAAGGGCTTGCTGGTGAGCGCGCCCACCGGGCAGATGTCGATCATATTGCCCGAGAGCTCGGAATCGATGGTCTGGCCGATGAAGGTTTCGATTTCGGCGTGCTCGCCGCGGTGGCTCATGCCGAGCTCCATCTGGCCGGCGATCTCTTGCCCAAAGCGCACGCAGCGGGTGCAGTGGATGCAGCGGCTCATTTCCTCCATGGAAATCAGCGGGCCCACGTCTTTGTGCGCCACCACGCGCTTTTCTTCTTGGTAGCGCGACTGGCCCGCGCCGTAGCCCACGGCCAAATCCTGCAATTGGCACTCGCCGCCCTGGTCGCAGATCGGGCAGTCGAGCGGGTGGTTGATGAGCAAAAACTCCATCACCGACTGCTGCGCCTTGATCGCCTTTTCGCTGCGGGTGCGAACGATCATGCCCTGCGTCACCGGGGTGGCGCAAGCCGGCATGGGCTTCGGCGCTTTTTCCACCTCCACCAGGCACATGCGGCAGTTGGCGGCGATGGAGAGCTTTTTGTGGTAGCAGAAATGCGGGATGGTCTGTCCCGCCTTCTCGGCCGCATGCATGATCATGCTGCCCGGTGGCACCTCCACCTTTTTGCCGTCGAGTTCGATTTCAAGCATGGTGTTCTTCTGTTCAAACGGAGGCCGAAACCATGCCGGTCTTGTGTTCGATGTAGTGCTCGAACTCGTGCCGGAAGTGCTTGATCATGCCGCGCACCGGCATTGCTGCCGCATCGCCCAAGGCGCAAATCGTGCGCCCCATGATGTTTTCCGCCACGTTGTCGAGCAGCGCGAGGTCTTCGGGTCGGCCTTGGCCGCGTTCGATGCGGTCCACGATGCGCCACAGCCAGCCGGTGCCCTCGCGGCACGGCGTGCACTGGCCGCAGGACTCGTGCATATAAAAATAGCTCAGGCGTTTGAGCGCCTTGACCATGCAGCGGCTGTCGTCGAGCACGATCACCGCGCCCGAGCCGAGCATCGAGCCGGCCTTGCTGATCGAGTCGTAGTCCATGGTGCAACTCAAGATCAGATCAGCGGGCAGCGCCGGCGACGACGAACCACCGGGAATCACCGCCTTGAGCTTGCGCCCTTTGCGCACGCCGCCGGCCAGTTCGAGCAGGGTGCAAAACGTGGTGCACATAGGCACTTCGTAGTTGCCGGGGCGCTCCACGTCGCCGCTGACCGAAAAAATCTTGGTGCCGCCGTTGTTGGGGCGGCCGCAATCGAGGTAGGCCTTGCCGCCATTGCGGATCAGCCACGGCACGGCGGCAAAGGTTTCGGTGTTGTTGATGGTGGTCGGTTTGCCGTACAGGCCAAAGCTGGCCGGAAACGGTGGCTTGAAGCGCGGCTGCCCCTTTTTGCCTTCGAGCGATTCGAGCAGCGCGGTTTCTTCGCCGCAGATGTAGGCGCCAAAACCGTGGTGTGCGTGCAACTGGAAGCTGAAGTCGGTGCCCAGGATGCGCTCGCCCAGGTAGCCCGCGGCGCGCGCCTGATCGAGCGCGGCCTCGAAGCGCTCATAGACTTGGAAGATCTCGCCGTGGATGTAGTTGTAGCCCACGCTGGTGCCCATGGCGTAGGCGGCAATGGCCATGCCCTCGATCACCAGGTGCGGGTTGTGCATCAGGAGCTCGCGGTCTTTGCAGGTGCCGGGCTCGCCTTCGTCGGAGTTGCAGACCAGGTACTTTTGGCCTGGGAACTGGCGCGGCATGAAGCTCCATTTGAGGCCGGTGGGAAAGCCCGCCCCGCCACGGCCGCGCAAAGCGGATTCTTTGACGTGGGCAATGACGGCCTCGGGCGTCATGCCCGCGCCGCCGTCGCGCCCGAGGATCTGGCGCAGCGCCGCATAGCCGCCGCGCGCCTCGTAGTCGGCCAAGCCCCAGTTGCTGCCATCGAGGCCGGAAACCATCTGCGGGCTGATGTGGCGGCCGTGAAAGCAGGTCTCGATGCCGCGCGATTGAAACTGCTCCAGCACTTGCTTGACGTTCATGCTTCTTCCTTTGCCGCAGCGCGCAAGCCGTCGATGAGCTGGTCGAGTTTGTCGCTGCTCATGAAGCTGCACATGTGGCGGTCGTTGACCAGCAGCACCGGCGAGTCGGCGCAAGCGCCCAGGCACTCGGACTGTTGCAGCGTGAACAGGCCGTCTTCGGTGGTCTGGCCCTTCTGGATGCCGAGGCGGCGCTCCAGGTGTTGCAGCGCTTGCTCCCCGTCGCGCAGCGCGCACGGCAGGTTGGTGCAGACGTTGAGCTTGAAGCGGCCCAGCGGCTGCTGGTTGTACATGTTGTAGAAGGTGGTGACTTCGTGCACCGCCATGACGGGCATACCGAGGATGTCGGCCACGCCCTGCTCAGCCTCCGGACTGAGCCAGCCTTGCTCTTGCTGCACGATGGACAAACAGGCCATGACCGCCGACTGCTTTTGATCACTCGGGTACTTGGCCACTTCGCGCGCAAAGCGCGCCAAGGTGGGCTCGCCAAAAGCCATGGGCTTCGCGGGAGGGGTTTCGTCTCTCATCGGTCAATCTCTCCAAACACGATGTCCATGGTGCCGATGATGGCCACTGCGTCGGCCAGCATGTGGCCACGCGCCATTTCATCGAGGGCCGCCAAGTGCGGGAAGCCTGGCGCCCGGATTTTGAGCCGGTAGGGCTTGTTGGCCCCGTCGCTCACCAGGTAGATGCCAAACTCGCCCTTGGGGTGCTCGACCGCCGCGTAAGCCTGGCCTTCGGGCACGTGGAAGCCCTCGGTAAAGAGCTTGAAGTGGTGGATCAGCTCCTCCATGCTCGACTTCATGGCTTCGCGCGCGGGTGGGGCCACCTTGTGGTTGTCGGTGATCACCGGCCCAGGGTTGGCGCGCAGCCAAGTGACGCACTGCTGGATGATGCGGTTGGACTGCTTCATTTCCTCCATGCGCACCAGGTAGCGGTCGTAGGTGTCGCCGGTCTTGCCCACGGGAACGTCGAAATCCAACTGGGCGTAGGCGTCGTAGGGCTGTTTTTTGCGCAAGTCCCAGGCGATGCCGCTGCCGCGCAGCATCGGGCCGGTGAGCCCCATATTGAGCGCGCGCTCGGGGCTGATGACGCCAATGCCCACGGTGCGCTGCTTCCAGATCCGGTTGTCGGTTAAAAGGGTGTGGTATTCGTCCAGATAGACCGGGAAGCGCTGCGAAAAGTCTTCGATGAAATCGAGCAGCGAGCCTTGGCGGTTGCGGTTCAGGTCGGCGGTGGCACGGGCGTTGCGGATTTTGTTTTCGGCGTGCCGGGGCATGGCATCGGGCAAGTCGCGATAGACGCCGCCGGGCCGGAAATAGGCCGCGTGCATGCGCGCGCCCGAGGCCGCCTCGTACATGTCGAACAGGTCTTCGCGCTCGCGAAAGGCGTAGATCAGGATGGTGGAGCTGCCGCAGTCGTTGCCGTGCGAGCCCAGCCACATCAGGTGATTGAGCAAGCGCGTGATCTCGCTGAACAGGACGCGGATGTACTGGGCGCGAATCGGCACCGCGATGTTGAGCAGCTTTTCGATCGCCAGGCAGTAGGCGTGCTCGTTGCACATCATCGAGACGTAATCGAGCCGGTCCATATAGGGCAGCGACTGGATGTAGGTCTTGTGCTCGGCCAGCTTCTCGGTGGCGCGGTGCAGCAGCCCGATGTGCGGGTCGGCGCGTTGCACGACTTCGCCGTCGAGCTCCAGCACTAGGCGCAGCACACCGTGCGCGGCCGGGTGCTGGGGCCCGAAGTTGAGGGTGTAGTTCTTGATTTCAGCCATGTTTTGATCCGCTCCGACGGCTTTTAGCGCAGGCCACTGCCGTAATGGTCTTCGCGCACGATGCGCGGCGTGTTCTCACGCGGCTCGATGGTGATCGGCTCATAGACCACGCGGCGGCGTTCCGGGTCGTAACGCATTTCGACGTGGCCCGAGAGCGGGAAATCTTTGCGAAACGGGTGCCCGATGAAACCGTAATCGGTCAGGATGCGGCGCAAATCCGGGTGCCCTTCAAACACGATGCCGTACAGGTCGAAGGCTTCGCGCTCGTACCAACCGGCTGCAGACCAGAGCGCGCTGAGCGATTCCACCTGCGGCCAGTCGTCGTCGGGGCAAAAAACGCGCACGCGCACGCGCTGATTGAGCGACACCGAGAGCAAATGCACCACCACGGCAAAACGCGGCCCGCTCCAAGGCAGGTTGCGGTATTCGGAATAGTCGATGCCGCACAGGTCGATCAACTGCTCGAAGCGGCAACCGGTGGCGTCGCGCAGGGTCTGCATCACGCCCACATAATGCGCAGCAGCCACTTCGACGTCGATCTCGCCGCTGGCGCTCAAACGCACCGTGGCCCGCTCCTGCAGCGCCAGCACCAGCGTTTGCTGCACCGTGGCCAGGGGCAGTTGCGTCCATGCGCCCAGGTGGTCAGCCGCAATGCTTGTTTGTGTCATGGCTGTGCCTTTCGCTGCTCAGACGCGGGCGATGGTTTGGGTGCGGCGAATTTTTTGCTGCAACTGGATGATGCCGTAGATCAAGGCCTCGGCCGTGGGCGGACAGCCCGGCACATAGACATCCACCGGCACCACGCGGTCGCAGCCGCGCACCACCGAGTAGCTGTAGTGGTAGTAGCCGCCGCCGTTGGCACAGGAGCCCATGCTGATGACCCAGCGCGGCTCGGCCATTTGGTCATAGACCTTGCGCAGCGCCGGTGCCATTTTGTTGCACAGGGTGCCGGCGACGATCATCAAGTCGGACTGGCGCGGGCTGGCGCGAAACACCTCGGCGCCAAAACGCCCGAGGTCGTAACGGGCCGCCGCCGAGTGCATCATTTCGACGGCGCAACAGGCCAAGCCGAAAGTCATGGGCCAGATGGAGCCGGTCTTGGCCCAGTTCACCACCGAGTCGTAACTGGTGGTGATGAAACCTTGCTTGAGTACGCCTTCGATCATTGCATTCGTCCTTGTGTAAATGATCTGCCGCCGCCACCGTGGCAAACGGGCAGCAAACCGCTCACTCCCAATCCAAAGCGCCTTTTTTCCACTCGTAGATGAAGCCCACGGTGAGGATGGCGAGAAACATCATCCCCGCCACGAAACCGGTAAAGCCGATTTCACTGAAGGCCACCGCCCACGGGAACAAAAATGCGATTTCCAGATCGAACAGGATGAACAAGATCGCCACGAGGTAGTAGCGCACGTCAAACTTCATGCGCGCGTCTTCGAACGCCTCGAAGCCGCACTCATAAGGGGAGTTCTTTTCGGGATCGGGTCGATTGGGGCCCAGAATGTAGCCGATTGCTTGCGGCAAAACCCCGACTGCGAGACCAACCAGAATAAACAAGAGTACGGGCAGGTAAAGCTCTAGATTCATCTTTAATGTCCCACAAATTCAACCCAATGCAGCAGCCAGTGCAACCGCATTGGATTATTGCTTGATTGGTGCCGACGGCGAGACTCGAACTCGCACAGCTTTCGCCACTACCCCCTCAAGATAGCGTGTCTACCAATTTCACCACGTCGGCTAAATACTGCTGAAAGCTTGTGGGCTTGGCTTGACCGCACCCACTTGCTCAACAGACCCCTATTTTACCCCGAAAAAGCAGGGCCTTGCTTACACAAGCTTACTGTCCGGGAATTTGTGCGGGGCCGGTAGGGGGAACAGTCGGCACCCCTGGAATGGCATCGGCCGGGGTGGGTTGAACTGGCAAAGCCTCCAGCACGGTGGCGGCCTGCTGCCGGGGTGCCATGCCAAAATAGGCCAGCCCGAGGGTGCTGGTCAGAAACACCGTGGCCAGCACCGCCGTGCTGCGCGACATGAAGTTGGAGCCCCCGCTGGCTCCAAACAGGGTAGCCGAACCGGCCCCACCACCGCCGCCCAGCGCGGCACCGGCATCGGCACCTTTGCCGTGCTGCACCAGAATCAGGCCGATCATCACCAGCGCCGACAGCAACTGCACGGCCAGCAAGAGGGTCAACAAAATGCTCATGGGAACAAACTCCAACAATCAGTTCGACGATGGCGCAGCCGGGCTGGCTGCGGCAATGGACAAAAACGAGGCCGCTTTGAGCGAGGCGCCGCCAATCAGCCCGCCATCGATGTCGGGCTGGCGCAGCAGCTCGGCCGCATTGGCCGCGTTCATGCTGCCGCCGTAGAGGATGCGGTTGCGCTCGGCCTGCGCCGTGGCGGCGCGCAGTTGCGCCCGCAGCACCGCATGCACCGCCTGCGCCTGCTCGGCGCTGGCGCTCAAACCGCTGCCTATGGCCCATACCGGCTCGTAGGCGACCACGATCTCGCTGCAGCAGTGGCCGACCGCATGAATGACGGCCGACAACTGGCGCTTGACCACGAACTCGGTGCGCCCGGCCTCGCGGTCTGGCAGCGTCTCGCCCACGCAGACGATCGGGGTCAGGCCCGCGGCCAGTGCGCGCTGCGCCTTGAGCGCGACCAGGTCGTCGTTCTCGCCGTGGTATTGGCGCCGCTCGGAGTGGCCCACGATCACGTAGCGGCAGCCGCAGTCGCGCAGCATGGCGGCACTCACCTCACCGGTGTAGGCCCCGCCCTCGTGCGCCGACAGGTCTTGCGCGCCCCAGTCTATGCCGCTGCCCTGCAAGGCCGCTTGCAGTTGCAGCAGGTAGGGGGCCGGGGCGCACAGCGCCAGCTCGGCCTGCGCCGCCGGTTGCGGGCCGGCTTTGAGGGCGGCCAGCAACTCGGCGTTGGCCGCCTGGCTGCCGTTCATCTTCCAGTTGCCGACGATCAGTTTCTTGCGCATGGTGGGCTCTCAGATACCTTGCAGCGGCTGGGGTTCAATCTGCTTGGGGCTGCTGCGCCGGGGCTGGCTGCACTTCGTCGCGATCCAGCAGCGCCTTCATCGACAGCTTGATGCGGCCTTTTTCGTCGGTTTCCAGCACCTTGACCTTGACCACTTGGCCCTCTTTGAGGAAGTCGGTGACTTTTTCTACGCGCTGGTGCGCGATCTGGCTGATGTGCAGCAGGCCGTCTTTGCCGGGCAGCAGGTTGACCAGGGCACCAAAATCGAGGATTTTGGTGATCGCGCCTTCATAGACCTTGCCGATTTCGACTTCGGCCGTGATGGCCTCGATGCGCCGCTTGGCCTCTTCGGCCTTGGCCGCTTCGTTGCTGGCGATGGTGATGGTGCCGTCTTCAGCGATGTCGATCTGGGTGCCGGTCTCTTCGGTGAGGGCACGGATGGTGGCGCCGCCCTTGCCGATCACGTCGCGGATTTTCTCCGGGTTGATCTTCATGGTGTAGAGGCGCGGAGCGAAGTCGCTGATTTCGGTGTTGGCCGAACCCATCGCCGCCTGCATCTCGCCCAGGATGTGCAGCCGCGCCTCTTTGGCCTGCGCCAGCGCCACTTGCATGATCTCTTTGGTGATGCCCTGGATTTTGATGTCCATCTGCAAGGCCGTGATGCCGCCGGTGGTGCCCGCGACCTTGAAATCCATGTCGCCCAGGTGGTCTTCATCACCCAGAATGTCGGTCAGCACGGCAAAGCGGTTGCCGTCTTTGATCAGGCCCATGGCGATGCCGGCCACGTGCGCCTTCATGGGCACGCCCGCATCCATCAGCGCCAGGCAGCCGCCGCAGACCGAGGCCATGGACGAGGAGCCGTTGGATTCGGTGATTTCGCTCACCACGCGCAGGGTGTAGGGGAACTCGTCTTTGGGTGGCAAGGCGGCAACCAAGGCGCGCTTGGCGAGCCGGCCATGGCCGATTTCGCGCCGCTTCGGGCTGCCGACGCGGCCGGTTTCGCCGGTGGCGAAGGGCGGCATGTTGTAGTGCAGCATGAAGCGGTCTTCGAAATCGCCCGACAGCGCATCGACGCGCTGCGCATCGCGCTCGGTGCCCAGGGTGGCGATCACCAGCGCCTGCGTTTCGCCGCGGGTGAACAGCGCCGAGCCGTGGGTGCGCGGCAGCACGCCGGTGCGGATTTCGATCGGGCGCACGGTGCGCGTGTCGCGCCCGTCGATGCGCGGCTCGCCAGCCAGAATCTGGCCACGCACGATGCCGGCTTCGATGTTGAACAGCAGCTCCTCGACCTTGACCGAGTCGAACTCGACGCCCTCGGCCTTGAGCCCGGCCTGGGTGGCGGCGTAGGCCTGGCGGCAGGCTTGGGTGCGCGCCTGCTTGTTGCGGATCTGGTAGGCGGCCACTAGGGCTTCGCGGGCCAGCGCCTCGACGCGCGCGATCAGCGGCTCGTTGCGCGCCGGCGGCTGCCAGTCCCATTCGGGTTTGCCGGCATCGCGCACCAGCTCGTTGATGGCGGCAATGGCGATGTTGCCTTGCTCGTGGCCAAAGACCACGGCGCCAAGCAGCACTTCTTCGGACAGTTGCTGGGCCTCGCTCTCGACCATCAGCACCGCGGCTTGGGTGCCCGCCACCACCAGATCGAGCTGGCTGTTGGCGCGCTCGGTCTGGCCGGGGTTGAGCAGATATTCACCGTTGACGTAGCCGACCCGGGCCGCACCGATGGGGCCGTTGAAGGGGATGCCGCTGATCGACAAGGCGGCGCTGGTGGCGATCAGGGCCGCGATGTCGGCATCGACCTCGGGGTTGAGCGAGAGCGTGTGCACCACCACCTGCACTTCGTTGAAGAAGCCTTCGGGAAAGAGCGGGCGAATGGGGCGGTCGATCAGGCGGCTGGTGAGGGTCTCGAACTCGCTCGGACGGCCTTCGCGCTTGAAGAAGCTGCCCGGGATTTTGCCCGCAGCATAGGATTTTTCCAGGTAATCGACGGTGAGCGGGAAAAAGTCCTGCCCGGCCTTGGCGTCGGTTTTGGCGACCACGGTGGCCAGCACCACTGTGCCGTCCATGTCGAGCAGCACGGCGCCGCCGGCTTGGCGCGCGATCTCGCCGGTTTCGAGGCGCACGGTGTGGCGGCCCCATTGGAAGCTTTTGCTGACTTTGTTAAACAGACCCATGAGTGTTCCTAAGGTGTGGAGTGCGGAGGCGCGCTTAGCGCCATCCAGCGGGAGCCTGGCGCGAGCCGGGCAGATACCAGGCCAATGACGAGCCTGCAGAACACGATGCCATTCCAGCGCCGCCGCGGTGCACGACGGCCTTGGAATGACACAGCTTCGCTCTGAATGCGCACGCAAGGCCAAGGCGAGAAAGGCGTGCAAAAAACGCCTGCGGCGGCTGGGCGACCGAGGCGTTTTGCACGTTCAAAAGCAGAAAAATGGGGTGCAAGTAGGGGCGCAAGCAGGGTAGCAAGCGCCGCTGCTTATTTGCGCAGACCCAGTTTCTGGATCAGGCTGACGTAGCGGTCGGAGTCCTTGCCCTTGAGGTAGTCGAGCAGCTTGCGCCGACGACTCACCATTTTGAGCAGGCCGCGGCGACCGTGGTGGTCTTTGGCGTGGGTTTTGAAGTGCGGCGTGAGCTCGTTGATGCGGGCGGTGAGAATGGCGACCTGCACTTCGGGGCTGCCGGTGTCGTGGGCAGAGCGGGCATTGGCCGAAATCACTTCGGCTTTGACGGATTGAGCGATCATGATGGATGTGGGTAGAGGACTTGCGCGTGCGCCGCAGCCAGCCGCCGACGCTGCGTTTGCACACAGCACACCGACGCTTTGCCGCAACGGGCGTGTGCCGCCCCTTACAGGACGACTCCGGCATTGTAGCACCTCGCCAGCCGGGGCGGGAAAGCCGGGGCAGGCATTAGGCGGAAAGCTCGGCCAGCGGCCAGCGCGGCCGCACGGCAAAGCTGTAGTCTTCGCCGCTGGCACCAGCGGGCAGCAGACCGGCCTGCCAGCGCATGGCGGCAGCCAGGGCGATCATGGCACCGTTGTCGGTGCACAGGTGCAGCTCGGGGTAATGCACGCGCAGCCCCAGGCGCTCGGCGGCGGCATCGAGCTGCTGGCGCAGCCGCCGGTTGGCCCCCACCCCGCCGGCCACCACCAGCCGCCGCAACCCGGTTTGCTGCAAGGCGGCGAGCGACTTTTTCACCAGCACCTCGACGATGGCGGCCTCGGTGGCAGCGGCCAGATCGGCGCGCCGCGCCTGCAGCTCGGGGCCCAGCTTGCGCGCCTGCGTGAGCACTGCGGTTTTCAGGCCGGCAAAAGAAAAATCCAGGTCGCCGCTGTGCAGCAGCGGGCGCGGCAGGGCAAACGCCGTGGCCAAGCCCTGCTCGGCCAGCCGCGCCAGCGCCGGGCCGCCGGGGTAGCCCAGCCCGAGCAGCTTGGCCGATTTGTCAAAGGCTTCGCCCGCGGCGTCGTCGATGGTCTCGCCCAGCAAGTGGTAGCGCCCCACCCCCTCGACCCGCATGAGCTGCGTGTGCCCACCCGAAACCAGCAGCGCGACGAACGGGAACTCGGGCGCGTCGGCGCTCAAAAAGGGCGAGAGCAAATGCCCCTCCAGGTGGTGCACGCCCAGCGTGGGCTTGCCCAGCGCCGCCGCGATGCCGCAGGCCACCCCGGCCCCGACCAGCAAGGCCCCGGCCAAACCGGGCCCGCGCGTGAAGGCCACGCAGTCGATCTGCTCCAGCGTGCAGCCGGCTTGCTGCAGCACTGCTTGCGTGAGCGGCAGCACGCGCCGGATGTGGTCGCGGCTGGCCAGTTCGGGCACCACGCCGCCATAAGCCTCGTGCATCTGCACCTGGCTGTGCAGGGCCTGCCCCAGCAGCCGTGGCGGGGCCATACCCGCTTCGGCCTGCACCAAGGCCACCCCGGTTTCATCGCAAGAGCTTTCGATTCCCAGTATCCGCATGGGATGAGTGTAAGGGAGGG
>Ga0209103_1000465_pt1 | contig 12706 bp, 15 predicted proteins | sample 4C3metaG_FD_184152 | JGI IMG/M metagenome (GOLD analysis project Ga0209103, IMG submission 184152) | Freshwater bacterial and archeal communities from Indian Creek, Illinois, USA - 4C3 metaG (SPAdes) (version 2) | ecosystem: Environmental > Aquatic > Freshwater > Unclassified | place: USA...
GGTTCTATGCCAGTGTGCGCGAGCGTGCTTCGGGCATCACTGACCCCAAGGGGCGGCAGAAGATCATCGTCGAGCTGTACGACAAGTTCTTCAAGACCGCTTTCCCGCGCATGGTCGAGCGGCTGGGGATCGTGTACACCCCGGTCGAGATCGTGGACTTCATCCTGCACAGTGCCGATGCCGCCCTCCAGGCACACTTCGGCACCCGGCTGGCTGACCAGAACGTCCACATCCTTGACCCCTTCACCGGCACAGGCACGTTCCCCGTGCGGCTGATCGAAACAGGGTTGATTCCGCCTGAAAAGCTGCCCTACAAGTACCGCCACGAGCTGCACGCCAACGAGATCGTGCTGCTGGCCTACTACATCGCCGCCATCAACATCGAGGAAGCCTTCCATCGCGTCACCGGATTGGAGTACGAACCGTTCCCCGGCATCGTGCTCACCGACACCTTCCAGATGAACGAGCCGCAGACCGGCGATCTGGATGAAGGCTTGCCAGAAAACCACAAGCGTGCCGATGGGCAGAAAGCGCGTGATATTCGGGTGATCGTTGGCAACCCACCGTATTCAGTTGGTCAGGACAATGCCAATGACAACAATCAGAACCTGAAGTATCCCAAGCTGGATGGGCGCATCGCTGCGACTTATGCGGCACACTCCACCGCCACTAACAAAAACAGTCTGTACGACTCTTACATCCGAGCGTTCCGCTGGGCATCAGACCGCATCAAGGACGAGGGCGTCATCTGCTTCGTCACGAATGGCGGCTGGGTCGATGGCAACACGATGGACGGCTTCCGCAAGACCCTGCAAGACGAGTTCTCCGACGTGTATGTGTTCAACCTGCGGGGGAACCAACGCACGAGCGGCGAAATCTCTCGCAAAGAGGGCGGCAAGGTCTTTGGCTCTGGGTCGCGAAGCTCAGTCGCCATCACATTGCTGGTCAAGCGCAAAGGGCACGTCGGAAGCGCCAAGGTGCTCTACCGTGACATCGGCGACTACCTGACGCGCGAGCAGAAGCTGGACATCGTGACCAGCTTCGGCAGCTACAAGAACATGCCGTGGACGGAGCTGCAACCCAATGCACACCACGACTGGATCAACCAGCGCAGCGGCGACTTCAATGCGTTCGTTCCCTTCAACGACGAGCCTTCCGCGATCTTCGCCTTCCGCTCCCGTGGGGTTGAAACCAGCCGGGATGACTGGGCTTACAACGCCAGCGAAGAGGCGCTTGCTGCCAACATTGGCCGCCTGATCGACTTCTACAACGCGCAGCTTGAGCAGCATCGAGCCGCCATCCAAGCAGTGGGGTCGGCCAAGGACAAGGAGAAGAAGGCAAGCCAGTTGATCGACACCAACGCGAAGAAGATCAAGTGGACACGAGGTCTGATCGCGCACCTTGCGCGTGACCGCAAAGGAACGTTCGATGCAGCCAAGATCGGCAAGGCCGCCTACCGGCCGTTCTGTCAGTCGTGGATCTACTACGACCAGCAGTTCAACGAGTATTTCAAGGAAAAGCTGTACCCATCGGCGCACCACAAAAATCTGGTGATCGTCGTACCTGGCCCCGGCGAGGATCGTCCGTTCTCGGCACTTGTCACCAACGCCCTGCCAAACCTTCACCTGTTGCATGGCGGGCAGTGTTTCCCCTTGCATTGGTACGAGAAGGCTGGCGATCAAGTCGCGCAAGCTGGCTTGAGCTTTGACGAGCCGACGGGGCAGGCAGATGTGAATGGCTACGTGAGGAAAGACGGCATCACAGACGTGGCGCTGGCCAACTTCCGCAAGCAGTACGGCGACCAAACCATCACCAAGGAAGCCATCTTCTACTACTGCTATGGCGTGCTGCACTCGCCAGAGTACCGGGAGCACTATGCAGCCGATCTCAAGAAGGTGCTGCCGCGCGTGCCCTACGCCCCTGACTTCAAGGCCTTCGAGAAGGCTGGTCGTGACCTTGCCAAGCTGCACCTCGACTACGAGACGGTAGAACCGTGGCCCGTGACCGAAGAGGCGAAGCCGAAGGGCGACCTCAACGACCTCGCCTACTACCGCATCGAGAAAATGCGCTTTGCGTCCAAGGGCGGCCGCGAGAAAGACCGCAGCGTCATCGTGTTCAACAGCCGCATCACGATCAAGGGCATCCCCGAGCAAGCCTACGACTACATGGTGAACGGGAAAAGCGCCATCGAGTGGGTGATGGATCGGTATGAGGCCGCCACCGACAAGGAAAGCGGCATCAAGGACGATCCAAACGAGTGGTGCCGGGAGAGCAACGACCCCGCCTACATCCTGAACCTGCTCAAGCGCGTTATCCGCGTGAGCATGGAGACGGTCGAGATCGTCGGAGGCCTGCCGTCGCTCCAATGACGGCAGAAGGGAGCGAAGAACAATGTCCGACCTGACCGCGTTCGAGGGGCGCAAGCTGGAAAAGCTGCTTGGCATGGGCAGCGGCTACGTGCTGAACTTTTCCGACCGCACCTACAGCGAATTCTTCATCGACTACCGCATCGACATCGACGCGGCCCAGTACCGCACAGGCGGCGACTCCAAGGCCAAGCGGATGCGCACCTTCTGGGCTGTCGCGCCGAACCACACAGTCGGCCGCGTGCTGGAAGGCCTGATCGCCTACGGCATCGACGAGCGCTGTCTGGGTGATAGCAGCCACGAGCTGATCGACGCCTGCCGCGTGATCGCGCAGCGCCTGCTTGCTGACCAGCCGGTGGCCGAGCTGGACTCGCTGACGGCCAACTCCGATGATCGCGACTTCGAGGTGGTGGCCGAGCACGTCCGCGAAGCCATCGAGAAGAACCAGCCCGAGGGCGCGCTGGATCGCCTGCACACGTTCGTCATCAAGTTCATCCGCATCGCCTGCGAGCCGCACGGCATCGAGGTGAACCGGGACAAGGCCCTGCACAGCATCTTCGGCGAGTACGTCAAGGCGCTGCGTGAAGGTGGCCACCTTGAATCGCAGATGGCCGAGCGCATCCTGAAATCCAGCATCTCGGTGCTGGAATCGTTCAACGACGTGCGCAACAACAAGAGCCTCGCGCACGACAACCCCATCCTGAACTACGAGGAAAGCCTGCTGATCTTCAACCACGTTGCCGCGTCGATCCGCTTCATCAAGGCGCTCGAATTGAAGATCAAGCAGAAGGCCGAGGCAGCGAAGAAAGCGAGCTGGGAAGATGACGAAGTGCCCTTCTGACCGCCTGCTGGCCAGCGCGGTACTGGCGTGCCTGCTGGCAGGCCCAGCGATGGCCGCCGATGACCCGGCCAAGCCGCCGATGGTCGGCCCCAGCTTCTGGAAAACCAGCCAGCTCTACGAGCTGTGCACGAGCCAACACCAGACGGATCGCGCCCACTGTGAGGGCTTCATTACGGGCGTGGCCAGCACCTTGCAGAACGAGCAGATTAGCCGTGTGCGCGTGTGCATCCCGAAGGGCACGAGCAGCAACGACGTGGTGCAGAAGGTGGTGTGGTACTTGAGGGAGAAGGCCGACGCCGACGACATGAAGGTGGCGGCCGTGAGCCTCATAGGCCCGCTGCTGCCCGTGCTCTACAACTGCACGCCGGGCCAGCCGCCCAAGTTTGCGCCCTGATAATCTGGGGTGACTGCCTCGTAGCGGCGTTTTCCTCCCTGATAGCCCGCAGTCTTTTACCGCCTCGCTTTGCGAGGCGGCTTTCTTTCCGGGCTACGAGAACAGCTCGGAGTGCGTCCCGCTGCGCACGAAAACGACCAAGCCGCTCTTGCCCGAGTCGTCGAGCGTGTAAATCAGCAGGAAGTCGCCGCCAACGTGGCACTCGCGATGGCCTGCCCAGTCGCCCGTCAGCGGGTGGTCGAGCCATTCAGGCGGCAGCGGCCCGTCGTTGGCGATCAGCAGCGTCATGGCCTCTTTCAGCCGGTTCATGTCGTACCGGCCAGAATGGGACAGGCGCTGCCAGTCCTTGAGGAAGTCCTTGGTGTAGTCCGACGCGCGAGGCAGGTTCGCCCGCTTACTTGCGGCTGGCTTCTTCGAGGTCATTCAGCAGAGCGTCAGCGGTTGCGAAGCGAGCGCGACGGCTCTTGATGATCTCGTTGGCTTCGGCGATGGCGACGCGGCTGGTGGCGTTCGGTGCCTTGAGCGCGAACGGCAGTTCCTTGTCGGCGACGACGCGGGTCAGGAACACGCGGATCGCATCGGAGACGGTCAGGCCCATCGAGGCCAGCGTTTCCGCAGCCTGCGCCTTGACGTTCTCGTCCACACGGACGTGAACCATAGTGGTGGTAGCAGCCATGATGGCCTCCTATTGCGACTGATTGAGATACATTGTATCGCATGCCGTGCGCAATGGCAAGGTGAACCCCTCCCCCCCCCGGCATCCTGTCTTTAGGTATGTATATAGGTAGGTATATATATACCTACCTATAACGACCACGGCAGCAACTTGGCGATGTTGCGGGCATCGTCGAGGCCGCGATGGTGTGCGCCATCGAGCGGCAAGCTCACCATCTGCAACGCGCGGGCCATCCCCACTTCCTTGATCTTGCGGGCCTTGGCGAACCGGCGCTTGAGGTTCACATGCTCGAAAGCTGCGAGCGGGTTCTGGATGCCGTGTCGCTCGCAGTCGCGGGCAAGCTGCTTGGCGTCGAACTGGCCCCAACTGCCCCAGGTTGCGCCCGGTGGCTGATGCCGTTGGGCGAAGCTGGCCAGCCTTGCTGCGACGGCCGGGAACAGCTCGGCACCGTCCACATCGGCCTGCTGGATGTTGGTGAGCTGCCGACAGAACGACGTGAGCTGAGGGCGTACCACGGGGCGCACCAGCGCCTGAAACGTGTCGAGCACGATGCCCTCAGCGGTGGCCCACACCGCGCCGATCTCGATGATCTCCATTTCTCTTGCCGGGAGGCCATCGGCATCGTCGCAGGTGGCCTCAAGGTCGAGCACCAATACTGGTGAAAACGGCCCCGGCCGGTGATGCCATGTACCGGCGACCCACTGTTGCCAGTCGTGCGCCCACGCGCATGGGCCAGCGCCGTCGATCAGCGGTGCGGCACTACCCCGCAGTGCTGCGGCGAACTGATCGCGCCACGGCTGGGCAATCTCGGCCAACACGACATAGGCACCGCTGCCGGGGCGATGGATGGGAACGCTGGCCAGCAGTTCGGCGGCCGTCATTCTTGCCCCCGCACTGGTTCGATGCCAAGCGAGCGCATGAAAGCCCGTTCGCTGACCGACAGGGCTTGCCAGTCGATCCGGGGCAGTCCAGCCTCGTAGATGTACCGGCAAGCCCTGCCGTCCAGCTTGGTCGCCTCGGTGCCCTCACGAGCCAAAGCAGCCAGCACGGGGTACTCGGCCAGCCGGTGCAGCGCGTGCCATGCGGCGGGATCGTTCATGGTGCAATTCCCGGCACTTTCCGCTGGGCAATGAAAGCCGCTTGCGTGATCGCGCCCTCTGGGGCGTGCTCCGCGCAGCGCGTCATGTGGCAGTTCCCATGAACCAGCGTCTGCCCCGGTTTGCCGCACTGTTCACAGATGCAGGCGGACATGGCCTCAGCCATCGTAATCATGCCCCACTGTTCCGGGCTGGCGTCACCTCGTGGGTAGAAGCACAACTCGCCCCATTTTTCTTTCACCTGCGAAGCCACCACTTGCGGTGCACCGTTGCGATCAGTCCAAAACTGCAAGCGTTCGCAAAGCGTGTCGATCAGATCGAACCATCCATCACCACAAGAAAAGCCCCAACCCATGCAGCTCTCTTTGATCGAGCGACGGCGGTCAGCGAAGATCAGCGGGTAACGCTGGCACAGCAGCTCATCGAGTTCTTTTTTCATAGCACTCCCTTAAGGGCATCGGCCAGCGACTGCCCTCCCCTGCGATCCAGCCAGCGCGCCTGCATCCCGAAGGCCTGCGGCCCGTCGAAGTCGCACCGCTTGCTGTCGCCCACGAAAAGCACATCGCGAGGGCGTTTACCTAGCGCACTGCACACGGCTTCATAGATCGCCGGTTCTGGCTTTGCTGCGCCCACCTCAAAGCTCAAGACGTGCGCATCGAGGTCTGGCAGAAGGCGTCGCACGGCTGGGCCGTACTCGTAGGCCAAGTTCGAGCACACGGCGATCCGCTTGCCCGTGCCGCGCAACCTGCGCAGGGCGAGTTCGACTTCCGGGTAGAGCTGCAACGAGGCCAGCTCGTCCTCAAGTTCACGGCGGATGACATGGGTCAGGTGCCCTACCCCAAGCTCTTCGGCGAACACCTCCACCGGAACATTCCGCGTCAGGAATGGGAGCCGTCCCCCTTTCTCGTTGGCGGGTGTGTCGCCGACCAATCGCAGGTATGGATTGATGCGGCGTGCCCCGTACTGAATCAGGGTGCCGAAGGCGTCGAAGGCGATAGCGCTGACTGGATGCATGTATATATATACCTACCTATATACCTACATACCTACTCGAACAGCTCGCGCTCGAACTCGACACCCGCCACCACCAGCGGCTCACCGCTGGGCCAGCGCTTGGGCGGCTGGTGGTCGCTGATGACATGCACGTCGGCGTCGTCGTTGACCACGGCCACGTCGGCAGCGTGCAAAGCGGCTTGCTTGCTCGCCCGCTCGAAGCGGCAGGTGTTGGGGTCGAATGTCCAAAAGCGCATGTCAGCCTCCTTGGTCTTGAGCTTTGCGGCGCTCGTGCTCTTCGAGCAGCCGCTGGTAGGAATCGAATTCAGGTGTGCCGGGCGTGGCGAAGTTGGGGAGCATCTGAGGCAGGTACTCTTCCTCAACCGGACGCCCCTTGACTGGCTCGGGCATCAGGTCGGCCAGCAGGCGCAACAACGCTCTGGTCCCGGAGCGGATCGCGACGGCGTTCTTGGTGTCGGTGGCGGCATAGCCTTTTTGGATGCCGGTGCGGATGACGCCCAAGCGCTCGGCCAGCGTGTCGAGTTCGTACTGGGCTACCGACTTCAGGTGTTCTTCGTCTTGTTTGACGCGCCACTCTTTCCACTCTTCCTGCTCGGCCGGGGTGAGGATGGCGGCCACTTCGGCAGGCAGCTCGCGCGCTGCCCGGTCGAACTTGGCCACCACGCGCTGCACGTTCTTCCCCTCTGGGAAATCCGGCGTTACCTCGCGGATGCGGCGCAGGCACTGGACGGTTTTGCCATCGTGGTAGTTGCCATCTTGGTCACGGTGGCGGACGGTCTTGAACTGCATGGGCTGCGTTCTCTTCTTTTATTGGTTGCGTATGTGTAGAATTATACGCAAAAGCGCGAAAGTCTGCTACCATTCGCTTGCGGTCGGTAGGTATATATATACTTACCGAGTCACAGGGCCGGGGATGTCCCCCGGCAGGTCGAGGGCCAGCCGCTGCGCTGCCCATCGGTATGTATATACATAGATAGGAGCACCCATGATCTTCGCGTGTGTGAACACCAAGGGCGGCGTCGGCAAGACCACGACCGCCGTGCATCTGGCAGTGATGCTGGCCCGTCAGGGCAAGACGCTGCTCATCGACGGCGACCCGCAGGCCTCGGCCGCGAGCTGGGCCGCATGGCGTCGTGAGACGCAGTACGACCCGTCGCCCACCACCACCTGCCTCGCTGGCAAGGCGATCTTGGCCGAAGGCAAGCAGTTGGCCAGCGGCTTCGAGCACGTCGTCGTTGATGCCGGTGGCCGTGATTCGGTTGGCCTGCGCTCTGCGCTGCTGCTGGCCCAGCGTGCCGTGATCCCCATTGGCGCGAGCAATCTGGACGCTGCCGCCATGACCGACTTGCTGGAAGTGGTCGAGCTGGCCCGCGACTACAACCCCGAGCTGGATGTGCGCGTGCTGCTGACCCGTGTCGATCCGCGCACCAAGGATGCGGCCGAGATGCTGGAATTCCTCGCCGAGCAGAAGCTGACCGTGTTGCCGACCAAGGTCTGCGAGCGCGTGGCCTTCCGCCGTGCCATCGGCGAAGGCGCGAGCGTTCAGGAGCTGGGCCGCGACCAAGCCGCCATTGCCGAGATGGAAGCCTTCTTCCGGGAGGTGATGGCATGAGCATGAAGGGCAAGCCCAACACGGCGCAGTTCAAGCCGCCCAAAGACCCGACCGCCTTCCTCGAAGGCGGGGAGGCCGACAAGGCAGAAAAGCCGCTGGTCGCTCCTGCGGCCGTGACCACGCCACCGGCCGCCACGCCGCCCGCTGCCGAGGAAACGCAGCGCTACGGCCGCGCTCGGGTGCAAAAAATCTTCAACTTCCCCGAGGAACTGGCTGATCGCCTGCGCCGCGAAGCGCTCAAGCGCTCGGAAGAGAAGGGCGGCCGGGTCACGGAGAAGGACATCGTGATCGAGGCGCTGGAAGCCTTCCTCAAGGGCTGATAGGTATATATATACCTATCTATGTATATATATAACGATTTCCAGTATGGACTATAGTCCATACAAGTGACGACACCAACACCATGCAGCGACAGGCGCAACGAAACATGATATTGTTGCGATTGGGCGCGGAATAAGGTATAAACGATGCTGACGACAACTGCTAGTGTGGTCGCGCCAAAGGTTTTGAAGGAACTCATCGCCGCTGGGTCGGTTTCCGCCGCCCGAGTGGAACCCGGTGACAAGGGCCTCTTGATCGTGATGCGGGCCGGAATGAATGAGCGAGTGCTGGGTGCTGCCCGTGGCGGCCTCCGGTACTTCCAGAGTCTCGACGGGGCTGCAAGCGTTTTGCAGTCCTACGGGATCATGAAGTTTGATGTGAACACGGAGCACTGGGTGCCCAAGACGATGGTGCGGGGCTACAAGCAAGCCCCGGCGTCTTTGGATGCCGACGAGTGACCGTCATGGCAAAGGAGAGAGCTGACCAGACAGCAGAAAACTGGAGAGTCAGAAACGACAAAGCCCGCTTTGGCGAGCGGGCCTTGACAGATAAACCGGGCAGGGTGCCCAGACAAGTACAGAGGCCATCTTGGCGGTTGGACTCTGAACCAGTGCAATAAAGCGACTGAAAGTGCTTCCATTGTACGAGTCTTAGCCCCTGCACGCAAGCGTGCGCACGCCCCTACGGGACGTGTGATGAGGGGTTATGGCAGGTACAACGGCACAGAAACTAGACAACCAGACCGCAGATCGCTTTTTCCAGTCGGGCACCGCGCTCAATCGCGTGCTCACGGAAGCGCCCTATCTGCCGCGTTGCTCTGACGACAAGACGGCCACCCGAGTCCGGCCGCGCGAATACGCCATTCGCTACCCCTACATGCAGGTCAATCGGCCCGGCTTCGTGAGCTGGCTGATCTTCGATCTCGACCACACCAAGGCGATGATCTGGGAGGACGCAGGGCTTCCCGCTCCCAACCTGATCGTCCGCAACCGCCAAAGCGGCCACAGCCACCTCTACTACGCGATTCCCCCGGTCTGCACGACCGAGGCCGCCCGCAGCAAGCCCATCGCCTACATGAAGGCCGTCTATGAGGCCTTCGCTGCCCGGCTCGATGCCGACACCGACTTCCACAGCGGCCCCGTGGCCAAGACGCCCGGCCATCCTTGGTGGCTGACGCACGAGCTGCACGCCCACGTCTACGAGCTGGGGGAGTTGGCCGACTACGTGGACTTGGCTGTGTCCAGCCCGTGGGGCAAGGGGCCTCAGTTCGACGAGGTGAGCCATTCCCGACACTGCATCCTCTTCGAGCACCTGCGCCACTACGCCTATTCCATCGTGAACCGTGAGCGCGAGCGCGGCTCGTTCGCCACCTTCACGCGGCTGCTCGAAGCCTACGCCCACAATCGCAACAGCTTCCAGAAGCTGGGCTTCATGGACAACCTAGCCCAGTCCTCACTCAATGCCACGGTGAAGTCCGTCGCCCGTTGGACGTGGGATCGCTACACCGGCTGCGGCCGGTGCCACCGGGGCGTGATGCAGCTCGACAAGGACTTGCCGCTGATCGAGCGGCAGCGCCGCGCCGCCGCCCGCACGCACGATGTGCGCCACAAGGCCACCGAGTCCAAGGTGCGCGCTGCGTGCCGCCTGCTGCAACAGAAGGGCGAAGCCCTCACGCAAGCCGCTATCGGTCGCGTGGCAGGCCTCACAAGGCAGACGGTGGCCACCTACAAGCATGTGCTCGAAGAAGTGCTCAAGCCCGTCACCGTGGCGATTTTTGGGGGCGCTTCGGGTAATGCCGAGGATGTTAAACATGGTGTACATCAGGTAGCTGCCGCCCGCACGGAGGTACAGGTTCCGGTTTTAGTCTCGGTGTCCCTTGAGCTGTCTCTTGCTGGGCCTGGTGTTGTGCCTGTGTTCGATGGCTGAGTTGGAGCTGGTTTTGGTTTTGCGTAGCCCAAGCGTTTATCAAACGCGAGTAGCCGCAAGTGGGTTGTGGGTAAGTCCGTAGGACTTATCCACAACCCCGCGCAGGGCGAAGCCCGGAGGGTGTTCTGCCGGCGCAAGCGCGGCTTCCCTGTCAGTTTTCGGCTTGGCCGCCGTGTGGCCACGAAAGGCAAAACCATTAAGGAATTGCTGACGGATTACGTCGAGAGTCTGCCAAAAACGTGATTTATCTGGCGATCGACAGATGATTATGGGTTGCGCAAGCTGATCGTGAGAAGCAATTACATCGTGCTCTACCGTGAGTTGCCCGAGCTGGCGGAGATTGTGAACATTGCCCACACCCGCAGGCAGTGGCCACCGAAAAGGAGCAAGGCATGAGGCTGTTCAAGTCCCATGGTGCCGGAGGTACCAAGGTACCTTATAAGCGCATGAAAAAAAAGGAAAACCCCGACACGTTTGACCGTGCCGGGGTTTAGAATGTCGTGAGCCTAGCGTTGGACGCGCCGGGCAGATCGAGGATGCAGCTCTAAATGCCTTGGCTCACGCAGCCAATCGTATCACAAGCTGCACCATTACCGGATGCAGCAATGGCAAATTATCAACACTCAGCAGTCACAAAGAACGAGGCGCATCAACTGGCCTTGTTCGAGGCCAACGACGAGGCGAACACCTATCACAGCCCCACCAGGCCGGGATTTTTCTCACTGCTCACAGCGACGGCGGGCGGCGAGAAGCGGCAGGAGTCCTACCGACTCACTGACATGCCGGTGGTGCTGCGGGCGGTAGATCCGACCCGCGACACATGGCTTTCTCAAGCCGAGTTCACGAAGCCCAACCGGCGGGTGGTCAACCTGGCGCGGATCGGTTTGCTGTTTGCAGATCTGGACACGTACCGGATGCCGTGGGCCGAAGGCCGACCGCCGGAGGCCTTGGCCGAGTCTGTGCTGTACTGGTGCGAGCAAGAGGGCGTCCCAAGGCCATCGCTGCTGGTCTTCAGTGGTCGCGGTGTGCAGGCAAAGTGGCTGCTGGAAGGCACTTTACCGCGCCAAGCGCTGCCGCGCTGGAATGCCTGCCAGTGCCACTTGATCGATCGGCTTGCCGGTCTAGGCGCAGACCCGGCAGCCAAGGATGCAAGCCGGGTACTGCGCCTAGTTGACACCGTCAACAGCAAAAGCGGCGAAGTGTGCCGCGTACTGCACGTAGAGCCCGGCGAGAACGGGCAGCCGAGGCGCTACAGCTTTGAGTACCTCGCCGAAGTGCTGCTACCTGTCGCGCGCTGGGACATCGAGCGGCAGCGCAAAGAGCGTGCACAGTTGAAGATCATCCCCGGCGGCAAGACCGGCCACCTGCGCGCGTTCTCTGGCCGCCAGCTCGCATGGCACCGCCTCGAAGACCTACGCACGCTCGCAGCGATGCGCGGCGGCGTCAGAGAAGGCGAGCGGATGCAGCATCTGTTTTGGCAACTCAACTTTTTGTTGCTGTCCGGGGCTACGCACAGCAGGCAGATGCACCACGAAGCCGCAGCGCTGGCGCGCGAGATTGATTCGGGCTGGAGCTACCGGAGCCCTGAGTTGATGACGCTGTACGCAAAGGCGAAGGCGTACGAGGCGGGCGAGAGGATCACGTTCAACGGCCTCGAGTACGCGCCGCTCTACACGCCGAAGAACGACACACTCATAAGTGCTTTCCGCATCACAGACGACGAGCAGCGCAAGCTGCGCACGATCATCAGTACGGATGCGGCGCGGGAGCGCCATAGAGAGCGCGACACAGTACGGCGGCGGGCGGCTGGTGCAGTGGCGCGTGAAGCCTATCAGGGTGCGTCTCTGAGCGCATCAAAGCCTTGGGAGAGCATCGGTATGAGCCGTGCAAGCTGGTACCGAGCGGGTAAACCGACCGCGCCAAGGGCCTGAGACAAGTCCCTGCGTATTACTAATGGCGTAGCCGGGGCCTTGGCCCCCTGCCCGCCGCCCCGGCGGCTTCCCGTCTTTGGGCTATTGAAAAAGGTAGCACTGCATCAGCAGTGCGTCCGGCCAGCGCATCAGCGCTGAGGTGCATCAGCACCGTGCCTGTCCCTGCACAGAACTATTTTTCGGCCCTCTGGCTTTTTTGGCCCCGGCACCTTGCCGGGGCTTGGATACCGTCGCTCGCCGCTGGGCGTGCCCGGGGGGTGCTTAACGGCCTATGGCCTACACCCCCGGCCAAGCCGGTAGCGTATGCGCGTCGTCAGGCGTCAAGAGTCGCAGGGGCCCGTGACTCAGTCGGCTGCGCCTCCCTGCGTCCGCGCCGGCCCCTGCTACTGCTCTTGACCCCCTCCTTTGGCACAAGGTGCGCTTGACTCGGCAGGGCGGGTCTCTCATGGGAGATGCAGGCCGCTCGGCGGCGGCTGGCGGGGCAAGAGACGATGTGATGTGAGATCGTGGAGGGGATGGGGGGGGCGG
>Ga0209103_1000466_pt1 | contig 12703 bp, 10 predicted proteins | sample 4C3metaG_FD_184152 | JGI IMG/M metagenome (GOLD analysis project Ga0209103, IMG submission 184152) | Freshwater bacterial and archeal communities from Indian Creek, Illinois, USA - 4C3 metaG (SPAdes) (version 2) | ecosystem: Environmental > Aquatic > Freshwater > Unclassified | place: USA...
GTATTGTATGATATTGTTTTACAAGCATCAGGGGCTATGTATGATCTTACAGGCTTGACACATGCTGCAGATGGAATTATGACAATTCCTCAACAAGTAACACATACAGTTATTGTTGTTGCTATGGTACCTATGCTTATTATTTATCCGTTTCTCCAAAAATATTTTGTAAAGGGTATTATGATTGGTTCTATCAAGGGGTAAAATGTAAAGCAATTTCTTGCTTTCAACCTTTTACAGAAAATATTGTCGTTACGATGGGAGCAATCAAAAAATGATACACAGACTTGAGAAAGTCCTAAAAAAGCGTGTACGCCGTGTTGTAGGACTTATGTCCGGCACTTCCGCCGACGGGATTGATGCAGCCTTGGTAGAAATAAGCGGAAGAGATGAGGATTTGAAGGTAAACCTTGTTGCTTTTGAAAATACATCTTATCCTGATAAGATCCGTTTAAGAATTTTTGAACTTTTTGCACCCCAGACTTCCACCGTGGAAAAAATTGGGTATATGAACTTTCTTTTAGGGGAAATTTATGCCAAAGCAGCGCTGTCCGTGATAAAAAAAGCGGGACTTGCAGCACGGGACGTGGATATTATCGGCTCACATGGCCAAACCATTTTTCATGCGCCTCAAACAGTCACACAATATGGGTATAATATAAGTTACACTGTGCAAATTGGTGAAGGCGCTGTGATTGCCTTACGCACAGGTATTGTATGTGTATCAGACTTTCGTGTTGCGGATATGGCTGCCGGAGGACAGGGGGCGCCTCTTGTACCGTATACAGAATTCCTTTTGTACGGTAGTGCGGACAAGAATATTTTACTGCAAAACATCGGAGGTATAGGTAATATTACGGTCATTCCCAACGGGTGTACGGCTTCGCAGATCATTGCCTTTGACACGGGACCAGGGAACATGGTAATTGACGGAATTGTTGAAGCGATTACTGGCGGGGAAAAACGTATGGATACCGGCGGTTGCATTGCCGGATCAGGCAGTGTAAACCAAGAGCTTCTGGATATGCTCAAAGGGGACAGATATTTCACCGTGCCTCCTCCCAAAACCACGGGGCGGGAGTACTTTGGGAAAGAGTACGTAAACCGTATTTTAAGGTATATGAAAGAAAACGGAATAACCAACAAGGATGGGATTGCAACTGTCACATATTTGACAGCTTGGTCCATTGCGGACGCATATCGGAGGTTTATTAAGGAGAGTTGCAGCGCAGACCGCCTTATCGTCGGCGGAGGCGGAAGCCATAATCCTGTCTTGATTGATTTTATCCGACAGGAGATGAGTATGCACGGAGTTGAGACTTTTATACAGGAGGATATAGGCTTTAACAGTGATGCAAAAGAAGCCGTAGCCTTTGCCATACTTGCCGACCGTGCAATTTTTGGAGTACCAAACAATTTGCCTAGTGTAACTGGTGCAAGGTCATCGGTGATGATGGGGAAAATTTCATTTTAAGGAGCGATGTTCTGTGATAGACAATTTCAAAGAAAAGTATGTTGATGGTATTATCAAGCTGTGGAACAATTCCACGGTTGAAGATGGTTACAAGGAACTCACAATTGAGAGTTTTAGCCATTTTTTTTTGAAAAATTCGTATTTTGAGATGGAAAACACCTTTGTACGTATTGATGACGGAGAGGTGACAGGGTTTGCGTGTGGCTGTACGGGCGATGATTTGCCGTATGCGGATGTTTCAGGATACATTACCTGTATAATTCTTTCCCCGAAAAACAGGACAATAGAGAGATTCTCAGAGCTTTTAGGTTTTCTGGAGAGGACGTTTGAAGCACAGGGAAAACAAAATGCTGAAGTGATTTACATAAACCCTATAAAGCTTCCATGGTACATTCCGGGTACGCCACGCCATGAACACAATAACGCGCCGGGTGCGCTTACAGAAAGCTTTTATCACATTAGCTTGCTGAAAAACGGTTTTTATGAGAGAGCGCGGGAATTCGCTATGTATCGTACCCTTGACGATTTTTCCATACCTGAGGAGGTTTTGAGCAAAGAGAGGAGGGCAAGAGAGCTTGGATATGAAGTTGCGATGTTTGACAGAGCTATGCATTCCGGTGTTGACGAGATGCTGGACAAACTGGATAATCCTCTGTGGAAGCGTGAAATTCCCGATTGCACGGGTAAAGGCATACCTGTGGTGATTGTTGCGCACAGCGGAAGTGCTGTCGGATTTGCAGGACCTGTGATACGCCAGTCATCAGGCAGAGGATATTTTGCTGGAATAGGCATCCACCCAGAACATCAAAGTAAAGGGCTCGGGAGCATTTTGTTTTTCAGGTTATGCCAAGAGTTTAAAAATATTGGCACATCTTATATGTCCCTGTTTACCGGAAAGGAAAATCCGGGACGGAAAATATACGAAAAAGCAGGTTTTATCGTAGTACGCGAGTTTGCTGTTATGAGGAAGGAACTTAAACAATACAGAAAGATAGGGTGAATCATATGGTATTAAACGGTATAGATTGTATAGATAAATATGAAGATTGGTTCAAAGGCAAGCGCTTAGGATTGATTACCTCTCCCTCCGGTGTAAACCGGCGTTTGGAATCAACCATAAACAAACTGTATAAAAGATTTAATCTCGTGACTTTATATTCGCCGGAACACGGCGTTAGGGGCGATGTAGAGGCAGGAGGTATTGTAGATACCTATGCCGATCCGTACACCAATGTGCCGGTTTATAGCCTATACCGGAAAGATTCACAGCGTTTAACCGAGGAAATGCTGGACTGTGTGGATGCGGTAGTATTTGACATGCAGGATGTGGGAGCACGCTATTATACTTTTATTTATACCATGCTTTATGCTATGGAGGATTGCGCGAGATATAATAGGGAGTTCGTTGTACTTGACCGCATAAACCCTTTGGGTGGAACAGTAGTTGAAGGGAATATACTTAAGGATGGTTTCCGTTCTTTTGTCGGCGCATATTCGCTGTGCATGAGATATGGACTGACTATAGGAGAGTTTGCCGAAATGGCAAGAGCGGAAAACGGTGGAACGTATAATTTAAAGGTGGTATGCTGTGAAGGTTGGCAACGAGATATGTTGTTCGTGGATACTGGACTTGTTTGGGTACCGCCTACCATGGGTATATGTTCTCCTGATACTGCGTTGTTATATCCTGGAATGTGTCTGTTCGAAGGTACGAATATATCCGAAGGGCGTGGAACCACTCGCCCTTTTGAGATTATAGGCGCGCCGTTTATTGACGCCCAACGCTTTGCGGACGCAATGAACAGCAAAAACATACACGGTGTTATTTTCCGGCCGGTGCACTTCAAACCGTATATGTCCAAATATAAAGGCGAACTGTGTCACGGGTTGCAGGTTCATGTGGTAAACCGAAAGTTAATTCGTCCGGTTGAAGTGGGGATAAGCCTGATATACGAATTGCATGACACTTACCCTGATAGGTTTGAATTTCTACCCTCCTATAAAGAAGGCTCAAGGCCTTTCATAGATTTGCTTGCAGGCAGCGATACGTTGCGAAGCTTTCGCTTGAGTCGAGAAGAATTGTTGGAAGTTTATACCGCCGATGCTGTGGCGTTTGCAGAAAGGAAACAACAGTATCATCTATATTAGATTAGAGGGCAACCCTTAACAGGAGGTATTCCTTCATGGTTGAGAGATGTTTTCTCTAACACTGAAGCTTAGGGGGGATGAGGAATGACACTTCGAGAAAAAATCGGTCAGCTGATTTTTGCTGGTTTCCCGTCTACTGCCCCAGGCAAGGAGTTCATACGCCTTGTCAGAGAATACAAGATAGGGAACATAATACTTTTCTCGCGTAATATAGAGAGTGCAGCGCAGGTGCGACGACTTTGTATTTGTCTGCAAAAGTTGGTACGAGAAGAAACCGGTAATCCAGCTTTTATTTCCATAGACCAAGAGGGCGGAATGGTCGTACGCCTTTCGCGGGATTGTACCAATATTCCTGGAGCAATGGCAGTGGCTGCTACGGGTAATCCGAAAAATGCATATGCGGCAGGGAAAATAACAGGAAGAGAGATGCACGCATTGGGAATAAACATGAATCTTGCACCTGTCATGGATGTAAACAGCAATCCGGCAAACCCGGTAATAGGCGTGCGTTCTTATGGCGACAACCCGCAGGTAGTGTCGACATATGGCATCGCGATGATGCACGGTTTGAACGGCGAGGGTGTTATGGCGGTGTTGAAGCATTTTCCGGGGCATGGCGACACCGCTGTGGATTCCCATTTGGTATTGCCTACGGTTGGTAAAACCATGGAGGAGTTGGAATCAATCGAGATTTTACCGTTCAAGAAAGCCATTGACAGCGGCGCTGAAGCGATAATGACATGTCATATCCTTTTTCCATGTATTGAAAAGGAGAACTATCCAGCAACCATGTCATCGGTGATTATCACCGGACTTTTGAGGGAAAGAATGGGTTTCAAAGGGCTAGTGTTGAGCGATTGCTTAGAGATGAATGCTATAAAAGAATATTTCGGTACTGCAAATGGCGCGTTGATGGCTTTAAAAGCTGGTGTGGATATGGTTTTGATTTCGCATAGTGCGGATCTGGTAAAGGAAACCGTAAAACTTATTGAAGCTGCAGTAGCTTCGGGTGATATGTCATTGGAACGTCTGGATGAAGCGGTATCCAGGGTTTTAAGGTACAAGGCTAAATATGCAGATTATAATATAACGGATAAAAATTTGTCCATTGTCGGCTGTGTGGATCACCGGAGTGAAGCAATTCGGATAAGTAGAGAAAGCATTGCGCTTTTGAGGGGCAAAAGCGGAAAGTTTCCGGTGTCTGGGGAAAATGTGCTGTTTGTCGGCTGTCATGCCGGGCAAATTACCAATGTTATGAGTTCCATAGACAAAGCTTTCAATTTTCCTGAGTTCATGTCCGCTAGAATTGGAGGGGAACCTCTGCTCATCAATGTCATACCTCAGGCTGAAGATGTCGAAAGGGTGTTTTCAACCGCAAAGGGTAAGGATATAGTGGTTTTTGGCACATATAATGGACACATCTATAAAGGCCAGTTAGAAATTCTCAACAGGCTTTGCAAAGAGCATGATAACGTTATTGCTATTGTCTTGCGTAACCCTTATGACGCCGCAATGATCGACGAAAGGATTGCTGTGCTGGCAATATATGAATATACGCCCCTTTCGCTTGAGACGCTGGTAAAAGTATTGGCGGGCGAGATAACTCCAGTCGGCAGAGCGTGTGTAAAACTTTGAAATAAAATGCAGAGATTCAAGAGGTATTAATGAAATGGATGCATATGTTCTGGGTATTGACGGGGGCGGTACGAAAACAACTGTGTGCGCGTTGGACGTCGGAGGTAATGTGCGCCTTGTTTTCGAAGCTGGCGCTATCAATTTGAATGGTGAATCATTAGAAAATGTAAGAAAAAACCTGATGAATATTTTTATTTATGCAAGTTTATATTTTGGAGGGCTTGAATCCTGCAAATCAATTTGCATCGGCGCTGCAGGTACTAGTAATTCCGAAGCGAAACTTACAATTAAGAATATTGTCCGCGAATCCGGCTACACCGGTCAACTGCTGATAACCGGAGACCACCAAGCTGCTTTGCATGGAGCGTCGGGTATCAATGTCGGGATCGTACTCATAGCCGGTACCGGGTCTATTTGTTATGGGAGAAACAGTACAGGCAAAGAGCACCGTACTGGAGGATACGGATATTTAATAGACGACGAGGGCAGCGGATATGCAATTGGACGTGACATACTAAAGATGGTGGTGCGTGCCCATGACGGACGCAGGGAGGCAACACTACTCACTGGGATGGTGTTTGAACAGCTTGGTGTTGCTTCTGTTGAAGATGTTATAGTCTTTTTGTATAGTAAGAATACAAATAAACGCGACATTGCAGCCCTTGCGCCAAACCTCACAAAAGCGTATGTTGAAGGCGATACGGCAGCCCGCGAGATAACAGAAAAGTGCTGCTTGGAGCTGGTAAACCTTGTTCATCCGGTGGTGGAGCGCTTGGAGCTCGTCGATTGCACACTTGCAATGGCGGGGAGTATTTTGCAAAAAGACGAAAATATAAGCAAAGGTTTTACTGTGCACATTGGCTATATATATCCGGGAATTGTATGCAAAATATCGGAAAACGACATGTCCTATGGTGCCGCGCTCATGGCTTTGGAGTATCTGAACATTTAATCGTTATTAGCTTGTGCAGCAAGATGTTTATTGTACGTATTTAACTCCAGCTGAATGCCAGATACATATTTAACGCTACTGTTTAATTGTGAGCATTGATGAAGAGCCGGATGAAGGATGTCTTCATGTTCGGTTCCGAGGGGAAGAACTCAAGACTTATTAGTGTTAATTCCTTTATTTGACTCTTATCTGAACGAAGGTGGAAAATCTATGAAGATGAGCGACGAAAAAAAGTTAACAATACGGGAGCTGATCGATGCAGCCGTCGCAGACGGTGCTTTTCCCTGTGCTTCTATCATTGCAGGTACTCCTTATGAAATATTGTTTGAATATTATACCGGCAACAGATCCATTTATCCTAAGACTGCGCCTTTGGACAACAATACCTTGTTTGATATAGCCTCTTTGACAAAGGTACTGGCAACAGTTCCTCTGGCAATGATGTTTATAGACACAGGAAGAATCAGTCTAGCGGATAAGGTAACAGAGTATCTTCCTGAATTCCTTACCAATTCGGGCAGGGAAATCAAACTGGGACAGCTGCTAACCCATACGGCTGGATGTACACCCCATCTCCCTCTGTTCGACATGTGCTGCAATTATGAAGATGCAATTAGCATGATTGCGAAAGATGGGATCCTGCATACACCGGGAGCACAGGTCCTATACAGCGATCTTGGCTTCATCATTATGGGGCGCGTATTGGAAATTACGGGAAAGGATACTTTGGACAATTTGTTCATGAAATATCTTTACCAGCCTTTGGATATGCACAATACCAGCTTTCGTCCACTATCGGATAATATCGCATTGACTGAGAAGGATCCTAAAACCGGCAGCTATCTGAATGGGGTTGTCCATGATGAAAACGCCAAGTTTTTTGGAGGCGTTTCTGGGCATGCCGGGCTTTTCTCTAATGCAGCTGATATAAGCAAGTTTGCTGTCATGCTGCTAAGGTACGGTAAAGCTTGTATGAAACAAATCATTTCCGAAGCTTCCGTGAGAGCTATGACCCGGAATTACACATATAGATTGGGAGAGGACCGAGGTTTAGGGTGGTCGTTGAAAGCGGAAAGAATTCCTGGAACAGATTCCTATTCCAGCGCGGGAGGCGATCTGGCAACTCCCGGTTCTTACGGACACACAGGGTTTACCGGAACTTCAATCTGGTTGGACAATACTCTTGGAGTATATATAATTTGTCTGACCAACCGTGTTCATTATGGCAGGGAAAATGTAAAGATTATTCGTTTTCGCAGACTGTTGCATAATATGTTTTTTGCATCACTGGAATATTAAAACAGTAACGGGTCGTACCAGATCATTTCATCGTTGAGATCCATATACAGTAATGAAACAGGCTGCTAAACTGCAGCCTCGAAAATGACAGTGACATGATTGTCATAATTTACAGCTATAAATTACTGCAAAATGCAGGGTTTAGTCAACAATAGTTCACCCGTCATTAAGTATACACTTTTCTTGGAAAAGCTAGTGGAACTTGAACTCAATGCGACGGTTACCGAGCCAAGAGATGCAGGAATCCAGATTTGCTCTTGCTAACTTAGCATCTAAAATGGTCAAAATTGCAACTGCAGCAGTTTCAAGTTCAAAGCTATAAATATTTATCCTGATCACATCATGATGAAGTTATATCCTGCTTTGAACTCCATCAACAAACTCTCGGTAGATGTTCTCCGATGGTTTCCGGCTGTAACCCAGCCCGAGATCATGTCGGAAGTTATCTTTTGCATGAAAAGCAAGTAGCCGTAATGACAGAACGGTTTGGACCACATCTAAACCCATGGAAGGGAGATGAATTACCCCCAAGTGGCTGTTGTCTTTAAAAAAGTTTTCGATGTGCCAGCGTTTTGTATAAATCGGCTTGGCGGTCTCTAATGTCATCTCGTGTTCGGTCGTAAGCAAAACAAAATCCTTGCCATCTTCCCTTTGATTGACCAGCATGAGCAATGGGCCGCAAAATCCTTAATAGTTGGATAGAGGGTAGCAATATTGCCCCATAAAGTTTTATCGAACCGATTAAGCGAAATTGCTTGAAATTTCTTGGTTCGTTTTTCCGATTGTTTAGTTGGAACAAGAATTGAAACAGTGTACCCAAAGATCGACTCAAAGACTATACTAGGGCGAGTCTTTCGTTAAGGATACCTTTCTGTTTAGCTGAACTTAAGGAAGAGATAAAATCATAGCCTTTAAGCTGGAGAAGGTAGGGAATGAAAAAGAAGCCCCTACACAAGTGGTGGTAAGTCCGTGGTTAAGAAGTTCGGTGATGCCATATTCGATATCATGACACGTAACCTCCACCTTAGTCGGCTTACAAGCCCTGTCTAGGATTTCGCTTCCTTCTCCAACAGTCGCGCCGAACCTTGCGCCCTATTTGAAAAGCTTTTTTGCTCAGACCGTAATCGGCAAGGATTTCCCCCACTAAACTAGGGCTAAGTTCGAACCCTAAATCTAAAAGCAGGATAAATAGACAGAATGTTGAAATATACTTTAATTGGTCAGACCACCTGATAATCTGGAGGCAATGGAAGAAAGACTGGGCGAAGTGTCCACAAATATGTGCGTCTATGAAGAATTTTGGGAGGGGATGAAATATTGGATATTATCATACCAATTAAACAAGTGCCTGAAACCAGCAATGTCAAGATGGATAAAGAAACGGGGACAATGATTCGAGAGGGAGTTGTCAGTGTTATCAACCCTCTGGACCTCTATGCGATTGAGACAGGCATTCAATTGAAAGAGAAGTTTGGAGGAAAGGTGACAGTTTGCACCATGGGGCCACAATCGGCTGTCAAGGCTGTGAAAGAGGCGATTGCCATGGGTTGTGACGAAGGCATTCTGATTTCTGATAAAAAATTTGCGGGTGCAGATACTTGGGCTACTTCCTACACCATTTCAGAGACCATAAAAAAACTTGGAAGCTACGAGCTTGTAATTACCGGTGAGAGAGCAACCGATGGTGATACCGGCCAAGTAGGGCCGGGAATTGCGGCTTGGTTAGGGTTGCCTCTAGCCACGTATGTCAGTAAAATTACTAATGTCACTAGTGACAGCATAACCGTAGAACGACTGGTGAAGGACGGATACCAAATATTAAAGATGCCTTTGCCTGCTCTCTTGACTGTTGTAAAAGAGATCAGTAATCCTCGACTACCAACGCTGCGAGGTAAGAAAAAGGCTAGAGCCAGCCAGATACAGGTTATGTCTGCTGTGGATCTGCAGCTTAATGATGCATGCATAGGACTAAAGGGATCGCTGACAAGGGTTATTAAAATTCAGTATCCGAAAGTTAGCCGTGGCGGAAAGATTGTTAAGGCGTCCGGTGAAACAGGTTTAAATGACGCTGTTGAAGCCTTATTTCAGTTTCTTGTAGAAAAAAAATTGATATAGGAGGGGTAGCTGATGAACCATGTATGGACGATTGCAGAACAAAACAAAGGAAAACTAAGAGCTGTCTCCTTTGAATTATTAAGCAGGGGGAGAAAATTGGCAGATAAAATAGGTACTAAGCTCTGTGCTGTTTTGTTGGGTGCCAATGTCTCCGATGAAACACTGCAAGAGCTAATACTTCGAGGGGCGGAAGAGGTTTATTTTGTGGATGATGCCCGATTAGAGAATTTCATTGTGGAAACCTATAGCAACGTGTTGGCAGACTTGATTAGACAGTATAGACCTCACACGATTTTAGCGGCGGCCACTTCAAGCGGCAGGACTTTAATGCCTCACGTTGCTATTCAAGTGACAACGGGATTGACTGCTGACTGCACAGAATTGGATATTGAGGAAGGAACAAATCACCTCCTGCAAACTAGGCCTGCTATTGGCGGAAATATTATGGCTACTATTAAAACTCCAAATCACAGCCCGCAAATGGCTACAGTTCGGCCAAAGTCTAGCCGGCCATTGACTCTAGACCGAACAAGACAAGGGGAGATTGTGCGGCTTGTGTTAAAAGAGGAGCTGGTTGACCTTAGGGTGCAGGTGATAGGCTATCGCAAGGAGGCGGAGGAGTTTGTCAACATAGAAGAAGCTGAAGTGGTGGTGGCCGGAGGGAAAGGACTGAAAAAGGCAGAGAATTTTGTTCTGTTGCGTGAATTAGCAAGCCGCTTCAATGGTGTCTTAGGCGCTTCACGCGATGCAGTGGATCGCGGTTGGCTACCCTACTCACACCAAGTGGGTTTGAGTGGGAAGACAATTTCGCCGAAGTTATATATCTGCGCTGGTATTTCCGGTTCTATCCAACATTTAGCAGGTATCAAGACTTCCGAGTACATTGTAGCAATCAATCAAGATCCGGATGCTAATATCTTTCAATTGGCCGATTTTGGTATCGTCGGTAATTTATTTGAAATCATACCGCTAATCAACGCAAAATTAGCTGCTCATAAAAAAAAGGAGGGGGAATAATGCGTTATAAGCCTGTTACACCGGCGATTATTGAAGAGTTAAAGCAAATTTTAGGAAAAAAGAATGTCTTTTCTGATGAAGAAAAAATGGTAGCATACTCACACGATGAAACAAACAAACAAGAATATGCTCATATGCCAGAGGTTGTGGTAATGCCTACCACGACTGCGGAGATTGCGCAGATTGTAAAATTGGCCAACCGACTGCTCATTCCTATTACACCGCGTGGTGCAGGGAGTGGTCTTTCCGGAGGTGCAATCCCAATTTTTGGCGGGATTGTTCTGTCGATAGAAAAAATGAACAAGGTTTTAGATATTGATTATGGAAATATGACTTTGACAGCCGAAGCAGGGATTGTGACAAACGATATTAATGCGCTTATTAAAGAGCATGGTTTATTCTATGCAGGTTATCCTATGAGCTTGGAAACCTGTTATTTAGGTGGAAATATTGCTGAAAACGCAGGAGGCGGCAAGGCAGTCAAGTATGGAGTAACAGGGCGTTATATTATGGGCATGGAGCTTGTTACCCCCAAGGGAGATATCGTCCAGTTGGGCGGCAAACTTACGAAAGATGTTACAGGATATAATCTAAAACAGTTGATTGTCGGTTCTGAAGGAACGCTCGGAATAGTGGCCAATGCCACTATCAAACTGACCGGACTGCCAACAGCCAAATCCAATTTGCTCGTGCTGTATAAGAGTCCAAAGGATGCCATTGATACCGTGCCCGTGATTATGTCTAAGGGTACGGTCCCTACGAGTATGGAATTTATGGATAAATTATCTGTGCAGACGTCTTGTGATTACCTAAACGAAAGCTTGCCCTATCAGGAGGCCGGTGCTATGCTTTTGATTGAAATTGACGGGACCAATCAGGAGCAAGTTGAGTTAACGGCAGAGGAAGTAGGGGATTTGTGTATGGAAAATGGAGCCATTGAGGTTTATGTAGCAGACAATTACACGACTCAAGAGCGGATATGGAGTGTCAGAAGAAACATAGCTGAAGCGTTTAAGGTGGTTTCTCCGATTCAAAGTTTGGAAGATATAGTAGTGCCTATTGCGGCGATACCGGATATAATCCCGGAGCTTGAACGGATTTCTGAAAAGTATGACATTAAGATTCCCTGCTATGGTCATGCTGGTGATGGCAATCTCCATGCCACGCTAGTCAAAAATCCGCAGCATACAATGGAGCATTGGCTCGAAATTGAATCGCAAGTTCTCCGGGAGCTTTATGCGGTAACAAAGAGATTGGGTGGAAAAATAAGCGGCGAGCATGGTATTGGTCTTAAACGCAAAAAATACATGCTAGAGAATATGGACCCGGTAGAGCTTGAGCTAATGAAGGAGATCAAAAAAGCCTGGGATCCTAACAATATTATGAACCCCGGCAAGATATTTGACATTGTGGTACAGGAAGCGCATGAGTTTTAGGAAGTTTATCATAAAACAGCTTAAAAAAGCTACATATAGTGTTCTAAGGAGTTGTCAGACACAGTATATTGCGTACCATTTCATAAAAATTGATTTATTGGGATATAATCATATGATAAATTGTAGTTATTATTTTATAAACGCTAAAATAATAGTGATCCAAAATTGAGCTAAACGCTCAGAAAAAAGTGATCCACTTCACGATAAAAACTTGTATAGTCAGTATTGGTCAAAATATCTATACAGGAGGAGAGAGGATTGTAATTGAAGTGGATATTTACGAAAGGACCAGGCACTTACACGAGCATGAGGGGCGTTCCCAAAGGAATCTCGCAAATGTACTTGGCGTTTTCACGCAACACTGTGAAAAAGTATTTTGAAGGGAACCAAGCGCCTGGGAACGACAAGGAGTAAGTGGCAGACAGTGCTATGTAATCACTAAAGAGATCATTGAATTTATTCAAGACTGCTTTGTTTACTTCACTTTATTCACATTTATTACTTAACCCAACTTTCGTCTTGTAGTTCCAAAAACCCATCTGAATGAGCATTTTTGAAATTTAAATGGTCACTACAATCTCAAATGTATATTTTGCTTATTTCGTTTAAGAGGATCTTTAACTTTAA
>Ga0209103_1000467_pt1 | contig 12675 bp, 10 predicted proteins | sample 4C3metaG_FD_184152 | JGI IMG/M metagenome (GOLD analysis project Ga0209103, IMG submission 184152) | Freshwater bacterial and archeal communities from Indian Creek, Illinois, USA - 4C3 metaG (SPAdes) (version 2) | ecosystem: Environmental > Aquatic > Freshwater > Unclassified | place: USA...
CCTCTGGCTGGTGCTGGCCAACCCCCGGGCCCCGGTCCCGACGCCGGCGGTCTTTGCCGCCCTGGTCGCGCGGACCAACCCGCCCCTGCCGGTCCTGCCGCCCGGCGGCTGGCCGCGCGCGTCGGCCCTCGCCGAATGGCTGCAGGCGCACAGCCGCAACGATCTGTGGCCCGCCGCGCTGCGGATCGCGCCGGTGCTGGCGAAAGTGCGGGCCGCGGTTGCATCGACTCCCGGCTGCCTTCTGGCCCGCATGTCGGGGTCGGGGGCGACCTGCTTCGGGCTTTACGCCGACCGCGCCACCGCCGCCGCCGCCGCGCAGGCCCTTGCGGTCGGGCATCCCGGCTGGTGGGTGGCCGACAGCGCCGTTCTGTCCTAAAGCAGCTCGCCCAGACCGACCCCGGCGGCAAAGACCGCCACGGCGAGGATCCCCAGCCACAGCCAGCTCAGCCCCGGCCCCTTCGGCCGCGGCTTCGGCGGCGGCGGGTTGCCGGCGCGGATCAGCTGCGCCTCGACCAGCGCCGGCAGCTTCGGCCCGAAGCGCGCCAGCACCCGCCCGGTCTGCACGAGGTCGCGCAGCACCGCCTGCGGACCGATGGTCTGGCGGATGTAGCGCTCCACGATCGGGCGGGCGATCTCCCAGATGTTGATATGCGGGTCCAGCGACCGCGCCACCCCCTCGACCACGACCATCGTCCGCTGCAGCAGGATCAGCTCGGTGCGCGTCTGCATCCCGAAGCGTTCGGTCACCTCGAACAGATAGGCCAAGAGCCGCGCCATCGAGATCCGGCTCGCATCCATCCCGAAGATCGGCTCGCCCACCGCCCGCAGCGCCCGGGCGAATTCGTCGATGTCGCGGTCGGCCGGCACATAGCCCGCCTCGAAATGCACCTCGGCCACCCGGCGATAGTTCTTGCCGATGAAGCCCATCAGGATCTCGGCATAGACCCGCCGGGTGTATTCGTCGATCCGGCCCATGATCCCGAAGTCATAGGCGATGATGTCGCCGTTGGCCGCGATCTTCAGGTTGCCCTGATGCATGTCGGCGTGAAAGAACCCGTCGCGCAGCGCGTGGTTCAGGAACAGCTGCAACACCCGCGCCCCGAGCACGCGCCGGTCATGCCCCGCCGCATCGATCAGCGCGGTGTCGTTCAGCCCGATCCCTTCCGCCCAGCCCAGCGTCATCACGTTCCGGCTCGACAGGAACCAGTGCGGCCTGGGCACCTGGAACCCCGCGTCCTTCGCCGTGTTCGCCGCGAATTCTGCCGCCGACGAGGATTCCAGCCGCAGGTCAAGCTCGCTCATGACCACGCCCTCGAAATGCGTGATCACATCCACCGGGCGCAGCCGGCGCGAGAACGGCGCCAGGACCTCGATCAGTCGCGCGGCGAGGTAGAACGCGTCGATGTCCTTGCGGAACGCCCGCTCGATGCCGGGCCGCAGCACCTTGACCGCCACCTCCTCGCCCGTCTCGGCCAGCCGCGCCCGATGGACCTGCGCGATCGAGGCCGCGGCGACAGGCTCGGAAAACGCCGAGAACAGGGTCGCGACCGGCACTTCCAGCTCGGCCTCGATCATCTGCCGGGCAATCGCGCTGGGGAAGGGCGGCAGCTTGTCCTGCAGGTATTTCAGCTGCCCCGCCAGCTCCTCGCCGACGATGTCGGGGCGGGTGGAGAGGATCTGGCCGAACTTGATGTAGGCGGGCCCCAGCGCGGTCAGCGCGCGGGTCGCGGGCGGCAGCGCCGGATCGCCCCTCAACCCCAGCCACTTGAACGGCCAGCCCAGCAGCCGTGCCGCAAAGCGCAGCCGCCTCGGCGCCCGGAACGCCGCGAGCACGACGTCCATCGCGCCGGTGCGCTCCAGCGTCGCACCCGTCCGGATCAGGCGGATGATGTTGTGCGGACCCCTCACAGCTTCCAGCCGGAATGCAGCGCCGCGACCCCCATGGTCAGGTTGCGGTATCGCACCTGGCCGAAACCCGCCGCGCGGATCATGGCCGCGAACGCCTCCTGGTCGGGGAACCTGCGGATCGATTCCACCAGATACCGGTAACTCGCGCGGTCGCCGGTGACGATCTGCCCCATCGCCGGGATGACGTTGAAGGAATAGAGGTCATAGAGCCCCTGCATCAGGTCGTTCGGCACGCGGCTGAACTCCAGCACCATCAGCCGCCCGCCGGGTTTCAGCACCCGGAAGGCCTCGCCCAAAGCGTCCGCGATGCGGGTCACGTTGCGGATGCCGAAGGAGATCGTGCAGACGTCGAAGCTGCGATCCGCAAAGGGCAGGGCCATGGCGTCGCCCGCCACCCAGTCCAGCCGGTCGGCCAGCCGTTCCGCGGCGGCGCGCTTGCGGCCTTCGACCAGCATCGCCTCGGTCATGTCGCAGACCACCGCCGAGGCGCCCGGTGCGCGCGCCACAAAGCGGAAGGCGACGTCGCCGGTCCCGCCCGCCACGTCCAGCAGGCGCTGGTCCGCGCGCGGCGCCAGCCAGTCCATCATCGCGGCCTTCCAGAGCCGATGCACGCCCGCCGACATCAGGTCGTTCATCACATCGTATCGCGACGCGACGCGGGAAAAGACGCCCTGCACCAGCCCGGCCTTTTCGGCTTCGGGGACGGTCTGAAAGCCGAAATGCGTCTTGTCGCCTGCGCCTGTGGTCATGACTGGCCGCCCGTCTTACCGATCATCCCCGAGGTATACCGAAGTCGTGCCAAGTAAAACCGGTCACGGCAAGAAATCCGCCGCGACCGCCGGGCCGCAGGTGCCGCGTTGCGGACCGGGCCGCGATCTGGGACAAGGCGGCAGCAGCAGGTGGACGATGCCCGAACTTCCCGAAGTCGAAACCTTGCGCCGCGGCCTGGCGCCCGTGCTTGAAGGCGCGCACATCGCCCGGGCCGAGGTGAACCGCCCCGATCTGCGCTGGCCGCTGCCCGGGCGCATGGCCGAGCGGCTGACCGGGCGGCGGGTCACGGCGCTGCGCCGCCGGTCGAAATATCTTCTCGCCGATCTCGACAGCGGCGAGACCCTGCTGGTGCATCTGGGCATGTCGGGGCGGATGCTGGTCTCGGGGGCGGTGCTGGGGCCGTTCCACCACGCCCACCCCGCGCCGCAAAGGCACGACCATGTGGTCCTGCACATCGAGGGCGGCGCGCGCGTCACTTTCAACGATGCCCGCCGCTTCGGCGCGATGGATCTGATGCCGACCGGCGCGACCGGCGATCACCCGCTTCTGGCGACGCTCGGGCCCGAGCCTTTCGGAAACGATTTCAACGGCCCCTATCTGGCCGGCCGCCTGCGGGGGCGCCGCACGCCGATCAAGGCCGCGCTGCTCGACCAGCGCGTGGTCGCGGGCCTGGGCAACATCTACGTCGCCGAGACGCTCTACCGCGCGCGCCTCAGCCCGCTGCGGCGCGCGGGCGACCTCGACGAGGCGGCGGTGCATGTCCTTGTCGCCCTGATCCGCGAGGTTCTGGCCGAGGCGATCGAGGCGGGCGGTTCCTCCTTGCGCGACTTTCGGCAGGCAAACGGCGAGCTTGGATATTTCTCCAAGGATTTTCAGGTCTATGGCAGGGAAGGCGAGGCTTGCGGGACGCCCGGCTGCCCGGGCAGGATCACCCGCACCGTCCAGTCCGGCCGCTCGTCCTTCTGGTGCCCTGCCTGCCAGAGGTGACTTGCCATCCCGCCGTTTGCTGCTAGGAGTCACCGCGACCGAGCGAGCGGAGCCCGCCATGGCCTATGAGACGCTGATCGTCGAGATCGAGGACTATGTCACCCTCATCCGGCTGAACCGCCCCGACGCCATGAATGCGCTGAACGCGGCGCTGATGCGGGATCTCGCGGCGGCAGTGACGGCGGCCGAGGCGAACGACCGGGTCCGCTGCATCGTCATCACCGGGTCGGAAAAGGCCTTCGCCGCCGGGGCCGACGTGCGCGAGATGGCCGACAAGACCTTCATCGACGCCTATTTCGACAATCTCTTCGCCGCCGAGGCCGCGACGATCGCGCGGGCGCGCAAGCCGGTCATCGCGGCCGTGTCGGGCTACTGCCTTGGCGGCGGCTGCGAACTGGCCATGCTGTGCGATTTCATCATCGCCGCGGACACCGCCAAGTTCGGCCAGCCCGAGATCAACCTCGGCATCGTCGCCGGCATGGGCGGCACCCAGCGCCTGACCCGCGCGGTCGGCAAGTCGAAGTCGATGGACATGCACCTGACGGGCCGCTTCATGGATGCCGCCGAGGCCGAACGCTGCGGTCTCGTCAGCCGCGTGGTGCCCGCCAAGGCGCTGATCGAGGAGGCGATGAAGGCCGCGCAGAAGATCGTCGAGAAATCGGCGATCACCGCCATGGTGGTCAAGGAATGCGTCAACCGCGCCGAGGAGGCGCCGCTTGCCGAAGGGCTCCTCTTCGAGCGGCGGATGTTCCACGCGCTGTTTGCCACCGAGGACCAGAAGGAAGGCATGGCCGCCTTCCTGGAAAAACGCCAGCCGCAGTTCCGCGACAGGTAGGGCTTTTCTTTTCCCTCTCCGTGCCCTATAGGCCCGGCTCACATGCGCGTGGGCCCGCTTAGGCAAGTCTCGATCCCGACCCCCCGGTCGGGGCCTTCGGTCTTTCGTGCAAGCTGACGTGAAACCGAAAGACCCATAGGAAACCCATGGCCAATACCGCCCAGTCCAAGAAGCGCGCCCGTCAGGCCGACGCCCGCTATGCCGTGAACAAGGCGCGCCGGTCGCGCATCCGCACCTTCCTGCGCAAGGTCGAGGAGGCGATCGCTTCCGGCAACGGCGACGCCGCCGCCGCCGCGCTGAAAGCCGCCCAGCCCGAGCTTGCCCGCGGCGTCACCAAGGGCGTGCTGCACAAGAACACCGTCTCGCGCAAGATCTCGCGCCTCGCCGCGCGCGTGAAGGCCGTCGTCCAGGTCTGAGGCCGCCCGGCCCCGCCGCCGGTTGCGGGGTCTGTCGCGGGGGTCTGTGGTGTCGGGCGCAGCCGCCAGGTCTGCTCCCTTTGCCTGTCCTTGCGACGTGGATTTCGGGCCCCGCGATGCGGCGTTGCCGATTTGCACGGGCCGCCGGATTCGATTTCGCCAAAGCCCTGTCAAGCGCGATGTTCGGTTGCGCAGCTCCTTCCCCCCTTGCTAGCGTCACGAGGCGATTCATGTCGTCTTGGGGGACAAGGACGGATCGCGAACGGAAAGCTGCTGCTAGGACAGGAGCGCGGTCAATCGCGCAACTCCTTGGCTTTTCTTCGCGTCCGATGCTGTGGCGGTGGCCGGCTTGCCACCCCGTTTTGCAGATGAAGTTCCGTCGGGTGACCGGAGGAGCCCGAGTTCTGCATTCTGTCCCCCGTGCGAACCTGTCGCAGGCCCCGGTTTCGGGGCGGCACGGTTCCGGCCGGGGTGGACGGTTTGGTGAACGGGGTCTTCAGGGTCGGCGGGCTGCCCGTCGCGCCTTTGATATTGGCGGGTTGAAGCGAATGACGAACGAAACTTGGGGTCAGGTCCGCGAAGAGCTGATCAAGCGCGTTGGCAAGAACAATTATGTGACCTGGATCGAACCGCTGAAGCTCTCCGACGTGAACGATGGCGTCGCGCGTTTCGAGGTGCCGACGATCTTCTTCGGCGATTGGGTCCAGCGCAATTACGCCGACCATATCCGGATGCAGCTGGCCACGGCCGGCACCGCGGTCGACCGGCTGGAATTCGCCGTGGGTGCCCCAGTGGCGGGGCCGGTGGCGGTGGTGGCAAGGCCGCCGTCCAGGTCCTCGCGCGCCCGCGCCGTCCCGGTCGAGGATCTGCCCGGCGCGCCGCTCGACACCCGCTTCACCTTCGACAGTTTCGTCGTCGGCAAGCCGAACGAGTTGGCCCATGCCGCCGCGCGCCGCGTCGCCGAGGGCGGGCCCGTGACCTTCAACCCGCTGTTTCTCTATGGCGGCGTCGGCCTCGGCAAGACGCATCTGATGCACGCCATCGCGCATGAGCTGCACTGCCGCAGCCCCGACCTGCGCGTCCTCTATCTTTCGGCCGAACAGTTCATGTACCGCTTCGTGCAGGCCCTGCGCGAACGCCAGATCATGGATTTCAAGGAAATCTTCCGCTCGGTCGATGTGCTGATGGTCGATGACGTGCAGTTCATCGCCGGCAAGGATTCCACCCAGGAGGAATTCTTCCACACGTTCAACGCGCTCGTCGACCAGAACAAGCAGATCGTCATTTCCGCCGACCGCGCGCCGGGCGAGATCAAGGATCTCGAGGAGCGCATCAAGTCGCGCCTGCAATGCGGCCTTGTGGTCGACCTGCACCCCACCGACTACGAGCTTCGCCTCGGCATCCTGCAACAGAAGGTCGACCACTACCGCTCGCAGTATCGCGGGCTGGTGCTGGCCGACGGGGTGCTTGAATTCCTCGCCCACCGCATCACCTCGAATGTCCGCATCCTCGAAGGGGCCCTGACCCGGCTTTTCGCCTTTGCCAGCCTCGTGGGCCGCGAGATCACGCTCGAGCTCGCGCAGGACTGCCTGGCCGACATCCTGCGATCTTCGGACCGCAAGCTCTCGATCGAGGAGATCCAGCGCAAGGTCGCCGAACACTACAACATCCGGCTCTCCGACATGATCGGGCCCAAGCGCATGCGCAACATCGCCCGGCCCCGGCAGGTGGCGATGTATCTGGCCAAGCAGCTGACCCTGCGCTCGCTGCCCGAGATCGGGCGGCGCTTCGGGGGGCGCGACCACACCACGATCATGCACGGCGTCCGCAAGATCGAGGAATTGATGGCCACCGACAGCCAGCTGTCCGACGATCTGCAACTTCTGCGCCGCCTTCTGCAAGGTTGACGCCGGGCCGGCCTTGACGGTTTCGCCAAAGCTTCGCACAGTCGCGGGCAACGTTTGTGAACCGGCAAGAACCGGATGGATGCGCGTCTCTTGATGGGGCCGCAGGGGGAAGTCAGATGAAGCTGTCGATCGAACGCGCCACCTTGCTCAAGGCGCTGGCGCAGGCGCAGTCGGTTGTCGAACGCCGCAACACGATTCCGATCCTGGCCAATGTGCTGATCGAGGCCGAAGGGGCCCAGGTGTCCTTCCGCGCGACCGACCTCGACATCGAGGTGGTAGACCGCGCCCCCGCCCTGGTCGAACGCGCCGGCGCGACCACGGTTTCGGCCGTGATGCTGCACGAGATCGTGCGCAAGCTGCCCGACGGCGCGCTGGTCAACCTGGCCGAGGATGCCGCCGCCGGGCGGCTGACCATCACTGCGGGCCGGTCGACCTTCAACCTCGCCACGCTGCCGAAGGAAGACTTTCCGGTCATGGCCAGCAGCGAATATGCCTCGAACTTCGCGGCCCGCGCCGCCGACCTGCGCCGCCTGTTCGACAAGGCGAAATTCGCGATCTCGACCGAGGAGACGCGCTACTACCTCAACGGGGTCTACATGCATGTCTCGCAGGGCGACGGCGGCAGGGTGCTGCGCTGCGTCGCCACCGATGGTCATCGGCTGGCCCGCATCGACACCGCGCTGCCCGAAGGCGCCGAAGCCATGCCCGGGGTGATCGTGCCACGCAAGACCGTGATCGAGCTGCGCAAGCTGCTCGAGGATGACGACGTCCGCATCGCCGTCTCGGTGTCCGAAACGAAAGTTCGCTTTGCGACACCGGCGATCACCCTGACCTCGAAGGTGATCGACGGCACCTTTCCAGACTACACCCGCGTCATCCCCACCGGCAACACGCGCCGGCTCGAGGTCGATGCCAAGGAGTTTGCCAGGGCGGTCGACCGCGTCGCCACCGTCTCGTCCGAGCGGTCCCGGGCGGTGAAGCTCAGCCTTGACGAAGACCGCCTGATCCTCTCGGTCAACGCGCCCGACTCGGGTGCCGCCGAAGAGGAACTGGCCGTCGCCTATGGCGACGAGCGGCTGGAGATCGGCTTCAACGCGAAATATCTGCTTGAAATCGCCAGCCAGGTCGACCGCGAGAATGCCGTCTTCCTGTTCAACTCTGCCGCCGACCCCACGCTGATGCGCGAAGGCAACGACATGTCGGCGGTCTATGTCGTCATGCCGATGCGGGTCTGACGCCCGGACAGGTGCCATGAAAGGCCACTCCCTTGGGCGGTCTGGTGATCGAAACCCTTGCCCTGTCGCATTTCCGCAGCCACCGCGCCGCGCGACTGGTCCTTGACGGGCGCCCGGTCGCGCTTGTCGGGCCGAACGGCGCGGGCAAGACCAACCTGCTCGAAGCGGTTTCGCTGCTTTCGCCGGGCCGTGGCCTTCGGCGGGCCGCGGCGGACGATCTCGCCCGCCGCCCCGAACGCCTGGGCTGGAAGGTCGGCGCCGCCGTCCGCGGCCTTGCCGGCGCGCATGAGCTCGAGACCTGGGCCGAACCCGGCGAGCCGCGCCAGCTCCGCATCGACGGCAAGCCAGCACCCCAGGCCGCGCTGGGCCGGATCCTGCGCATCCTCTGGCTCGTCCCGGCGATGGACCGCCTCTGGATCGAGCCCGCCGAGGGCCGCCGCCGTTTCCTTGACCGGATGACACTCAGCTTCTTTCCCGACCATGCCGAACAATCGCTCATATACGAAAAGGCAATGCGCGACCGCAATCGCCTGATCCGCGACGGGATCGCCGATCCGCACTGGTATGTGGCGCTCGAGACGCAGATGGCCGCGGCCGGCGCGGCGATCATCCGCAATCGGCGTGCGGCGCTTGCGCGTGTCGCCAGGGCGGCCGACCCGGGCAGCGCCTTCCCGGTGGCCACCCTCGCCCTGACCGATCCCGACGGCGCCGAAGCCCCGCTCGACCTCGCCCGCGCGCTGGCCGAAGGCCGCCCGCGCGACATGGCCGCCGGGCGCACCCTCGTCGGACCCCACCGCGCCGACCTCCTGGCCCGCTACAGCGCCAAGGACATGCCCGCCGACCAGTGCTCGACCGGCGAGCAGAAGGCGCTTCTGGTCAGCCTCGTCCTGGCCAATGCCCGCGCTCTTGCCGCCGACCTCGGCCATGCCCCGATCCTGCTGCTGGACGAGATCGCCGCCCATCTCGACGCCAGCCGCCGCGAAGCGCTCTACGACGAGATCTGCGCCCTGGGTGCCCAGGCGCTGATGACCGGTACCGACGACGACCTGTTCCGGGCGCTCGGTCCGCGCGGGCAAAGGCTGGCGCTTGCCGAGGATCTTGCCGGCTCGCATATTTCCATCCAGGACTGATCGCCAGGACTGATCGCCAGGACTGATCGAATGACCGTTTCCCTGTACGAGCTTGCACTTTACGCCTGGGCCATGGCCGCCCTCTGGGCCGTTCCCGGCCCGGTCTGGGTCGCCCTCACCGCGCGGTCGCTGGCCTGCGGTTTCCGCGCTGCGCTGCCCCTGGCCGTCGGGGTCGCCCTGGGCGATGTCATCTGGCCCCTTGCCGCGATCTTCGGGCTGGCCTGGATCCTGTCGCTCTACGGCGGCTTTCTCGTGGCGCTGGGCTGGGTCGCGGCGGTGATCTTCATCGTCATGGGGGCCCTCCTGCTGCGCACGCCCGCCAGGCCGCCCGATGCCGACAGCCGTCTGACCCGTCCCGGCGCCTGGGCGGGCTTTGCCGTGGGCCTCGCCGCGGTGATCGGCAACCCCAAGGCGATCCTGTTCTACATGGGTGTGCTGCCGGGCTTCTTCGATCTCGGTGGCATCACCGGCCCCGACATCGCGGCGATCCTCGCGATCTCCGCCCTGGTCCCGATGCTCGGCAACCTCGGCCTCGCCCTCGGCCTCGACCGCGCCCGCCGGCTTCTGTCCAGCCCGCGGGCGATGCGGCGCCTCAACCTCGTCTCCGGCGTCCTCCTCATCCTCGTCGGGCTTGTGATTCCCTTCGTGTGACCACCAAATCTTGTGTCAAAGGGGTGACAGTCCGCGACCGAGCCGCTATAAGTCGCGGGCAACGACAAGGGTTCCCGAAGGATGGCTGACCAGCCCAAGAACGCCGCCGAATACGGCGCCGATTCCATCAAGGTTCTCCGGGGGTTGGATGCGGTCCGCAAGCGCCCCGGCATGTATATCGGCGACACCGATGACGGCTCGGGCCTGCACCACATGGTCTATGAAGTCGTCGACAACGGCATCGACGAGGCGCTGGCAGGTCACGCCACCGCCGTCACCGTCACGATCCATGTCGATGACAGCGTGTCGGTGCGCGACAACGGCCGCGGCATCCCCGTCGACATCCACGCCGAGGAGGGCGTCAGCGCCGCCGAAGTCATCATGACCCAGCTCCATGCCGGCGGAAAGTTCAACAACACCGACGAAAGCGGCAATGCCTACAAGGTCTCGGGCGGGTTGCACGGTGTCGGCGTCTCGGTCGTGAACGCGCTGTCCGAGTGGCTGGAACTGACGGTCTGGCGCAACGAGACCGAATATCGCGCCAGATTCGAGGATGGCGAATGCACCGTCCATGTCCATCCCGTGGGCCCCGCGCCCGGAATGCGCGGGACCGAGGTGCGCTTTCTTGCCTCGGCCCGGGTCAACCGGCCCGAGGGCACCTTCTCGAACCTCGACTACAGCTTCAAGACGCTGGAGGCCCGGCTTCGTGAACTGGCGTTCCTGAATTCCGGCGTGCGCATCGTGCTGGCCGACGAGCGCCACGCCGAACCGCAGCGGGTCGAGCTGTTCTACGAAGGCGGCGTGCGCGAATTCGTCAAGTACATCGACCGGTCAAAATCTCCGGTGATGCCCGAACCGATCTACATTCTGGGCGAGCGGAACGGCATCGGGGTCGAGGTCGCCATGTGGTGGAACGACAGCTACCACGAAACCGTACTGCCATTCACAAACAACATCCCGCAGCGCGATGGCGGCACGCATCTCGCCGGCTTTCGCGGCGCGCTGACCCGCACCATCACCGGCTACGCGCAAACCTCCGGCATCGCCAGGCGCGAAAAGGTGGATTTCACCGGCGACGACGCACGCGAGGGCCTGACCTGCGTGCTCTCCGTGAAGGTGCCGGACCCGAAATTCTCCTCCCAGACCAAGGACAAGCTCGTCTCCTCCGAGGTGCGCCCGGCGGTCGAGAACCTGGTGAACGAAAAGCTGGCCGAGTGGTTCGAGGAAAACCCCGGCCCTGCCCGCCAGATCGTCGGCAAGATCATCGAGGCCGCCCTCGCCCGTGAAGCCGCCCGCAAGGCGCGCGAGCTGACCCGACGCAAGACCGCGCTCGATGTCGCCAGCCTGCCGGGCAAGCTCGCCGACTGTCAGGAACGCGACCCCGCGAAGTCCGAGCTTTTCCTCGTCGAGGGCGACTCTGCCGGGGGCAGCGCCAAGCAGGGCCGCAGTCGTTCAAACCAGGCCGTCCTGCCCCTGCGCGGCAAGATCCTGAACGTCGAAAGGGCGCGGTTCGACCGGATGCTCGGCAGCCAGGAGATCGGAACGCTGATCACCGCGCTTGGCACCGGCATCGGCCGCGACGAGTTCGACATCGGCAAGCTGCGCTACCACAAGGTCGTGATCATGACCGACGCCGACGTGGACGGCGCGCATATCCGGACGCTGCTGCTGACCTTCTTCTTCCGCCAGATGCCGCAGCTGATCGAGGGCGGCTATCTCTACATCGCCCAGCCGCCCCTCTACAAGGTCGCGCGCGGCAAGTCCGAGGTCTATCTCAAGGACCAGCCCGCGCTCGAGGATTACCTTGTCGAGATGGGTATCGAGGGTGCCGTCCTGCGCCTGACCGACGGGATCGAGATCGCCGGCAACGACCTTGCCCGCGTCATCGATGGCGCGCGCCAGTTCCGCCGCGTGCTCGAGTCCTTCCCGACCCACTACCCCCGCCCGATCCTCGAGCAGGCCGCGCTGTCCGGCGCGTTCGATCCCGGCCAGTCGGACGACCTTCAGGCCGTGGCCGACACCGTCGCCCGCCGCCTGAACCTGGTGGCCGCCGAATACGAGCGCGGCTGGACCGGCCGCATCACCCAGGACCAGGGCATCCGCCTCTCCCGCATCCTGCGCGGGGTCGAGGAGCTGCGCACCCTCGACGGCGCCGTCCTGCGGTCGGGCGAGGCGCGGCGCCTGTCGCAGGCCGCCGGCCAGCACCGCGACACCTACCGCGACCCCGCCCGCCTCATGCGCAAGGACCGCGAACAGCCGATCCACGGGCCCATCGACCTGCTGAAAGCCATCCTCGCCGAGGGCGAGAAGGGCCTGACCTTGCAACGCTACAAGGGCCTCGGAGAGATGAACCCCGGCCAGCTCTGGGAAACCACCCTCGACCCCGAGGCGCGCACCCTGCTCCAGGTCAAGGTCGACGATCTGGCCGAGGCTGACGACATCTTCTCCAAACTCATGGGCGATGTCGTCGAACCGCGACGTGAGTTCATCCAGCAGAACGCGCTTTCCGTCGAACATCTCGACTTCTGACCGCCCGGCGCGGCAGATGCCGCAGCGCGAGGAACGGCCCCGGCGGGTGGACGTGGTGCTAGAAGCGCACCCCAGCCCCGGGATCACCGCTTCGGCTCGGCCGTTCCCGAATATCTGTTCATCAACCTCGGGAGCGGCCCGTTCTGCCCCCGTCTCCGCCACGCGGCCCACCCCCGGAAGCCCCGCTGCCGTGGCGCCCGAACCGCCTGGCCGGCCGGATCCTGCATCATCGCCCCAGACATGGTGACCCCGGATGGAATCACATCAGAATTGAAAACAAACAGATTTCTGGAAGGTGTGTAAGGT
>Ga0209103_1000468_pt1 | contig 12673 bp, 8 predicted proteins | sample 4C3metaG_FD_184152 | JGI IMG/M metagenome (GOLD analysis project Ga0209103, IMG submission 184152) | Freshwater bacterial and archeal communities from Indian Creek, Illinois, USA - 4C3 metaG (SPAdes) (version 2) | ecosystem: Environmental > Aquatic > Freshwater > Unclassified | place: USA: Indian...
GCTGCGGCGCACGAAGGCGGTGCCGCGCACGTCGGTGATCTGCTGCACCGGCTCGCGCCGCGCCAGCCGGTGCGCGATCTCGACGATGGCGCGCTCGGCGTTGCCATACAGCAGCAGGTCGCACTTGGCATCGACCACGACCGAACGCCGCACCTGGTCGCTCCAGTAGTCGTAGTGGGCGATGCGGCGCAGCGAGCCTTCGATGCCGCCGAGCACGATCGGCACATCCTTGTAGGCTTCGCGGCAGCGCTGGCTGTAAACGATGGCGGCGCGGTCCGGGCGCTTGCCGCCCACGTCGCCGGGGGTGTAGGCGTCGTCGGAGCGGATTTTGCGATCGGCCGTGTAGCGGTTGATCATCGAATCCATATTGCCCGAGGTCACGCCCCAGAACAGATTCGGCCGCCCCAGCAGCTTAAAGGGCTCGGCGCTGTGCCAATCGGGCTGGGCGATGATGCCCACGCGAAAGCCCTGCGCCTCCAGCACGCGCCCGATCACCGCCATGCCAAAGCTGGGGTGATCGACGTAGGCGTCGCCGGTGACCAGCACCACGTCGCAACTGTCCCAGCCCAAGCGCTCCATTTCGGCGCGGCTGGTGGGCAAAAAGGGCGCAACGCCCAAGCGCTTGGCCCAGTGCGGTTTGAAGCTGGGCAGCGGCTTGGCCGGGCGCGGGAAGAAGGAGACGTCAACGTAGGCGGTCATGGGGGGGGTGGTGCCTTGGGGGATTGACGGCTGCCATGTGGGGTAACCCTTGATTCTATGACGCACCCCTGAAATTTGCACCTTGCACCGATTACCCCCACACCGAGCAGATGTTGGTACCGCCGGGTCGGGTCAAGATGCAGACCAGCCATTGGGACGTGCAGGGTAATGTGCCGTCCGAAGCTCGGCGCATCCGGCCCGGTATTGGCCCGGCCCCTGCCCCTGCCACTGCTTGAAGGCATGGTGGAAGGCCGTTGACTCGTGGTACCCCAGCAGGTAGCCCACTTCGGCAATCGGCATGGCCGAAGTGGCCAAGTAGTGACAGGCCAGCTCGTGCCGCGTGGCATCGATCAGTGCCTGGTAGGTCACGCCGGCCTCAGCCAAGCGGCGCTGCAGGGTGCGCGTGGATAGGTGCAAGTCATCCGCTACATCGGCTAGGTTCACAGCGCCTCGCCCCAGCCGACCTGAGATGCTCTGGCGCACCTGAGCCACAATGCCGCATTCGCTTGGGCGGCGCGCCTGCAGCAGCTCGTCGGCATGGCGCTGCAAGAGCGGCAGCAGAGCCTTATTGGCCTGCGGAATCCGCAGGCCAAGCAGGGCCGCCGGAAAATTGACACGGTTTGATGCACTGCCCCAACGAACGCGCGCCCCGCTGGCCTGAGAAATGACCCGAGCCGTGGCATCGTCTTGACGGTGCGAAAACTCCAGCACAACACCCGCAATCGGCTTCCCAACGAGCCATTGAGCGCAGGTCTGGATGCCGGAAAACACCGACTCGGCCAGCGCATCCGCCGCCGGATGGCTGCCCCAGCCGTTGCACCAGACATATTCCACCGTGTCGCCCTGCCACGTGAGGGTGGATCGCCCCAAGTCATGCACCAGCGACTCGAAACGCAGCACCTGGTCCAGCGCCTCGCCCAACGTGTGGCAGGCTAGCAGCAGGATGCCGTTGACGCCGTAGGTGGTGGGCTTGACACTCTGCCCAAGGCGCCAGGCAAAGCCCGGCCCCGCGTGGGCCAGCGCCTGCTGCAGCAGCGACAAATAGGCGGACACAGGCACGTCCGCCTCACCCGGGGCTTCTTGGCCCAGTGCCTGCTCCAGCGCAGCCTGTGTCATGCCTTCGGCGCACGCCGTATCCCACAGTGTGCGCGCGTAGGGCGCCACGACACGGGGCGGTGGCGTGTTTGGCGTGTTGGAACAATCAGTTGGCGGCATTGCGGAATGGCAAATCGGAAGCCCGCAGCTATAGTAGCCTGAAAACCATTCAGGAGTATGCAGTCATGCGGCGATGGAACGGCTGGGGCGACGAATCCACCTCGATGAACCTGGGCGAAGGTGCACGTGCCATGCTGGCCCAGCGCCTCGGACTAGGCCAACCAAGGCAGGACGCCAAGCGCGAAGACCTGCTGCCGCGCATTCCGGCTTCGCGCCTGCTGGAGCACCCGCTGATCCAGCACGATGCCTCTTCGCGCCTAGCCGTGGGGCTGGGCGAGAGCTACGCCGACTGGATCCGCAAGCGCTTCGGCCAGCTTCCCCCGGTGCCCGATGGTGTGGCGTTCCCGGAATCGGGCGAGCAGGTGCGCACGCTCCTGGACTTGGCGCACTCACAGCGCTGGATTGTGATCCCGTTCGCCGGCGGCACCAGCGTGTCGGGACACCTCGACTGTCCCCTGAGCGAGCGGCCCATCCTCTCGGTCAACCTGACACGCATGAACCGCCTGTTGCACCTGGACAAGACCAGCCTGCTCGCCACTTTCGGCGCAGGCACTCCAGGGCAGCAAGTAGAAGCCCAACTGCGCGCCCAAGGCTACACGTTGGGTCATTTTCCGCAGTCGTTTGAATATTCCACTGTGGGCGGCTGGGTGGTCACGCGCTCCAGCGGCCAGCAGTCGCTGCGCTATGGACGCATAGAGCAGCTCTTCGCGGGTGGACGCATGGAAACGCCCGTGGGCCCGCTGGTGCTTCCCACCCTGCCCGCTGCCAGCGCCGGCCCAGATCTGCGCGAAATCGTGCTGGGTTCCGAGGGGCGCTTCGGTATCCTGACCGAGGTCACGGTGCGCATCTCGCCCCTGCCCGAGCACGAAAGTTTCCACGCCCTTTTCCTACCAGACTGGGACAGCGCCGAGGCCGCCGTGCGCGCACTGGCGCAGCGGCGGCTGCCACTGTCGATGCTGCGATTGTCCAACCGCATCGAGACCGAAACCAACCTCACGCTGGCTGGCCACGAGCGCCTGATCGGGCTGCTGCAGCGCTACTTGGCTTGGCGCGGCTGCGGTGCAAACAAATGCCTGTTGATGCTGGGCGTGACCGCCGACTCGGCCACCGCGCGCCATGCACTGGGCGAGGCCCGGCGAGAGCTGCGCCGCCACGGCGCGGTCTACATCGGCCCAGCCATGGGGAGCAAGTGGGCGGTCAATCGGTTCAAGGGGCCCTACCTGCGCAACACGCTGTGGGACCAAGGCTACAGCGTCGACACCATCGAGACGGCGGTGGATTGGCCCCAAGTGAAGTCCTTGATGCACGCCATGGAGCAGGCAGGGCGCGAGGCGTTCGCTCGCTTTGGGACGCCGGTGCATGCCTTTACCCACCTTTCGCACGTATACCCGCAGGGCAGCAGCATCTATTCGCAGTACGTCTGGCCCACCGCACCCGGCGGCTTCGCGCCCAATTTCGAGCGCTGGCAGACGCTCAAACGCGCCGTCGCCGAGCAGATTGCCGCGCACGGCGGCACCGTGAGCCACCAGCACGGCGTGGGGCGCGACCACGCCACACACCTGGTCGACGAGAAAGGCCCGCTGGGCATGGCGACACTGGCCGGGCTGTGCCGCCATTTCGACCCGCACGGGATCATGAACCCCGGCAAGCTGCTGCAGGACGGTGGGCCATGGGCGGACTGATGCTCCCGCGCGCCGAGGCATTGGCGCAGATCGAAGCCCAAGAGTGGGATCTCGTCGTCATTGGCGGCGGCATCACCGGCGCGGGCGTGGCGCAGCAGGCGGCACGAAGGGGCTGGAGCGTGCTGCTGGTGGAGCAGCGCGACTTCGCTTGGGGCGCGTCCAGCCGTTCGTCCAAATTGGTGCATGGTGGACTGCGCTACCTGAAAGAAGGTGACCTCAAAACCACGCTGCATTCAGTGCGCGAACGCGAGCGCCTGCTACAGGAAGCCCCGGGCTTGGTGGAGCTGCAAAGCTTTTTATTTGCCGATTGCCCCGACCGCAAGCCTGGGCGCTGGCTGATGCAGACCGGGCTGTCGGTGTACGACCTCATGGCCGGACAGCGCAGCCATTTTCATGCCGACCTCGCCACCACACAGGCGTTGGCGCCCGGCTTGGCGCCTCCTGGACTGCGCGGAGCGCTGGTGTTTCAAGACGCCAAAACCGACGACGCCCGGCTGGTACTGCGGGTGCTGCAAGAGGCGCGGCTGCTGGGTGCCACCACCCTCAACTACCTGGCCGCACGCGCCTTGCGGCTGGAGGGCGGCCGCATCACCGGCCTCGACCTGCAGGATGCGCTGGGCGGGCGCAGCCATGTGGTGCGGGCCCGCTCTGTGGTCAACGCCACCGGCGCCTGGGCCGACCGGCTACGCGCCGGGTTGGGCAGCAGGCCCATCCTGCGCCCGCTGCGCGGCAGCCACCTCCTCGTGCCGTTCTGGCGCCTGCCGGTGGCGCAGAGCATCAGCCTCATGCACCCACGCGATGGCCGCCCGGTTTTCCTCTACTGCTGGGAGGGTGCCACGCTGATCGGCACCACCGACCTGGACCACGATGAGTCACTCGACACCGAGGCCAGCATCACACCGGCAGAGGTGATCTATCTGATCGAGGCCGTGAACGACCAGTTTCCGGGTGCCCGCCTTACCCCGGCGGACGTCAGCGCCTGCTACGCCGGCGTGCGCCCAGTCATCGACGGCGGTCAAAAAGATGCCTCCAAAGCCTCGCGCGACCATGTGGTGCGCGACGAGTCTGGCCTTGTCACGCTGACCGGCGGCAAGCTCACCACCTTCCGCCTCATGGCGCAGGATGCACTGGCCTTGGCCGCGCCGCACGTGGGAAAACCGTTCACGCGCACCGATGCGCCCGTGTTCACCCCAGCCAGCCCATTGAACCCGCGTTGGTGTGCAAGTGTGCGCCAGCGCCTGCAGGGGCGCTACGGCAGCTTGGCCGCGTCCCTGTGCGCCGATGCTCACCAAGAAAACCTGCATGGCATCCCCGGCACCTCCACCTTGTGGCTGGAGCTGGCCGTGGCCGCCCGCTACGAGGCCGTGGAGCACTTGGACGACCTGCTGCTGCGCCGAACGCGGCTGGGCATTTTGCTGCCCCACGGCGCGCTGGCGCTGCTGCCACGCATCCGGCGGCTCTGCGCACCGGACTTGGCTTGGAGCGATGCGCGCTGGCAAGAGGAAACCGTCCGCTACCGCGCTCTCATCACCGCGCACTACCAGCTGCCGGGCACCATGCTGCCAGAATTTGAATAAAAAAATAGCCGCAAACGCTCATCCGTCAAGCGCCCGCAGCTACAAAAATCGAGGAGGCCCCATGACCAAACCCTACCTGCTGGTCATCGACAACGGCACGCAGAGCGTGCGCGCCCTGCTGCTGGATCTGCACGGCAACTTGGTGGACAAGGCGCAAGTGGCCATCACCACCTACCGTTCTCCCGAGCCCGGCTGGATGGAGAACGACCCCGAAGCCTTCTGGCAAACCCTGTGCCAGGCCTGCCAGCGCCTGTGGGCCAACACCGCCGTGCCGAAAAATTCCATCGCCGGGGTCGTGGTCACCACACAGCGCGGCACCACCGTGTCGCTCGGTACCGATGGACAGCCACTGCGTCCCTCAATGATCTGGCTCGACCAGCGCCGCGCTCAGCACGCCCCGCGCCTGCCATGGTGGTGGGAGGCAGCCTTCGCCGCCATCGGCATGCGCGACACCGTGCGCCACTTCCAGCGCGAGGCCGAGGCGAACTGGATCGTGCAGCACCAGCCAGATCTTTGGGCACGCACCGACAAATTTCTGCTGCTCTCGGGCTACCTGAACCACCAGCTCACGGGGCGTTTTGTTGATTCGGTGGCCTCGCAAGTAGGCTATGTACCGTTCGACTACAAAAAAGGCCGCTGGGCGCCGTCGTACGACTGGAAGTGGCACGCCCTGCCCATCCGCCCAAGCATGCTGCCCGAGCTGGTGGATGCGGGCACCGTCATCGGCCAAGTCACCCCGCAGGCCGCGAGCGCGACCGGCATCCCCTTCGGCCTGCCCGTGGTGGCGGGTGCGGCCGACAAGGCCTGCGAGGTGATCGGCGCGGGCTGCCTCACGCCCGAGATCGCCTGCCTCTCCTACGGCACGGCCGCCACCATCAACATCACCATGCGGCGCTATTTGGAGGCCACACCCTTCATCCCGCCCTACCAAGCGGCCGTGCCGGGGCACTACAACACCGAAGTGCAAATCACGCGGGGTTTTTGGATGGTGAGCTGGTTCAAGGAACAATTCGGCCAGCACGAGCAACTGCTTGCGCAAGAGCGCGGCGTTTCCCCCGAGAGCCTGTTTGATGAATTGGTCAACGCCGTGCCACCCGGTGCGCAGGGCCTGATGCTGCAGCCATTTTGGAACCCTGGCATCAAGGTGCCGGGCCCCGAGGCCAAGGGCGCCGTGATCGGCTTTGGCGATATACACACCAGAGCCCACCTGTACCGCGCCATCCTTGAAGGCTTGGCCTACGCGCTGCGCGAAGCCAAGGAGCGCATCGAAAAACGCGGTGGCCAACGCATTGAACGCGTGCGCGTCTCAGGCGGCGGCTCACAGAGCGATGCGGCCATGCAGATCACCGCCGACATCTTCAACCTGCCCTGTGAGAGACCGCACCTGTATGAGACCAGCGGCTTGGGTGCGGCCATCTTGGCCAGCGTAGGCCTGGGGCTGCACCCCGACTTCGCCACCGCCGTGCGCACCATGACGCGCATTGGCCAGACCTTTGCCCCCGCGCCCGAACACGCCCACACCTACGAGCAGCTCTACCAGCGCGTGTACTGTCGCATGTACGATCGTCTACAGCCTCTATACCGCGAGATCCGCACCATCACCGGCTACCCCTCACACGATTGAAAAAAGGAGACGTCGGGGTAGGTGGCGCTGCTCATGGCTTAAATCGCAAGGCACGGCTGCGATGCTGTGGGGGCGTGGGTGGGCTGCAAGGCTTGCTGCGCCAAGCGCCAGACGTGGCGTGGCGGCAGGTGTTTGAGGCGGTGGTCGCTCCAGACCTGGCGCCAGCGCCGGGCCCCACTCTGGCCGTGGCGCAGGCCCAGCAGATGCCGTGCCACCGCGTACCAGTGCGTGCCTTCCTGCAAGGCTTCGCGCTCCATGTAGTCCACCATGGCCGCTTCCACCGCGTCGGGGTTTGAATCAAAGGGCGCGGCGGCGTAAAAGATTTCATCCCAGCGGCTCAAATCCCACGGCTGGTGGTAGGCCGTGCGCCCCACCATCACGCCATCGAGGTGTTGCAACTGCTCGGCCATCTGCTGCGTGGTCTGCAAACCGCCATTGAGCACCAGCGTGAGGGCCGGAAAGTCGCGCTTGAGCTGCTGCACCACCTCGTAGCGCAGCGGCGGCACTGCGCGGTTTTCTTTGGGGCTCAGGCCCTGCAGCCAGGCGCTGCGCGCATGCACGATGAACACCGTGCAACCCGCTTCGGCCACGGTGCCCACGAAATCGCGCACAAAGCCGTAGCTTTGCTCTTGGTCGAGACCGATGCGGTGCTTGACCGTGACCGGGATGTCCACCGCCGCCCGCATGGCGCGCACGCAATCGGCGACGCGCTGCGGCTCGGCCATCAGGCAAGCCCCAAAGGCGCCGCGCTGCACCCGCGGGCTCGGGCAACCGCAGTTGAGGTTGATTTCGTCGTAGCCCCACTGCTGCCCCAGGCGCGCGCACTGGGCCAGTTCGGCCGGCTCGCTGCCGCCCAGTTGCAGGGCCAGCGGGTGCTCGGCGGCATCAAAGCGCAGGTGGCGGCGCACGTCGCCGTGCAGCAAGGCACCGGTGGTGACCATCTCGGTGTAGAGGCGCGCACGCCGGGTGAGCAGGCGGTGCAGGAAGCGGCAGTGCCGGTCGCTCCAGTCCAGCATCGGGGCCACGCAGGCGCGCCAGTCGGGTGCGCGCGGTGAACCGGCAGCAGCAGCGGGTGAGCAAGTGAAACCAGACATAGGAGCAAAGACCGATAGAAAACGCACTTGGGATTACAGCACGACCCAGCAGGGCTGTACACCGCCCCAAGCACAAAGGCCCGTGTAGCCAGTGGTATGCTCGACCCGAATAGGTAAATACCATTATGGACAACGGAACTCTTTTGGCGTCGGTGGACATGGGCTCGAACAGCTTCAGGCTGGAGATCGGTCGCTACCACTCGGGTCATGTGGAACGGGTCGAATACCTCAAAGATCCGGTGCGGCTGGGGGCCGGGCTCGATGAGTACAAAAACCTGAGCCCAGCGGCGATGGAGCGCGGCTGGGAATGCCTGGCGCGTTTTGGCGAACGCTTGCAGGGGTTCAAGAAGACCCAAGTGCGCGCCGTGGCCACCCAGACCCTGCGCGAAGCGCGCAACCGCGACGATTTTTTGCGCCAGTCACAAGCGGTGCTGGGGTTTCCGATCGATGTGATCTCGGGCCACGAAGAGGCGCGCCTGATCTACCAGGGGGCCGCGCACCTGCTGCCGCAGTCGGACGAGCGGCGGCTGGTGATCGACATCGGCGGGCGCTCGACCGAAATCATCCTTGGCCAAGGACACGCGCCCTTGCGCATGGAGTCGTACCGGCTGGGTTCGGTGTCGTGGACGCAACGCTATTTTGCGCGCGGCCAGTACACCGCGCCCATGCTGCGCACCGCCGTCATCGCCGCCAAGGCGGTGCTGGACGAAGCGCTGGAGACCTTTCCCAAAGCGGAGTGGCAAGTGGCTTACGGCTCCTCGGGCAGCGCCGGGGCGGTGTGCGAAATGTTGGCCCTCAACGGCTTCGAGCCCGATGTCATCAGCCGCGCCGGGCTGGATTGGCTCAGCGAGCGCCTGCTGCGCGCCGGCCAAGTCAACGAGCTGCGCCTAGAGGGCTTGCGCGATGACCGCCGCCCGGTGCTGTGTGGCGGCTTGAGCGTGCTGCACGCGCTGTTCGAGTTGTTTGACCTGCAGGCGCTGCACCGCTCCTACGGCGCGCTGCGCCAGGGTGCGCTGTTCGACCTGATCGACCGCGAGAGCGGCCAGACCGACATCCGCGAGCGCACGGTGCGCTGGCTGGGTGAGCGCTACGCCACCGACCCGGCACAGGCCCAACGCGTGGCGGCGCTGGCGGTGGGGCTTTTTGCGCAAGTGGCCGATGAGGACCCGCTCAACGGCCGCTACTCGCGCAAGCTCGATTGGGCGGCGCGCCTGCACGAGATCGGCACCCACATTTCGCACAGCAGCGCCTACCGCCACGGCGCCTACATCCTCGACCATGTGGATGCGCCGGGCTTTTCGCTGCCCGAGCTGCACCGCATGAGCCGCTTGGTGCTGGGCCAGCGCGGCAAGCTGCGCAAGGTCGAGGCCGAGCTGCAAGAAGAGCTGTTTGCCAAGCAACTGATGTGCCTGCGGCTGGCGGTGTTGCTGTGCCACGCCCGCACCGACCCCGATACGGCCGCTTTGCGGCTGGGCTACCAGGCGGGCCGATTCAAATTCAGCGCGGTGCCGGGCTGGGCCAAGCTGCACCCGCAATCGGCCTGGTTGCTGGAAGAAGAGGCGCTGATGTGGCAAAAAACGCACTGGGCGCTGGAGCTGGACCTGCGCTGAACGCCACGCAGGCCAGCGGCGGCGCTGCGGGCCGCCTCAAAGCAGTTCGGGTGTCTGAACCGTCACGATGACGGTTTGCACTTGACCGTTGCGCTCGCGCTGGCGCAACCACCACACCGCACCCTTGCGGATCGAGCAGTCTTCCTCGCGCCAATCGAGCAGGCGGGCCACGGTGCGGCCCAAGGTGGGCTGGTGTCCGACGATCAAGGCGGGCTGGCGCGCTTCGGGCCATTGCACCAGTTGCAGCAGCTCATCGACGCTGCCATCGGGGCGCAGTTCGTCGCGCGCCTTGTATTTGCGCCCGAGCGCGATCACGGTCTGTTCGGTGCGCACCGCTGGGCTGCAAAAAACGCGCACCCCTTCGGGCAGTTGTCGGTCCAGCCACGCCGCCATGCGCAGCGCCTGGCGCTCGCCCTTGGGCGTGAGGCGGCGCGACAAATCGGCCCCGCAGCCCTCTTCGGTTTCCTCTAGGTCTTCGGCTTCGGCGTGGCGCCAGAGTATCAAGTCCATGCTCATCCTTTGCTCCCGTGGCGGGACATGAGGGCCGTTTGGGCCGAATGCAGCGGGTTGCGGCCGCGCCCCTGATGCACCCCGGCGCGCGAGTAGCTCCCATCGGGTTCCAGCAGCCAGGCATCGCGGCTGTCGTGCAGGTACTGGTGGATGCCCTCTTCCATCACGCGCTGGCGCAGCGCCGGGTCGGTGACCGGCCACGCCAACTCGATGCGGCGCAGCATGTTGCGGTTCATCCAGTCGGCGCTGGACAGCCACAGCTCTTCTTGCTCGCCATAGCGAAAGTAAAACACCCGCGAGTGCTCCAGCAAGCGCCCAATGACCGAGCGGATGCGCACGTTCTCGGTGTAGCCCGGTACCCCAGCCGGCAGAATGCAGGCCCCGCGCACGATGGCGTCGATCTGCACCCCGGCCTGCGAGGCGTGCGCCAGCGCACGCGCCAGCGGCTCGTCGGTGAGGGCGTTGGTCTTGAGGATGATGCGCGCCTCTTGCCCCAGTTTGGCCGCTGCGACGCAGGCCTCGATGCGCTCGAGCATGCCCTTGTGCAAGTAGAACGGGGCTGCCAGCACTTTGTGTAGCCGGGGCAGGCGGCTCTGGCTGGCCAAGTGCAAAAACACCTGATCGAGGTCGCTGGTGAGCGCTTCATCGGCCGTGAGGTAGCTGAAATCGGTGTAGAGCTTGGCGGTGCCTGGGTTGTAGTTGCCGGTCGAGAGGTGGGCGTAGCGCACCAGCCGCCCTTCTTCGCGGCGCGTGATGAGCAGCATCTTGGCGTGGGTTTTGAGCCCGACGATGCCATACACCACCTGCGCCCCGACCGACTCCAGCCGCTCGGCGTGGTTGATGTTGGCCTCTTCGTCGAAGCGCGCCTTGAGCTCGACCACCGCCGTGACTTCCTTGCCGCGGCGCACCGCCTCGCGCAACAAGTCGGCCATCTCGCCCTTGCTGCCGGTGCGGTAAATGGTTTGCTTGATCGCCAGCACCTGCGGGTCTTCCACCGCCTCGCGCAAGAAGGCCAGCACGGCGTCGAAGCTCTCGTAGGGCTGGTGGATCAGCACATCGCCTTTTTTGAGGCGCTCGAAGAAGGACTGCCCCGGCACCAGTTGCGACGGCCAACCGGGCAGATAGGGCTCGAAGCGCAAGGCGGGCAATTCAAGCAGATCGATCAGTTGCGTCATGCGCACCAGATTGACTGGCCCAGAGACCCGGAACAGGCACTCGGGCGGTAGGTTGAACTGCAGCTGCAAAAAATCGGACAAAAATTCGGAGCACCCGGCCGAGACCTCGAGCCGCAGCGCCTGGCCGTAGTGGCGCCGCGTCAGGCCCAGGCGCATCGCCGTGCGCAGGTTTTTCACCTCTTCTTCATCGACCGCCAGATCGGAGTGGCGCGTGACGCGAAACTGCGAAAACTCGGTCACGCTGCGGCCCGGAAACAAATCGCCCAGGTGCGAGCGGATCAGGCTCGAAATCGAAATGAAGCAGGCGTTCTTGCTGTTGCGCGCACCCGGCATGCGCAAGTAACGCGGCAGCGAGCGCGGAACTTTGACGATGGCCACTTCGTTTTCGCGCCCAAAGGCATCGCGACCGGCCAAGCGCACGATGAAGTTGAGCGACTTGTTGGCCACCTGCGGAAAGGGGTGCGAGGGGTCGAGCCCGATCGGTAGCAGCAGCGGCTGCACCTCGGTGGCGAAGTATTCCTTGACCCAGCGCCGCTGGGCTGGGGTGCGCTCGCTGTGCGCGACGATTTTGATGCCGCGCTTTTCGAGTATGGGCAGCAGCTCCTCGTTGAGAATCATGTATTGCAGATCGACCAAAGCATGGACTTTGGCCGCGACCTCGCGGAAGGTCTGTGCGGTGATGGCCCCGCGCTGCTCGTTGCTCACAAAGGCCGCCAGTTGCGGCGCAAAACGCACCTCGAAAAACTCGTCCAGATTGGATGACACGATGGTCAGGTAGCGCAGCCGCTCCAGCAAGGGCACGGCAGGGCGACGGGCCCAGTCCAGCACGCGCTCATTGAAGGCCAGAATGCTTTGGTCGCGGTCGAGAAATCCGTGTTTGGGGGTCGGGGTGGAGGTACTCATGTGTCTGCGCTTCGATTCCCTGAAAATCATATCGTTCGATTATGGAACGGCGCGCACATGAAAATGTGACAACTACGCGTAAACCCGAGTACCAAGCTTTGCACGCCCGTTCGATCAGGCGCCAGCGCGCTACTCGCTCAGGCTGGCCACCAGCCGCTCGGCCCAACTCTGCGCCAGCGCGGTCTCGCGCGCCTCCACCATCACGCGCAGCAGCGGCTCGGTGCCGCTGGCGCGGATCAGCACCCGCCCTTGGCCCTGCAACGCGGCCTCGGCCTGCTCCAAGGTGCGCGCCAGCGCGGCGTGGGTTTTCCAATCCTGCCCCGCTTGCAGCCGCACATTGAGCAGGGTTTGCGGAAACAATGTCAGCCCTTGCAGCAACTGCGCCAGCGACTGGCCGCTGCGCACACACACCTGCAGCACTTGCAGGGCGGCCACGATGCCGTCGCCGGTGGTCTGTTTATCGAGAATCAGCAAATGGCCCGAGCCCTCGCCGCCCAGCGGCCAGCGCTGGCGTTGCAGCTCTTCGAGCACGTAGCGGTCGCCCACCTGGGCGCGCCGCAGCGGCACCCCTTTGGCCTGCAAGG
>Ga0209103_1000469_pt1 | contig 12641 bp, 11 predicted proteins | sample 4C3metaG_FD_184152 | JGI IMG/M metagenome (GOLD analysis project Ga0209103, IMG submission 184152) | Freshwater bacterial and archeal communities from Indian Creek, Illinois, USA - 4C3 metaG (SPAdes) (version 2) | ecosystem: Environmental > Aquatic > Freshwater > Unclassified | place: USA...
GTGAGGGGAGTTCAGACATCGGCGTCGCCGCAAGGAGGGGTGAAACCCGAGTGTAAACGCCCGCCGGCATCCGGCAACGCGCTGGTGGGCGTGCCGAACCTCAGGCGCGGCCCGAAAATTCCCCGGTCGCGGTGTTGATCAGCACCTTCTCGCCGTTGCTGATGTACTCCGGCACCATGATCTCGATGCCGGTGCTCAAGCGCGCCGGCTTCGGGCGCTTGGTGGCGGTGCCGCCCTTCATCTCGGGCGGTGTGTCGACCACTTCGAGCATGACCGTGGCCGGCAGCTGCAGGGCGACCGGCGCGTCGTCGATGGTCTGGATGTAACAGCCGGTGAGCCCTTCGCTGATGTAGCCCGCGGCCTCGCCGATGGCGTCCGGGTCGAGCGTGTACGGGGTGAAGTCCTCGTCGTCGAGGAAGACGAAGGCCTCGCCGTCCTTGTACGAGAAGCTGGCCGCGCGGCGCACCAGATCGACGTCCTTCAATTCATCGTCGGCGCGCAAGCTGAGGTCGAGCTTGGCTCCGCCCGGCACCGAGTACATCGTGAATCGGAAGGTGACGTTGCCGCCGCGGGCCTGCGGCGCGCTGCGCTCGATGTCGCGAATCTGCCAGACGCCGCCATTGTGCTCGACGACATTGCCTTTCTTGATCTCGAAAGCCTTCATTCAACGCCTCACTTTGGCTGCATGCGGATGGCGCCATCGATGCGGATGGTTTCGCCGTTGAGGTAGCGGGTGCGCAGGATGAAGCCCACGGTCTCGGCGAACTCCTCCGGCTGGCCGAGCCGCGAGGGGTAGGGCACTTGGGCGCAGAGGCTCTGGTACACGGTCTCGGGCATGCCGTCGACCATCGGCGTATGGAACACACCCGGCGCAATGGTCATCACCCGCACGCCGATGCGGGCGAACTCGCGGGCCATCGGCAGGGTCATGCCGACCACGCCGCCCTTGCTCGCGGCATACGCGGCCTGGCCGATCTGGCCCTCGTAGGCGGCGACGGATGCGGTGTTGACGATGACGCCGCGCTCGCCGTCTTCGCCCGGCTCGTTCGTCTGCATCAGCGCCGCCGCCGCCTTGGCCACGTTGAAGCTGCCGATGAGGTTCACCATCACCGTGCTGGCAAAGGTGGAAAGCGGCATCGCTCCCTCCTTGCCGAGCACCCGGCCGGCGCCGAGGATGCCGGCGCAGTTGATCGCGGCATTCAAGCCGCCCATGGCGTCCTTCGCCGCCTGCACGTTGGCGGCCACGCCGGCTTCGTCGCTGACGTCGGTACGGAAGAAATGCGCGTTCGCGGCGCCGAGTTCGGCCACGGCGGCCGCGCCACGCTCGGCGTTGAGATCGAACAGCGCGACCTTGCCGCCGTTCGCCACGAGGAACTGGGCGACGGCGAAGCCGAGGCCGGAGGCACCGCCGGTGACGACGGCGCGGACAGTTGCGAGGTGCATGGGAGGCTCCGGAAGGGACGCGGGATTTTACCCGGTGCCTACAGCGTGCGCAGGTAGAAACGGTTGCAGCCGAAATGCCCGGTGTCCCCCATCGCTTCCGAAATCTGCTGGAAACCGGCCCGCTCGTACAGCGCCTGTGCGGCGTTCATCCCGGTGAGCGTCTCGAGGTAGCACTGGCGGTAGCCGAGCCGGCGCGCTTCGTGCAGGCAGCGGGCGATCAGCGCGGTGCCGGCCCCCAGGCCGCGCAGCCCGGGCCGGAAATACATCTTGCGCAGCTCGCAGACGCCGCCCTCGCCATCGAGCGGCGCGATGCCGCCGCCCCCCAGCACGGTGCCTTCGACCTCGATGACGAAATACGCCGCGCGGCTGCGTGAATAGGCCGCGTGCATGGCGCCCACTTCCGCGTCGTGGATGGCGAAGCCCGGGCCGTCGGCGCCGAACTCCGGCATCACCGTGCGGATGATGTCGGCCACCGCGGCGGCGTCGCCAGGGCGCAGCCGCCGCATCATGAAGCGCGGCGCATCCTCGACCTGTGCCAAGTCGGCCTTGCGCACCCAGCCGGTGGCGCCGGTGGCGGAGTAGCACCAGCGCCAGCCGCCCTGCTCATCGCCGACCAGCAGGCGCTCGTCGGGCACCAGCGCCAGCTCGCGGGCGTCGTAGTCGGCGACCGCCACGGCTTGCGCAGGCAGAGCGTCGAGCGAGACATCGCCCACCAGCGCGAAGGCCGAGCGCAGCACCCAACCCTCGCCACCCTTCGGCGTCACGCACCAGTGGAAGTCGGGCCATTCGTCGTCGTTGCGCGTCACCGTCAGCGGCGTGCCGGCGTCGAAGGCGATCGGGTGCTCGTAGGTCGGGCGGCGGCCGGCATAGGCCACCGCCGCGCGGAGGGGTTCATGGCTTTGCACGGTTCACCTTGCTCATCGACTCGCGGCCCAGCTTGGCCGACAGCCAGCGCCCGGTCGTGATGAGCGCATCGAGGTCGACACCGTGGGCCAGCCCCATGCCGTCGAGCAGGTAGACGATGTCCTCGGTGGCGACGTTGCCGGAGGCGCCCTTGGCATACGGGCAGCCGCCGGTGCCGGAGACCGCGGCATCGACCACGCGCACGCCGGCCTCGAGGCAGGCGGCCACGTTCGCCACCGCCTGGCCATACGTGTCGTGGAAGTGCACGGCCAGGGCGGCCATCGGCACCTCGCCGGCGACCGCGTCGAGCATGGCGCGGGCCTTGCGCGGGGTGCCGACACCGATGGTGTCGCCGAGCGAGATCTCGTAGCAGCCCATCTCGAACAGCGCCTTGGCCACGCGCACCACCTCGGCGACCGGCACCTCGCCCTGGTAGGGGCAGCCAAGCACGGTCGAGACGTAGCCGCGCACCGCCACGCCGTCGTGCTTCGCGGCTTCGAGCACCGGCGCGAAGCGCTGCAGCGATTCCGCGATGCTGGCGTTGATGTTGGCCTTACTGAAAGCTTCCGACGCGGCACCGAACACCGCGATCTCGGTGACCCCGACGCCGCGCGCACGCTCGTAGCCCTGCAGGTTGGGCACCAGCACCGGGTAGCGCACGCCTTGCCGCTTCGCGATGCCGGCATAGACTTCGGCGGCATCGGCCATCTGCGGCACCCACTTCGGGCTGACGAAGGCGGTGGCTTCCACCGTGCCAAGCCCGGTGGCAGCGAGCCTCTCGATGAGCGCGATCTTGTCGGCGCTGTTGATGAGTGTTTTTTCGTTCTGCAGGCCGTCGCGCGGGCCGACCTCGACGATGCGGACGAAATCACCGCTGGCGCAAGCGGGTGAAACGGCGGCGCTCATTCCAGCACCACCAGCACGGCATCGGCCTCGATGAAATCGCCGGCGGCGGCACGCACTTCCGAAACCACGCCGGCCCGCGGGGCTTTCAGGCTCAGCTCCATCTTCATCGCCTCCATCACCGCGCATTCCTGGCCCTCGGCCACGGTCTCGCCGGGCTTGACCTTGACCAGCACCACGCGGCCGGGCATCGGGGCCTTGAGTTTTCCATCGCCGCCCGCCGTCGTCGCACCGGCAAAGGCGTAAGTGCCGAGGCGATCGATGGACCAGCGCTGCCGGCCGTCGTGCAGCAGCAGGCTGCCGGCGTCGATATGAACGCGTGCGGTGAGGCCGTGGCCATCGACGCGCGCCGAGGCGCGGCCCTCGCGGTCGATGCGCAGGCCTTCGACGCGGATCGTCGTGGCCTCGCCTTCGAGGCCGATGGTGTAGTCGCCGCCATGCCCGCGCGCTGTCAGCACCTCGCGAACGCTGGCCACGTCGAAGACCAGGCGACGCGCACCACCATGGCCGAGCCGCCAGCCGTCGGCGATCGCCCAAGGCGAGGTCGGATCGGGGCCGGTGCGGGCTTTCGCCTGCGTCTCGGATTCTTCGTGCAGCAACACCGCGGCGGCGGCCAGCGCCAGCAGGGCCGCGGGTGGCGGCGTGGCGGGGGTGAGCACTTCGTCGAGCGCGCGGTCGAGGTAGCCGGTGTCGATCGTGCCCTCGATCACGCTCGGGTGTCGAACCAATGCTTCGAGGAAGGCCACGTTCGACTTCGGGCCGCGGATCTCGCAGTCCATCAGCGCCTCGCGCAGGCGGGCCAGGGCGCGCGGGCGGGTTTCGTCCCAGACGATCAGCTTGGCGATCATCGGGTCGTAGAAGATCGTCACCGTGTCGCCTTCGACCACGCCGCCGTCGATCCGCACATGCGCCGACGGCGCGGGCAGGCGCAGGCGTTCGAGCCGGCCGGAGCCCGGCAGGAAGCCGGCGGCCGGGTCTTCGGCATACAGGCGCAGCTCGATGGCGTGGCCGTGCTGCTGCACCTGTTCTTGAGCGAAGGGCAGGGCCTCGCCGGCGGCGACCCGCAATTGCAGCTCGACCAGATCCAGCCCGGTGACGAGCTCGGTCACCGGATGCTCGACCTGCAAGCGGGTGTTGATCTCCATGAACCAGAATTCGCCGCTTGGCGAAACGATGAACTCGACGGTGCCGGCGTTGACGTAGTCGATGGCCCGGGCCGCTTGCACGGCGGCAGCGCCCATCGCGGCGCGCAACTCCGACGTCAGGAACGGCGAGGGCGATTCCTCGAGCACTTTCTGGTAGCGGCGCTGCGCCGAGCACTCGCGCTCGTTCAGGTGCAGGATGTGGCCGTGGGCGTCGGCGAACACCTGGATCTCGATGTGGCGCGGCTTCTCGACGTAACGCTCGAGCAGCACGCGATCGCGGCCAAAGGCGTTCTTGGCTTCGCGCTGGCAGCTTTCCAGTGCCGCGGCGAAATCGGTCGCGGCGCGAACGATGCGCATGCCCTTGCCGCCGCCGCCGTGCGCGGCCTTGATCATCAGCGGGTAGCCGATGGCGTCGGCCTCGCGCTGCAGCAGCGCGGGCGATTGGTCTTCGCCGGTGTAGCCCGGCACCACCGGCACGCCATGGGCGCGCATCAGCTCCTTGGCGCCGGCCTTGCTGCCCATTTTGCGCATCGAGGTGCCGGAAGGCCCGACGAAGGCGATGCCGGCCGCGGCCACCGCATCGGCGAAGTCGGCGTTCTCGGAAAGAAACCCGTAGCCGGGGTGGATGGCCTGCGCGCCGGTGCGCTTGGCGACCTCGAGGATTACATCGCCGCGCAGGTAGCTCTCGCCGGGCGCGGGACCGCCGATGCGGTGCGCCTCGTCGGCCAGCCGCACGTGCTGGGCGTCGGCGTCGGCATCGGAATGCACGGCCACGGTGCGGATACCGAGCTTCCGCGCGGTGCGGATGACGCGGCAGGCGATCTCGCCGCGGTTGGCGATCAGGAGTGTGTGGAACATCAGGGGTTCACCCAGCGCGGGGCGCGCTTGTCGAGGAAGGCGGTCAGGCCCTCTTGGCCTTCCGGCGAGACACGCAGGCGCGCGATCAATCGCGCATTCTCGGCATCGATGCGTTCGGCTTCATCGCGGCTCATGCCACCCATCCGCAGGGCCAGCGCCTTGGCTTCCGTCTGCGCGACGGGGCCGCCCTTGCCTAGCCAATGCAGTTCGCGGTCGATGGCCTCGTCGAGTTCACCGCCCGGCACGCAGCGGTGCAGCAGACCGATGCGCGCGGCTTCGGCGGCGTCGAACACCTCGGCGGTCTGGAACAGCTTGCGCGCCTGCCGGGCACCGATGGCGGCGATGACGTAGGGCGAGATCACCGCCGGCACCAGGCCGAGCTTGGCCTCGGAGAGCGCGAACTTGGCACCCTCGACGCCGATGGCGATGTCGCAGCAGGCCACCAGTCCAACGCCGCCGCCGTAGGCCGAGCCGTTGACGCGGGCGAGGGTGGGCTTGGGGAAGAAGTTCAGCGTGCGCATCAGCCGCGCCAACGCGAGCGAGTCGGCGAGGTTCTCGGCTTCGCTGGCCTTGGCCATGCCGCGCATCCAGTGCAGATCGGCACCAGCCGAGAAGGTGCTGCCCTGGCCGGTGAGAACGAGGGCGCGCACGCTGTCGTCGGTGGCCAGCGTATCGAGCGCGGCATTGAGTGCGGCAATCAGCGCGGCGTCGAAGGCGTTGTGCACGGCGGGGCGGGCCAGCGCGATCCAGGCCACGGAGCCGCGATGCTGCAGATCGATCGGTGGGGACATCGGGATCACATCCGGAACACGCCGTAGCGCTGCTCGGTGGTGGTGCTGCGCTCGATCGGCGCGTTCAGTGCGGCCGACAAGGCCAACCCGAGCACGCGGCGGGTGTCGGCAGGGTCGATGATGCCGTCGTCCCAGAGCCGCGCCGTGGCGTAGTACGGACTGCCTTGGGTTTCGTACTGCTCGCGGATGGGAGCCTTGAAAGCCTCCTCCTCGTCCGCGCTCCACGTCTTGCCGGCAGCTTCAATGCCATCGCGCTTCACCGTGGCCAGCACGCTGGCCGCCTGCTCGCCGCCCATCACCGAGATGCGCGCGTTCGGCCACATCCACAGGAAACGGGCACCGTAGGCGCGGCCGCACATGGCGTAGTTGCCGGCGCCGAAGCTGCCGCCGATCACCACCGTGAACTTCGGCACGTGCGAGCAGGCCACGGCCGTCACCATCTTCGCGCCGTCCTTGGCGATGCCGGCGTTCTCGTACTTCTTGCCGACCATGAAGCCGGTGATGTTCTGCAGGAACACGAGCGGAATGTTGCGCTGGTTGCACAGCTCGATGAAGTGCGCACCTTTCAGCGCGCTTTCGGCGAACAGGATGCCGTTGTTGGCAACGATGCCCACTGGATAGCCGTGCAGGTGGGCGAAGCCGCAAACCAGTGTCACGCCGTAGCGCGCCTTGAACTCCTGGAACTCGCTGCCGTCGACGAGGCGTGCGATCACCTCGCGGATGTCGAAGGGCTTGCGGGTGTCCTTGGGCACCACGCCGTAGAGCTGCTCGGCGGGGTAGAGCGGTTCGCGCACGGGCTGCGTGGCCACCGCCACGGCTTTCTTGCGGTTCAGATGCGCGAGCACCTCGCGGGCGATGGCCAGCGCGTGGCGGTCGTCCTCGGCGTAGTGGTCGGCCACGCCCGAAATACGCGTGTGCACGTCGGCGCCGCCGAGCGCTTCGGCATCCACCACTTCGCCGGTGGCAGCCTTCACCAGCGGCGGGCCGCCAAGGAAGATGGTGCCTTGCTCCTTGACGATGATCGACTCGTCGCACATCGCCGGCACGTAGGCACCGCCGGCGGTGCAACTGCCCATCACCACGGCCACCTGCGGGATGTTCTGCGCCGACAGCCGCGCCTGGTTGTAGAAGATCCGGCCGAAGTGCTCACGGTCGGGGAAGACCTCGTCCTGCAGCGGCAGGAAGGCGCCACCGGAGTCGACGAGGTACACGCAGGGCAGGCGGCTCTCCATCGCCACCTCCTGCGCGCGCAGGTGCTTTTTCACCGTCATCGGGAAATAGGTGCCGCCCTTGACGGTGGCGTCGTTGGCGACGACGACGATCTGCTGGCCGTGCACATTGCCGATGCCGCAGATCATGCCGGCAGCCGGCGCGGCACCGTCGTAGAGCCCTTCGGCGGCCAGCGGCGCGATCTCGAGGAAGGGTGAGCCGGGGTCGAGCAGGGCTTCGATGCGCTCTCTGGGCAACAGCTTGCCGCGTTCGCTGTGCTTGGCCCGGGCCTTCTCGCCACCGCCCTCGGCGGCGCGGGCGAGGCGGGCGTCGAGCTCGGCCACCGCGGCCTTGAGGCTTTCGGCGTTGGCGAGGAACTCCGCGGAGCGCGGATCGATCGGACTGTGCAGCAGGGGCATGGGCAAGGTCTCGGCGACAGGTCGCAATGGTAGCGTCTGGGCGAAAAAAAACCGCCGGGTTTCCCCGGCGGTTTTCGGCGAGAAACTCGCAGCCCGAATTACTGGACCGGGGTTTCCTCGACGGGAGTGGCTTCCTCAACAACAGCAGCGGCGTCGGCGGCAGCGGCGTCGACGGCGGCAGCGGCATCGACGGCAGCAGCGTCGATGGCGGCGGCGGCGTCGGTGGCAGCGGCATCGACGGCAGCAGCGGCGTCGACGGCAGCGGCGTCAATGGCGGCAGCGGCATCGACGGCAGCAGCGTCGACGGCGGCAGCCGTAACGTCGGCGTCGGCCGGGGCAGCGGCCTCATCGGCCGGCGGGGTGCAGGCAGCCAGCGCCAGGGCGGCGACAACAGCGAACAACGACTTGTTCAGCGACATGGAGGGGTCCTCAGGATGCGGGGCAGGGATAAGAAAAACGTGCGCCTGATTTCGACGCACGTTCCATTCATGATGACAAGAACCGTGCGATAGTCAAGGCCTCTGGAATGTTTTTTTCCGGCAGCGGCCGTACGGCTCAGAACCGCTCCACCGCCATCGCCGTGGCCTCGCCCCCGCCGATGCACAGGGCCGCCACGCCACGCTTGCCGCCGGTCCTGGCCAGCGCGTTCAGCAGGGTGACGAGCAGGCGGGCACCGGAAGCACCGATCGGATGGCCCAGGGCGCAGGCGCCGCCGTGGATGTTCAGTTTGGCGTGCGGGATGCCCAGTTCGCGCATCGGGGCCATGGCGACCACGGCGAAGGCCTCGTTGACCTCGAACAGGTCCACGGAATCGAGCGTCCAGCCGGCCTTCTCGAGCACTTTCTGGATGGCACCCACCGGCGCGGTGGTGAACCACTCCGGGGCCTGCGAATGGGTGGCGTGGGCGACGATGCGGGCCAGCGGCGTCGCCCCGAGGGCCTTGGCCCGGTCGGCCGAGGCCAGCACCAGCGCCGCGGCACCGTCGTTGATCGACGAGGAGCTGGCCGCGGTGATCGTGCCGTCTTTCTTGAAGGCCGCACGCAGGGTCGGGATCTTCTCGATGTTGCAGCGGCCGGGCTGCTCGTCCTGGTCGATGGCGGTGTCGCCCTTCTTGCCGGCGACGATCACCGGGACGATCTCGGCGGCGAACACGCCGGCGGCCTGCGCGGCCTGGGCGCGACGCACCGATTCAGCGGCGAAGGCGTCCTGCTCCTCGCGGCTGAAGCCGTACTTGCCGGCGCAGAGCTCGCCAAAGCCGCCCATCGGCTGCTTGTCGTAGGGGTTGGTGAGGCCGTCCCAGGCCATGTGGTCGAGCATCTCGGCGCTGCCGTAGCGGATCCCGGTGCGCGAACCGTTCAGCAGGTGCGGGGCATTGGTCATGCTCTCCATGCCGCCGGCCACCACCACCTCGGCCGAGCCGGCCTTGATCAGGTCGGCCCCCAGCATCACCGCCTTCATGCCCGAACCGCAGACCTTGTTGATCGTGGTGGCACCCGTGGCGGCGGGGATGCCGGCGGCCAGCATGGCCTGGCGCGCCGGGGCCTGGCCGAGACCGGCCGGCAGCACGCAGCCTAGGATCACTTCCGAGACGGCCTCGGCGGCGACGCCGCTCTGCTCCAGCGCGCCCCGGATGGCGGCGGCCGCCAGCGTGGGTGCGGGCACGCCGGTGAACTGGCCCAGAAGCGCGCCGAAGGCGGTGCGCTTGGCACCGAGGATGACGATGTCCGACATGGGGAAGTCCCGAGGAGGAAAGCGCCGATTATCCGCCCCGGGTGGTTTCCGCTGCAAACGATGTTCAGGCATTTCCCGCGAACAGCTCCCGCCCGATCAGCATCCGGCGGATCTCGTTCGTCCCCGCGCCAATCGCGTAGAGCTTGGCGTCGCGCAGGATGCGACCGGTGTCGTACTCGTTGATGTAGCCGTTGCCGCCGAGGGTCTGGATGGCCTCCAGTGCCACCTGCACGGCCGCTTCCGAGGCGTGCAGCAGGCAGCTCGCGGCATCGACCCGGCTCTTGCGGCCGGCGTCGAAGTCGCGGCCCACCTGGTAGGCGAAGGCGCGGCTGCTCTGCAGCGCGGTGTACATGTCGGCGATCTTGGCCTGCATGATGCCGAAGCTGCCGATGGCGGCGTCGAACTGCCGGCGCTCGCGCACGTAGGGCAGGGCGATGTCCATCGCCGCCTGCATAAGGCCCAGCGGCCCACCGGTGAGCACCAGGCGTTCGGTGTCGAGGCCGCTCATCAGCACCTTGACGCCCTTGTTGACCTCGCCCAGCACGTTGTCGGCGGGGATCTCGCAGTCCTCGAACACCAGCTCGCAGGTGTTGCTGCCGCGCATGCCGAGCTTGTCGAGCTTCTGTGCCGTGGAAAAACCCTTCATGCCCTTCTCGACGAGGAAGGCGGTCATGCACTGGCTGCCGGCCTCCTTGCCAGCGGTGCGCATGTAGACGATCAGCACCTCGGCCTCGGGGCCGTTGGTGATCCACATCTTGTTGCCGTTGGCCACCCAGTGGTCGCCGCGCTTCTCGGCGCGGCAGGCCATCGAGCCCACCACGTCGGAGCCGGCACCCGGCTCGCTCATCGCCAAGGCCCCCACCCATTCGCCGCTGCACAGCTTCGGCAGGTACTTGGCGCGCTGCGCGGCATTGCCATTGGCGTACAGGTTGGAAACGCACAGGTTGGAATGCGCGCCGTAACTCAGGCCCACCGAACCCGAGGCGCGGCTGATCTCCTCCATCGCCACCAGATGGGCGAGATAGCCCATCTCCGAGCCGCCGAATTCGCCCGGCACGGTGATGCCGAGCAGGCCGATTTCGCCGAGCTTGCGCCACAGATCGTGGGGGAACAGGTTGTCGTGGTCGATCCGCGCGGCGCGCGGGGCGATCTCGCTTTCCGCGAAGCGGCGGACGGCGTCGCGGAGGGCGTCGATGTCGTCGGAAAGCGGAAAGGGGCGCATATCAGCCCTTCCGGCCCATGAACTGCGGGCGGGCCGAGCCCAAGTGCGGCAGCTTGAGCTTGCCGATGCTGCTGATGCGCTCCTCGGCCATGCGATCGGCGGCGCGGAAGGTGGGGATGCCCTCGCGCTTGCTGATCTCGAAGATGCGGCCGAGATTGTAGTAGATGGTGCGCATCATGCGCATGGCGCGTTCGCGGTTGTAGCCGTCGATCTCGAGCGAGACGTTCATCAGGCCGCCGGCGTTCACCGCGTAATCCGGCGCGTAGAGGATGCCGCGCTTCTCCACTTCGACGCCGATCTCGTCGTTGGCCAACTGGTTGTTGGCGGCACCGCAGATGATCTTGCACTTGAGCCGCGGCAGAGTGCTGGCATTCACCGTGCCGCCGAGTGCGGTCGGCGAGTACACGTCGGCGTCGACGTCGTAGATCTCGTCCAAGCCCACGGCCTCGCAGCCGTACTCGTCGACGGCGCGCTGCACGGCGTCCTTGTTGATGTCGGTGACGAACACCTTGGCGCCCTTCTCGCGCAGCAGCTTCACGAACTCCATACCCACGTGGCCCACGCCCTGCACGGCGTAGCTGTACTTGCCCACGTCCTCGTTGCCGAACTTGACGTTCAGCGCGGCCAGCAGGCCCTGCACCGTGCCGTAGGCGGTGAACGGCGAGGGGTCGCCGGAGCCGCCGTGCACCTGGTGCACCCCGGTGACGAACTCGGTTTCGCGGAACACGTATTCCATGTCGTTGACGTCGATGCCGACATCCTCGGCGGTGATGTAGCGGCCGTTGAGCGAGTTCACGAAGCGGCCGAAGGCGCGGAACAGCGCTTCCGACTTGTCCCGGTTCGGGTCGCCGATGATGACGGCCTTGCCGCCGCCGAGGTTCAGGCCGGACACCGCCGCCTTGTAGGTCATGCCGCGCGAGAGCCGCAGCACATCGTTCACCGCATCCTGCTCGGTGGCGTAGGGCCACATGCGTGTGCCGCCCAGCGCGGGGCCGAGTACGGTGTTGTGGATGGCGATGATGGCCTTCAGGCCGGCGTCCGGGTTGTGGCAGAACACCACTTCCTCGTGGCCGGTCTTGGCGAGGGTTTCAAAGATCATTCGGGGCTCCGGGTAGGCGAACCGCCGGATGCGTGCCGGCGGCGGCGCGCATTGTAAAGCAATCGCTCTAGTCGACGGCGTGGAGGGCGCGGGGCAGGGCGGGGCGACGTACAATCGAGCTTTCACTCCAAGCTGGACCGTGGTTGTCATGAGCGCCCCTGCCAATCCCCTCCCGGACACCGCCGCCGAAGCCAGCCCACTGCGCTTCGTCACCGCCGCCAGCCTGTTCGACGGCCACGATGCCGCCATCAACGTGATGCGCCGGCTGATCCAGGCCCAGGGTGCTGAAGTGGTGCATCTGGGCCACAACCGCAGCGTGGAAGACGTGGTGCGCGCGGCCCTGCAGGAGGACGCCGACGGCATCGCGCTCTCCAGCTACCAGGGCGGGCACACCGAGTATTTCCGATACATGATCGACATGCTGCGCGAGCGCGGTGCGAGCCACATCCGCGTGTTCGGCGGCGGCGGTGGCACCATCACCCCGGAGGAGATCGCCGAGCTGCAGGCCTATGGCGTGGAGCGCATCTACCACCCGAATGACGGCATGCAGATGGGCCTGGTCGGGATGATCGAGGATCTGGTCCGCCGCACGGTTGCCGCTCGCGCCAAGACGATTCGCCCGACCGATATCGCAGTGCAGGACGAGATCGCGGTGGGCCGCATGCTCTCGGCCATCGAGGAGGGCCTGATCCCCGAAGCCGAGCTGGCGACGCTGCGCAAGGGCTGGCAGCTCGCCGGCGGCAGGACGCCGGTGGTCGGCCTCACCGGCACGGGGGGTGCTGGCAAGAGCTCGGTCACCGACGAGATCATCAACCGCTTCCTGCAGGCCTTCCCGGCCATGCGCATCGCGGTGATTTCGGTCGACCCGACGCGCCGCCGCACCGGTGGTGCCTTGCTCGGCGATCGCATCCGCATGAA
>Ga0209103_1000470_pt1 | contig 12632 bp, 16 predicted proteins | sample 4C3metaG_FD_184152 | JGI IMG/M metagenome (GOLD analysis project Ga0209103, IMG submission 184152) | Freshwater bacterial and archeal communities from Indian Creek, Illinois, USA - 4C3 metaG (SPAdes) (version 2) | ecosystem: Environmental > Aquatic > Freshwater > Unclassified | place: USA...
CGATGATTGCGCCGCCTGGGTGATGGCCCGCATTCGCGGCGCCGGCCTGCGGCATTCCAAATGGTGCCGCCCAACTGGTTCCGCCCAACTGGTTCCGCCCAACTGGTTCCGCCATGGGAAGCGACCTTTCGGGAAATCTCCGGTGTCCCGGTCCACCTTGGGCGGCAGGGGCATCACAAGAACGCCTTGAGGACAAGGCTTTACGGGCGATACCTGAAGATCGACCGCAAACCGTGCCTTCGTTAGCCAATTTGCGTCTCGATTGTCCAGGAAATCCGCAGCCTGCCCTCAGGATTCAGCCTGGCATCACAGCATCAGCCAACCAGAAGCGGGTGGCGCCAGCCTGTGGACTCCGACCATCATCCCTTCCGTCCAGGGGCCTGGCTCCGCGACGAGGATTTGAGGATGCGGCGCCCCGGAGGGAGGGAAGCGGGTGCCCGGGGTGGCGGCTGGATCGGCCACCAGGTTCCACAGCACTTGGTCCCACGGCGACGCCTCCTGCCCGGGCGGCGCTTCCGCGGTATTGGCCAGGGATGGGAACGCCGTCTCGCTGGCCGCCAGGTAGACCGGCAGCGCCGCCACTTGGGCCTTATGCCGGGCGCTGTCATTCGCATCAGGCATGGTCGTCGCGGTGCCGCGAAGGGAAGGGGCCATGGCCGGGCCGGACGGAGCAAGCTCGAAACTGAGCCAAAGCAATGGACCGCCGCCGAAGGCTGCGTCGGCTTCGATCCATGGGTTCAGAAGCGGCGCGAACGGCCAGTCATCATCAGGCCCTGGATAGCCCCCAGACACGTGGCTCGGGCTACCGGGGGCCATATTGGCCATGAACATGTCGGAAAATCCTTTCCTGACAACCGCGTCGCCTTCGCCGGGGCCTTGGCGACGTTCGGTGGAACCATGCGCGTGGGGAAAATCCCTTGGTCGCGAGGTCAGATTGCGGGTGGAGTGCTTGCGAAAGGCCTAACGCCGCAGGGATTTTTCACAATGCGTGACGCAGGATGGGCCGGGATGTTCGATGGCCCGGCCTGCAATCCGCGCCTGGTGAGGGCCGCGCTTCGATCTGCGCCGATCCCGCCTAGCCGCTGATGAAGCCACCCGCCAGGACTCGCGTGCCCTGGTACAGCACCGCCGCCTGGCCCGGCGCCGCGATGCCCGGCACATCCGGCGTCAGCACCAGCTTCGCGCCATCCCATTCGGCGCTCATTGGCGCGGGCTGCTCGCGGCCGCGCAGCTTGGCCTCGCAGCGAAAGGCGCCGGGGGGCGGCTCGGTCAACCAATTCACCTGGCCCACCGTGATCCGCGCATGGGCCAGCGCCGGGCGATGCGCCACCACCACGCGGCGGCGCGGGGCGTCGAGGCTGGCCACGAACAGCGCCTCCTCATCCTCGCGGCGGGAGAGGCCGAGGCCACGCCCCTGCCCCACCGTGTAGCGCGCCAGGCCGCGATGCTGGCCAAGCACCCGGCCCTCCAGATCCACGATCTCACCCGGCTCCAGCGCATCGGGGCGGAGTTTGCCGACGAGATCGGCATAGCTGCCGGTGGGAACGAAGCAGATATCCTGGCTGTCGGGCTTTTCCGCCACGGCCACGCCCAGCCGCGCGGCATGCGCCCGCACCTCGGCCTTGCTGGCGAAGCCGCCCAGCGGGAACAGCGTGCGCGCCAGTTGCGCGCGGGTGGTGTGGGCCAGGAAATAGCTCTGGTCGCGCACCGGATCGGCCGCCTGATGCAACTCCGCGCCCTCGGCGCCATCCAGGCGGCGGGCATAATGGCCGGTGGCCAGCATGTCGCAGCCCAGGTCGCTCGCCAGTTCCGTCAGGTCGTGGAACTTCACGGTCTGGTTGCAGCGGATGCAGGGGATGGGCGTCTCGCCGCGGGCGTAGCTGTCGGCGAAATCCTGGATCACCGCCTCGCGGAAGCGCTGCTCGCGGTCCAGCACATAATGCGGGATGCCGAGCTGCCCGGCCACGTTGCGGGCGTCATGGATGTCTTGCCCGGCGCAGCAGGCACCCTTCTTCTGGATGGCAGCGCCATGGTCATAAAGCTGGAGCGTGGCGCCCACCACCTCATGCCCCTGCTCATGCAGCAGGGCGGCGACGGCGCTGCTATCCACGCCGCCCGACATGGCGACGAGGATCCTCATGGCGTGGCATAAGGCGAGGCGGCGTTGAGCCCCTGCTGCCAGAAGCCCTGCTCCAGCCGTGCCGCCATCGAGAAATCGCGCAGGAGGGTGGGGAATCGCGCCTCGCCGCCATGGCTTTCGCCCAGCGCGTCAATGCGGAGCGCCGCGGCTTCCGCCATGCGCTGGTAGCCCTCGCCGGCATAGCTCTCGATCCAGGACTGGTAGGGATTGCCCGCCACCATCCGGCCCGGATCGGCCATGATGCGCCGCGCCACTTCGCCATAGCCCACCGTGCAGGGGACGAGGGCGATCTCCAGGTCAAGGATGTCGCCCGCCAGGCCACGATCCAGCACCCAGCGCGTGTAGCTGACGGTTTCCAGCGTCTCGGGGATCTGCGTCACCTGCTCCTCCGAGAGGCCCCATTCGGCGCAGTATTTCAGGTGCAGCAGCGTCTCATCCAGGATGGCCAGCACGGCGGCGGCCTTGTCGCGCATGGCCTGGATGCTCTCGCCCTTGACCACCGCCAGCGCCTTGGCGCGGGCGAAATGGATGAGGAACAAATAATCCTGGATCAGGTAATGCTGGAAGGCGGCCAAAGGCAGCGTCCCGGCGGAAAGCTGCCGCACGAAGGGGTGCCAGGTGTATCCCGTCCAATCCGCGGCCGCGGCATCGCGCAGCCGGCGGAACAGGCCGCCCGGCGCGCCAAAGGCCAGCGGGTCCGGGATGGGCTGCTCAGCCGGCATTGCGGCTGCCGGAGGGCAGCTTCACGACCAGCCCGTCCAGCGCATCGGTCATGATGAGCTGGCAGCCGAGGCGCGAGGTCTCCTGCAGGTCGAAGGCGAGGTCGAGCATGTCTTCCTCATCCTCGGTCGGCTTGGCGAGCTTGGGGAACCAGGCGCTGTCCACGATGACATGGCAGGTGGAGCAGGCGAGGCTGCCCTCGCAGGCGCCCTCGATATCCACGCCATGGCGATGCGCGATCTCCAGCACGGAAAGGCCCAGGGCCGCCTCGACTTCGCGGCGCGTGCCGTCGCGCTCGATGAAAACCATCTTCGGCATGATGTGAACTACTCCGGGGCGTGCTGGGTTGAGGCGAGGCGCTGCCACGCGGCGCCAATCAGGGCGGTCGCACGGTCCATCTCGGCGGGCGAGGTAAAGCGCCCCAGCCCAATCCGCAAGGTGGCGCGGGCCTCGGAATCCGCAATCCCCATCGCGCCCAGCACATAGGAGGGCGCGATTTCGGCGGAAGAACATGCCGAGCCGGTGGAAAGGCACAGCTCCGGCAGGGCGGCGAGCAGGGCCTGGGCCTCCACGCCGGGGAAGGTCAGGTTGAGATTGCCGGCCACGCGGGCTTGCATCGTGCCGTTGATCCGCAGGCCCGGAATGGCGGCGTGCAGCCCATCCAGCAGGCGCTGACGCTGGCCGGCGATGCGGCCGGAATCCAGCATGCCCTCGGCCGCCGCGATGCGCGCCGCCTCGCCAAGCCCCACCAGCAGCGGCGCGGGCAGGGTACCGCTGCGCAGCCCGCGCTCCTGCCCGCCGCCGCTGAACAGGGGGGCCAGGCGCACCCGTGGCCGGCGGCGGACATAGAGCGCGCCCACCCCCTTGGGCCCATACATCTTATGGCCGGAGAGTGAGAGGAGATCGGCCTGGATTTCGGCCACATCCAGCGGGATTCGGCCTGCCGCCTGGGCCGCATCGGTGTGGAAGATGGCGCCCGCCGCCTTCGCCATCGCGCCGATGGCCGCCAGATCCTGCACCACGCCCGTCTCATTGTTCACCGCCATGACCGAGACGAGCAGGCTGGGCGTTTCCAGCGCCCCGCGCAGCAGGTCAAGATCCAGCAGGCCATCCGGACGCACCGGCAGGATCACCGGCTCGAAGCCCTCGGCCGCGAGGTCTCGGACGGATTCCAGGACGCATTTATGCTCGGTGGCGAGCGTGATGATCCGCTTCGGGCCCTCGGGTGCCGCGAAGCGCGCCGCGCCCTTGATGGCGATGTTGTTGGATTCGGTGGCGCCCGAGGTGAAGATGATCTCGCGCGGGTCGGCGCCGATCAATTCCGCCAGATGGGCGCGGGCTTCCTCCACCGCTTCTTCCGCCGCGCGGCCCATGGCGTGCTCGGCGGAATGCGGGTTGGCGAAATTCTCCTCCCACCAGGGGCGCATGGCGGCCAGCACGCGCGGGTCGAGCGGCGTGGTGGCGTGGTGGTCGAGATAGATCGGGCGGTCGGGGCGCTTCATCCGCCTAGAGGTGGCCCGGCGCGGGCGCTTCGGCAAGCCATGCGCGTGGCGCGTCCTGATGACGCCCAGCCTATCCCCGCCCGGTCGAGCCGAAGCCGCCCGTGCCGCGCCGGCTTTCCGGCAGCACCACGACTTCTTCCCACGCGGCCCGCGTCACCGGCGCGAAGACCGCCTGGGCGATGCGCTCGCCGCGGGCGATGGCGAAGGGTTCCGCCCCGGTGTTGAGCAGGATCACGCCCACCTCGCCCCGGTAATCGCTATCCACCGTGCCCGGCGCGTTCAGCACCGTCACGCCATGCTTGAGCGCCAGGCCCGAGCGCGGCCGCACCTGCATCTCGAACCCCTCGGGCAGCGCGATGGCCAGCCCCGTCGGCACCAGGGCGCGGCCGCCGGGCGGAATCACCATCTCGCGCGCAGCGAGCAGATCCATGCCCGCCGCCCCCGGCGTGGCATAGGCTGGCAGGGGCAGGCCCTCGGCATGCGGCAGGCGTTGCACCAGCACTTTCATGCGAAATGCTCCGCCACGCGCGCGGCCAGCCGCGCCGCCACATCCTGCTTCAACATCCTGGGCCAATCCTCCACCCCATCGGCGGTGACCAGGTGCACGGCATTCTCGGCGCCGCCCATCACATCGCCCGAGACATCATTCGCCACGATCCAGTCGCAGCCCTTGCGCCCCAGTTTTTGCCGCGCATGCTCCACCACCTGCTCCGTCTCGGCGGCGAAGCCGATGACGAGGCGCGGGCGTTGCGCGTGGCGCGAGAGGGTGGCCAGGATATCCGGGTTCAGCGCCATGCTCAGCGTCGGCGCCCCGGCCCCCGGCTGCTTCTTGAGCTTCTGCCCGGCCTCCTGCGCCACGCGCCAATCGGCCACGGCGGCGGCGAGGATGGCGATATCGGCGGGCAGCGCGGCCTCGCAGGCGGCCAGCATCTCGCGCGCGGTTTCCACGCGCCGCACGGTCACGCCCGGCGGGTCGGCCAGGGCCACGGGGCCGCTGACCAGCGTGACGCGGGCGCCGAGTGACGCCAAAGCCACCGCGATGGCGTGCCCCTGCTTGCCGCTGCTGCGATTGGCGATGTAGCGCACCGGGTCAATCGGCTCATGCGTTGGCCCGCTCGTCACCAGCGCGTGGCGGCCCGAAAGCGGGCCGGAGGCAAAGAGCGCGCGGATGGCCGCTGCCATCGCCTCGGGCTCGGAAAGGCGGCCGGGGCCGGATTCCGGCTCGGCCATGGGGCCATCCTCGGGGCCGATGAAGCTCACGTCGCGTGCCGCCAGCGTGGCCACATTGGCGCGGGTGGCGGGATGCGCCCACATGGCCGGGTTCATGGCGGGTGCCACCAGCACGGGCGCGCGCGTGGCCAGCAGGATGCAGCCGGCCAGGTCCTCGGCCAGGCCATGCGCCATCTGCGCCAGGCGATTGGCCGAGGCGGGCGCGACCACCACCGCATCGGCCCAGCGCGCGAGCCGGATATGGCCGATCTCGGCCTCGGCGGCCCAGAGGTCATCCTGCACGGATTCGCCGGTGATGGCGGCCAGGGATTCCTGGGTGACGAAGCGGGCGCCGCTGGCGGTCAGCACCGCGCGCACCGTCGCACCCTCGGCACGGAGCAGGCGGACCAGCATCAGCGCCTTGAAGGCGGCAACGCTGCCGGAGACGATCAGGAGGATGTGGCGGCCTTGAAGCATGGGCCGGAGGTTAGGCCGGGCGGCGCCGGAAGTCACCGCGCCCGGAACATGAGCAGCAGCCCGGCCAAGGTGATGGTTCCGCCCAGCAAATCCCCCCAGGCCAGCCGCTCCCCCATGAAGGACCAGCCGATGATGGCCGCCACGGGCGGTGCCATGAGTTGCAGCGCCGCCGCGTTGGAAGCGCCGAAACGCCTGATCACGACGAAAAACAGCCCATAGCCGGCAATGCCGACCACCAGGCAGGAATAGATCATCGCGGCGATCAGGGTCGGGCTGGCACTGTCCGGCAGGGGGCCGCCGATGAAGGTGGCCAGGGCGATCAGCACCAGGCTCGCCACCGCCGTCTGGCCGAGATTGGCGGCCCAGGGGTCCATCCGGCCCCGCGCCGGGGCATAGGCCAGCACGCCGATCGCCTGGAACAGCGCACCCAGCAGCGCCATGCCGAGGCCCCAGGCCTCCGCCGCCGCCAGCCCATCGGCCGAGCGCAGCAGCCCCAGCGTCGCCACCCCCAGCCAGCCCAGGGCAAGCCCCAGCCAGCCCGTGCGGCTGAGGCGCTGGCCGCGCCAGGCCTCGCCCATCGCGACAAAAAGCGGCGCGCAGGCCGCCAGCAGCGCGACGAGGCCCGAGGGCACATGCGCCAGCGCCACCCAGGCGCAGGCGAGGTAGCCGCCCATCCCGAAGGCGCCCATCAGCGCCAGCCGCCAGCGATCCCCTCCCGCCGCGAAGGGCGCGCGCCGCCAGCGCCAGATCAGCCAGAGCACCGGCACAACGGCCACAAAGCGAATGGCCAGCGCCCAGAGCGGCGGCCATTCCAGCGCGACCAGCCGCGCCGCATTGAAGGCGGAGCCCCACATCAGGACGTAGAGCGTGGCGAGGAGCAGGTTGATGGCGCGCGGCCTTTCCGGGTGGGGTTGAGCCCGGAGGCCCTACCCCTGCCTTTGGCGCAAGGCAGCCTCGATCCGGGCCAGCGTCTCCTGCTGGCGGCGCAGGGCGATGCCCAGCCCGCCAATGGCGATCAGCGCGAGCGAGGAGACACCCCCCGCCCCGGCATAGAGCATCCGCGCGCGGGACCAGCCTTCGCCACCCCAGGGTGTGGCCTGCCAGGCCAGGTGAAGGCAAGCGAGCAGCGCCAGCGCGCCAAACACCTGCAAGCTGCGATGCAAGATCATGCGCGACGCGCCAAGGCGGCCTCCAATGTGTTTTCCAGCAGGCAGGCGATGGTCATCGGCCCCACGCCGCCCGGCACCGGGGTGATGGCGGCGGCGCGCGGCAGGGCCTCGGCATAGGCGACATCCCCCACCAGCCTGCCATCTGGCAGGCGGTTGATGCCGACATCAATGACGATGGCACCCTCGCGCAGCCAATCTCCGCGAATCATTTCGGGGCGGCCAACCGCGGCGACAAGGATATCGGCGCGCCGGCATTCGCCCGGCAGGTCCCGCGTGCGGGAATGGGCGATGGTGACGGTGCAATCCGCCGCCAGCAGCAATTGCGCCATGGGCCGGCCAACAATCTGGCTGCGGCCCACCACCACGGCGCGGGCGCCGCGCAGTTCGGCCTTGGCCTCGGCCAGCAGGTGCATGGCGCCGCGCGGGGTGCAGGGGACGAGTCCCGGCAGGCCGGATGCCAGCCGGCCGGCATTGATGGGGTGGAAGCCGTCCACATCCTTCGCCGCGTCCACCGCCGCGATGGCGGCCTCGGTCCGGATATGGGCGGGCAGCGGGAGTTGGACCAGGATGCCGTCCACCGCCGGGTCGGCGTTGAGTGCCGCGATCTCGGCCAGCAATTCGGCCTCGGTGGTGCTCTCGGGCAAGTGGCGGGTGCGCGAGGCGAAGCCCGCCGCCGTCGCCGCCTTGTCCTTGTTGCGGACATAGACGCCGCTCGACGGGTCCTCACCCACGCGGAGCACGACCAGGCCCGGCCGGAAACCCAGCGCCGCGATGCGGGTGGCGAGGTGGCCGCGCAGCCGCTCGGCCAGGGCCTTGCCGTCGAGGATCATGGCCATGGCTTAAAAATACAGCCCGAATTCAATCATGTAGCTCTTGATCGCGCTCACCAGCAGCATGCAGGCCTGGACCAGCAGCAGGACGACCAGGGGCGAGAGGTCAATGCCGCCCAGATTGGGCAAGCGGTTCCGCACGGGCCGCATGGCGGGCTCGGTGACGCGATAGAAGAAATCCGAAATGGTCCAGACCACGCGGTTTCGCGTGTCCAGCACGTTGAAGCCGATCAGCAGCGAGAGCACCGCCGCGATCAGGATGGCCCAGAAAAACAGGGTGAGCCCAGCCTGGATCAGAAAGAACAAGGCGTCGAGGATCATGGGCGTCGGCGCTCCCAAAATGGCGACATGAGGGCTTCCTTGTCGCGGAACGCCGCCGGGCCGGCAAGGGGGATGGCGGATGGTTCACCCATCAGGGGAATCGCCTGAAGATCACCCGAGCGGTTCCTGCGATGACTGCGCGCGGCTATTCATGGTTCCAGGCTGCGCTGGTTGTCCTTCAGGGCGAGGCGGCAGGCGGCGCCGGCAGCATCACCTCCGGCAGGGATACAGCGCCTTGCCCGGCTGCCATGAATCAGGCTTCGGCATAGACAGGAATCCCGGGGGCGTTCAGGCGATTGCCCTGCTCCCGCCCGCGCTTGCCCCTGCGCCGGCATGCGTGCTAGCCCGAGGCCCCTTCCGACAATGGACCACATCCAGAACCATGAACCTCATCGCCGTCTTCAACGGCCCGAATCTCAACATGCTGGGCACGCGCGAGCCGGAAAAATACGGCACCGCAACCCTGGATGATGTCGAGAATCTCTGCGCCGAGGCCGCCGAGGAACTCGGGCTGGCGATTGATTTCCGCCAGTCCAATACGGAGGGCGAACTGGTGTCCTGGATCCAGGAATGCCGCGGCCGCGCCGCCGGCATCGTGATCAATCCGGCCGGCTACACCACCACCTCGGTTGCCATCCTGGACGCGTTGCTCGCGGTCGGGTTGCCGGTGATCGAGGTCCACATCACCAATATTCATCGGCGCGAGGAGTTCCGGCAGCACAGCCTGGTCTCCAAGGCCGCCACCGGCGTGATCGCCGGCCTGGGTGTGGCGGGCTATGCCCTGGCACTCCAGGCCATGGCGAATCTCGTCGGCGGAAACGAGGATGACGACGCATGACCAGCGGCATTCAGTTCGACGCGGACGCGATCCGCAAACTCGCGGATATCCTGCGTGAAACCGACCTGACCGAGATCGAGCTCTCGGAGAAGGATTCGCGCATTCGCGTGGCGCGGATCATTCCCGTGGCCCCGGCGGCGCCGGCCCAGTATTACGCGCCGCCGATGCAAATGCCCCAGATGCCGATGGGCCAGATGCCAATGCACGCCCCGGCCGCCGCGCCGGCGCCCGCCGCCGACCCCGAGGCGATTGACCCCAAGCATCCGGGGCTTGTCACCTCGCCGATGGTGGGGGTGGCCTATCTCTCGCCCGAGCCTGGGGCCGCGCCCTTCATCACGCTCGGCGCCAAGGTCACCCAGGGGCAGACCGTCCTGCTGATCGAGGCGATGAAGACCTTCAACCAGATCAAGGCCACGCGCTCTGGCACCGTCACGCGCATCCTGGTCGAGGCCGGCACGCCCGTTGAGTATGGCGAGCCCCTGGTCCTGGTTGAGTAGCGTGGGCATGACCCGGCGCAGGGGGCCTGGCCCATGCTGAAGAAGATCCTCATCGCCAATCGCGGCGAGATCGCGCTGCGCGTGCATCGCGCCTGCCAGGAAATGGGCATCCGCACCGTCGCCGTGCACAGCACCGCCGATGCCTCGGCCATGCATGTGCGCCTGGCTGACGAGAGCGTCTGCATCGGCCCGCCCTCAGCGCGCGAGAGCTATCTGAACGTGACCGCGATCCTCTCCGCCGCCGCGATCACCGGTGCGGATGCGATCCATCCGGGCTATGGCTTCCTTTCGGAAAACGCCAGCTTCGCCGAGATGGTGGAGGCGCATGGCCTCACCTTCATCGGCCCGACGGCTGCCCATATCCACATGATGGGCGACAAGATCGCGGCCAAGGACGCGATGCGCAAGCTCAACGTGCCCCTGGTCCCCGGCTCGCCCGGCGCGCTGGAAAGCTTCGAGGCGGCGCGCGAAATCGCCGAGACCATCAAGTATCCCGTGCTGATCAAGGCGGCGGCGGGCGGTGGCGGGCGCGGCATGAAGGTCGCGCATTCCGCCGATGAGCTGGAGGAAGCCTGGCAGGTGGCCCGCACCGAGGCCAAGGCGGCCTTCGGCAATGACGCGGTCTATATGGAGAAGTACCTCGACCGGCCGCGCCACATCGAATTGCAGGTGCTGGCGGATACGCACGGCAATGTCGTGCATTTCGGCGAGCGCGACTGCTCGCTCCAGCGCCGCCACCAGAAGCTGGTCGAGGAAGCGGGCTCCCCCGCGCTGACCGGAGCGGAACGCGATGCGCTCGGCGCGCAGGTCACGGCCGGCCTGCGGCAGATCGGCTATCGCAATGCCGGCACGCTGGAATTCCTCTACCAGGACGGGCAATTCGCCTTCATCGAGATGAATACCCGCCTCCAGGTGGAGCATCCGGTGACGGAAATGCTCTGCGGCGTGGATCTGGTGCGTGAGCAGATCCGCATCGCGGCCGGGGAGAAGCTGGGCTACGGCCAGCAGGACGTGACCTTCAACGGCCACGCCATCGAATGCCGCGTCACCGCCGAGGACCCGGAAACCTTCGCGCCCTCGCCCGGCCGGGTGAACACCTATCACGCGCCGGGTGGCCTGGGCGTGCGGGTGGATAGCGCGCTCTATTCCGGTTATGCGGTGCCGCCGCATTATGACAGCCTGGTGGCCAAGCTGATTGTCCACGCGCCTACGCGCCCGCAGGCCATCGCCCGCATGCAGCGTGCTTTGGACGAGATGGTGGTGGATGGCATCAAGACCACGCTGCCGCTGCATCGCCGCATCATGGCCGATGCCGAATTCCAGTCGGGCGACTACACGATCCATTGGCTGGAGAGGTTTGTGGCGAAGGGCGCCTGAGGCGGCGGCGGCAACACGCCGCGCCCCCCGTGCCCTGGCCTGGTTCGCAGCCGCAGCATCTTCCCCGGCCATCGGCGCGTGGCCTGGCGCCGAGGCAGCTTGCGCCCGGCGGCCAGCGGCCCAATCTTGCAGGCATGAGCACACCCGCCCCCGATCAAGCGATTCTCAGCGCCTTTTGGCGCGTCCTGGCCGGCAGCGGCTGGCATGGGCTGACGCTGCGCGCCGTCGCGGCTGAGGCCGGCCTGCCCCTGGCCGAGTTGCGCCGGCATTTCGCCAGCCCGCTCCATATTCTGGCCGCGCACCAGCGCGCCGTGGATGCCACCGTGCTGGATGGCACGGTCGAGGATCTGAGCAGCACCGCGCGCGACCGCCTGTTCGACGTGCTGATGCGCCGCCTCGATGCGCTCCAGCCGGACCGCGCGGGCGTGGTCCGGCTGCTGCGGGACCTGCCGCGTGCGCCGCTGCTGGCGCTGTGGTTCGCGCCGCGCAATGCCGGCTCCATGGCCTGGATGCTGGAGGCGGCCGGGTTGGATGCAGCGGGGCCGCTGGGGATGCTGCGCGTCCAAGGGCTGGTTGGCGTCTGGCTCGCCGCACTGCGTGCCTGGGAGAAGGATGAGAGCGAGGACCTCTCGGCCACCATGGCCGCGCTGGACCGTGCGCTCGACCAGGCGGACCGGGTGGCGCGCTGGTTCCGCATGGCCCCCCCTGAGACCCTGCCGGACGAGGCGTTTCCGGCTGAGCCGCAGGTTGATACCGCCCCGCCCGATGTTCCGCCGGGCCCGCAAGGCGGATTAATTTGACCGCGCTGCTCCAGGGCGTCTAGGAAACGGCTGGCTTAGTCGCGCGCTCGGACAACTGATCGCTGGGGTCAGTTCAGGTGCCGGCAGGGAGATTCACGCAATGAGCAACAACTTCAATCCCGAAGAAATGATACGCGCCTTTGCCTCGATGAAGATGCCCGGCCTGCCCGATTTCCAGGTCTTCGCCGACGCGCAGAAGCGCAATCTCGAAGCCCTGACGATGGCGAACAAGCTGGCCATGGAAGGCGCCCAGGCGGTGGGCCGCCGCAACATGGAAATCATCCAGCAGGTGATGAGCGAGATGACGCAGGCGATGCAGAGCCTGGGCACCGCCGATGGCTCGCCCAACGCCAAGGCCGCCCAGCAGGCCGAGATGATGAAGGCCGCCTATGAGCGCGCAGTGGCGAACATGCAGGAAATCGCCGAGTTGATCCAGAAGTCGAATGGCGAGGCCGTGAGCGTCCTGAACCGCCGCTTCGCCGAGGCGCTTGAGGAAGTGAAGATCCTCGTGAAGGCCTGAGGCGGGAAGGCCGGAGCGGGTCTATTCGACCCGCTTCAGCTTGGCCTCGACCACGGCGGCCAGCACGCCTGCGCCATGCGGGATGGCGGCATCGTTGAAGTCGAAGCGTGGGTTGTGCACCTCGGCGCTGTCGCCATTGCCGGTGACGATATAGGCGCCGGGGCATTTCTCCAGCATGTAGGCGAAATCCTCGCCGCCCATCACGGCGGGAAATTCCCGCTTGATCCCGCCC
>Ga0209103_1000473_pt1 | contig 12618 bp, 16 predicted proteins | sample 4C3metaG_FD_184152 | JGI IMG/M metagenome (GOLD analysis project Ga0209103, IMG submission 184152) | Freshwater bacterial and archeal communities from Indian Creek, Illinois, USA - 4C3 metaG (SPAdes) (version 2) | ecosystem: Environmental > Aquatic > Freshwater > Unclassified | place: USA...
GCGGCGCGGCTGCCTGTTCCAGTCCACCACGGATAGCGAGGTCTTCGTCCACCTCATCGCCATCAGCCTCTATTCCACCGTGCTGGACCGGCTGATCGACGCGCTGAAGCAGGTGCAGGGCGCCTACAGCCTCGTCGCACTCCACCATGGCGCGCTGATCGGCGCGCGCGATCCGCTGGGCGTGCGCCCGCTGGTGCTGGGCCGACTGAGTGACGGCTGGGTCCTGGCCAGCGAGACCTGCGCGCTCGACATCGTCAGCGCCGAGTTCGTGCGCGACATCGAGCCGGGCGAGATCGTCATCATTGACGATGCCGGCATCCGCTCGGTGAAGCCCTTCCCCAAGGCCGGCAACCGGTTCTGCATCTTCGAATACATCTACTTCGCCCGGCCCGATTCCGTGGTCGAGGGCACGCCCGTCTATGAGACCCGCAAGCGCATCGGCGCGGAGCTGGCGCGCGAAAGCGATGTCGCCGCCGATGTCGTGGTGCCGGTGCCCGATAGCGGCGTGCCGGCCGCCATGGGCTATGCCGTCCAGGCGGGCATTCCCTTCGAGCTGGGAATCATCCGCAACCATTATGTCGGCCGCACCTTCATCGAGCCGACCGACCATATCCGCCACCTGGGCGTCAAGCTGAAGCACAGCGCCAACCGCGCCATGCTGGCGGGCAAGCGCGTGATCCTGGTGGATGACAGCATCGTGCGCGGCACCACCTCCAAGAAGATCGTCGAGATGGTGCGCCAGGCCGGCGCGTCCGAGGTGCATATGCGCATCTCCTCGCCGCCCACGGTCAATTCCTGCTTCTATGGAATTGATACGCCCGAGCGCACGGAATTGCTGGCCGCCCAGCATGACCTCGCCGCCATGGCGAAGCTGATCGGCGTGGACAGCCTGGCCTTCATCTCAATTGACGGCCTCTACCGCGCGCTCGGCCGCGAAGGGCGTGACCCGGCAGCGCCCGCCTATTGCGATGCCTGCTTCACCGGCGACTACGCCATCCCCCTGACCGACCGCGACGACAATGCCGAGGCTCGTGGCAACCTGCTGAGGGCCGGCGCGTGAGCATGCAGGGGCAGGTCGCGCTCGTCACCGGGGCATCGCGAGGGATTGGCCGGGCCACGGCGCTGGCGCTGGCGGGGGCCGGTGTGCATGTCGTGCTGACAGCGCGCGGCCAGGGCGGGCTGGAGGAAACGGATGACCTGATCCGCGCGGCTGGCGGCTCCGCCACGCTGCTGCCGCTGGATTTCATCAAGGAGGCCGACAAGCTGGACCTGCTGGGCCCTTCCATTGTGCAGCGCTTTGGCCGGCTGGACATCCTGGTGCATGCGGCCGGGCTGCTGGCGAAGCTGACGCCGGCCGCGCATATCCCCCCGCGCGACTGGAGCGAGAGCCTGGCCGTCAACGCCACCGCTGCCTATCGCCTGATCCGCGCCTGCGACCCGCCTTTGCGCGCCGCCCCGGCAGGCCGCGCCATCTTCCTGCATGACGGACACGCGGCCACGCCCACCGCCTATTGGAGCCTCTACAGCAGCGCCAAGGCAGCCCAGGCCCACCTCGTGCAATGCTGGGCGACCGAGGTCGAGATGAGCCCGCTGCGCGTCGCCCTGGCCGACCCCGGCCCGGTGGCCACCAAGCTGCGCTCCGCCGCCTTCCCCGGCGAGGACCAGGCGAGGCTGCGCCAGCCCGAGGATGTGGGGGCCGCGATCCTGGCGTTGCTCGGGCGGGATTTCACCCATGGCGCCACGCTGCGGATTTGAAGGCGGGGCCATCCCCCGCCGCTCCGCCTGCCACTTGGGGGCCTGAACATCAATTATCGCCACGCCTTCCACGCCGGCAATTTCGCGGACTGCATGAAACACGCGCTGCTGGTCTGGCTGCTGCGCGCCCTGGCCCGCAAGGCAGCGCCCTTCCGCGTGCTGGACACCCATGCCGGCATCGGCCGCTACGACCTCGACAGTGACGAGGCGCAGCGCACCGGGGAATGGCAATCCGGCATTGGCCGGCTGGGCGGCATCACCGAGGGTCCGCTGGCCGATTACCTGGCCCTGGTACGCGCCGATGGCGGCTATCCCGGCTCGCCCGCGCTCGCCGCCGCCGTGCTGCGCCCGCAGGACCGCCTGGCCCTGGTGGAGTTGCATGAGGCCGACCACGCCACGCTCCGCGCCCTGTTCCGGCGTGACAGCCGCGTGGCCGTCCACAAGCGCGACGCCTTCGAGGCGGTGCGCGCCTTGACCCCCTTCCCGGAAAAGCGCGGCCTGGTCCTGATGGACCCGCCTTTTGAGCAGCCGGGCGAATATGAACGCCTCACCGCCGCCATCACCGAGATCTCGCGCCGCGCGCGCGGCCTGGTGCAAGCGGCCTGGTATCCCATCAAGGGCCGCGCGCCGATCCGCGCCTTCCACACCGCGCTGGAGGAATCCGGCGTGCGGGATGTGATCGCCGCCGAACTGCATCTGCGCGAGCCGCTGGATGCCGCCCGGCTGAATGGCTGCGGCCTGGTGGTGGTGAACGCGCCCTATGGCTTCGAAGCGGCGGCCGCGCCCATATTGGCATCGCTGCGCGAGGCTTTGGCATGGGAGGCCGGTGCCGGATGGGCGCTGACACGGATCACCGATGAGTAGGCTGGTGGTGTATGGTGCCGGCGCCTGGGGCACGGCGCTGGCCATCCATGCCGCGCGCCTCGGCCATGAGGTGACGCTCTGGGCGCGCGATGCCGGGCGCGCGGCCCAGATGCAGGCTGCGCGCGTCAATGCACGGCTGCTGCCGGGTGCGAGCTTCCCCGAGGGCCTGCGCGTCACGCATGACATGGCGCCGGGCGATGCCACGCTCGGCATCCTCGCCGTGCCGATGCAGCCGCTGCGCCAGATGCTGCGCGCCCTGCCGTGCGGGCTGCCGCCGCTGCTGCTGGTCTGCAAGGGGCTGGAGGCGGGTACGCTGCGCCTGCCCCTGGAAGTGCTGGCCGAGGCGCGGCCGGACCTCACCGGGGGCGTCCTGTCGGGGCCGAATTTCGCGCATGAAGTGGCGGCCGGGCTGCCTGCCGCCAGCGTCGTAGCGGCGCAGGATGCGGCGCTGTGCGAGGCAGCGCAGGCCATGCTCTCGGGCGCGGCGTTGCGGCTTTATGCCAGCCCGGATCTGCTGGGGGTGCAGTTGGGTGGCGCGGCCAAGAACGTGCTGGCCATCGCGGCGGGCGTCTGCACCGGCGCCGGGCTGGGCGAGAATGCCCGCGCGGCGCTGATCACGCGCGGCCTGGCGGAACTCTCGCGCCTCGTCACCGGGTTGGGCGGAAGGCCGGAGACGGCTGCGGGGCTCTCCGGCCTGGGGGATTTGATTCTGACCGCGATGGGCACTTCCAGCCGCAACACCTCGCTCGGCCTCGCGCTGGGCCGGGGGATGAGCCTGGCCGAGGCGCAGGCCGGGCGCGCGGGCGTGACGGAGGGCATCGCCACCGCGCCGGCCATGCTGGAACGCGCGCGGGCGGCGGGGGTGGAATTGCCGATCTGCGCCGCGGTGGTGGCCATGCTGCAAGGGCGGCTCGATGTGCAGGGCGCGCTGGCCGCGCTGATGGCGCGCCCGCTGCGGCCTGAATAGAGGACTTGCCGCTATCCGGTGACGCTCACGCGGCGCATCAGGGCAGCTTGGTGGTCTGCGCGATGGCAAGCAGGGCCTTGGGCCTGGGGCGCGAGGCCTTTTCGGCAATGCCGGAAATCCCCTCGCGGCGGCGCAATTCGGCCCAGACCTCGCCCGGCGTGATGCCGGCATCCACCAGAAGCAGCATCAGGTGATAGAGCACATCGGCGGATTCGCTGATGGTGGCCGCGCGGTTCCGCGCCACCGCCTCGATCACCAGTTCCACCGCTTCCTCGCCCAGCTTCTGCGCCACCTTCTGCGTGCCGCGCGCAATCAGCCGCGCCGAATGTGAGACGGCCGCATCCCCGCCGATGCGGCGGGATTCGATCGTGGCCCAAAGCCGGTCCAGCACGGCGGCATCGCCATCCTCGGGGAGTTGAAGGGGCTTGAGATGCGCGGCCTCGGCGCGGCGCACCGCTTTGGGGACGCGCGCCTTCTTGACCGGGATGTTGGCCGGCATTGGCGGCTTCGCGGCCTTGGCGGCAAGCTTCTTCTTGGTGGTCTTCGTCGCCTTCGCCATCACGCCATCTCCCGCACGCGGCGCACCGGCAGGCCGGCGGCCGCCAAGGCATCCTTGGCCTGTCCGATGCGGAACACGCCATCATGAAACACGCTCGCCGCCAACAGGCCAGTGGCGCCAGCCTGCGCGCCCTCGACGAAATGGCTCAAGGACCCGACGCCGCCAGAAGCCACGACGGGAACCCGCACCGCACCCACCACGCGGCGCAGCAGCTCCAGGTCAAAGCCCTGCTTGGTGCCGTCGCGGTCCATCGAGGTGAGCAGGATTTCGCCGGCGCCCAGGCTCGCCATGCGGCGCGCCCATTCCACCGCGTCCAGCCCGGTTTCGCGGCGGCCGCCATGGGTGAAGACCTCCCAGCGGCCATCGCTCACCTTCTTCGCATCCACGGCGACGACGATGCACTGGCTGCCAAAGGCCTCAGCGGCGCGGCGCACCAGATCGGGGTCGCTCACCGCGGCGCTGTTGATGCTGGCCTTGTCGGCGCCGGCCAGCAGCAGCTTGCGGATATCCTCCACGCTGCGGACGCCGCCACCCACGGTCAGCGGGATGAACACCTCGGCCGCCGTGCGGGAGACGACGTCGAACATCGTATCGCGGTTTTCATGCGTGGCACCGATGTCGAGGAAGGTGACCTCATCCGCGCCTTGCGCGTCATAGGCACGGGCCTGCTCCACCGGGTCGCCAGCGTCACGCAGCGCGACGAAGTTCACACCCTTGACGACGCGGCCTTCCTTCACATCGAGGCAGGGAATGATACGGAGCGCGAGCACGGATGAATTCCTGCTTTGTCCAGGTATCCGGTTGATCCTGGGGCAAGGCGATTGCGGCGTTTTTCGCAATGCGTCAAGCGATGCTTTGATGGCGATGCCGGCCTTAGCCCCGGCGCCCGGCAAATCACGCCGCCGCCAGCGCCAATGCCTCGGCCGGATTGATCCGCCCGTCATACAGCGCGCGGCCCAGGATACAGCCGGAAATCCCATCCGCCGCCACCGCCTTCAGCGCGACCAGATCCGCCACCGAGGCCACGCCGCCAGAGGCGATGACGGGTGTGTCCAGCGCCATGGCCAGCGCCCGCGTCTGCTCGACATTCACGCCGCTCAGCATGCCGTCGCGGTCAATGTCGGTGTAGATGATGGCCGCCGCCCCGGCATCCTCCAGCCGCAGCGCGAGGTCCTGCGCGGAGAGGGTGCTGGTCTCGGCCCAGCCCTCGGTCGCCACCATCCCGCCGCGCGCATCAATACCGACGACGACGCGGCCGGGGAAATGCCGGCAGGCCTCACGCACGAATTGCGGGTCCTTCACGGCGGCCGAGCCCAGGATGACGCGGGTGACGCCGGCGCCGAGCCAGGCCTCCACCGTCGGCATGTTGCGAATGCCGCCGCCCAGCTGCACCGGCATGGCGGTGGCTTCGAGGATGCGCGCCACCGCCTCGGCATTGGCAGGCTTGCCGGCGAAGGCGCCGTCCAGGTCCACGACATGCAGCCAGGTGAAGCCATCGGCAGCGAAGGCGGCGGCCTGCACGGCCGGGTCCTCGGCATAGATGGTGGCCTGCGCCATGTCGCCCCGCTGCAACCGCACGACGCGGCCCTGCTTGAGGTCAATGGCTGGGTAGAGGGTGAAGCCGCTCACGTCTTGATCCGTCCCAATGCATCGGCGGTGCTGCGGCCATGCTGCGGCTCGATCAGCCGGTAATAGAAATATCCCGCCACCGTCTCGCCCCCCACGCGGGCATAGGCGGGGTGGGTGCCCCAGCGCACATAGCCCAGGCGCTCGAACAGGGTGATGGCGGTGTCCTGGGTGGCGCGGACATCCAGGTTCAGCACGCGGATGCCGATGGCCGCCGCGCGCTCCTCCACGCGGCGCACCAGCAGCCGCGCCAGGCCGAAGCCGCGCGCATAGGGCGCGATGAAGGCGTGGGTGAGCTGCGCGGTGAAGCCCTGCGCTTCGTTGTTGCGCGGCGGGCGGACCATCTGCGCGCTGCCCACCACCTGGCCATCCAGGCGCGCGATGAAGAATTCGCGCTCGGGCACCAGCATCACGCCGCGGAAATGGCGCTCCAACGCGGAGCGGCTTTGCGCCTCCACCCAGCCGAAGCCGCCGCCTTCCACGATGGCGGCATTCGTCGCCTCGCAGAGATCCGCCAGGTCATGCGGGTCGAGCATCTCCACGCGCTCCACCTCCAGGCGGTGGACCACGGCGGGTTCGGTATTCATGGTGTCCACCGGAGGAAATTGGCGAGGATGCGAAGCCCCACGCCAGCGCTTTTCTCGACGTGGAATTGCGTGCCGATGATGTTGCCGCGCCCGAGGATCGCCGGCACCGCGCCACCGTAATCCGTGGTGGCGATCAGGTCTTGGGGGAGGCCGCCGCGCCAGGCGTAGGAATGCACGAAATAGGCGTGGTCGCCGGGCAGCAGGCCTTCCAGCACGGGATGGGCGCCGGGCGTGAAGTCCAGCGTGTTCCAGCCCATCTGCGGCAGGGGCAGCGGGGTGCCGTCCGGGGCGCGGGGGTCCATCTCGGCCACTTCGCCGGGCAGCCAGGCCAGGCCAGGCGTGACGCCATGCTCCAGCCCCCGCTCGGCCAGCAATTGCAGGCCGACGCAGATGCCGAGGAAGGGCTTCCGATGGACCTGCACCTGCTCATACAGCGCGGCCACCATGCCCTCCAGCGCATCCAGCCCGGCACGGCAAGCGGCGAAGGCGCCCTGGCCGGGCAACACGATGCGGTCGGCGTGGAGCAGCGTCTCCGGCTCGCGGGTGATTTCCACCGTGATCGGGCCATCCGCCGCATGTTCCAGCGCGCGGCAGACCGAGGCGAGGTTGCCCGAACCGGGGTCAATCAGCGCGACCCTCATCGCGCCACTTCCGCGGCATAAAGCGGCAGCAGGCGCGGCTCTGCCTGGAGGAGGCGGGCCAGCGCGCCCTCGGCATCCCGCCCCTGGACCACATGCGCCAGCGTCCAGCGGCGCCGGCCCAGCGTCCAGCGGCGCAGATCCTGCCCCTGCAAGCCCAGCAGCAGATGCGCGGCCAGGGCGAGGGCGATGCCATAGGGGGCGGGCAGAAAATTCACGAGGATGAGGCCGACCAGCGCGGCGAAGCCCGCCAGCCAGGCGCGATGCGCGAAAAGCCAGAAGGGGCCAAGGAGGAAGGCCCAGAAGGAAAATCCCTCCGGAATCAGCACCGGCGTCTTGCCAAGGCCCGTGGCGGGGACCGAACCGCGCCCGGCACCGGGCGGGAGATGCACCGTCCAGCTCCGCATCACGCCTCCAGCACGCCCTTGGTGGATGGGATGGCGCCGCGCTGGCGCGGATCGGGCTCGACCGCCATGCGGAGCGCGCGGGCGAAGGATTTGAAGCAGGCCTCGGCCAGGTGATGCGCGTTGGTGCCGGCCTTCCGGGTGATGTGGCAGGTCAGGCCCGCATTCATCACCAGGGCGCGGAAGAACTCCTCGAACAGTTCGGTGTCCATCTCGCCCACCTTGTCGCGGGTGAAGGTCACGCTCCAGGCGAGGAAGGGGCGGCCGGAGATGTCGATGGCGCATTCGGCCAGGGCTTCGTCCATCGGCATGAGGCAGTGGCCGAAGCGGGTGATGCCCCGCTTCTCGCCCAGCGCCGCCTTGATGGCCTGGCCGAGCACGATGCCGCAATCCTCGGCCGTGTGGTGGAAATCAATGTGCAGGTCGCCCTTGGCGGTCAGCGCCAGGTCCAACAGGCCGTGGCGCGTCAGGGCGTGCAGCATGTGGTCCAGGAAGCCGATGCCGGTCGTGATCTCGGCCTGTCCGGTGCCATCCAGGTTCAGCCGGGCGGTGATCTCCGTCTCGGCGGTCTTGCGGGCGATTTCGGCGCGGCGGGGCAAGGGGGCTGCGATCTCCATGCGCGAAGCTGTAATCCCCCCGGCGCGAGAAGGCCAGCACTGCCGGCCATGAAGCCTTCATGCTATCCGCGCGACATGGACATGACGGATCAACAGCGCGCATGCGCCTTCCTGGATCGCGACGGCGTGCTGATCAAAGATACCGACTACCCCCACCGCATCGAGGAGGTGCGCTGGGTGCCCGGCGTGATGGCGGCGCTGCGGCGGCTGAACGCGGCGGGCCTGGCCATCTGCGTCGTCACCAACCAGGCGGGCGTGGCGCGCGGCTATTACGATGAGGCGGCGGTGGGCCGGCTGCATCACTGGATGGCGGGCGAGGCCAGGGCGGCTGGCGCCCGGCTGGATGGCTTCGCCTATTGCCCCTTCCACGAAGCGGCCGAGACCCCGCGCTACCGCCGTGCCAGCCCGCGCCGCAAGCCGGCCCCGGGGATGATCGAGGATTGGCTCGCCCATTTCCCCCTGCGGCGCGAGGGCAGCTTCCTGATCGGCGACCGCGAGAGCGACATGCAGGCCGCCCGCGCCGCTGGCATTCCCGGCCATCTCTTTCCCGGCGATAACCTTGATTCATTCGTCGCGGCCATTCTGGAGGACATCTGACCTTGGACTTTCTGGCACCTGCCTATCTCTGGGTGAAATCCTTCCATCTCATGGCGGTCATGGCCTGGATGGCGGGGCTGTTCTACCTGCCGCGCCTCTATGTCTATCACTGCGAAATCGCCCAGGGCGGCGGGGCGGAGCATGAGCGCTTCAAGAAGATGGAGCGCCTGCTGCTGCGCGCCATCATGAACCCCAGCATGATCGTCTCCTGGCTGCTGGGCCTTCTGCTGGTGGCGACGCCGGGCGTCGTCTCCTGGACCTCCGGCTGGTGGCACGCAAAGCTGTTATGCGTGCTGGCGATGACCGGGTTCCACATGTACCTGGCCAAGCACCGCAAGGCGTTTGAGCGGGACGAGCGGCTTTTCCCGCCGCGTCACTGGCGCATCATGAACGAGGTGCCGACGCTGCTGATGATCGTCATCGTCATCATGGTGATCGTGAAGCCGTTCTGAAGATCACTCTTGACATGGCTGTTGACGCGGGGGCTGGGCGTCCCTAGTTTCCCCGCATCGGCCTTCCGGGCCGATCCCTCCCTGCTGATCGCCGAATCCGCCGATGCTTCCTGCATGGCGCGAATCTCGGGGCCCCATGACATCGCCCCCGGCGTTTCCCCTGCGACTTACCTATCGGATGCTGCATGCACCTCTCAGAACTCAAGGCGAAGACGCCGCCCGAACTCCTTGCCTTCGCGGAGGAGTTGGGGGTCGAGAACGCGTCCATCCTGCGCAAGCAGGACATCATGTTCGCCATCCTCAAGACCTTCGCCGATAATGACCAGGCGATCTATGGCGAGGGCACGCTGGAAATCCTCTCGGATGGCTTCGGCTATCTCCGCAGCCCGCAGGCGAATTTCCTGCCCGGCCCCGACGACATCTATGTGAGCCCGGCCCAGGTGCGCCGATTCGGCCTGCGAACCGGCGACACGGTGGAAGGCCAGATCCGCGCGCCCAAGGATGGCGAGCGGTATTTCGCCATGCTCAAGGTCAACGCGGTCAATTTCGAGCCGCCCGAGGCGCTGCGCCACCGCATCAACTTCGACAACCTCACGCCGCTCTACCCGACGCGACGCCTCAAGATGGAAATCGAGGGCGTGGAAGTGCCCAAGGGCCAGCAGAAGGACAACACGCACCGCGTGATTGACCTGATCGCCCCCATCGGCATGGGCCAGCGCGCGCTGATCGTGGCGCCGCCGCGCACCGGCAAGACGGTGATGCTGCAATCCATCGCCAAATCCATCACCGCCAACCACCCCGATGTCTTCCTCATGGTGCTGCTGATTGACGAGCGCCCCGAGGAAGTGACCGACATGGCGCGCACGGTGAAGGGCGAGGTCGTGGCCTCCACCTTCGACGAGCCGGCGACGCGCCACGTCCAGGTGACCGAGATGGTGCTGGAAAAGGCCAAGCGCCTGGTCGAGCACAAGCGCGACGTGGTGATCCTGCTGGATTCCATCACGCGCCTGGGCCGCGCCTACAACTCCGTCGTGCCCTCCTCCGGCAAGGTGCTGACAGGCGGCGTGGATGCCAATGCGCTGCAACGGCCAAAGCGCTTCTTTGGCGCCGCGCGCAACATCGAGGAGGGCGGTTCGCTCACCATCATCGCCACCGCGCTGATCGATACCGGCAGCCGCATGGACGAGGTGATCTTCGAAGAGTTCAAGGGCACCGGCAACAGCGAAATCATCCTGGACCGCAAGCTCTCCGACAAGCGCGTCTTCCCGGCGATTGACATCACCAAGTCCGGCACCCGCAAGGAGGAATTGCTGGTGGATCGCGGCACGCTCTCCAAGATGTGGGTGCTGCGCCGCATCCTGAACCCGATGGGCACGCAGGACGCGATGGAATTCCTGACCGACAAGCTGAAATACAGCAAGACGAACCAGGATTTCTTCGACGCGATGAACACCTGATGCGGCGGCGCTGCCGGCCCATGCCGGCAGCGCGCATGCATCGCCAAGCGGTGGGCACAGAACGGACATGATCCGGCCAAGCTTGCCGGCCAAGACATGGCCATGCTGAAGGCCGCGCTTCCCATCATCACGCTGTTCGGAGCCCTTGGCGGCTGCGCGCGACCGAGAGGGTGCACGGGGGCATGGCCACGAACTTCCCGCTCGGATCGGGTTCCGCTTGATGTTCTTGCGTATTGCGGTTGCAAATCATCGCGGGAATTGATCCGATCGGGTCTCCAGCCAGCGAATGCGTTCCGGAGCTTCGGCTCCACAACATGAAAGGCTAAATATCATGCGACCAGTTTTGACGGCGCTTGCGCTCTGCGGCCTCATCTCCCTGGGTGCCTGCACCAACCCCAATGATCCGGGGCAAAGGACCGCGGGCGGCGCGCTGATCGGCGCTGGCACGGGTGCCGCCATCGGCGGGATCGCCGGTGGCGGGCGGGGCGCCGCGATCGGCGCCCTGACGGGAGGCGCGGTGGGCGCCGCGACCGGCTTCATCACCACGCCCCAGCCGAGCCGCCAATCCTTCAGGTGATATCCGGAGTGAGGTGATGCGGGGAACTTCCACTGGCCCCAACGGGCCGGCTTGAGTGCGAAGATCTTGGTGGCCGCGAGTTTCGCGGCCACCATGCATGCCACGTACCGCCGCTCCTTGCGGAGCGTGACGCGCCAGAGGCCGCCATCATGGCGACAACGACCCCAAGTGGTGACGCTGGAGGTCCTGGCCGCGCGCTTCGGGTCGGAAGTGGCGTGGATCGTCGCCGAGGTCCCGGATGACAAGAGGCTGACGAAGGAGATGCGCAAGGCGCAGCAGATTTCCCAGGCGCCCAGGAAATCCGCCGCCGCCAAGATGGTGAAGCTGGCCGACCAGATTTCCAGCCTGCGCGCCGTGTGGAATATGTCGGCTGGGCAGGCCGCGTCGCGGCGGGGCTGCGGGGCGTGAATCCGGCATTGGAAGCCTTGTTCGACCGGACCTGCCAGAACGCCGTGGCCGAGTTGACGCGGGAAGGGCCGTGATCGCCGCGCTGGAGCGGGCCACGCTCGGCGCCTGGAGTTCAGGCCGCGCTTTCGCTCATCGCCGCCCGATCCTGCCGGGCTGGCGGCCTATCCGCGCGGCCAGGACTGGCAGGATACGGATGAGAGCGTTTCACCTCAGGGCAGCAGCACCGTACTGCCCGTGGTCTTGCGGGCTTCCAGGTCGCGATGCGCCTGCGCCGCATCCCTCAGCGCATAGCGCTGGTTGATCTGCAGCTTCACCGCTCCGGACTTCACCACCTCGAACAGTTCGGCCGCGACATGCTCCAGGTCGCTGCGCCTCATGGTGTAGGAACCCAGCGTCGGGCGCGTCAGATAGAGCGAGCCCTTGGCGGCCAGGATGCCGATATCAATCGGCGGCACGGGGCCGGACGCATTGCCGTAGCTGACCATCATGCCGAGCGGCGCCAGGCAATCAAGCGAGGCGGTGAAGGTGTCACGCCCCACGCTGTCATAGACCACGGGCAGCATGGCGCCGCCGGTGACGCGCTTGACCGCAGCGGGCAGGTCCTCGCCCGAGATCACCACATGGTCGCAGCCATTGGCGCGGGCCAGCTCGGCCTTGGCCTCGGTGCTGACGGTGCCGATGACGGTGCAGCCGAGCGACTTGGCCCATTGCACCATGATGAGGCCGACGCCGCCGGCCGCCGCATGGATCAGGATCGTCTCGCCCGGCTTCACGCGATAGGTGCTGCGGAGCAGGTACTGCGCCGTCATGCCCTGGAGCATCATCGAGGCGGCCTGCTCGAAATCAATGCCCTCGGGGATTTTCACCAGGCGGTCGGCCTTGTTGGTCCGGGCCTCGGCATAGGCGCCCATGGGGCCGGAGGCATAGGCCACGCGATCGCCCACGGCGACCTCGGTCACGCCCTCGCCGATCGCCTCGACGATGCCCGCGCCTTCCATGCCGATGGTGAAGGGCAGCGAGGGCGCCTTGTAGAGGCCGGTGCGGAAATAGACGTCGATATAGTTCAGCCCCACCGCCTTCTGGCGGATCAGCGCCTCGCCCGGCTTGGGG
>Ga0209103_1000474_pt1 | contig 12611 bp, 10 predicted proteins | sample 4C3metaG_FD_184152 | JGI IMG/M metagenome (GOLD analysis project Ga0209103, IMG submission 184152) | Freshwater bacterial and archeal communities from Indian Creek, Illinois, USA - 4C3 metaG (SPAdes) (version 2) | ecosystem: Environmental > Aquatic > Freshwater > Unclassified | place: USA...
CCGCACAGCTTTCTGCGGCTGCACCCCGAGTTCGCCCAAGAGGCGGGCGTTGCCCCTGACAAGTGGGATGCGTGGCTCCAGGCCCGTCACAAAGAAATCCTGGGGGTAGCCACCGTGGCTCGCAACAAGACGGGCGAGAACAAGCGAAGCAACAAGGAGGTCATCTCCGAGATGCTGCGGGCTGACAACCCTATGCAGATTATTTTTGACGTGCTGGCTCAGCTGCGCCGTGACAAGCCTCCAGCGACGGCACCGGTGTGGCTTGCGTGCCATGCCCGAGACGTTGCGCTTATCTCGTTGCTGACGTTTGACCCCTTGCGCGCCAGGAACCTCTACGAGCTTGATGTTGACCGCCACCTCATCACCGACCGGCAGTCTGGCCGCTTGGCCGTGAGCATTGGCTCGCACGAGTTCAAGAACCACATCTTTGGCCATGCCGAAGACCGGTACCGTGTCCTGCCTCCCCAGGTCGACCAGGACATGCGCAACTGGCTGGAGGTCCGCTCACTCATTCCGGGCTCCGATAAGACCGATGCCGTCTTTACCTGCGTGGCCAAGCAGCGTGCCTCGACCGCTGCGCGCTATGACAACCACCCTGACGCCGCCCGTCTCAAGCGCACCACCCTCTATACGATTCTCGACAAGTACAGCCGAGCCTATCTTGGCCTGTCTCTGGGCACCCACTTTTTCCGGACGCTCCTGGCCACCACCGTGGCACGCCACGGAACGCCAACCCAGGTCAAGGCCATCCTGAACGACTCGGAGGAGATTGCTATGCGCGTCTACCGTGACGTGCGCAACGCCGACGAGTTCAAGGCGCTTGATGACATCTACAGCATCAGTGTCAGGGGAGGCACCCGGTGACAACGCTCTCCAGAACACGCCTCGATGAGGTCTACGCCCTGCTGCGGGAGCCGGCGGACAGTCTTTTCGCTCGGTTCGGCATCCAGACCAGGTCTTCAACCAAAGGCAATGCGGTCTGGAAGAACCTCTCCACTTGCCCTTGGTGCAACCACGGCCCCGACAACTACCAGTGCGGGGTGGCCGAGTCCCAGGGTGACAACGGCTATGTGCATGCGGTCCGATGCATGCACCCCCACCACTCTCCGACAAGCGAAGAGGCCCCCCACTACGCCGACTTCCTGGCGGCGCTTGGCGCCATCACGCACGAAGAGGCTCAGCATGTCAAAGACAGCCGGAATAAGGTAAGAACCGTACGTACCGTTAATGCGGTAAGCAAGCAAGCGCCTCGGCCTGCGGCCGGACCAGAGCTGGGCCTGATGAACGAGGAGCACAACGCCAAAGGGCGCCGTCGCCTCCGTGAAAACAAGGCAGCCATGCACTACCTCACTGAGGTGCGCGGCTTCTTGCCTGCAACCATTGAGCGCTTCAAGCTTGGCCTCTCGGAGCCTTACGTCAAAGACGGCATCCAGATTCACGCTCACGCGCTGGCTGCACCCCTGGTGGGCTTTGACGGCGGGTTCTACAAGAAGTACGTCAACTACGCCATCCCCAAGGTCACTCTGGACAACCGGGACAAGCCGCAGAAGGCCTGGTCGCCCGGGCCTGCGCGTGCCTACTACTCTGGGGACTGCCGCAAGAAGCCGTGGCTTTTCATCTGTGATGGCCTCAAAGACCTCTGGGCGCTGAGCCAGCTGCTTGAGGGCACGGAGCTTCAGGACAGCCTGGCGTTGGCCAGCTCCACCAACGGAGGACAAGGCCTGCCCGACGAGTGGAAGGGCATGGACTTCTGGTCTCGTTGGGACAAGGTGTTTGCAGGGCACGACAACGACCGCCCTGACCCGCTGACAGGCAAGTGCGCCGGCGATGAGCATGCGCTGGCTGTGGCTCGTCTGGCCGACCGGGACGTGCTGCGGGTCACTCCTCCTGGCGTGAAAGACTGGAACGACTGGGTGCTTGCCGGCCATACCGCCGAGGATTTCCGCCGCCTGCTCGAGGAGGGTGAGGCGCTGCAGGTCGAGGCACCTATCCAGGCCAACGATGATGGGGTCTCTGAGGGGCGGTTTTCCGCCAATCCCGTCTCTATCGTGGGCGCGTTCCACAACGGGCATCTCTACGAGGCTGTCCGCACCGTGCGCCGCGATATAGACCGCGAGACCGGTGAGCTGCTGGAGAAGTACGAGACCGTGGTCATCCGCTCCGACGGCACCGAGCACTACGTGCGCCGCATGCCTGCTCCCAAGGGCACTCCCGAGAGCAACATCATCCGCCGGCTCTACCCCGATGGCACCCTGCTTTCCGTGGAGCCGGAGCCCAACCCCAACCTGACCTGGTCATGGGAGTCCATCCAGGCCTGGCGAGATGGCTCGGGTAAGTCGCCCGCCCTTGGTCCGCTGCTCAAACGCATCACCAACCATCTCCGCGGGTCTGTGTGGCTGCCCTATTCCGACGACTACACCATGCTGGCGTGCGCGGTTGCTGCCTCCTTCGTCCAGCAGGTGTTTGACGCTGTCCCCCTCATCCTAGTGACGGGTGCTGCTGGCACGGGCAAGTCCGAGCTGGGCCTGGCCATGAAGTCCATGGGCGCCAACAGCAAGAACGTCCTCGGCGTGGTCAGCGCGGCGACCTTGGCGCGGCACATCGATGCGACCCGTGGCCTGGTCGTCATCGACGACCTGGAAGAGATTGCCAACTCCAAGGACACGTCATTCGGTGACATCGTGCAGTCCTTGAAGCTCTCCTACAAGAAGAGCACGGCCATGAAGCTGGTCACGGAGATGAAGAACGGCAAGGCGACGCCTCGCCAGTTCAACTTCTTTGGCATCAAGGTTATCAACAACACCCGCGGGGCAGACGCCATCCTGGGCACCCGCATGTTGACCGTTCAGACCCGGCACATGCCCAAGGGCTTGCGGCTGGACCATGAGACGACGATGACCCCCGACCAGCTCGATGAGCTGCGCAACCACCTGCACACCTGGGCGTTCTCCAACGTCAAGGACGTCCAGTCCTCCTATCAGGCCATCTTCCCCAACAAGAGCAGCCGGCAGGAGGAAATCTCGGCACCCCTGCGGGTCATTGCTGCTTTGTCGGGAGACGAAGCGGTACGTCAGTCCCTGGAGCGCGCACTGGACAAGCAGTCCAAGCTCAAGAAGGACCCTGACTCCCCCGAAGAAATCCTGGCGGAAGCCGTGCGCAGCATCGTTCGGCGCTCCATCGAGCGCACGGGCATGGTGCAGACCTGGGTCACCGTGACTCAGGTCATGCTCGAAGCCCAGAGCATGGTCGACAGCAACTACGGCAAGGAATTCACCACCTCGCTGTCGGCCATCGAGAAGCCGGAGTGGATTGGCCGCACGATTCGCCAGGTCTACGCCAAGGACCCCAACAACCTCTCAGCCCGAACCAACATGTACGGTAAGGGCCTGCGGGCATACGAGCTGTCCGACGAGTTCATCTCTGATGTGATGGGGCAGCTCGAAAAAGAGTCTCCCGACCTGTTCAGGCTGCCGTTGAAGTCCACCTCTGACTTCAAGGCGTTCTGCGCTGGCTGCCCGACCTGCCCCTATCGCAGCCGGTGCGATATGCAGAGCGAGCGGGAGAAGTCAGAAGCACGCAAGTCCGGAGGGTGAGCGAAAGCTCACCGATACAGTAAGAACGATTGGTAAGTTACAAACGATACGTAACGTTTTGAACTTAAATACTTTGTGAAGGGTGCACACATGGCAGCGACGATTATCTCGGTGGGTAACCAAAAGGGTGGGGTGGGCAAGACGACCGTGACGATGCAGCTGGCCGGGGCGCTTGCCAAGAAGCACCGAGTCTTGGTCGCTGACGCTGACGAGCAGGCCACCGCTTCCAAGTGGGCCGCCATGTCCGATGGGGAGCCCTTTCCCGCCACGGTGGTGGGCCTGGCCGCTGCCGGGTCAAAAATCCACCGCGAGCTGCAACGGCTGTCCGAGCAGTACGACTACATCCTGGTCGACTGCCCGCCTTCCGTGAGCTCCCCAGTGCCGCAGGCAGCCTTCCTTGTCTCTGACCTGGTGCTCATCCCAACAAGGCCGTCCTTGCCCGACATCTGGGCGGTGCAGGAAACCATTCGCCTGGTGGAGCGGGCCAAGGCCATCAACGAGAACATCAAGACCGCCATCTTGGTCAACGCCCTGCAGCCGAACACCCAGCTTGGCCGAGATGCGGTGGAAATCCTGGCCCAGTTCGACGCCCACCTCCTCAAGACGGTGCTCCGGCAGCGGCAGGCCTACCCCCAGAGCGTGGCTTTCGGTGGGACAGTGGCTCAGGTGTCCGGCGCCAAGCCAGCCCAGGCGGAGGTGACCGCTCTCGTCAAGGAAATCCAGGCGCTGCTCGGGTTACAGTAAAAACCGTATGTACCGTATGAAAGATACGCACCATGGCTAAACCTTCTCTCAAAGAGCGCCTGGCTGCAGGCGTGGCACAGAAAGACAAGTACGCAGCCGCCGACCAGGCCATGTCGGCCGGGGTCTTGTCGCCAACGCAGCCTGTTCCTTCTGTCGTGCCTCCGCTCGAAGTCCCGGCCGCTCCGCAAAGTGCGGAGACGCCCACCCCGGCGAAGAAGCAGAAAGCCGTGAACGCTGGCATCGTCAAAGGGGCGCGTGTCACTCGAAAAGAGCCAAAAGGGGAGAGCGCCATCATCCGGGAGACCTTCTCGTTGCCCCCGGACGAGAGCCGACGCATTGACGGCCTGCGTATGCGGGCCGCGCAGGCGGGTGTCATGCTCAATCGAAGCGAAGTAGTCCGCGCCGGTATCGCCGCGTTGGCCATGTTGAATGACACCCAGTTTTCGGCCGTCACGAACGACGTGCCTAAGCTGAAGACCGGTAGACCCGCCGCGTAAGATACCCCCGCGAGGGCGCAACCTATACTTGAATCGACAGGAGCCCTCAATGGTAAGCAACCCCCGCAAAGCCACCGACCAATCTGCCTTTGCGCTGCAGCGAGTCAGCGTGGGGCGCATGCTTGAGCAGGCCAAAGTGCTGCACGAACAAGGAAAGCTGCGCAAGGTCACCCCGCAGACCAGTCGTGTCCGCAGCAAAGCCGAACCGCTGAGAGTCCAGGCCGTAAACGCCTGAGGGCTCTCGCACGGATGACACAGCCGCCTTTGGCGGCTTTTTTCATGCCCATTCGCAGGCTTCAGTCCGCCAAAGACCTGGGGACCGTTTAGTCAACTAAACGCGCGGTGCCGAAGTCCTGCTTGTCCTGTCTGTCTTTGCCACCGCAGAGCAGTTCAGGTGGGAATAGAGGCTCCACCCCTGCCTCGTCTTTCAAGACAAGACAGACAACACGGACAACCTGGACAACGGTTGCTCAACCTACTTGCGCTCGGTTTTTAAATGCTGTAACATAACGGCAATAACATAACGTAACGTAACAACCGAAAGAGGTGTACCATGGGCAGAGAGTCAGTCATCACGCAAGAAGAGGTCAACGCAGTCGCAGACCAACTACGGGCGACTGGCGTCAAGCCCACCGCGCGGGCGGTTCGCGAGGCCTTGGGCACGGGCAGCATGGCCACTGTGTTGAAGTACCTGCAAGCCTGGCAGAGCAGGCAAATCCGCCCGCCGGAAACACAGGCGGGTCTTCCTCTTGGCTTGCAGCGCGCTCTTGTGGATTTCGTCGCGCAAGAAGTGGCCGCAGCCAAGGCGGCCATCGAGGGGGACCTGGTCTCAGCGCAGCAAGCGAGTCAAGACCTGATTGCTGAGTCCGAGCGCCTGGCGGCTGCTCTGGAGGGCGAGCAGGCCACCGTGGAAGCGCTGCAGTCTGACAACGCAGAGCTGTCTGGCCGATTGGCTCAGCTGGGCAAGGACTTGGAGGAGGTGAAGGCCGAGGCCGCAGCACAGAGGGAAGCAGCTGGACTTGCCCGAACCGAAAAAGCGAAGCTCGAGCTTCGACTGGAAGGCCTACCCCGGCTCGAGGCTGAAATTGAGCGTTTGAAAGCGGCCCTTGAATCAGAGCGTGACGCCAAGGTCGCTGCTGAGCAGAAGGCAGCAGTGGCTCAGGCTCGACTGCAAAGCATCGAGACCCAGCTCACCGAGGCAAACACCACTGCGCCGCGCCTGGCGGCCGAGCTCGCAAGCCTCAAGGCATCTCTTGATGAAGAAAGGTCCGCTCGCACAACGGCTCAGCAGCAAGCGGCGGTTGCTCTGGCGAAGCTCGAGAAGACGGAAGCACAGGCAGCTGACCTGGGCGCACGGCTGGCAAAAGCGGAGGGCTGGCTGGATGAGGCGAGGGGGAAAGGACCCTCAAGCACCTGAGTCAAGCGGCTCCCGGTCTGCCTGATGCTGACTTGCACGCGTCGGCAAAAAGTCTTCGCTGACCCGTAGGCCGCGATACAGCGTTGCTCGACCGACCCCCAGCGTTTTCGCGACTGCGCTGGCGGGTGTGCCGGCCAGCAGCAGTTTCCGTGCTGCATCGAGCTTTGAGGCGTCCATCGCTCGTTTTCTTCCGCCCATGCGGCCCCGTGCTCTTGCTGCCGCAAGTCCAGCATTGGTGCGCTCTCTAATCAAGTCCCGCTCCATTTCTGCAAGGGCGGCCATCACGTGGAAGAAGAACCGGCCCGCCGTGGTGGCTGTATCGATGCCATCAGTCAGGCTGCGGAACTGGATGCCCTTGTCTTGGAGTGTCTGCACCAGGTCAACAAGCCCTTTGACCGTGCGGCCGAGTCGGTCCAGCTTCCAGACCACCAACGTGTCCCCCGCTCGCAGGTAGGCCAGCGCCTCCTCAAGCCCTGGCTTGAGCTTGGAGGCTCCCGACACGTGGTCAGCGAAAAACTTCTCACAGCCGGCGCCTTTCAGGGCGTCGAGCTGTAAGTCGAGCTTTTGGTCTTCGGTCGATACGCGGGAATAGCCGATGAGCATGGTGGTCTCCGTCTCAAATCTCAGTAGCCAGTGTAGCAATGAGACGATGAAAACGAGACAAGATTTTGAGACACCCACAGGCCAGAAAAAGGGAGGTCTGACGGGGCCTCCCTCTTGCGTCTCATAAACGAACGTTTTTGGGACAAGTGCACTTGAAGCGGGGGTGCCTATACCTAAAACGCCAATCGGGCGTGCCCCTCTTTAAGCACTATGACCTTCTCCAAGACCCTTCTTGCTCTCGCACTGGTTGCAGCAGCATCCGCTGCCTCCGCTCAATACCGCTCCATCGACGCAGGCCCTTACGTGGCTCTGGAAGGTGGGGTTTCGATGCAAAACGGAGTTGACGCTGACACGAGCGACCAGGGCTCCATGTCTGCCGCCTTGGGCTACAGCTTCGGCAACGGCTTCGGTGTCGAGGCCAGCTTCGCTGACTTTGGCTCTCGTCAAGAGATGAGCCGAGCAGGAGTGCTGTCCTGGAAGTCTTCGGCCACATCGGTTGCCCTCGTTGGGGCCCGCGATGTCTTTGAGAACTTCGGTATTACCGCCAAGCTGGGATTGGCCCGCACGACCGCAGATGCTTCGCTTGGTGGTGCAACCGAGAAGGTCTCTGGAACTGGGCTCCTGCTGGGCATTGGTGTCCAGTATCGGATGGACCGCAACTGGACCTTGCGTGGAGGCCTGGACAGCTACCGTGACTTTGTCGGCAGCGGCGAAACCATCAATGTCGTTTCGGGCGGCGTGCAGTATCGCTTCTGACCGTCACCGGCCGGCGCCAAGGCCGGGAGTTCCTTCTTGAGCGCTAGAGCCAACGCCACCGACCAGGTGGCGTTGTGCTTTCTGGGTAGCCCAAAGCCCACCAGGCATCTGTCGGTCTGCCTATGCTGTGTTAGTCAATCGGGCTACGTTGACAAAAAAACCCGTTTTCATCTTGATTTATTTTGCCGTTGCGCGTTACAATAAATCCAACGACACCAACGGGGGCCAAAATGGCAATCGGAAACGCACACATCGAACCCAAGTCCCGCATGAAGCGGGAGATGAGCTTGCATGCGCAAAAGCGAGGCTGCCAGCGGGGTATCCCGCCTGGTTCCGTGAACCTGGTTGTGGCGTTCGGTGAACCTGAACATGACAACCGCGGCGGCATCCGTTACCTGATGACCGACAAAGCTCTGGACAACCTGCGTCGGGTGGTTGGCACCTCGCAGAAGGTTGACGCCCTTGCGGGCATCTACGCGGTGGTCAGCGCAACCGATTCGACCATCATCACCGTGGCCCACCGCCACTGAAGGCAAAAATGATTCGCACACAGCTTCCCATCCCCCGCGCTTTTTTGGCGCTGCAGGACATCGCGTCCTTGCGTGCAACCGACGGCTGGTCCTCCGTCGCTTTTGTTTTGACCTGGCTTGCAGCTGCGCGCATGGTGCTGTCTGGCAATGTTTCGGGTGTCGATAAGGTTGACGACTTAGCGGGCGAGGCGGCGTGGGTCCACGTTGAGCGAGCTGGTCTAGCTACCGATGCGATTGAGCGAGTTTTAGGGGGGCGAGCTGAGCTTGGCAAGGAACGCAACGGATTCGCCCTTGCATGCGACGTCGTCAAAGAACTGGTCTATGACATGGGCGGGCAACCATGGGACGTACTGCCTACCCTTGCGGCATCTCTCAAAGACAAGCACTCGGCTGAAGGGTTGGTCAGCTCGGAAGTCGGTGAGTTGATGCTCGACATGCTGGGCTCGCCAAGTGGTTCCCTTTGGATTCCGTTCGACCCTTGGGGAACACTGACCATCAGGGCGTTGCGCAGGGGGTGGCAAGTGAACGCGGCGCAGATGCTTCCCCATTACGACAGCTCACTCACGAGGCTCTTGGCCATCGAATACGGAAAGGCCAGTATCCCAGAAGTGAGCACTGAAATTGAGCGTGACGGTGAGGGCCGCCCGCTGACAAGGGCCGACTTTGTTCTGGCGGTGCCTGTGTTCGGTATGCAAGTTCGTGACTCCAGGCTTGCTCAATGGGACTCTAGCAAGGACAAAGCTTTAGACCGGTACTACCGGTCTGAAACCTGGGCCGTTCAAGAACTCGCTAGCCGCACGGGGCGGAAAGCTGTTTTCCTAGTGCCCCCTGGCGTGCTGTTTTCCAGAGGACAGGAGGAACGGCTGCGCGAGCATCTGTTGGAGCGTAGCAGCAGCAACAACGAGCTGCAGAGCATTGTGGCCCTCCCAGGCGGTGCGTACTCCATGACCAACATGGGCACGGCGGTTATGGCCGTCACCCCTGGATGTCACAACCCCGATGTGTTGATGGTGGACCTCGGAATGGCCAAGCGCTCGTCCATCAATTTGGATGAGCTGGTGCGCGAGTTCAAGGATGTAGCCCTTGGTCTCAAAGATGACCCCAAAAGGGCTTGCCGAGTGACGCGGGACACCATCTTGGCAACAGACGTCTCATTCACTCCGTCGCGCTACCTGCAAAAGCGCGTCAACGTGGGGGCGAATGCTGTTGCACTTGAAGACCTCTGCGAGGTGCTGAAGGCACCGGTGCTCTCTAAAGAAGACGATGCGGTCGAACGCATTGAAGTCGGCATTGCCGACATCTCCAGCTGGCAACCCGTAGCCGCCAAGCCAAAAAAAGTAGCTCGAGTGAAGCCGCGTCGAGACTTGCCGACTTTGGAGCGAGGGGACCTGGTGGTCTCTATCAAGGGGACTATCGGCAAAGCAGGCCTGATGGGTGTCGTTCAGCCTGATGCCATGGTGGTTTCCCAGACATGCCTGGGCCTGAGGCTCAAGCCAAAAAACAAGGAGTCCATATCTGCCGAATTCCTGTTGATGTACTTGCGGTCGCCTAGTGGCCAGGCACAGCTCGAAGGGTTGCAGGCCGGTGCCGCAATCCAGCACATCAGCCCGCAAACACTGATGAACTCGTTTCTCGTCCCCGTGCCTGACGCCCACGAGCGCGAGGCGGTGGAGCAGGACTATCGGCGCCTCTGCCAACTGGAAGCGGAAAAAGCTGCCCTGGAGAAACAGATGTCCGACCTATGCGACTCGCGCTGGCCAGCCTGATTTGGGCTAAACCCTCTCCATACAGAAGCAGACCCACCAATACACGCTATGAATCAAGACTTCAAAAACGCCCTCTGGGCCACTGCCAATACCCTCCGCGGCTCAGTGGACCCCTCCGAATACAAGTACCCCGTTCTGGGCCTCATCTTCCTGAAGTACGCATCGGAGTCGTTTGCGGCGCGACGCACGGCCCTGGAGAAGGCATTTGCCGACCCCAATGACGACCTCTACCTGAAGGACCCCGACGCTCGGGTGTCCTTCCTGGAGGACCGGGACTACTACGTGATGGAAAACGTTCTGTGGGTGCCGGAGCGGGCTCGCTGGCCGTTCATCCAGGCAAACGCCAAGCAACCAAACATCGCAGTGCTGCTGGATGAGGCCATGGGTTTGCTCGAGGCGGACAACACGAAATTGGACGGCCTGCTGCCCAAGGTCTACGTTCGCACTGTGCTCGAGCAGAACACCTTGGGCTCGCTGATTGACTTGGTGGCCTCAATCAGCTTTGACTCCAAAGACGGCGGCGATGTCCTGGGCGACGTGTACGAGTATTTCTTGGGAAACTTCGCCGGCTCTGAAGGCAAGAACGCCGGGGAATTTTTCACGACCAAGCCCATTGTGAGCGTCATCGTCGAGGTGCTGGCCCCGCGCAAGGGCAAGCTGTACGACGGCGCCTGCGGTGCCGGTGGCATGTTCGTGTCAGGCAAGCGCTACGCACTGACGCACGGAAGCACGGCCCGAGACATCTCCATCTATGGCCAGGAGCGCAATCCCAACACCTGGAAGCTGGCCGCAATGAACTTGGCAATTCGCGGGTTGGATTTCAACTTGGGTGAATCCCACGGGGACACCTTCTCTGCCGACAAGCATCCGAACCTCAAGGCCGACTACATCTTCATGAACCCGCCATTCGGCGCTCAGAGTGAGTGGCCCCGGGATTCCCTGATGAACGACCCCCGCTGGGCCTACGGTATCCCCCCTGCCAAGCCTGCCCACTTCGCCTGGCTGCAGCATGCGGTGCACCACCTCAGCAACAAGGGCCAGTGCGGCATCGTCATGCCCAACGGCACGCTCACGACCACTTCTGGAGGGGAGGACGCTATTCGCCAGAAGATGGTGGAAGACGATGTGGTCGAGTGCATCGTGGCACTGCCGGGCCAGCTCTTCTTGAACACGCAGATTCCTTGCTGCATCTGGTTCCTGGCCAAAGACAAGACCAAGAATGGGCGCGACCGAACTGGCGAGGTGCTGTTCATCGATGCGCGCAAGCTGGGCTACATGAAGTCACGGGTTAACCGGGACCTGTCCGAAGAAGACATCCAGAAGATTGCCCAGACCGTCCATCTTTGGCGTGAGGACGAGGACCGGCTGCCCGTCCCCGAAGGGGAAAAAGCGCCCGTGTACCAAGACATCCCAGGGTTCTGCAAGTCGGCCACGCTGGAAGAAATCCAGGGCCACGGTTACGTCCTGTCGCCTGGTCGGTACACAGGCTCTGAGGAGGCCGAGGACGACGACGAGGTGTTCAAGGAAAAGCTGGACGAGTTGGTCGGTGAGCTGAAGGGCCTGTTTGGCCGCAGCGATGAGCTGCGCGTTGAAGTCAAAAATAGCATGAAGGAGCTGGGTTATGAGCTCTGATACGCGTGTGCCCCTTTCTTCGGTTGCTGAAATTGTCAGCGTCAAAGTGCCTGTTTCGTCGCTCGGCGGGCACCCCTATGTTTCGACTGAGAACCTGCTGCCAAATTTGGGTGGCCTGGGCGAGGGGGAGCTGCCGGACGCTGACCGGGTGAACAGCTTTAACAAGCACGACACCCTGTTTTCAAACATCCGCCCGTATTTCAGGAAAGTGCACTACGCGCCTACGGGCGGTGGCTGTTCTGCGGATGTGTTGGTTTTTCGAACCAAGGACCCACAAGAGTTCTGGCCACCGTACCTCTACTACTGCCTGGCCGACCCCACCTTCATTGAGCACACTATGGCCACCTGCAAAGGCGCCAAGATGCCTCGTGGGGACAAAGGCGCAATGCTGCAGTATCTGGTCCACAAGCCAGACCTGGACGCGCAGAAAAAGGTGTCTAGCTTGCTTCAAAATATTGACGAGTCGGTATCTGCGCTGCAGCACCAAAACACCGCCCTTGAGGCCATCGCCCAGCGCCTGTTCCGTTCCTGGTTCGTCAACTTCGACCCGGTGCACGCCAAAGCTGCCGGCAAAGAACCTGAGGCCATGTCGACAGAACTGGCTGCGTTGTTCCCAAGTGAGTTTGAAGACAGTGAATTGGGGCAGATTCCCAAGGGGTGGTCGAGGCTACCGGTAAAGGCACTGTGTTCGCGTGTCTCTAACGGCGCCACTCCGTCGCGGTCTAAGCCAGAATTCTGGGGTGAGGGCCATAGTTGGTTCAAAACAGGAGAATTGCTAGATGGCTTTCTTCTGAAGGCAAAGGAAGAAATCACACCAGAAGGACTAGCTGGCTCCAGCACGAAAATATTTCCGAGGCATTCAGTGCTGATGGCGATTTATGCAGCCCCCACTGTTGGGCGGTTGGGCATCCTTACTGAGTCAGCCTGCTTTAACCAAGCAGCGACAGGAATGGTGGCAAAAGATTCTGTAGGGCCATGGTTTCTCTATCAAGCGTTGAAGCATGGAAGAGCTTGGTTCAATAGCCGGTCAAACGGTGCTGCACAGCAGAATATTTCTAAGGAAATCGTCGAAA
>Ga0209103_1000475_pt1 | contig 12603 bp, 16 predicted proteins | sample 4C3metaG_FD_184152 | JGI IMG/M metagenome (GOLD analysis project Ga0209103, IMG submission 184152) | Freshwater bacterial and archeal communities from Indian Creek, Illinois, USA - 4C3 metaG (SPAdes) (version 2) | ecosystem: Environmental > Aquatic > Freshwater > Unclassified | place: USA...
GATGAATTCCGCCCGGCCCACCAGATTCTCGATGGGGATCATGCCCACGGCGCTCGGCACGCGGCTGTCCAGGCTGTTGTCGCGGTTGTCGCCCATCGCGAAGACATGGCCATCGGGCACGCGGAATTCGGGCGTGTTGTCGAGCGGCCCGTCATCCGATTGCTCGACGATGAGGAAGGAGCGCCCGCCAGGCAGGAATTCGCGGAATTGCTGCACCGTCATGCGCGGGCCATCGCCCTCCGCCACGAAGGGGCCAAGCGATTCGCGCCGCAGCGGCTGGCCGTTCAGGTGCAGCGCGCCACGGCGCAGCTGCACGATATCGCCGGGAAGGCCCACGATGCGCTTGATGTAGTCCTGGCTGGTGTCGCGCGGCAGCTTGAACACAGCCACATCCCCGCGCTCGGGCGTGGCGCCCCAGATGCGGCCCGAGAAAAGGTTCGGGCTGAAGGGCATCGAATGGCGCGAATAGCCATAGGAATACTTCGAGACGAACAGGTAGTCGCCCACCAGCAGCGTCGGGATCATCGAGCCCGAGGGGATGTTGAACGGCTCGAACGCCACGGTGCGGATGCCGATGGCGATCATGGCGGCATAGATGATCGTCTTGACGCTTTCGAGCCAGCCGCCCGTCTTCTTCTTCGTCATCGAAATGGGATTTTTCGCCATGAAAATGGGGGGGATCGCGCAGGGTAAGCCGGGATTGAGCCCAGCCCCCACGCGAAGTCAAGGAAGGGCGTGGTGCTCGGGCACCGCGGTGATGATCACGATGGCACTGGCATAGGGGTATTCATCGGTCATGGTCAGCGCGATCTCGGCCCGGTGGCCGGGCGGCGTCATCGCCTTGAGGCGTTCGGCCGCACCGCCCGTCAGGCGCAGGGTGGGCTGGCCGGAGGGCAGGTTCACCACCCCCAGATCCTGCATGAAGACGCCGGCACGGAAGCCGGTGCCCAGCGCCTTGCTCGCCGCCTCCTTCGCCGCGAATCGCTTGGCGTAGGTGCCGGCGCGGATGCGCTCGGTCCGGCGCTCGGCCTTGGCGCGCTCGATGGGGGTGAAGACGCGCTCCAGGAAGCGCGCGCCATGACGGGCCATCACGGATTCGATGCGCCGGATATCGCAGACGTCATTGCCGATGCCCAGGATCATCCCTTGATCAACCCTTGATCAACCCCTGGCCCGGTCCACCCGGACCACGCCCTCGCAGGCCCTGAGCGTGCCCATCACCTCGGCCAGATGCCGCGTGTCCCGCACTTCGACATCCAGCGCCAGATCGCATTCATCATCCTCGCGCCGGGCCAGGCGCAGATTGGTCAGCACGCCCTTCTGCTTGCTGATGGCGTTCGCCACGCCAGAGAGAAGCTGCGGCCCGTTCACCGCCGCGACCGTGAGGCGCACGACATGGGCTGCGGGGCCCAGCGCCCCCTGCTCCCAATCCACATCCAGGAAGCGCTCGGGGGTCGCGGCGAAATTCTCCAGCATGTGGCAATCATGGGTGTGGATGGTGACGCCCTTGCCGGTGGTGACGATGCCCACGATCCGGTCGCCCGGTATGGGGTGGCAGCATTGGGCGAAATGCAGTTGCATGCCCGCCACCACGCCGGTGATGGGCACCGCCGGCACCGGCGCCTGCTTCTGGCCATTGCGGCCAATGCGCCCGCGCGGCCCGACCAGGCCCATCGGCTCCATGCCACGGGCCGGCGCACGCAATTCCGGGAAGGCGGCATTGACGACATCCCGCGCCGAAATGCTGCCGGCGGCAACCGCGTGGAACATCTCCTCCACACCCGATTGCCGCAGCAGCTTCACCGCGGGCTCCAGTAATTTCTCCTGGAATTCCAGCCCGTTCTGGCGGAAGGCCTTGACGATGGCGGTCCTGCCCTCGTCGCGCTGCTTCTGCTTTTCCTCGGCCTGGGCGAAGCGGCGGATGCGCGCCTGCGCCTTGCCGGACTTCACGAACTTCATCCAGGCCGGGTTGGGCTGCCCACCCTTGGCCGTGATGATCTCGACCTGATCGCCGTTCAGCAGCTTGTGGTCCAGGCGCACGATGCGCCCATTCACCTTGGCGCCGACGCAGGCATCACCGACCTGGCTGTGCACATGATAGGCGAAATCCACCGGCGTGGCACCCTGCGGCAGCTCGATCAGGTCGCCCTTGGGGGAGAAGCAGAAGACCAGTTCGCGATGGAGTTCGAGCTTGGTACTCTCCATCGCATCCTGGACCTCGGGCTCGGTCTCCAGGATATCAATCAGCGCGCGCACCCAGGGGTAGCTCTTGGCCGCCGCCGCCTGCCCGCCCTGCTTGTAGACCCAATGCGCGGCCAGGCCGAATTCGGCGATGTGGTGCATCTCCCGCGTGCGGATCTGCACCTCGATCTTCGCCTCGTCCCGCCGGCCGGGCAGCAGAACGCCGGTATGCAGCGACTGGTAGCCATTGGTCTTGGGCGTGGAGATATAGTCCTTGAAGCGCCCCGCGATCACCTTGAAGGCATCATGGATGGCGCCGAGTGCGGCGTAGCATTGCGCGCGCTCGGGCACGATGATGCGGAACGCCATCACATCCGAGAGGCCCTCGAACGCCACATTCTTCGCCTGCATTTTGCGCCAGATGGAATAGGGCGACTTCTCCCGCCCCGAGACCTCCTCGACCGCGACGCCGTTGATCTCCAGCGCGTCGCGCAGTTCCTGCTCGATCTCGGGGATGATGTCGGCGGAACGGCCGCGCAGATAGGTCAGGCGCTGGGCGATGGTGGCCCAGGCATCGGGGTTCAGCTCGCGGAAGCCCAGCGTCTCCAGCTCGGATTTCAGCGCCTCCATGCCGATGCGCTCGGCGAGCGGGGCGTAGATGTCGAGCGTCTCGCGCGCCGTGCGAAGCCGGCTTTCGGGCTTGGTGACGAAGCCGATGGTCCGCATATTGTGCAGCCGGTCGGCCAGCTTCACGAGCAGGACGCGCAGATCCTCGCTCATCGCCAGCAGCAGCTTGCGGAGATTTTCGGCCTGCTTGGTGCGTTCGCTCTGCACCTCGATGCGGGAGAGCTTGGTCACGCCATCCACCAGGCGGGAGATCTCGGCGCCGAAGCGCTTCTCGATCTCGCCCAGGCTGTGGGGCGTATCCTCCACCACATCATGCAGCAGGGCTGTCGCGATGGTGGCGGTGTCGAGGTGGTAGCCGGCCAGGATTTCGGCGACGGCGACGGGGTGAATGATGTAGGGCTCGCCATTCTGGCGGGCCTGGGGGGCATGCGCCTCGGCGGCGAAGCGCCCGGCGCGGAAGATCAGATCGGCATCGAGGCGGGGGTCGGCGGTGGTGATGTGCCGGCAGAATTCCAGCACGTCATCCAGGCCGGGGATGGTGGCAGAGCCGCCAGCCAGCCCATCAGGCGCGCGCGCCACCGCCGGATCATCCGGGGCGGCGCGGGGCGTCATCCGGCTCTGCTCAGTCCCCGCGGCCGCCGAGTTCGGCGGCCAGCTGGGCTTCGAGGTCGTCGGGGGAGAAGTCGTCGCCGCCCATGTCGGCGGGCAGTTCCTCGTTCACGTCCATGACGCCGAAGATGTTCTCATTCGTGTCGATCAGATCCATCACCTCGTCCTCGACGGGCTCAGGCTCCGGGGCGCGGCTGAGGGACTTGATGAGGTCCTGCTCCAAAGCGGGCAATTCCACCGTCTGCTCGGCGATTTCGCGGAGCGCGACGACGGGGTTCTTGTCGTTGTCGCGGTCAATGGTCAGGCTCTCGCCCCGGCTGATATTGCGGGCGCGCTGGGCGGCGAGCAGGACCAGCTCGAAGCGATTCGGGACCTGGAGGACGCAATCTTCGACGGTAACGCGCGCCATGGGGCACCTCGGGGAGGGTATGTGACAGGGACGGGCGCGAGATGTTGCGCCGCGGCGAACCTTCCAGATAAGCGTTGCGGCACGACTCCGCAAGCCGCTTAGCCCTTTCGCGGCGCGATCTCCTGCGGGGGCAGCCCTGCGATGAGCGCCTTCACCGCCAAGCCCAGCCGCGGATGCTGCCACCCCGGCGCCACTTCCGCCAGGGGGTGCAGCACGAAGCCGCGCTCATGCAGCCGCGGATGCGGCAGGATGAGGCCGGGGCCAACCCGCAGCATGCCGTCGCAATCCAGCAGGTCCAGGTCCAGCGTGCGCGGCGCGTTGGGATAGGGGCGCGCCCGGTGATGCGCCGCCTCGATCGCGTGCAGGGCGGCCAGCAGGGCTTCCGGCTCGGCATGACCGGACAGGCGGGCCACGCCATTCACGAACCATGGCGCGCCGGGCATGGGCGGGATTGGCGCAGATTCCCACCAGCGGGAGAGGGCCTCCAGGCGCAGGCCAGGCAGCGCATCCAGCGCCAGGGCCGCGGCCCGGCAAGTTTCGCGCGGGGGGGTGCCGTCGGGCGCGGGGAGACTGGCGCCGATGCCGATCAGGATCACGGGCAGGGCCTATTCCTCATGGGCGTCATCAGGCCGCGGCTGCGGGCGCTTGCGGCGCACCAGGCGCGCCATGGGCCGCAGCACGATATTCACCGCCAGCACCATCGCCGTCAGCAGCAGCGCGCCGACCAACTCGCCCGCACCAGCCGAAAGGCCCATGGCCGCCACGCACCAGATGGTGGCCGCCGTGGACAGGCCGCGCACCGTCGTGCCCTCGCGCATGATCATCCCGGCACCGAGAAAGCCCACCCCGGTCATCACCGCACCATAGCCGGCGCCGAGGTTGCTGGGCGAAACCTGGGTGAGCATGAGATCGGCCACGGCGGCACTGGCGAGCGCGACGAGGGCGCAGGTGCGTAATCCGCCCGGCTTGCGCCGCCATTCGCGCTCCGCACCCACGGCGGCCCCCAGCAGGAAGGCGAGGGGCAGGCTATAGAGGGTGGTGTCTGCCGGCAGCAGTTCCATCACGCCGCAGGCGAGGCCGCCAGCGCTGCCTCGATGGCGCGGATCATAGGCGGCGAATCCGGCGCGGTCTGGGTGGAAAAACCCTGAACGCGCCGCCCATCCCGGCTGACCAGGTATTTGTGAAAATTCCAGCGCACCGGCCCGGCCTCACGCGCCGCCCAGGCGAAGAAGGGATGCGCGCGCTCGCCCCGAACATGGTTGATGGCGGTGATGTGGAAGGTGATGCCGAACATGGCATCGCAGAATTCCCGCACCTTCCGGGCATCGGTGCTTTCCTGGTTGAAATCGGTGGAAGGCACGCCGATCACCGTCAGGCCGCGCGCCTCATGCGCCTCGTGCAGGCGTTGCAACGCGGCATATTGCGGGGTGAAGCCGCAGAAGCTCGCGGTGTTGACAATCAGCAGCACCCGGTCGCGATAGGGCGCGAGCGGCAGCGGCCCGCCCTCGATCGCCTGAAAGGAGAAGTCGAAGGCACTGGGCGTGGCGGCGAAGGCACTGGGCGTGGCGGCGAAGGCGGGGCCGCTCAGCGCCAGGCCGGCCGCCAGAAACGCACGGCGCTCAACCATAACGCTCCTCCAGCCAGGGGTCGGCATTGTTGTGATAGCCGCGCACCTCCCAGAAGCCCGGCTGGTCCTCGGCGCGGAGTTCGATGCGCGTCACCCACTTGGCCGATTTCCAGAAATAGTAGCGCGGGATGACGATGCGCGCTGGCCCGCCATGCACGCGCTCCAGGGGCGCGTGGTTCCAGCTATGCGCCACCAGCGCATCTTCGGCGGCGAAGACCTCCAGCGGCACGTTGGTGGTGTAGCCATCATAGGAGTGGAAGACGATGAAGCGCGCCTCGGGCCTGGGCCGGGCAAGCGCCAGCAATTCCCGCGCGGAGACGCCGTGCCAGATATTGTCGTAGCGGCTCCAGGCCGTGACGCAGTGGATGTCGTTCTTCCATTCGCGCTGCGGCAGGGCCTGGAAGGCGTCCCAATCCAGCGCGAGCTTGTTCTCGACCAGGCCTTCGACGCGCAGGCGCCAGCGTTCCAGCTTCACCTCCGGCTGCACGCCGAGGTCGAGCACGGGGAAATCCGTCACCAGGCGCTGGCCGGGCGGCAGGCGGTCCTGGTGGGTCTCGCCGGTCAGGAGGCGGCCCTCGCGGGCCCATTTCTCCTTGCTGGCGATCAGTTTTTCCTTCACCGCCCCGGTGAGGGTGACATCGTCTTCGGCCATGGGGGTCATCCTTCGCGTGGCGCATAGGTGCGCCTATGGCGGCGGGATGCAAGAGTCCCCCCCCCCCGGATGGCTGGTCCCGTCCCCAGCATTACATTCATGCCGGGATGAAATGCCGGTGCGACCACGCAACCGGAGATGCTGATGATCAATCGCCGTCAAATCCTGGCCGCCCTCGCCGCCACGCCCATGCTGGCCGCACCCGTCCTGGCGCAGCCGCGCTGGGCGCCCAGCCGCTCCATGCATCTGGTCGTCCCCTTCCCCGCCGGCGGCAGCCCCGATGTGCTGACGCGCCTGATGGCGCCGCATGCCCAGGCGGCAATCGGGCAATCCGCGCTGGTGGAAAATCGCACCGGCACCGCCGCCACGCCCGATCACATCGCCGCGCGGCTGATGGAGGTGGCCAATGACGCGCTGCGCCAGCCCGATGTTCAGGCGCGCGGTGCCCAGGCCGGCTTCCTGCTCCGCGGCACCGATGTGGCCGCCGAGAGCGAGAAATGGGGCCGCATCATCCGCGAGCGGAACATCACCTTTGACGGCTGATGCGCGCCTGCTCGCTCAGCGCCGCGTCTGGCCCGTCATGCGGCCCTGGGCGTCATAATGCCGAATGGTGTTGCCGCTCACTTCCGAGCGGCCCACCGAGCGCCCCTGGGCATCAAAATGCCGCGTGGTCGTGCCACGCAGCTCGCTGCGGCCCACCGGGCGGCCCTGAGAGTCATATTGCCGCAGCGTATCGCCGCCGCGCTCCACCCGCCCAATGGAGCGGCCCTGCGCGTCGTAATCCCGCCGCGTATCGCCCCGGAACTCGCTGCGGCCCACCGGGCGGCCCTGCGCGTCATATTGCCGCAGCGTGTCGCCGCGCATCTCGGCGCGGCCGGTCGAGCGCCCCTGCGCGTCGTATTCGCGCTTGGTCTGCGCGGTTGCGGGCGGGATGGTGAGCAGCAGGGCTGCGAGGAATGCGGGCCACATGCGAGGAAGTGTCCCCGTCGGACATGGCGTCAAAAAGGCAGCAATCGGGCGATGGTGACCACACGCTCCGCCCGATCCTCCAATTCGAGCGAGGTCGGCACCGCATGGATGGAGAGCGCCTGCATCCCGGCGCTGGGCAGGTAGGCGCGGCCAGGATCGGCCACCAGCACCTCGGCCCCCGCCGCCGCCATGGCGCGCAGCCAGGGGAGGATATGGGCCACCATCGGCGCCTCGTAGCAGACATCGCCGGCCAGGATCACATCCCAGCGGCAGGCGCTGCCCACCACATCCTCGCTGAGCGCCGCGACGCTCACGCCGTTCAGTGCCGCGTTCAGGCCAATGGCGGTGATGGCCAGCGGGTCGATTTCGGCCGCCTCCACCAGCGCCGCGCCGCATTGGGCCGCGATGATGGCGGCGATGCCGCAGCCGGCGGCGAAATCCAGCACGCGCTTGCCGCGCACCATCTCCGGCGCGCCGCGGATGGCACGGCCCAGCGCCTGCCCGCCCGGCCAGGCGAAGGCCCAGAAGGGCGGCTCCATCCCGTGCTGGTGCAGGAAGGCCTCGCTCGCCTGCCAGATGGGCGTGATCTCGGTGGCGAGGTGCAGGCGCAGGCCGGGCAGGAACGGCGCTTCGGCGATTTCCGTCTGGGCGCGGATGAAGGCCTCCAGCCCCGTCACATCCGCCCGATCAGGATGGCGAGCGCCGCCAGCAGCCCGGCCTCCCGGTTCAGCTTGAACAGCGTCAGGCATTCGCCGGGGTCATGGATGTTGAGTTCCACCACCTGATAGGCCAGCAGCGCGGCGGGCATGGCAAGTGCCAGGTAGAACCAGGAGTTCAGCCCCGAGAGCCAGCCCGTCAGCACCAGCAGCAGCAGGACCAGGGCATAGCAGGCGGCCAGGAAAGGCCGCGTCCGCGCGCCGAATTTCAGCGCGGTGGAGCGGATGCCCACCATCGCGTCATCCTCGCGGTCCTGGTGGGCGTAGATCGTGTCATAGCCCAGGATCCAGAAGATGGTGGCGGCATAGAGCGCCAGCATGGCCCAACTGGGCGAGCCACTCGCCGCCACGGGGCCCATCAGTGCCCCCCAGCCGAAGGTGAAGCCCAGGACAAGCTGCGGGTAATCCGTCACGCGCTTGGCCAGGGGATATAGCAGGATCGGCAGCAGGGAGAGCACGCCGAGCCAGATCGCCGCCAGGTTCAATTGCAGCAGCACCAGAAGCCCGATCACGCAGAGCAACGCCAGGAACCCCACCGCCTGCCGCGACGTGACGGCGCCCGAGGCCAGGGGCCGGCCGCGCGTGCGCTCCACCTGGCGGTCAATATCGCGGTCCCAGAGGTCATTCACGACGCAGCCGGCGCCGCGCATCACCACCGCGCCCACGAAAAACAGCAGGGTGAGCCAAAGCCCCTGCCCCCAGCCCGTGGCTTGCAGCGCGATGCCCCAAAGGCCGGGCAGAAAGAGCAGCCAGGAGCCGATCGGCCGGTCGGCCCGCATGAGCAGAGCATAGGGCCGCGCCCAGGCGGGGAGGTTGGCCACCCAGCCCTTGGTCCGGATATCGGTATATCCCTGATTCCCTTGCATGCTTCGTTCCAGCACGGCAGATCAGCGCATGTCCATCCCTCGTCTTTACGCCGACGCCCCGCTTGCCCCCGGAATCGAGATCGCCCTGACCCAGGCGCAGGCGCATCACATCGGCCATGTGCTGCGCCGCGCCCCAGGCGCCGCGCTGCGCGTCTTCAACGCGCGGGATGGCGAATTCGTCGCCGAGCTGACGGCCCTTCGCAAGGATCGCGGCGCGATGCGCCTGGGCGAAGGCCTGCGCGCCCCCGCGCCCGAGCCGGAATTGCGCGCCCTGATTGCCGCCTTGAAGCGCGAGGCGATGGATTGGGCGGTGGAGAAGGCGACCGAGCTCGGTGCCAGCGTCATCCAGCCTGTCCTCACCCGCCGCTGCGTGGCCGGGCGCAGCAACACCGAGCGCCTGTCCCACATTGCCCGCGCCGCCGCCGAGCAATGCGAGCGCCTCTCCCTGCCCCGCATCGGCGATGCCATGCCGCTGCATGCCGTGCTGGACGCCTGGGATGGCGCGCCCCTGCTGGTCGCTGCCGAACGGCGCGAAGCGCGGCCCCTGCATGACATTTCAGCAACAATTACGGCGCCCTGCGGCTTCCTGGTGGGGCCCGAGGGTGGCTTCGAGCGGGCCGAGCTTGACGATCTGGCCCGGCGCCCCTTTGTATCGCTCGCAACACTGGGCCCGCGCATCCTCCGCGCGGAGACGGCGCTGGTGGCGGGACTGGGCGCGATCTCCTTCGCGCTTGATGCCCGGCGCTGATTTGGCACGCCCATTTTGACTCGAACGAAAGCAACCGCATGTCCAATCCTGGCCAGGCCGACCCGACGCCGATCACTTCCGCGCGCCAATTGGCCGAATGGTTCGCCGCCGGCTGCAAGCCGAAATCCGACTGGCGCATCGGCACCGAGCACGAAAAATTCGGCTTCCGCCGCAGCGACTTCTCCTCGCCGGACTACCAGTATCAGGGCATCCAGGCCATGCTCGAAGGCATCATGGCAAAAGGGTGGGCGCCGATCCGCGATGGCGAGAACGTCATCGGCCTGACGCAGGGCCTGGCTTCCGTCAGCCTGGAGCCGGGCGGCCAGTTTGAGCTCTCCGGCGGGCCGATGAAGGATCTCCATGCCGGCCGCCTGGAACTCGCCGCCCATCTGCGGGACGTGCATGAGGTGGCCGGGCCGCTGGGCCTGGGCTTTGCCGGCATGGGCTTCCACCCCGTGGCCCGGCGCGAGGACATGTCCTGGATGCCCAAGAGCCGCTACGCAATCATGCGCGCCTATATGCCCAAGCGCGGCAGCATGGGCCTGGACATGATGCTGCGGACCTCGACCGTGCAGGTGAATCTCGATTTCGGCGACGAGGCCGACATGGTGGAGAAGCTGCGCGTCTCACTCGCACTCCAGCCGCTGGCCACCGCGCTGTTCGCCTCATCCCCGCTGCGCGAGGGCCAGCCCTCAGGCTACAAGTCGCTGCGCGGCCATGTCTGGTCCGACACCGACCCAGACCGCACGGGCATCCCGGCGCTGGTCTTCGAGGAGGGCTTCGGCTTTGAGCGCTTCGCCGAATTCGTCCTCGACGTGCCGATGTATTTCGTGGCGCGCGACGGCAAGCTGCTGGACGCGACGGGCCAGAGCTTTCGCAAGTTCATGGGCGGCGGGCTCGACAACCTGCCCGGCATCTCAGCCACGATGGGCGATGTGGCGGATCATGTGACCACCGTCTTCACCGAGGTGCGGCTCAAGAAGTTCCTGGAGATGCGCGGCTCCGATTCGGGCTCCGCCGCCATGATCCAGGCGCAGCCGGCCTTCTGGGTGGGGCTGATCTATGACGATGCGGCGCAGAAGGCGGCCCGCGCGCTGACCCGCGAATGGACGGTGGCGCAGTTGCACCAGTTGCGCGCCGACGCGCCGCGTCTCGCGCTGGAGGCGACCATCGCCGGGCGTTCCCTGCGCGAAGTGGCCCGCGATGCGCTGGCGATCAGCGAGGCCGGCCTGAAGGCGCGCGGCCTGGGCGAGGAGATCTACCTGGCCCCCCTGCACGAGATCGTGGAGAGCGGCATGACCCAGGCGGACCGCATCCTCCAGATGTTCCACGGCCCCTGGAAGGGCGATGCCCGTCAGGCGCTGCCCTTCACGGAGCTATAAGGCCCCGGCCTTCACCTGGTGAGGTGCAGGGGCCGGATGGGGCTGGGCAACCGCGTCACCAGCTTCAGGGTGAAGTCATCCACGCGCCGGAACTCGGCCATGGCGGCCAAACAGGCGCTGATGTTGGAACCAGGACCGCGGGCGCGCGCGATGGAATAGACCGCGTCATCCGCGGTGAAGGGCGTGCCATCGGGGAAGCGGGCATTGCGCCGCAGGTGCAATGCGCCAGGTGAGCGGATCGGCCTGCTCCCGGCGCTCAGCCAGCGCCGGCATCGTGACGAGTGGCGGATGCGCCGAGGTCAGGCGGCGCGGAAGACCGTCGGCAGGCTGGCCACGGCGGCATCAATCAGCCCCGCATCAGCATGCGCGTCGTGGCGGGCGATAATGATGTCCCGCACGGCGGTGGTCGCGATTTCGGCGGCCGCATTGCGGATCTCGGTCACGGCGCTCGCCTCGGCGGCGGCGATGCGGTCCATCGCCATGCGCTCGCGCCGGCGGGCGGCGGCTTCCGCCTCGGTGCCGGCGGCGATGGCGAGGCGCTGCGCTTCGGCCCGGGCGCGCTCCAGCATGGCGGCAGCCTCGGCGATGGCGGCCTCGCGCTCGGCGGTGGCGCTGGCCAGCATGGCCTCGGCCTCGGCGCGCAGGCGGCGGGCTTCATCCAGTTCGGCGCGAATGCGCTCGCCACGCCCGTCCAGCATCGAGGTGATGCGGGTCCAGGCCGTCTTCCCGACAAGGACGACGAAGATGACGAAGCTGGCGGCGACCCAGAATTTCGGATCCTGCAACATCAGCGGGCTCCCTGGCTCGCGGCGCGATCAACGGCCGCGGTCACGTCATTGGCCGGGGCGGAGACCGCCAGGCGGTGAAGCATGGCTGTCGCGGTCTCGCCGGCGACTTCGCGCAGGGCGCCCATCGCCTGATCGCGTGCCGCGCGCACCTGTCGTTCAGCCTGCGCCACCTGGGCGGCGAGGCGGGAATTGATCTCCGCGGCATGCGCGGCAGACTTGGTCTGCGCCTCGACCATGGCGGCCGAGATGGCGGCCTGAGCCTCGGCACGGGCGGCGGCGGTTGCCGCCCGAATCTCGACAAGCGCGGCCTCACCCGCTGCCTGAGCGTCACGCGCGGCGTCGAGATCGGCTGAAATACGCGCAGCCCGCTCATCCAGGACTGACGCCACCGGGGGCAGCACATAGTTCTTGAGGATAAAATAGAGGACGCCAAAAATGACCAGCAGCCAGATCAGCTTGCTCATCATCAGTGGGTTGGCGAAATCGAGCTGCGGCATGGAGCGTCCTGGTGTCGAAGGGTGGAAAGGCGGGCCTCGGCGGCCCGCCCGCCACACTCAGGTGAACAGGATCAGGAAGGCGACCAGCAGCGCGAAGAGCGCCACGGCTTCCGTGAGCGCGAAACCGAGAATGCCGATGGGGAACACGATGTCGCGCGAAGCCGGGTTGCGGGCCACGCTGCTGATGAGCGTGGAAAAGATGTTGCCCATTGCGAGGCCCACACCAAACAGGGCGAGAACGGCGATACCGGCACCAATGGCCTTTGCGGCAGCAACTTCCATGAGATCAATCCTTCTTTGGGTTGTGAAGTCGAGGGGTGGCACTCAAGCGTGCAGCTAATGCAGATGCACCGCGTCGTGCAGATAAATGCAGGTCAATATCGCAAACACATAGGCCTGCAAGAACGCCACGAGTATTTCGAAGCCGATGAGGGCCACGTTGATCGCCAGCGGCAAAACCGCCACGAAAGGACCAACAGCGCCCAGCGCGCCGACCATGACGACGAAGGTCGCGAATACCTTGAGCATGACG
>Ga0209103_1000478_pt1 | contig 12579 bp, 10 predicted proteins | sample 4C3metaG_FD_184152 | JGI IMG/M metagenome (GOLD analysis project Ga0209103, IMG submission 184152) | Freshwater bacterial and archeal communities from Indian Creek, Illinois, USA - 4C3 metaG (SPAdes) (version 2) | ecosystem: Environmental > Aquatic > Freshwater > Unclassified | place: USA...
CCACCGCCCAGCCTGCTGGCCCTGAGCGCCGAGCTGCCGGGCAGCCGCGACTGCCTGGTGCACTGCGGCTCGCTGAGCAAGGTGCTCAGCCCGGGGCTGCGCATCGGCTGGCTGGTGGCACCGCCCGAGCTGCTGGCCAAGGCGGTGATGTGTAAGCAGTTCAGCGACGCCCACACCAGCACCTTCGCCCAGGCCACGGCGGCGCAGTACCTGCAAGGCGGCCGCTTGGGTGCCACGCTGGAGCGGGTGCGCCAGGTGTATGCCGAACGCGCCCAGGCCATGGGGGCTGCCTTGCGCAGCGAGCTGGGGGCGGCGCTTGGTTTTGTGCCACCGCAAGGCGGCTTGTTCATCTGGGCGCGCCTGACCGGCGTGGGCCGCAGCGGCGCCGGCACGGCATTGGCCGACGGCCACGAACTGGCGCAGCGCGCCATCGCCCAAGGCGTGGCCTTTGTGCCGGGGCGGCCCTTTTACGCCAGCGAACCCGACTTGGCCACGTTGCGCCTGAGCTTTGCCACCGTGGGCCTGGAGCGCATCCGCGAAGGGGTGGCGCGGCTGGCGCGGGCGCTCTGAGGCGCTAGAACACCCGCACCGCCCACAGCCGCAGCCGCATCCCTGTGCCGGTGGTGAAGCCCACGGTGGGGTGGTGCACACGGCCTTGGGCGTCGATCACCATGAAGGCCGGCACCGAGCGCTGGCCCAGCGCCTGCGCCAGTTCGCCGCGTGCGTCGATCACGCTGTGCCAAGGCAGGCCGCGTTGCTGCTGGTAACGCTGCACCTGCGCGGCGGGGCCCGATTGCATGGCGACCGTGAGCAGCGGCCAGTCTTGCCCTAGGCGCGTCACGCTGCCTTCCATGGTGCGGCAAATCGGGCACCACTCGGCCCAGACGTAGAGCGCCACCGGTTGCCCCGGGTGGTGCAGCCGCAGCACATCCAGCGCCTGCTGCAAGCTGCCGTTTTGGGTTTGGCCCGTGGGCAGCAGCCATTGCACCGGCTGCTGCAGGTCGAGCTGGGCCGGCACCGCGCGCGTCTGCCAGGCTTGCACACCAAAAAACACCGCCAGCAGCAGCGCCACGGTGAACAGGTGCGAGCGCCAGCGCGAGCGCCAAGTGGGTTTGGAGGGTGGGGTTTGGGGATCGGACACGGCACGGTTGGGGGTGATTCAAGCCTGCAATGATACCCCTAGGGGGTGCAAGCCACCCTACGGCGGAGACGATATACTTTTGTTGCTCGACTACTCCCCCCACACACACACAATGCAAGGCCGTGCCATGAAGCCGATCCAGCTCTTCGACCCCGCTTCCTGCACCTACACCTACGTGTTGTTTGACCCTGCCTCGCGCGCGGCGCTGATCATCGATCCGGTGCAAGAACAGATCGAGCGCGATCTGGCCACCCTGCATGACTACGGCCTCAATCTGATCTGGGCCGTCGAGACCCATGCGCATGCCGACCACATCACCAGCGCGGGCCAGTTGGCCGAGCTGGCCGGTGCCCGCATGGCGGCGCCGGCAGGTTGTGGCATCGGGACCGCAGGCACGCAGTTGGCGCACGGCGACGTGCTGCGTTTCGGTGCCGAAACCCTGCTGGCTTTGCACACGCCGGGGCATACCGCAGGCAGCATGAGCTATGTCTGGCGCGAACACGTGTTCACCGGAGACACCTTGCTCATCAACGGTTGCGGCCGCACCGATTTCCAGTCCGGCAGCGCCAACGCCCTCTACCACAGCCTGACCCAGGTGCTGTTTGCGCTGCCCGACGGCACCACGGTCTGGCCGGGGCACGATTACCAAGGCCGCAGCCATTCCACCATCGCCCAGGAAAAGGCGGGCAATGCACGGGTGGCGGGCAAGACCGAGGCCGAGTTCGTGGCCATCATGGAGGGTCTGAACCTGCCCAAGCCCCGGCGCATCGACGAAGCGGTGCCGGCCAACCTGAACTCCGGCATCCGGCAAGATGCCGATGGCGCGCTGCTGATGCAAGCGCGTCCGCCCGCTCCAGCCCACTTGGGCACTTACGCCGGCGATGTGTCGCCCCAACTGGCTTGGCAATGGGTGCAGGCCGGGGAGGCGGTGCTGGTGGACGTGCGCACCGATGCCGAGCGCGAGTGGGTGGGTTTTGTGCCCGGCGCCCAGCCCGTGGCATGGAAACAGTGGCCCGGCATGGCCCCAAACCCGCAGTTTGACGCCGCCATCCGGCAGGCCGCCGCCGGGGGGCACAAGCTGGTGCTGCTGTGCCGCAGTGGGGTGCGCTCCATCGTCGCGGCCCAGCGCGCCACCGAGCTGGGACTGACGGCCTACAATATCCTCGAAGGCTTTGAGGGCGATTTGGATGCCCAGGCGCAGCGCGGGCGCAAAGGCGGCTGGCGCCAGCATGGCTTGCCTTGGCGACAAAACTGAGCGCTTGTGAATACCTGAAAAAGCTCTGCCATCAGCACGCGTGGCATTCACCAATAAAAGGAGTTACGCCTTGACCGCACCGACCAAATACCTGCTCGACGAAAGCCAGCTGCCGCGCGCCTGGTACAACATCCAGGCCGATCTGCCCCAGCCCGCGCCGCCGGTGTTGCACCCGGGCACCTTGCAGCCGATCGGCCCGGACGATCTGGCGCCGCTGTTTCCGCTGGAGTTGATCAAGCAAGAGGTGAGCACCGAGCGCGAGATCGAAATCCCCGAGCCGGTGCGCGACATCTACCGCCTCTGGCGCCCGGCCCCGCTGTACCGGGCGCACCGGCTGGAGCGCGCGCTGGGCACCCCGGCCAAGATCTTCTACAAATACGAGGGCGTGAGCCCCGCCGGCAGCCACAAGCCCAACACCGCCATCCCGCAGGCGTTTTACAACCAGCAGGCCGGCGTCAAGCGCCTAACGACCGAGACTGGCGCCGGCCAGTGGGGCACGTCGCTGGCCTTTGCCGGCAGCCTGTTTGATTTGGAAGTGCTGGTGTTCCAGGTGCGCGTTTCGTTTGACCAAAAACCCTATCGCCGCGCCGTGATGGAGACCTACGGCGCGCGCTGCGTGGCTTCGCCCTCGGCCGAGACCGTCTATGGCCGCAGCGTGCTGGCGCAGCGCCCCGATCACCCCGGCAGCCTCGGGATTGCGATTTCCGAAGCGGTGGAACTGGCGGTGCAACGCGAGGACACCAAGTACGCGCTCGGCTCCGTGCTCAACCACGTGCTGCTGCACCAGACCGTGATCGGGCTGGAGGCGATGCAGCAAATGGCAATGGCCGACGCCTGGCCCGACGTGGTGGTGGGCTGCACCGGCGGCGGCTCCAACTTTGCCGGCATCGCCTTCCCCTACATCGGGCACGCGCTGCGCGGCGGCCGCAAAACGCGCATCGTGGCGGTCGAGCCCGCCGCCTGCCCGTCGCTCACGCGCGGCCGCTACGCCTACGATTTTGGCGACACCGGGCACCTCACACCCCTGACCAAAATGCACACCCTAGGCAGCAGCTTCACGCCGCCGGGCTTTCACGCCGGTGGCCTGCGCTACCACGGCATGGCGCCGCTGGTGTCGCACTGCAAAGAGCTGGGTTTGCTGGAAGCGGTGGCCTACACCCAGGGCGAGTGCTTTGCCGCGGGCGTGACCTTTGCGCGCGCCGAAGGCATCGTTCCGGCGCCGGAGGCGAACCACGCCGTGAAGGGCGCGATCGAGGAGGCGCTGCGCTGCAAGCGCGAGGGCCGCAGCGAGACCATCCTGTTCAACCTGTGCGGGCACGGCCACTTTGACATGGCTTCATACCAAAAATACTTTGCTGGCGAGCTCAAAGACGAAGCCTACGACGAGCAGGAGCTGGCGGTGGCGCTGGCCGGCCTGCCCAGCGTGCCGGGCGCGGTGTAGCGTTTTTTTTAAGGCTGCACGACTTCGAGCAGGCGCTCCAGCCCGCCCGCGTTGATCGCCACCTGCGCCTGTGCGCGCACCACGGGCTTGGCGTGGTAGGCCACCGAGAGCCCGGCGGCGTGCATCATGGGCAGGTCGTTGGCCCCGTCGCCCACGGCAATGCACTGCGCCGGGCTGGCCCCGAGCAGGCTGGCGACTTCGAGCAGGGTGCGGCGCTTTTCGGCCCCGTCGCAAATGTCGCCCCAGCACTGGGGCAGCAGGCGGCCGGTGAGCGCGCCGCAGTGTGGGCCGCTGCGCAGCTCCAGCAGGTTGGCGCGCACAAAGTCTAGGCCCAGCGTGTCGCGCACGCGCTCGGCAAAAAACGTGAAGCCGCCCGAGACCAGCAACACCTTGAGCCCGGCGGCGCGGCAGGCGGCCACGAGCTCGGCCGCGCCGGGGTTGAGGCGCAGCCGCTCGACATAGACGCGCTCCATATCAGCCACGGTCACGCCTTCGAGCAGCGCCACGCGCCGGCGCAGGCTGTCTTTGAAGTCGGTGATCTCGCCGCGCATGGCGGCTTCGGTGATGGCCGCCACTTCGGCCTTGCGGCCCACGGCGTCGGCGATTTCATCCACGCACTCGATGTTGATCAGCGTCGAGTCCATGTCGAAGGCGATCAGCTTGAAATCATGCAGGCGCAGCGGCGGGGCAAAGCCTTGTACGACAAGGCCGGGGGCGAATTCGGTGGGGGCGGTCATAAAACGTCTGAGTTCAAAGCAGGGTCGATCTGATGCACGATCTGCGCCAGCGAGTCGTGGTTGATCCGGATCTGGTAGTGCACTTCAATTCCTTTGTTTTTCAGTGCATTGAAAAAACGCTCCGCGCTGGCCATTTTCCAGCGCTCTCGCTCCGGGATGTCTTGCCGGTTGTCATAGCCCTTGGTTTCTACCACCAGGTACAAGGCCCGTGCTTGTCCATTGCGGGCAATCACGTAACCGAAATCGGGGTTGTAGTTGCCCAAAGGGGTGGGGATATTGATCTTTGGCAGCTTGGCAAACACCGTAACCCGCTGCTGGTTCGATTCCTCTACCGTGGCGCGTTCGATTTGGCTGTCCACCGGCATGAACGCTTCGGCATACAGCGAGCGTTGCTGCACATCGGCGTTTGCCAGGTCGTGGGTTTCTGAGCCACACAGCGACGCCGGGATGGTCTTGAGCAAGCTGCCGGATTTGTCGGTGAGCGCGGTTTCCACCCGAATCTCGCGCAGATCGTAGCTCACGTGGTTCACCACCCGTTCGTGGATGCAGCGCTGAATCAGGTCGCGCAGGCTGAGCAGGGCGCGGTTTTCGTTGTGCTTGATTTGCTCGAACTTGTCTGCGGGCATGCGTTGCAGTATGGCGCTGATGGTGTGCAGCGACAACCGAGTCAGGTTGGCCAGTTCGCGCACGAACTGTGCCATGGCATACACCGAATGCGGTTTGATCGTGTATTGCCCTTGCGTGCTGCGCGCTTGGTGCAGCGTTTCTACATCCGTGGTTCGGGTGACCCCGATCGACAAGGGGCGCACATCAAAATGGGTTTTGATGCGCTCCAGCACGCTGCTGGTGAGCCCTTCGGTATCGATCTCGTAGCGCAACACCGCGTGGCGGTTGAGGCTTTCCCATAAATGCTGGAATTGCTGATACTGCGTGGGCCTGATGCTGAGGGTGGGCGTGGGCTGCTGTTTTTTGCTCTTGACCTTGCCCGAGCCTTCGTAATGCGCATTCAAGTAGCGGATGAGATTTTTGCCTTGTTCGGTTGTCAATCCCGGGACTTGGGCCAGCAAGGTCTTTTCCAGCGCATCACGGCACGCATGATAAGGTGCCTGGTCCGGTGCCAAGGTGGCTGTGCCGGTGGCCATGTCCAAGCTCGCCAGGCCTAGGCCAGATAGCACCTGCAACAGGGTAACCGTCATGAACGGGTTGTCCCCTCGAATCACGCCGTTGAGCCTTAGCACTTCGTGCGAGATCTGCTGAGAAATCCGAGTGAGGCTGTGCTCGGCAATCTCGGACTGGATCGCCTTGACAAAGTCGCCTTCGCTGGCCGGCACCACCACCACCAGGTCGTTGACTTCATCAAAGGCTGCGTCATCGGCTTGCACACGCTCCAGTTGCTGATTCACCGCCAAGCGCAGGCCGCGACCAATTTGCTGCAATTTGCCAATTTTCGAGTTGCTCGGTGCCAGTTTGCAAAGCGTAAACACGTTGGGGTTGTCCCAACCCTCTTGCAAGGCCCACATGGAAAAGATGAAGCGCAAGTCTGTGTCAAACGAGAGCAGCTTTTCTTTCTCCTGCAAGATCAGCTTGATGGCTTCCTCCTCGCCCTTTTCGCTGTGCGAGCGGGCGAAATAGCCTTTGTGCACCCGACTCACGTCGGTGGCGCTGCGTTCCAGATACGCCCGGTAGCCTGGGTGCAGATCGGGTTTGGCCAGCACCTTGGTCAATTCAGCCCGGTACAAGCGCTCAAAGGTGTCGCGCAGCACGGCGGGGCTGTGCCTGGCCGCGCCGGAGAGGGGTAAATACTTGGCCACCGCGTCGATAAAAAACAGGCTGATCGCCTTGATGCCGCGCTGGTGCAGCGCCTCTTCGCGCTCGAAGTGGTTGGCAATGCTGCGCTGCACCAGCAGCGACTGCACCTCCTCGGCCAGCATACCGCAGGCGGTGGGTTCGCCCAGTGGCAGCGCAAAGCCGTTGGTGAACAGCAACTCCTTGCTTGTCACCGCCTCCACCACATGGCCGTCTAGGTAGCGCAGGCCGGTTTGCTCGCCCAGGTTGTCTTTGGCCTTGAGTGCTGCCGTGGCGGCTCTGCCGTCGGCTGTCTGGTAGCCCACACGGCCCGTGCGCTCCTTGGCGCTGCCCGTCACCTCGTGCAGCGTCAGCGTCTGGCCTGCCTCGGTGCCGGTGCCCACCGTGTCCACCGTGATGCCCTTGACCAGCCGCTGGCGAAACGCCTCCAGGCTGTCGAGCGTGTAGATGAGGTTTTTGAACTCATCGCGCTTGAAGGTGGCTCCAAAGCGGATGGTGAGCAGGGGGTTGAAGCGGGCCAGGTACTCCTGCGTTTGCTTGCCTTCAAAACGGTGCGGTTCGTCGATGATCAGCACCGGGCGAATGGCGGCCAGCGCTTCCATGTAGCTGCGGGCCTGGCCGAACAGATTGGCTTCCACGCCGCGCTTGTTGATGAGTTTGCTGTCGCCTGCGAACGACTGGTAGGTGGCCACCATGACCGTCAGGCCCCGGTTGGCCGCGTGGATGAAGCCCTTGACCGATTTGTCGGAGTAGTTGACGACGTTGATCTTCTGGTTGTCGTACTCCCGCGCAAAAAAAGCTGCCGTGGTTTGCAGGCTTTTGAGTGTGCCCTGGCGAATGGCGTTGCTGGGCACCAGCACGATGAACTTGGACAGCTTGTGGCGCTGGTGCAGTCGGTGGATGGTTTCGATGAAGGTGAAGGTCTTGCCGGTGCCGGTTTCCATCAGCACGTCTAGCGACAGGGCGGGCGTGAGGGTCGAGGCCACCTCCACCGCGCCCGCCGTCACCTGGTTGACCTGGCGTATGCGCTCGATGTGGGTGCGCAGCGCGGTGTAAGCCTCGCTGGGCACGTAGGTGGGGTTGGCGTGCACGTCGGCGGGTGCCACAAAGCGCACGTCGGTGAACACATCGGCAATGCTTTGTACGGCCTGGGCCTGGTAGGCCAGGCGGGTGTACTGGAACTGGGCGGTCATGGCGCTTCAACCCCGCAGCCGCAGCTTGTCTTCCGACAGGCCCAGCGACTCCAGCAGGGTTTTGGTGCCCAGCAGAAAATTGTCGTCGTGTACCCAGGGCGCATAGACGCTCAAATGCTGAATGGGGCTGCCCGCCGCCTTTTGCGCGCTCAGCAGGGTGCGCAGGGCTTCGGTGTCCACCGCGCTCAGGATGAACAGCACATCACCCGCCCGGTACAGCGCCTGCTCTTGCAGCGGCTTGATGCGCGTGGACAGCGGCAAACCTTCGGCCAGCAGCAGGTTGTAGAGAATGCGCGGCAACTGGTCGGGTTGCGGCGTGGCAATGGCCACTTGCAGCGCGGCGATGTCGGCCTGCGTGGCTTGGGCCAGGGGCTTTTGCAGGATCAGCGCGTCCGGGTCGTCGGTCAGTGCGAAGACGCGAAAGCCGGTGTCCAGCGCCGGGTGTTGGGCCTTGAGCTGCGCGCCCGCGCGGCGGATGCGTTCGGCCGTGATCTCGAAGATGGTGGCCTCGGGCTTGCCCAGGGTGTCGGTGACGAAGCCGTGGGCTTCTTTTTGTTTCTTGGCGTCGATGGGCTGGGGAATTTGCACCAGGATGAACTTGCGGTTGCCGCCGTCTTCGGCGTTCTGTTGCATGACCGCATGCGCGGTTGTTCCTGAGCCGGCAAAGAAGTCCAGGACGATGCTTTCGGGCGTGGAGGACTCCGTCGCCATCTCCACAAATTTCCTCAAGACGCTCTCGTCTTTAGGGAAATCAAAAACGTTGGCCCCCATCAAGCGTGTGAGCCTTTCCGACGCAGACCGGGCAGGTTGATAGTAGACGCTGGGTGGCGTGATCGCATCGGTCTCGTGTAGATAGCGACGAATCATGATGCTGGTTTGTGTAACGAAAGAAACGCGGCCTTCTTCCACCAAGCGGTTGAATTCAGCCTGATCGAAGCTCCAGCCCCTATTCTTTCTCAATGGCAGAACCGACCCGTTTCTCGGATTCACCAAGTCGAACTTTCTTCCACCTGGCGCAGTTGGATCGTCCTCTTTGTAGGCTCCTCTGCCATCAATGTTTCGGAAGCGTCGGAGCATGAATGACGGTGTGGCTTTCATAGCTCTGAACCACCCGCCAAGTTCCTTTGAAGCGGTTTCATGGTCTGCGCCATGCAGTTGCTTGAGTCGCTGGACCTCCGCGAACACGCGCTCAGCGCCTTCCTTCTTTAGGCTCCATTCCCTGGGCAGGTTAGATCGATCACTACCGTAGATCAACGCATATTCATGCACCGTGCCAACCTGCCGAGCATCGTTCTTGTTGGCGCCTTCCCAAACTAATTGGGCAACAAAATTCTCCTGCCCAAACACCTCATCACACAACAACTTCAACTGCGCCTGCTCGTTGTCGTCGATGGAGATGAAGATCACGCCGTCGTCGCGCAGCAGGTCGCGGGCCAGCAGCAGGCGCGGGTACATGAAACTCAGCCAGCCGCTGTGGGTGCGTGCGCCGTAGATGTTCTTGATGTAGTCGATGTGGTCGGCGCGGTAGCCCAGTTGGGCCAGCACCTCGCTTTGCCGGGCAGAGAAATCGTCGCGGTATATGAAGGCGTCGCTCTGGGTGTTGTAGGGCGGGTCGATGTAGATAAGCTTGATCTGCCCGAAGTAGCTGTGGCGCAGCAGGCGCAGGGCGTCGAGGTTGTCGCCTTTGATGAGCAGGTTGCCGGTGTGGTCCCAGTCGGTGCTGTCGGCGGGGCAGGGCTGCAGGATTTTGGTCGGCGGCACAAAGGCGCTGTGGTAGGCCTCGCGCTTGCCGACCCAGCGCAGTTCGTAGCCGTCTTCTTCCACGCGGATGCCGGCCGGGTTGGCCGGGTCCAGTGCTTGCTGGATGGCGGCGGCGTTGACGCGCACGCTGCCGTCTGGCGCGGTCTCGATGGCCTGAGGGAACAACTCGCGCAGCAGTTCGAGCTTGTGCGCGGCAGGGCTGGGGGCGTTGAGCATGGATAGCTTGCGCATGTACGACGCTCAGGAAAGTAGGTCAACGCGCCAAACGGTGCAGGCCATTCGGGCCAGTTGGCGCTGGCGGTTGGCTATGCGCTCGGGCGTCCATTCGGCGTTGTCGTGTGCGAGTTGCTGGGTTAGGGAAAACTGGCTTTGTTCGAGGTGCGGGCGCTTTTCAGTAAATGAGTTATTGCCCACTTTTTGGTTGAAGCTTTTTTCTAACAAAGCCATGTTGCCTAGGCGGTACACCATGGCATCGGCTTCTTCGTCGCTGAATGTTACCCAACCTTCTTCCGGGTTTTGCGGCAGGATATGCTCGATGGTATTGAGTTCGCTTTCAAAATCCAGCACAACACCACTATTTTGTTGTTCAAGGCTGCAAAGGATGTAACGCACGATTCGGTTATTGCGTGAATCGGTGGTGCGAATTGTTTTGTCGGTGAATGCGGCTTTGAATGGCTCGTCTTTCAGGTAGATGTTGTGCAAACCTTGCAGCACTTGGCTGGCAGTAGTGTATTCACCTGAGTGAATTTTTTGTGCTGCACGGTAGTAGGCGCGTTCTTGCTCGTTGGTGGGTTGCGAACCAATAACGTTGTAGCGCAAAGTAATTACCACACAGGTTTTAAGCAAAATGGAGAAATCGTCGACTCCAAGCGCGCGTTGTGCAGCCAGAAGCATGGCAAAAGGTTGACGAACTCGGAACATGCGCAGTAGGCGGGCTTGTTGCTTGAGTGGCTCGGGCCAGTGCGAAGTATCGGGGTTGGTCAAGGACAGGTAGGTGTCCATGTCCTGCTCCATGCTGCGCAAGAGCTCAAATACACCCCCCCTGCTGTTGACTTGGTTGCGGATGGTTTTGAACAGCTCAGTGGGCCGAACCAATGTTTTTCTGCTCATCCAGTGCACGCGCAGAAAGTCGGGAAACCCTTCGGCCCCCAGCTTTGAGACCAAGCTTTCCCACCGCCCTTCTAAAGCTTGCATCTCGCCAGGGTAATCTGCGCGAGAGCGGTCGAGAATGGAGAATAGGTAGTTTTTCAGTAAATCGGTTGATGACAGACGCACTCCACGTGCGTTGAGCGTTTCGAATACCTTATAGGCATTTAGATCGTCGGTTACGTTAATGACCGTAAAAAACAAGCGGTCGCTCATGGTTTCGAGCAGGCTGGCCAAAGCCACGCCTTCGTCTTTTTTGCTGTTTTCTGCGGCGTCTTTGGCATAAATGGCCACACGTTTTTCAAACCACTCAAAGGCTTTGCGCAGGCCATGCTCGGATGCCTTGATGCCTCGCTGTGGTAAATGACCGAGCGGCAATAGATACGTCTGGTAATAGTTGTCGTTATTGCGATTGAGCGTAAGCTTGCTGTGAGTTAGTAGGGTGACAGGGTCAAGGTAGCCGATATAGGTTTGACGAATCTGGTCGAGGCGGCGTTGGTTGGCTTCGGGGTTTTTCTTGTCGTTGATCAGGTTTTGCAGGCTTTTCAGTACGGCAAGTACGATCAGACTTAGCGTGGTTAATCGCTGCTGGCCATCAATGACGTCAAACGCTTTTTCGTTTTGTGATTGAAGAACCAGGTAGCCCATGTAATGCGCGGGTTCACCACCGTCTTGCACCGTCCCTAGGATGTCGGCCCAAAGATCTTCCCACTCCGAGTCCGTCCAGCTGTAATCGCGCTGGAACGGTGGTATGCGGTAGGTCAGGCCGTTGCCAATAAGCTTCCTGAAGGTGTTGTTTTCTGTTTTGAAGTTGCTGGCAGACATGGCATGATTTTTAGTGAGGTTGCAGGGTATTGCTGGGTCATACAAGAACAACGGTGTCGCTGTAGCGGGCGACGTGGGTATCGAGCAGCAGGTTCAAGCGGGACTCCGCTCTTGGAAGAGCAAGGCCACGGTGGCGTTGTGGGCGTCGATGTCGTCGGGCACTTCGAACGCTCCTTTGGCCACGCCCAGGCGCTGGTGTGCCACATCGGTGTAAATCGGCACCAGTTTGGCGGCCGGGCGGCCGTTGCGGGCAATGATGATTTCGCGCTCCGTGCCTTTTTCAAGGGATTCAACCAAGCGCGAGAGGTTGGATTTGGCTTGCAGCATGTTGACGGATTGCATGGTGTTCCTGCGCAGAGGCGAATGGCGGGTTTTTGTTTGGCTAATTTTAGCTAATCTGGGCGGCACTGGCATCAAACCAGTTGGCCAGCGGCAAGCCCGGCACGCGCCCGAATTCGCGCGTGTTGCGCGTGACCAGGGTGAGGCTGTGGGCCAGCGCGATGCCGGCGATGAGGGTGTCGATGGGGCCGATGGGGCTGCCTTGGGTTTCGAGCTGGGCGCGGGTGCGGGCGGCCATTTCGGCGCTTTGGGCATCAAAAGGGTGTATCTGAAAGCGGTTTTGTACCGCAGCCAGCTTGAGCAGTTGGGTGTTGGGGTGGGCCGATTTGTAGGCACCGCTGAGCAGTTCCCAGAGCACGGGGGTGCACAGGCGGATGTCGTTATCGCGTTGTCGCGCCATGTGCTGGCGCACGGCACCTTGGTCTTTGAAAAAATAAATCAGGATGTTGGTGTCGAGCAGGTAGGGCATGGTGCGGATTCACCAGCTCTGTCGGGGTAAATCGGGCACTTGGCTGGCGCGCAGGGCTTCGAGCGTGGGGAAGTCGTCGTCGCCATCGGTGCCGAGGGCGTCGAGTTCGGTGTAGAAGGCGGCCCAGTCGTTGTGTTGGCGGCGCTTTTCGGCAGCCGCAAACTGGGCGAACCATTGGCTGAGCGAGAGTTGCTGGCGCGCCGCCGCCGCGCGCGCCGCTTGCAGGGCTTGGTCTTCTAGGTAAATGGTGACTTGGGCCATGCTGCACTCCGAATCAAAAAACCATGGTCGAAATTATAAGTGTTGGCCACTTATACGCTAGGGGTCTGAGACACGGCCAGCGGCGGCCCGAGCGCGCGCAGCACGTCGCGCACCAGTTGCGCCCGGTCTTTGGCTTCGGGCAGGGCGCGTTCGATGCGCAGCTTGTCGTTGCCGGCCAGTTTGATGTGGCGGTTTTTTTGCACCA
>Ga0209103_1000479_pt1 | contig 12567 bp, 13 predicted proteins | sample 4C3metaG_FD_184152 | JGI IMG/M metagenome (GOLD analysis project Ga0209103, IMG submission 184152) | Freshwater bacterial and archeal communities from Indian Creek, Illinois, USA - 4C3 metaG (SPAdes) (version 2) | ecosystem: Environmental > Aquatic > Freshwater > Unclassified | place: USA...
TGCTGGGCCATGCCATCGCCCCCGCCACCAGCCAGGAGGTCAGCCCGAAGCCCAGGAACCAGGCGAGGCGCGATTCCGCGGGCAAGCCCGGCAGCCGCCGCATCGCCATGGCCCAGGGTGTCACCGCGATGAAGGGCAGCGCCCACCAGCGCCGCACCCCGCCGCCCAGCCAGGGCGAGAGCGCCACCGCCATCGGCAGGAAACGCGCATTGGCGGCGGCGGCGCCCAGCACGGCGGGCAGCGCGCCGCCGGGCAATGCCACGGCCGTCACCAGCACCATCTGCCCCGGCATGCCATAGACCAGCAGCGCGGCGGCCAGGCCCCAGCCAAAGCCCAGCCCCGCCGCCTGCACGGCGGCGCCAAAGGCCAGGAAGGTGGCGGCCATCGCCAGCGCGGGCGCGCCCAGCGCCTCACGGCAGGCGGTGCGGAAGATCATCTGCGCGAGCCTGACACCAGGCCCGCGCGGCTACCAGCGCAGGCTACGCAGGGCCGCGACGGGCGCTTCACCCTCCTCGGCCAGCACATGCGTGAGCAGGCCGGGCGAGGGGTCATGGCCATGGGCATCGGCAGTCAGTCCGGTCAGCGCCCAGAGACTGTCAATGCCGGCATGGCGCGCGCCGGCGAGGTCGGTGTGCGGCGTATCGCCCACCGCCACCACCCGGCTCTTGTCGGTCATGCCGAGCAGGTCCATCACCGGGCCATAGACGGCGGGGTCGGGCTTGCCGGCTTCGAAGACATCGCCGCCCCATTCCAGGTAGATGTCGGCCAGGGCGCCGGCGCAGATCAGGCGGTCTCCGGCCACCATCACGGCGCGGTCGGGATTGACGCAGAGCATGGGCAGGCCGGCTTCGAAGCAGGCGCGCAGCTCGTCCCGGTAGGGCTCGACGGAGATGGATTTGCGGTCGGGGTCGGGGCCCGTGTTGAGCAGGAAATCGGCATCCTGGGGGCGCTTCACCAATTCGGCCGCGCCATCCTCGGCCACGGAGAGATCACGCTCCGGCCCGATGTGATAGGCGCGCGGGCCCAGCTTCGCGAACCAGGGCAAGTCCCGCTGCTTCAGCCAGAGCCAGGAGACCTCGCCGGAGGACATGATGCCCTGGTAGAGGTCCCGCCCGATGCCCATGCCGTCCAGCATGGTCTGGATGAACCAGGCGCGGCGCGGGGCATTGGTCAGGAACACCACGCGCTTGCCGCGCGCCTTGAGTTCTCCCAGGCAATCCAGCACGCCCGGATAGGGCTTGCGGCCATCATGCACGACGCCCCAAAGGTCCAGCACATATCCGTCATAGCGGTCGGCCAGGGGGGCGAGGTTCTCGTAGATCTGGATGGTCATGCGCCCGCACCTACCGCATCGCCGACATGGGCGAAACCATCGCGGGCCAGCAAATCGACAAGTTCACGCTTGATGCGGCCGATCAGCGCCGGGCCGCCATAGGCGAAGCCGCTATAGAGCTGCACCAGCGAAGCGCCGGCCCGGATCTTCGCATAGGCCTGCGCCCCGGAGGCAACACCGCCCGCGCCGACCAGCACGAGGCGCCCTTGGGCCAATCCATGCGCGCGGGCCAGCATCTGGGTCGAGCGTGCAAACAGCGGCGCGCCGGAAAGTCCGCCCGCCTCGCTTTTGTTGGGGGAGCGCAGCGTCTCGGGCCGGGCGATGGTGGTGTTGCTGATGATCAGCCCGGCCACGCCGCGCGTGACGCAGACCTCGATGATCGGGGGCAGCGCATCCTCGGCCAGGTCGGGGGCGAGCTTCACCAGAACGGGCTTGCCCAGGGCGGCCACATCCACCGCATCCAGGATGGAAGCCAGCCGCGCCTCGCCCTGGAGGTCCCGCAGGCCGGGCGTGTTGGGGGAGGAGATGTTGATCGTCACGTAATCGGCCAGCGGCGCCACGGCACGGCAGAGCGCGGGGTAGTCGCGCTCGGGCTCCGCGCCTTCCTTGTTCACGCCGACATTGGCGCCGAGCACCCCAGGCAGCGGCCGCCGCAAATCACGCAGCCGGGCGAGGCAGGACTCAAGCCCGGCATTGTTGAAGCCCATGCGGTTGATCACGGCCGCATCCTCGGTCAGGCGGAACAGCCGCGGGCGGGGATTGCCGGCCTGGGGGCGGGGCGTGACGGTGCCGGCCTCCACAAAGCCGAAGCCCAGCCGCAGCAGGGGCAGGATGGCCACCGCATCCTTGTCGAAGCCGGCGGCAAGGCCGATCGGGTTGCGGAAATCCAGGCCCAGGGCGCGGATGGCGAGGCTGGGCGCATCGGCGGCGTCGTCACGGCCGGCCAGGCCCAGCGCCAGGCCCTTCAGGGCCAGGCCATGCGCGGTTTCGGCGTCGAGCCCGCGCATCAGGGGCATCAGGGCGGAAGCGATGGAAGGTGTCATGGGGGCTGAATAAGGCAGAATCACCGCGAAACGAAATCTCGCCTGCGTTGACAGCGGCGCATGGGAACGCGACACCCGTGCCCACACACTGAAAAGGACAAGATGTTGCGCGGCCCGCTCCTGCTCATGGCAGGCATCGGCCTGTTTGGGCTGCTCGATGCCAACAGCAAGCTGCTGGCCGGGGATTTCGCCGCGGCGCAGGCGATCTTCCTGCGCCATGCAGTCTTGCTGGGGCTTTTGCTGTTGCTGCGCGGCGCCTTTGGCTGGCCGGGCGGACCCTTCCGCACGGCGCACCCGCTGCTGCACGCGCTGCGCGCCTGCTCGATGCTGACCGCCGGGCTGACCTTCTATGTGGCGGTGCGCTACCTCAGCCTGGCGGATGCCTATCTGATTTTCTTCACGGCGCCCTTGATGACGCTGGTGCTGGCGCGGGTGTTCCTGAAGGAGAGCGTGCCGCGCGCCGCCTGGCTCTGGTCGGGCGTGGGATTCGGGGGGGTGATGATCGCCCTTGCCCCGCAACTGGGCGAGGGCGGCAGCCTGATCGGCTTTGGCTGCGCGCTGCTCGGCACCGTGGCCTACGCGGTCACCATCACCCTCAACCGCAGCCTGCGGGCGGAGCCTGGCATCGCGCGGCTGCTGCTCTGGCCATCGCTCTTTGGTGTGCTGGCGACGGGGCCTTTCGCCGCGGCCTATTGGACGGCGCCGAGCGCGGTGGAATGGGTGCAACTGCTGGTGAACGGGCTGCTGGCCGGGGGCGCCACCATCCTGCTGGCGCTCGCGCTGCGGCATAGCAGCCCGGCGCGGCTGGCGCCCTTCGAATTCATCGCCCTCCCGCTCTCCGTCTGGCTGGACCTGCTGATCTTTGGCAATACGCCGGGGATGGAGGTGCTGATCGGCGGCGCGGTGGTGGTGTTGGCCTGCCTGATGAGCGAGCGCGCCGTCTCACGCGCGCGTCACGGGATGTCCGTCGGGAAGGCGTGAAGCCCGGCGGTATCCAGCGGCAACGGGATGACGCGCCGGATCGCGGCCAGGGGCAGGGGCGCGTAGAGATGCGGAAACAAACCGGGCCGGCTGCCGCCCGAGGCTGGCTCCCATTTCAGTGCAGCGCCGAGGGCTGCCGCCTCGGCCTCGATCATCCAGAGATCGGCCACGCCCGCCCGGTGCTTGGCCGCGCTGGCGCGCAGTTGCGCCGCCGTGGAGAAATGCAGGAAGCCGTCGCGCCTGTCATCGGCGCTGCCGTGATACGCGCCGGCGGCTTCGGCCGCGCGCCAATCGGCTTCGCGGATCAGGGTGTAGATGAGGGGTTCCATCCGCCCGGTTTAGAGCATGATCCGCTGAGCCGGAATCGCCGGAGCGGTGAATCATTCTCTCTGCAAGGTCATCACGCCCCCTCCAGCCGGTAGAAGGCGAGGCCGCCGGCCTCCAGGCTCGGCACCCGGCCCAGCGCCCAGCCAGGCTGGCGCAGCGCGTCATGCCAGAGCATCGCGCCCGCCGTGAGGTCCGGCAGCGCCCCCAGCATGGCGCGGCCCGCCACGCGGCGGCAGACGGCCAATGCCGCATCGCCCTCGATGGGGGTGGTGAACAGCGCGTGGCGCTCATGCGCGGGGTGGCGAACCGGGAACTGGAAGGGTGCGCGCAGCACGGCGATCATGGCGCGCGCCAGTGTCTCGGGCGCCGCATCGCCGGCGAAGCGCGTCCGCGCCTCGGCCGTGGCGAGGACGGCCCGCGCGCGGTTGAGCGCCAGGCAGGCCAGCGCCTCGATGGCGCGGACCGGGCGGGCGCCGGCCTCGGCATAGAGGATGCGGGCGAGCAGCTCCTCGGCGGCGGCGGCGGCGGCGAGGCGGTTGGGCTGGATTGCGATGCTCACTTGTCATGCTCCTGGTCGCGACGGACGTTTTCGAGTTTGTTTTCGATGCGCAGCAATTGCTCGGAGAGGCGCCGGTCCACATCGCGGATCAGCGAGAGCGGCACGTAGGTGCGCGCCACTTCGAGCTTGAAGGCGGCCAATTCGTCCCGCGTGCGGGAGAGGCCGTCATCATGGCGTGAGGTGCCCTTCTCGATGCGGCGATCCAGGTCGCGCTTGATGCCGAGGAGCAGCCAGTAGAGCCCGGCGATGACGGGCGCCTGGGCGGCATCCATCCACCAGAGGGATGAGGGATTTGTCGGGTCCATGGGGCCTCCTTGCGGGCGGGCGCGCGCATCGCCACAAGGGATGCGTGCGGGAGATCGTGGAATGTGGAATGAGCCGTATCTGGAAAGCTGCTGCCGCTCGGCCCTGCACCGGCTGACGCTGGTGGGGCCGCATGGCCGCCCGCCGGAGCTGAAGGATCAGCCCTGCCTGCTGCGCTTGCAGTCCATGGGCCTGGCCGAGCAGCGGGCGGACGGACACTTCGCCATCACCCCGCCCGGGCGGGCGCGGCATTCGAGTGAGATCTTGAAGAAGCCAGCCTAGGCGAGGGGCGCCGCCCCTCGCGCTCCCTGGCAGGGGACACGTCCCCTGCACCCCTGTTCGTGGTTATGGGCGCGGACGGGATGTCCATCGCGCTGGTATCCTTGAACCTGGACGGGGCCGCCTGCGCCGTGCTGGAGCACAGCAACCGCCGCCCCAAGGTGGAGCGCATCCCCGCCGTCAACCGCCGCGCCAACTCGGCTGAACCGGGCGCGGCGGCAGCGCGGGCAGCCGGATCGGCTCGGCCAGGATGCAGCCCGCCACCGCATCCAGCCCGTCATCCCGCGCACCGCGCGCATCGGGCCGCCACTCGGCCATTTCGCGCGGGAAGCTGGTGCGGAACACGCTCTCATGCGCGTGCAGCCGGCGGGCGGCCAGCAGCGGGTCGAAGGCGGAGAGGATGCGCTCCACCTTGGGGCGGCGGTTGCTGTGCTCCAGCACGGCGCAGGCGGCCCCCGCCCGCGCCATCTCGCGCTTCAGCAGGGCGGGCAGGAAGCGGCCCAGCCCGTTGGTCTCGACGCGCACCACCGGCAGGATCAGGTCGCGCGCCAGTTCCGCCACCTGCCGGCATTGCTGCGTGGCGGGGTCCTCGGGCGCATCGGCGCGCTGCGTGATCCAGGCGAGGCGATGCAGGAAGTGCCGCCCCTCGCCATCCGTGTAAGTGGCGGCCAGCACCGAGCCATCGCCCCCGCCCTCGGCACGCCCATAGGAGGGATCCCAATAACCCCCGCCCGATGTCATGCGCCGCCCGAGAAGCCAGAGCTGCGCGCGGCCATTGGCCTCGCGATACTCCACCTCCTCCGGGTAGCGCAGCAGCAGCGCGGGATCGAGCCGCGCGGCCGCCGGCGCCACGGGTTGCAGCATCATCTGGCGCGCGAAATGCAGCCCGCCCACGCGCTTTCGCAGCGCCGCGACGGCGGCCTCGCTGAAGCGTTCCGGCCAGGCGCTCTGCCCGGCGGCGTCGAGGATGGGCACTTCCAGGCGTTGATAGCCATGCAGGAAGCCATCGCCGGGGCGATACAGGCTCTCCTCCGTGTGTGGCGTGCCGACATAGAGGATGATGCCGTCCGGCGTCAGGATGAACTCCGTCTCCGCCAGGCGCTCGCGCAATTCGGCGCGCTTGCCCGGGCTGTCGCAATTGCCGGCCACTTCCACATCATCGCAGATGATGATGTCCGCCCGCGCGCCGGTGATGTTGCCGAGCAACCCCTGCGAGAGCATTGAGGGATCGCGCGCCGCACCGGGCCGCTGCACCGTGAAGCGATCCGCCGCCCAGGCTTCGTCGCCCTCGGGGATGAGGCGGGCGCAAAGCGGGTGGCGTTCGATGATGCGCCGCACATGCCCCACCATCTTGCCGGCCAGGTTCTGGTCGGCGGCGAGGACGAGGATGCGCGTCTCGGGGTTGCGATAGAGCGACCAGGCGCAGAACAGCCCGATCAAGGTGGATTTGCCGCAGCCGCGAAACGCCATGAGCAGCATGCGGCGGGTGGGCCGTTCCGTCTCCAGCCAGCGCAGGATGCGCCGATGGATCTGGGGCGTGCCCTGCCGCTGCTGCCGGTTCCAGACCCAGACGAATTCTAGCAGGTCAGCCGGGCTCTCCTGTGTCATCCGTGCGCGTCTCCTGTTCCTCGTCGTCCATTTCCTGACGGGCCGCGCCGAGCGCGGTGGCGGCAGGATCTTCCCCCTCCGCCCCCTCGCGGGGATCGGTGAGCTTCATCAACTGCTCGATATGCGCGAGCGCCGTCTTGGCCGCGCTGTGGCGCGCGGCGAAGGCCTTGGGGTCGGCGTCGTGTTCGGTATCCGCCACGAACTTCATGTAGGATTCCGTCACCGCAGGCAGCGCATCGGCGAGCTTGGCATCCGCGACGCGCGGCTTGCGCCGCCTCACGATTTCACCAGGCGCACCCGCACCGTCCCCGCGCCGAGATCCACCGCCGCACCGGTGCGGTTCCAGGCCGTCACCGTCACCAGGTCCTGCGCGCCGATCTGCGCCAGGAAGACAACGCCCGAGGTGGCCAGCGTGAAGGCCGCCTGCACGAAATCACCCGGCCGCGCGCCGGGAAGCGGCACGTTCAGCTGTGCCGTGCCGCCAGCCGCGATGGAGGGTGGATCCCAGGCGGCCTCGGCCCGCAACTCGCGGGCGCCATGCCGCAGGTCGGGCAGGCCGTAGAGCAGCGGCGGGGAGACCGACGGATCGGTGAGCAGGCGCATCGCGCGCACCTCGTAATCCACGCCGATGCGCGCCACGCCGATGATGGCGTAGGCGACGGCGGGCTCCAGCCGGACCACTTGCAGCCGCGTGAGGTCGGCGTCGGTCATGTCCGCCGAGCCTTGCCACCATCGCGCCGCGCTGTTCCACAGCACGGACATGCCCGAGGCGCGCACCAACTGGCCCGCGCTGTCGCCCAGGAGGTTCATGGCCGCGTCGAAGCATTGCACGATCAGGCGCGGATGGTCGGCATCCACCGCCAGCGCGAATTCCCGCGCCCGCGTCGCATCCACCACGAAGCCCAGACCGCGGCCGCCGGTCAGCACAACGCCACGGCTGGTCAGCCCGTAATCCTCCAGGCCGGGAAAGGCGAAATCCGCCAGCGTGGTGGGCGTGCCGCCGACATTGGTTGAGAGGCAGGCAAGCAGGTCAAAGCCGGTCTGCGATGCATTCCAGCGAAAGGCGGCGGCGCGCAGATTGGGCACGCTGCCGACCTCACGCGTGAATTCACGATGTGCTGCGGCCTGGTGCATCCCGCGCACCACGGCGCCGACGCGGGCCGAACCCGCATCATAGAACACGTTCAGCAAATAGCCCTGGCTTGCCCAGGCCACTTCATAGACATGATCCTGCGCGCTGCCGACATGCCGCGCCGGATAGGGCGAGCAGGCTTCCATCCGCATGCCATAGGCGATCACCGCGCGGCTATTGACCTCGCACAGGAAAGGCACGCCGAAGATGGCCGGCCGGTCGCGCGTCTGAAGCTCGAAGGCGGGGCCGAAGAAGACGTGCCGATTATGCGCGACATAGGCGCCAGGTTCCGCCGAGAAGCGGATGCCGTAGCGGCTGAGCGTCGGGTGGAGGGAGCTCGCGATGGCGAAGTGGCCGCCATGGTAGCGCATGGAGGTGTTCCATCCCGCCGCCGTCTGGGTGCGGATGTCCAGGCCGATATGGTTGTTCACCATGCGGCCGAGATGCATGTTGCTGTCCTCGAAACCGCGCTCCACGCCCAGCGTCTGCGCGCCGATGGTGAAGCCCTCCACCTGCCGGATTTCGACCAGGCTGGAATCCAGGTTACGCAGGACGATGCCGATATCGCGGAAATTCTGCCAGTCGCTGATGGTGGCCCGGATCACGCGCAGCCCCTGGTAGAGCTTGGCCGCATTCCGCACCGCCCCGCCATCGCCGATGGTCAGCGCCGCCTGGCCGGCGGGCCCCGCATAGAGGATGGTGCCGCGCATGGTCAGGCCGGCCGCGGCGCCGGGCAGCAGCAGCGGCATTGTGGTGCGGAAGGTGCCCTCGCCGATCACCAGATGCTTGCCGGAGGCGCCGGCCGCGTTCATGGCGGCTTGCAAGGCCGGGCCATCATCCGTCACGCCATCGCCCACCGTGCCGAAATCGCGCGCCGTCAGGTTCTCGGCCAGCTTGTCCTCGACGCTGCGCGGAACGGCGCCGGGATAGGCGGCGGCGATCATGCCGGTGCGGTCATAGGTCGTGACCTCGCCTACTGCGTCGAAGCCCAGCAGCTTCTCCGCGCGGGCCTCGCGCAGGGGCAGCACCATGCCGGCGGGCGCCTCGGCGAAGGGCAGGCGGATGGCGCCGCGCAGGTCGTCACGCACCTCCTGCAGGGCGGCCACCTGGCGGTCCAGCTCGTCATTCAGGGTATTGGCGCGCAGCACGCCGTTGGACTGGAAATCCGTCACGCGCTCCACCGCCATGCGGCGCAGGATGGTGATGCGCGTGCCGGAAGCGGGGGGCGCGGTGTAGCGGATGGTGCCGCCCGAAGATGCGCCTGCACCTTCGATCGTGAAGCCGTAATTCGCCGAGGCGTTGTTGTCCAACACCTGGATATCGGCCGGCTCGAAGATCGGGAAAGGGTAGGTGAAGGCGGTCTGCACGCCGTCGGCGACGTAGTGCACGCGCGGCGCGATATCGCCGATGCGGATGTGCTCGGACATCAGGGGCTCCGGAAGCTGGGGGAAGGGGAGGGCCGCTCAGGCTCAGTCGAGCAGGTTGCGGAGGGCATTGCCGAAGCTCGGCACCGCGCGCAGCACATTGGTGAGCGTGGCGTCAGGGTTGAGCAGCGAGGCGCGACCGGAAGTGATGCGCGTGCGAAAGATCGCATCGCTGTCCGCCTGGCTCGCCGCCGCATCGGCGCGCAGCCCCTGGGTGATGCTGGCGGCCGAGCCGTCATTCACCGCAAGCCCGCCGCCGGCCAGGCGCGCGCGGGCGGCGGCCACGGTGCGTGCCACCTGCTCGCCCCGCGCCCGCGCCTCGGCCTGCTGTTGCAGGGTGAGTTGCTGCTGGCGCGCGGCATCCTGCTGGCGAGTGGCCTCGGCCTGGGCGCGCTGATTGGCCGATTGCTGCTGCGTGGTGCGGTTCTGCGCGTAGAGGCCGACGCCCGCCGAGGCGAGGGTGGCGAGGGAAGACAAAGCGGCCATCAGTCGGTCGTCCTCATGTCGGTGGTGACGGAAAGCAGGGTAAGCGGCAGCGGAGCCTCTCCCGTGATGCGCCAGAGCGGGCGCATCGCATCGCGCCGCCAGCCCAGCGCGGCCAGGCGCACATCGCCGCTGAAGCGCTGCGGCGCGGCGTCGAGCAGCGGCGTGTCCAGCCGGCGGAAGGCGACGGGCGCCGGCCCGCGCCCCAGATCCACCTCCAGCGCCGCCGTCTCCAGCAGCCGGAAGCTGACGGAGACGAGGCGCAAGGGCGCGGCACGGCTGCCGACCACGCCCGAGAGTTCAGGCGGCAGCGGCTCGATCTCATGCGCGAAGCCCAGGCCGATCTGCGTGGTCAAGGCCGGCGGATCCAGCGTGACGGCGCCAAGCGAGACGGTGCTGGCCCCGCGCGGCGCGCCATCGGCCAGGATGCCGACACTGGCGCCCTCCAGATGGGCCAGGCCGGTCCAGCGATCCTGCGGCGCGGCACTCGTGCCATCGAGCGCGGCATCCAGGCCGAAGCCGGGTTCGAAGCGCTCCAGCCGCGTCGTGCCCAGGCGCTGGACCGCGACATAGACGCGCCCATCCACCTCGGCCACATGGGTGAAGGCGCCGGCCGTCTCCTGCCGCGTCCAGGCCGTCACCTGCTCGGCGCGGAACAGGGTGAGGGTGGCCAGGCCGCCATCCTCCATCACCACATGCAGCAGCCTTAGCGACTGGTCATAGGCCATGGCGACCGGGTTGCGGATCAGATGCGCGGCGATCATGCCCAGGTCGTTGGACTGGTAGGCCTGCTGCACGTCGGTATAGGCGAATTCGTGAATCGCCCTTCCGCTCCGGGCGGCGAAGATGGTGCTGCCATCCACATCCACCGGCGGGATCATGCGCGTGGCACTGCTGCCGATGCGCGTCTGCCGGTTCAACTGGATGGAGGAGGGTGTCAGCGGCTCGCCGCTCACCATCCATTCGCCGCCCGTGGTGAAGACCTGGAGATGCCGGCCCGAGAAGACGCCACGAATGGCGTTCACCTGGTCCGAGAGCAGGCCGAACTCGATGCCCTGGTCATCGAGGCCGCTGCCCTTGTCGAAATTGAACAGATCGCCGGAGCGCGAAAGCCAGAGCCGGTTCGGCAAATCGCGCGAGCCGCCGATGACCAGGCGGTCCTGGTGGAAGCAGGCACTGACCGGCCAGCCGCGCACAGCGCTGAAGGCCGCTTCCTCCCAATCCGTGCTGTTGGCCGCATCGGGCAGCGCCTCGGCCAGGCTGAGCGTCGCCTGGATGGGCGAGGCGATGGCCGTGAGGATGCCCAGCCGGCCCCGGAAGCGGAAGGGCGTGCCGGCATGGCCCGGCTGGAACACGCCCGCCGAGGCCATGAGGGTGATGCTGCCGGAGGTGCCGCCCGGCGTCAGGAAGATCGCCGCATCCTGGAAGCGATAGGTCGGCAGCCGCGCCCAGGACCAGGGGCTGAGCGTCCAGCTCGTGTGGCTGCTGCGCGTGAGGCGGCGGGGTTCGAGCTCGGGGTGGCAGATCAGCAGCGTGTCGGCGCTCTGCGTGAAGGCCAGCTGCGGCAATTGCGCCGTGCCCCATGGCCCGCTGCCCTGCGCCACCTGTACGTCATTCAGATAGACGCTGAACTGGCCCTGGGTGAACACCAGCAGATAGGCCTGCTCGGTGTTGAATTCGAAGGCCAGCAGGCGGGCGGGGCCAGGCAGCGGCGCGATGTGGCGCAGGCCGGGCCGGCGCGTGATGCCGCCGGTCGGCTGGATGAAGACGTTGCGGAGTCGGCGCGCGCCATTGGCATAGGCGCGCAGATCGGCCCGGCCCAGCAATTCGGGCGCCAGCTCGCCCGCGGCGAAGCTGGATTTGGTCTGGCGGGAGGCGGCCATGCTCTCAGCCCCGCGCGCGGATCAGCGGAAAGCCGTCCAGCGCCTGCGTCGTGGCCTGCTGGCTGTCGGCGCGGCGGGCGGCGCGCAGCTCGGCCTCGGCCTGGTTGAACAGGATCTGCGCGCGGGAATTGCTTTCGGTCAGCGGGATGCAGAATTCGGCGGAGAGGCGCGCGACCAGGGCGGCGGCGAAGAAGGCCGGGAAGGTGCTTTCATGGGGCAGGAAGATGTAGGTCAGCGTCACCTGCGCTGCGTCGCAATGCAGCCGATCCTCCAGCAGGCGGTAAGTCAGCCCGCGGCCGAGATTGGGGCCACCGGCCGAGAGCGCGCGGAGGAAATTCGGCGGCAACTGGAAGGCGTGGCGGTGATCGGCGCTGGGCTGGGCCGCCAGGCGCGGCAGGCTCTCCTGACCCGTGGCGAAGCTCCAGGGATGGGAGGAGATCAGGGCGTCGCGGATGCCGGCATACAGGCCCGAGGCGATTTCCGCCTCGGCGGTGCCCTCATCCATCGAGGCGATGGCCTGGGCGCCGATGCGCAGCAGGGCGCGCGAGCAGAGTTCGAGCGCGGTGAGCGCCATGGCGGAATCTCCGGGGGAGGGTGTCGGGAAACAGGCGGCTCCCCCCCGTGAGAAGGGAGGAGCCGCCATACGCAAGGCCGCCGGGCGCGCTATTCCTTGCAGCGCATCCGGACCACGCCCGCATCGTCGATCAGGCAGGCGCCCTGGCTCATCATGCTGTTCACGAAATGCGCCGCGCGGTCGCCATGCCAGGTCACGTCGGTGACGATCTCCGAGGCGGCGGCATGGCCGATCGCGGTCTTGTGGAAGAAGTAGCAGGAGCGGATCGTGCCCGTCCGGGTCAGGCCGGTATGCGGGATCCAGGTGGCGCCGAGCCACTGCTTCGCCTGCATGCCCTTCCAGGGCAGGTTCGCATCTCCCACATAATCGGCGTTGGAGAATTCCGGCAGCGTCAGCAACTCGCTCCATTGCTTCCAGCCGACCACGGCATAGCGGTTGCCGTCATCGGGCACGTCCATGGCGCCCAGCATCTCGAAGGCCAGCAGCACCTTGGCGCGCGTCATCCCGTCATTGTCGGTCTGGCCCGATTGCGTGCCGATGGCCTCACGCGTCGCGAGGTCCAGCGCGGTGATGATCAGCTCATCCGTCTTGCGGCCCAGCGCATGGGCGCCGGCGGAGGCCAGCACGCCGATTTCATT
>Ga0209103_1000480_pt1 | contig 12566 bp, 12 predicted proteins | sample 4C3metaG_FD_184152 | JGI IMG/M metagenome (GOLD analysis project Ga0209103, IMG submission 184152) | Freshwater bacterial and archeal communities from Indian Creek, Illinois, USA - 4C3 metaG (SPAdes) (version 2) | ecosystem: Environmental > Aquatic > Freshwater > Unclassified | place: USA...
CAACGCCTTCCACGGCACCACCTGCTCCATCTCCGTCAGGAAGACCTCGCGCCGCGTGCGCTTGCGGCTCCCAAGACCCTCGGCATCACCGAACGAAAGCTGCATCGGACTCATCCCAGAAGCGATGACGCATTCTCGCCGAAAGTGGCAGAGTTGTTCAGACCTTCCCAAGGTGGGCCACCCCATGAAGTCTTCAAGAATGTATCACCACAGCTTTTTACTCAGCCTTCTGTTGTTCGCATCCTCTGCCCATGCTGAGCTATGGACGGGCTGCCACGGGTGTGCCAGGGAGCAAGAGGAACAGGCGGCGGTGGTTGCTGCAAGTGCTTCGCCCACGCCATCAGTCGTCAACGTCTACGTGGCCGATAAAGTCCACCGTGAAGTGCTCAAGTTCGAGGTGCTGATCGATCGAGAACCAGGATTGTTCGTGACCACAGTCACGCAATTGCAAACCGGACAGGCCCAAGTGGATGCGGTTATGGCGTTCTGGGGTGCATTGGATCAAATGAAACGTCAGTCGATTTTATCTACAGTCTGCGCACGGGTTGTTTACTACATCTACGATGCCGGCTGTCAAGGTCGAGTCTCGCAGCACCTCCATTACGGCAGCAACACGGTATTTGGTGACTTTCGTCGTGATGGAGCAATCCTCTTAAATCGCTTGAACGCAGCTTTCAATTTCGACAGGCCATTCGAAAGCAGGCTGTATTTTTCGGATGGCTCAGTTGCAGTCGTCGAAATCAGATTCGCCATGAATGTGGTGACGATGACTCTTTCTGTTCACGAGGTTGAGCTTATCCGCGCCTACGCAGATGACGGCACTCAGTTGCCGCTGACCCCAGAGCAGCTGGCTGGCTTCACACTGGAGAATGCAAGCATTCGGACGGCGGAAGATATGACACGCCTCTTCAGGGCTTGGGATGTCACCGTGGTTCGTGGCTGCTCGCCCTTGAGCAATCGCACCCGGATGCGCTGCGAACGTGTGCCGCCTCCTGGATCGCCGGATGGAACTCTGCCGCGCTGTACGGTAACGACAGGCTGCTGAGCGGGCAGCCGGCGGCCAGGTGGCCGAATCACCCCTCCAAAGGCTGCGTCGACGCCTCTACGTCGGTAGCCGTGGATGGCTTGATGAATCTGGAACACGGATAAAGCGAGTGTGAGCCGATGCGACCATGCCAAAAGGCCGATGCCAAGGACCGGCATCTGATCGAGCTTAGGAACATCGCCCGCCGCTACCGCACCGGCGGGCAGACGGTGAGCGCGCTGGACGGCGTCGATCTAACCATCGGCCGCGGCGAATTCGTCGCCGTCACCGGCGCGTCGGGCTCGGGCAAATCGACCCTGCTCAACGTGCTCGGCTGCCTGGATCGGCCTGACGGCGGGCAGTACCTCTTGGAGGGCACCAACGTGGCCGGGCTCGACGACGGGCGCTTGAGCGACCTGCGCAACCGCCGCATCGGCTTCGTGTTCCAGAGCTTCCATCTGATGCCGCGGCTCAGCGTGCTCGAGAACGTGCTGCTGCCGCTGCGATTCGCGCGGACGCCGTTCGCGCACGACGTCGCGGCGCGCGGCCGCGAGCTGCTGGCGCGGGTGGGCCTCGCGGACCGCATGGTGCATCGTCCGTCGGAGCTTTCCGGCGGGCAGATGCAGCGCGCGGCGATCGCCCGCGCGCTGGTGCTCGACCCGGCCCTGCTGCTGGCCGACGAGCCCACCGGCAACCTCGATTCGAAGAGTGCGGCTGATATCCTCGCGCTGCTCGGCGAGCTGCACGGCGCGGGGCAGACCGTGGTGATGGTCACGCACAACATGGCGCTCGCTGCGGATGCGCCGCGCCAGGTGCGCATGAAGGACGGGAGGGTGGACGATGACCGCCGGCAGTAGCGTCGCGCCGCCGCGGCGTCGCATGGGGCCACGCCTCGCGGCGCTGTCCGTGGCGTTCGCGGCATGCGCTGCCGCCGCGTCGGCGCTCGACGCGCAGCGCGTGATGCTGACCGGCGTCGTGCGCTCGACCGACGCCGAGCCCATCCACGTGCCGATGTCGAACACCTCGCCGGTGGTGCTGCGCCAGCTCGCCGTCGAAGGCAGCACGGTGAAGCCCGGCGACCTGCTGGTGCGCATCGATCCCGGTGCGGTCACCGCGCAGATCGGCTGGCTGAAGTCGCAGCTGACGCTGGCGCGGGCGCGCATCGACAAGGAGCGCGCCGAGCTCGACGTCAAGCGCGTCGACGCGGCCCTCGCGCTGGTCGACGCCGAGGCGGCGCTGGCCACCGCCGAGATCGACGCGGCCATCCCCTCGATTCACATCGCGCGCATCGACTACGACCGCTTCCAGGGCGAGGCCGAGCGCGCGCGGCGCGAGCTCGTACTGAAGCGAAAGGAGCTCGCCAATGCCGAAGAGGCCATGCAGCGCCGCGAGCGCGACGGCGCGCTGGAGATCGCCTCGCTCGAGGCTGACCTGGCGTTCGCCGAGCGCCAGATCCAGCGCGCCGAGCAGCGCGCCACGCGCGCCGGCACGGTGATTTTCGGCTTCCATCCGTGGACGGGGCAGCGCTTTGAAGCCGGTGCTTCGGGCAATCCCGGCATGCAGATCGGCGAAGTGGTGGGTCCCGGCGAGCTCGCCGTGCGCGCCTGGGCGCACGAGGTCGACCGCCCCGGCCTTCGCGTCGGGCAGGTGGTCGAGGTGCGCTTCGATGCGATCCCCGGGCGGCGCACCGTCGGCCGCATCGTCGCCATCGCCGGTGCGCCGGAGCCCAAGGCGGAATGGGGCGCGGGCCGCTACTTCACTCTCGATCTGTCGCTGGACGCCGCTGCCGCGGCGCTGCCGCTGCGCCCGGGAATGAGCGTGCGCATCGACGTCGACACCGCTGCCGATATCGCAGTCGCTGCGGCTGCCGGAGCCGTCAAGTGACCCGTCGAATCACGCAGGCAGTGACGCATCGAACGCCCCGCTGCGCCGCCGCCGCTCGACTCCCGCGCGCCGTCGCGACGCTGGGGCTGCTGGCCGCACTGACCGCGCTGGCCGCGCTGCCCGCTGCCGCGCAGATGCTTCGCCTCGAGGGCGAGATCGCGGCCGCGCGCAGCGTGCCGATCTCGCCGCCCAGCGTCGATAACCAGTGGCTGTACCAGATCACCGAGCTGGTGCCGGACGGCTCGCAGGTGCGCGCGGGCCAGGTCGTCGTGGCCTTCGACGCCACCGAGGTGGCGCGACGGCTGCAGGAAACCGACAGCCGCCACAACGAGAAGCGCAGCGAGCGCGAGCGCCTGCTGCTCGACCTCGCCGAGCGCGAGCGCACCGAGGCACTGACCCTCGAAGAGCAGCGCGCCGAGCTTCGCAAGGCCGAACGCAAGGCCGCTCAGCCGGCCGAGCTGCTGCGCTCGGTGGAGTACCGCAAGCTGGTCATCCAGCGCGGTCGCGCCGAGCAGCGCCTTGCGCTGTTCGAGCAGCGCTACGCGGCCGGGCGCGCGCAGCGGGCGGCCGAACGCACCCTGGTCGAGGTCGAACTCGCCCAGCTCGAAGCCGACGTGGCGAGCCTCGGTACGGCCGTCGGCGCGCTGCAGGTGAAAGCGCCGCGCGACGGCATCCTGGTGCTGCGCAGCGACTGGCACGGCCAGCGCTTCGAAGTGGGCACCCAGGTCTTTGTCGGCCAGTCGGTGGCCGAGATCCCCGACCCGACCAGCCTGATGATCCGCGCCACCGCGCCCGAACGCGAGCTGCTGCGGCTGGCCGTCGGCGCGTCGGCGCAGGTGCGCGTCGAGGGCGGCGCGGGCCGGCAGATCGAGGCGCGCGTGACCCGCATCGGTGCGGCGGTGCGCAGCAAGTCGCGGCACCAGCCGATCCCCGTCGTCGACGTCGAGCTGGCGCTGGAAGGCGACACCGCCGGCCTGCGTCCCGGCCAGGCGGTGGGCGTGGAGCTGCGCGCCGCGGGGGGTATGCCGTGAGCCCGCGTCGTAAGCTCTGGCAACCGCGCCTGCCGCGCGCGCTTGTCGCGACCGGGCTGGCGGCCGCGCTTGCGGCGATACTGGGTGCTTGTTCGCTAGCACCGACCGCAGTGCCGGTGCTCGAGGTGCTTCAGCCCGGCCCGCTCGAGCTTTGGGTCGAAGCGCAGGGCGAGCTGAAGGCCGTCACGTCGACCAAACTGGTCGTCCCCGGGCAGAACTGGACGCAGCGCCAGCTCATCTGGGTCGCACCCGACGGCAGCCCGGTGAAGGCCGGCGAAATTGTGGCGCGCTTCGGTGCCGAGCGGACGAAGCTCGAGCTCGACAAGGCCCTGCTGAACCTCGAGCGGAACGCCCTGTCGCAGGCGGCCAAGCGCGCCGAGCTCGCACTTGGCGACGGTCGCCTTGAGGTCGACATGGCCCAGGTGCAGAGCCAGCTCGCGATTGCCGCGCGCTACGCGCAGGCCGACTTCGAGGCGATCGCGCGCAATGTGGTGCTGGACGCCATCACCGACGAGCGCTTCCTTGGCAAGAAGCGCGAGGTGCTCGAATGGCGCAAGGGCCAGAGCGCCGAGCGTGGCGACGCCGAACTGCAGGTGCTCGCCGCGCAGCGCGACACCGTGGCGATCGGCGTGAGCACGCGAAAGGCCGATCTCGGCGCGCTCGAGCTGCGCGCTCCGCACGACGGCGTGTTCGTGCTCACGGCGAACTGGGCCGGTGAAAAGCCGCAGGTCGGCGCGCAGATGTTCGCGGGCAACGACCTCGCCACCCTGCCGGACAGCCGCGCGCTCGAAGTCGAGCTGACGCTGCCGCAGATCGAGGCTCAGGTGCTGGCGGTGGGGCAGGCTGTACGCCTGCATCCGATGGGCCGCCCCGACGAGGCCTTCGAGGCACCGATCCGCTGGCTCGCCAGCGCGCCGCGGGCGGTGTCGCGCGATAGCCCAGTGCGCTACCTCGCATTCAAGGTGTCCGTTCCAGCCGAGGTCGGCGCGGCGCGTGGCTGGGTGCCGGGGCAGATGTTCCAGGCGCGCGTGCTGCTGAAAACCGCCGACGAGGCGCTGAGCGTGCCGAACCTCGCCGTGCAGAACGAAAACGGGCAGGCGCTGGTGCGCGTGTGGGCCGACGGCGAAGCGCAGCGCCGCCCGGTGGTGCTGGGCATCCGCGGGCCGGCGCGCTCGGAAGTGCTGGAAGGGCTCACCGCGGGCGAGGCCGTGGTACTGGTTCTCGATGACGACGGCGAGTCGACGGACGCGGCGGATGCCGGGGCCGACGCCGCCGATCCGCTCGCCGCGGCGCCCGCTCGGACGCCTGCCCTGACACCGGCAGCGACGCCCGCCGCAAGCGCAGGCACCGCGCCATGATCCGCCGCGCGATGCTGCTCGACCGTGCCGGCTGGCGCGAGGCCTTCGACGAGCTCGCCCGGCGCAAGCTGCGCACCGGGCTCACCCTGCTTGGTCTCGTGTTCGGCGTCGGCGCCATCGTCGCCATGCAGGCCGTCGGCGAGGGCAGTCGTCGCGAGGCGCTGCGTCTTGTCGAGGGCCTGGGCTTGAACAACCTCGTGGTCGAAGCCAATGCGCCGAGCGACGAGACCGCGCTGCGCGAACTGCGCGAGCGCAGCCTCGGTCTGACCCGCGCCGACGCCGCGGCGGCACTCGCCGTCGTGCCCGGTGCGATCGCGAGTGCGGCGGAAAAGCGCCTGCGCACCGACGCGGTGGCGAGCGAGCACGCCGCCTCCGACGCCCAAGCTGCCGGCGTGACGCCGTCGTTCTTCGCGCTGTCCTCGCTGGCGCTCGCCGAGGGCCGCGCGCTCACCGAAGACGATGAGCGCAGCCTGGCACCCGTCGTCGTACTCGGCCACCAGGCGGCGAGCTCGCTGTTCCCCGAGGGCGACGCGGTGGGCCAGGCCATCAAGGTCAACCACGTTTGGCTCGACGTGGTCGGCGTGTTGGTCGACCGCGACCTCACCGCCGACGCCTTCGAAGGCGTGCAGCTCGGCCTCGAGACCAACCGCGTCTACCTGCCGCTCTCCACCGCGCTGAACCGCTTCGCCTTCCCGCCGATGCAGGACGAGCTCGACCGCCTGCTGGTGAAGCTCGACGACCCCACGCGCATCGAAGCCAGCGCGCGCGCGCTATCGGCGCTGATCCAGCAGCGCCACGCCGGTGCCAGCGATTTCCGCCTGGTGGTGCCCGCGCAGCTGTTCCGCCAGCACCAGCAGACGCAGCGGATCTTCCAGGTGGTGATGGGCGCGATTGCCGCCGTCTCGCTACTGGTGGGCGGCATCGGCATCATGAACATCATGCTCGCCAACGTGCTGGAGCGCCGCCGCGAGATCGGCCTGCTGCGCGCACTTGGTGCCCGGCAGGAGGACATCGTCGCGCGCTTCCTGCGCGAGGCTGCAGCCATCTGCGCGGCGGGTGTGGTGCTGGGCCTCGCGTTCGGCGCGCTGCTCGCCTACACCATCGCGGCACTGGCGGGTTGGCAGGTGGCTTGGGCACCGCTGCCAGTGCTCGGTGCCGTGCTCGCGTGCACCGTCGTGGGCCTGGCCTTCGGCGTGTACCCGGCGCGACAGGCCGCGCAACTCGACCCGATCGCCGCGCTGCGCAGCGACTGAGCCGCGTGTGACGCCGTGGCGTCGACAGCCTCGGCGGTGCGGGTCAGTCGTCCTGCGGCGGCGGCCTCCGGAACGGCATCACCACGCCGCGGCCGCTGCGGTCCTCGTCGTCGCCTTCGCCGTCCGTGCGTGCATCGGTCCGCACCCACAGCACCGGCACCTCGGCCGGGCGGACCGGCTTCGTCCTTCGGGCGGTGAAGTAGGCCGCTTGACAAAGCGCGGGGGGGGGGGGTAGGTTTTCAACCGCCGTGCTTGAGCGGTGTACTTTAAGGAGGAAGCGAAATGAAAATACTTCACTTGGTTGTATTTTACGTGCTCTTCTCTTCATCTGCGGTCGTAGCGGCTGGCTCGCCACCTCCTCCTCCACCACCACCACCGCCGCCGGACCGGCCGCCATCGATAGCTGATGGACCACAGCCTGGGCCGCCGGGGTACTTTTGTCACGCAACAGCTGGAGTGGTCACTTGCATGAGGATTAGCGAAAAGCAAAGGTGAATCACCGCTGCTTGGCGATGGCAAGGTGGAGCCTTTGCCATCGCTAAACGAGGGGAAGGGATATGCACCGAACCATGATGGCAGCACTGGGGAGCGCACTGCTGGTCGGTTGCGCAAGCGTGCCCAGAGTTGGCGTGGAAGGCGCAATGCTGCTGCCGCAACAGGCACCGCGTCTGGAAGTCCATTCGCACCAGCGCTTCATCCCCCCGGGGGAGCTGGCCGAGCTGCCGATGCCGGAGTTTCCCAAAGCAGCCCCTTTGTCGCCGGGACGCAATCTGACGGTCTGCGTGAGCTTCACGGTGTCCGCCGAGGGCGAGGTGCAGGACGTCGTTGCGGAGCAATTTCCCGGAGAAGCCTGCGCCGACCCGAGCAAGGCCATGGTGCTGCCATTTTTGCACTCGGTGCAGGCCACGGTAGTGCACTGGCCCTATGTGGCCGCCGCGTTGTGCGATTACCCCAGCGCGGAGCAAGCAGCCGCAGACGATGCGGCGTGCAGCAACGCCGACCAAGTGCAAGCCATTGCGGTGCGGCTGGCCTGGCGCTTTGTCTTCAGCGTGGATGTCAGCGGCGCCCGGCGGGTATTCGCTCGCCGTCCGGCACATTGATCCGCCGTCACGGGCCTTGTTCTTCGGGCGGTGGTGCAGGGCGGCGGAACGGCAGCACCCGACCGCGCGGCTCCTCCGTAGCCTCGCTTCCCGGTTCCGGTCGTACCCACAGCACCGGCACCTCGCGCGGGCGTTCGGGCTCGAAGGTGGCGGCGTCGAGCGCCTTGACCTCGGTCAGTGCTTCGGCCTGCTCGGCCTCGATCTCCCACGAGTACGGCGCGCGCGGCGGCGGTGGGTCGCGGTGACGCCAGAACCATGCCGCCAGCAGCCCCGAGAGTGCGCCACCGGCATGCATCTCCCAACTGATGCGCAGCTCCTGCGGCAGCACGGTGAGCAGCATGCCGCCAAACAGCAGGGCCGCCACCAGCGCCGCGACGATCGCCGGGCGATCGCGGCGCAGCACGGCCAGCGCGAACACGGCGAAGAACAGCGCATGCACCAGGCCCGAAGCACCGATGTGGATCGAGGGCCGGCCGATGAACCAGGTGATGAGCCCGGCCCCCAGCCAGCCGAGCAGCACGAGGCGCGACGCACTGCGCGGGTAGATCGTGCCGACCAGGGTGCCGAGCACCAGCAGGGGAAAGGCGTTGGAAAGCAGGTGGCCGAAATCGGCGTGCAACAGGGGTGCCGTCAACAGACCCAGCAGGCCGATCGGCTCCAGCGGCAGCACGCCAAGCCGGCCGATCACCGGCCAGGCGATGCCGGCGAAGTGCACCAGGCCAAGCGCGACGAGGAACAGCAGCCAGCCGTGCAGACTGCGCTGGAGGCGCTGTGCTTGTGCGCGGGCCAGGGCGGCGGCGTCGTAGGTGGGCGGTACGTCCATTCGAACGAGTTGGGGGCGAGGGCGTGCGGCGCAAGATGAGTGCCCTCAGCGGCTTCACCCGCCAGGCGGTAGAGCAGTGGGCGCGCCGGCAAAGTATAAAAAATCGACTTTCTGCCTCAGAATGTAGAGAAATCCGTAGACGGATAAAGAAAAATGACCGTCGGATACGCCCACGTTTGCTCTACGTTGAATCTGAGAGCGCTTCCGCCGCGATTCCCGGCCCGTGTCCGGCCGGTGACCCGCGTCGAGCGGATGGCAGATCACCTGGCGGTCCCTGCTCACGTGGCGCCGATGACGCCGGCGATCGTCGAGCATCTGCTGTTCGCCCTCAAACACGAGGGAACGCAACTGGGCATTCTGATGGAGGCACTTCGGAAGGTTCCAGGCAGCGACATCCAGGCGGCGCTGACGCGGACACCGACCGGTGGGTACATCCGGGCGCTGGCGTTCCTCTGGGAAGCGGCAAACGGCCCCGGCTTGGATGCATCGGGAACCGCCGGAAATGTCCACCTGCTCTTCGATCCCGAGCGTTACGTAACCGGCCCCGGCCGGCGGGAGAACCGCTGGCGGGTGGAGTTCAACGGCTTGGGATCAATGCGTTACTGCGCCACGGTCGAACGTACGCCCGAGTTGCAGGCGCTCCTGCAGGCAGACGTACTGCGTCGCACCACCGACTACGTCGATGGACTTGGAGCCGAGCTGCGCGATCGCACGCTGTCTTGGGCCTACATGCACGAGACGCAGAGCTCCTACGCGATCGAGCAGGAGACACCCTCCGAGGATCGGGCGCGAGCGTTCGTGGCGTTATTGCATCAAGCGCACGAAAAGAGGCCATTGACCGAGGACTATCTCGCGGAACTGCAACAAGCTTCCATCACAGCGCCGTACCACCGGGCAGTCTCGTTCCGCAGCGAGCAGAACTGGCTTCAAGGACCGGGCCGAGGTGCCCCGTCGGTGAGCTATGTGCCTCCGCCGCCCGCGCAAGCGTCAGAGTTGATGGATGAACTGATGGCTTTTGCCAACGCCCAAGACGGCAGCGTTCCTGCGCTGGTTGCGGCCGCGGTGGTGAAGTTCGGCCTCGTCTTCCTGCACCCCTTCATGGACGGGAATGGCCGCGTGTCGCGCTTCCTGTTCCATCAGACCTTGTGCCGTGCCGGCGCGTTGCCGGATGGCTTGATTCTTCCCGTGTCGATCGCAATGAAGCGGCACGAGGCCGACTACATGGACGCGCTCCGCAGCTACTCACGGCCGATGCGCGATCTTTGGGGTGTTCGTTTCATCGACGAGGGGATCTTCGGCTTCGACTATCGCGGTGATGCGGATTTCGGGGTCTATCGATACTGGGATGCGACGCCATGCGTGGAGTTCGCGTGTCGGATGGCCGAGGACGCGCTTGAGCACGAACTGCAGCAGGAAACGATCTTCCTCGTGCGCTTTGACCAACTCGTTCGCGAGGTGGGGGAAGCGTTTGATATCCGTGGCAGCACCCTGGCGACGCTCGTGACGTGCGCGCTCAAGGAAGGCCGAGTGTCTAAGCGTCGCCGCGACCAGTTCCAGCACGAAGTCCCCCATAGCGCGTTCGAACTACTGGATGCGCGTGTCCAGGCACTCGCCAGCGACTTGGATGACGATGCACACCATGGTTCCTGATCGAGTGGCCTCGCGTTCGCGACCTCCTTCCGGCGACCATGGCCATCTGAGCATGGGCTTTTGCTGGCCTCGCACGATCGCCATCACCACGGCGATCACGCTGCATGGCGCACTGTTGCTGTGGGCCAGCGTCGCCGGGGTGGGAGAGAGGGCAGAGCCCCCCCGAGGTGCCGCCGTCGGTCTTGTCCGCGCCCTCCACTGACCGGCAGCCAAAGCGGATGGTGGTTCCGCGTACCGGGTCACCGGGGCTCATCCCCGGTGATGGTCTCACCAGCGCAGAGCCGACAAGAGCCATCACGTCGAGCGAGTGGCACGAGGCTCCCGCCTATACGTTCGGGCCAGCCAATCCGCTCGATCACCGGCCGCCGCTTGAGTACACGCCCACTCGCTTCGCTGGCTCCTGGGTTCCCGAAGGCAATGTGATCGACGAGCTGGCCCATCGTTACCGCGCGGTCGCGCTCCTGCGGGCGGCCATGGGCTATCGCCGCCCGTGCACCGACGAGGAGAAGCGACAGCGCCTTCCCCGATGTTTCCCGCCGGGTGCCGAGCCGGAAGGCTGGTAATTCCCACCTTCCGGCCGGCAAGCACCCGCTGGGGAGCCGCCACGTACAATGGCGCGATGACTGCCGCCAGCGAAAACCCCGCCGTCCGCCTGAAGATCGAGCGCCGCTCGAACCACCCCTGGATCTTCCAGAAGATGGTCGAGAAGCCGCCGACCAAGCCGCGGCCCGGCAGTATCGTCGAGGTCTTTGATCGCGAGGGTCGCTGGTGCGGCCGCGGCTTCTACAACGGCCATTCGCGGATCGCCCTGCGCATCCTGACGATCGACCCGGACGAGGCCATCGACGCGGCCTGGTTCGCGCGCAAGATCGCCGCCGCCGTGGCACTGCGCCGCGAGATGCTGAACCTCGATTCGGTGAGCGATGCCTGGCGGGTGCTGCACTCCGAGGGCGACGGCATCTCCGGCCTCGTCGTCGATCGCTATGGCGATCTGCTGGTGGTCGAGTTCTTCTCGGCCGGCGCCTTCCGCCACCGCGAGTGGATTTTTTCCGCGCTTGAGAGTGAGTTCCCCGGCTGCCGCTTCTGGTGGTTCGCCGACGAGCACGTGCAAAAGCAGGAGAGCTTCGACCTGCACCAGCGCGAGGTGCCGAAGCCCGCCGTCATCACCGAGCACGGCATCCAGTTCCGCGCCGCACCCGGCAGCGCCCACAAGACCGGCTTCTTCGCCGACCAGCGCGACAACCGCGAGTGGCTCTCAAGGCAGGTCAAAGGCAAGACCGTGCTGGATCTGTGCTGCAACACCGGCGGCTTCGCGGTGTACGCGGCGGCGCGCGGTGCGAGTGATGTGCTGGGGGTCGACATCGACGAGGACGTGATCGAGATCGCCAAGGCCAACGCCAAGTTGAACGGCGTGCGCCCGCGCTTCGTGCAGGCCGACATCTTCCCGTGGCTGCGCGATGCCGCCGCGCGCGGCGAGGCCTATGACGTGGTGATCCTCGACCCGGCCAAGATGACCCGCGACCGCGAGCAGGTGATCCCGGCGCTCAAGAAATACCTCGACATGAACAAGCTGGCCTTGGGTGTGTGCAAGCCGGGTGCCTTGTTCGCCACCTTCTCGTGCACGGGCCTGGTGAGCGAGGAGGAGTTCCTCGACATGCTGCGCCGCGCGGCCTTCTACGCCAACCGCACGGTGCAGGTCATCAAGGTGGCCGGTGCCGGTGCCGACCACCCGTGGCTGGCGCATGTGCCGGAAAGCCGCTACCTCAAGGCCGCGTTCTGCCGCGTGCTGGATTGAGCGCGCGGCAGCCTTCGCGGCGAACGCGCCCGCCGCGGCTCAGGCCGGGCAGCGGCCGTCGCGGCAACGCCTTGGCAGGCGCAGCCGGCAGAACACGGCGTAGGCCCAGGCCAGCGCGCGCGAGTCGATCAGCCATGCGAAGCGTCTTGCCCAGGGCGCATAGCGCGGCAGCCGCCGCCAGATCTCGCGGAAGGCCGGCATGCCGATGTGCCAGCGGCCCTCGGCATCGCGCGCATGCAGGGTGGCGATGGCATCGATCGCGGCCAGCCCGACCTCGGCCAGGCGCTCGAACTCGCTGGCCGCATCGGTGAAGCGGATGGCCTCGGCCCCCGGCTGCGCACGGTAGTGCGCCATCTCGCGCCGACAGGCCGGGCAGCCGCCGTCGAAGAACACTTCCAGCGTGGCGGTGGCGGTGAAGGCGGGCGGGGCGGCGGGCAAGGCGAAACTCCAGGGCAGACCCCCACAGCCTGCCCGGTCCGGCGCACTGCGGGGTGAAAACCCGGCGCGATACCGAAGCGGCACCGGGCTGCGGCTAGAATCCGGCCATGGACCTGCCCCTGCGCCCGCTGCTGCTCGACTGCCGGATCGAACTCCGCAAGGCCCTGCGCGCGTACGACCAGAGCGAACTCGGCCAGCGCCTCGATACCG
>Ga0209103_1000481_pt1 | contig 12563 bp, 14 predicted proteins | sample 4C3metaG_FD_184152 | JGI IMG/M metagenome (GOLD analysis project Ga0209103, IMG submission 184152) | Freshwater bacterial and archeal communities from Indian Creek, Illinois, USA - 4C3 metaG (SPAdes) (version 2) | ecosystem: Environmental > Aquatic > Freshwater > Unclassified | place: USA...
CAGCGCAGGTCGACGCCCATCTGACCACGGGCCAACTCACGGGAACCGTAATGGCAGAGCGCGTGTGCAAAGCAGCTTTCGTGCTCTCAAGGTCAGCTCGACTTCCCCCAAAAATCTGTATTGAAGCGGAAGGGAGATCATCTACTTCAAACGTGTGAATATCCGCTATCGCCCATTGGCTCTGCGCGTGGTTTACATATGCTTGAAATTACGCCATGGTAAACCCCCTGCTGTAAACGAGAGTTGATCATATGGTTCTGCTAGGATTAAACCCTATCCAAGCTTCATCGGAGTGAAAGACGGTCAGCGTTCTGGACGTAGTGGCCGAAACAGAATGGCGACTTAAAAAAAGGAAAATGACTCCCTACTTGTCAATATACCGGCAGAGATCAAGGGTATTTCTTAACATAAGCCCTTTTTTGCTACGAGAACCTTCTAGAATTTTCATTCTAACACGGTCTGATGGGGCGTTTGCGACATACAATGCTGTCGCCTTACTGCAGTGTCGCATTCCCTCCGTCCCTGTGCGACACAAGGCTTCCAGTGATGTAGGCAAGATCGCCTGCTTTGCCATAGCGCAGTCTACAGGCCGCATCCAGACGAGGCCTTTTGTGCCCAGGCGGAACTCTCGCTCGACGATGTACCCTTCTTTAAGGTAGAGGTGGCAAGCAGGGTTGTCGCTATGAGTGTCCAGCAGGATCCCTTTGGCACCCTTCTTCTCTGCCATTTGTCGAATGAAGTGGAGCATGGCGCGCGCAAGCCCCTGCCCTTGATAGCTAGGTAAAGTACCGATGGCGATCAGGTGCAGGTAGCCATCTTTTTTGCGTTTGGGAGTTTCTTGACGGATGGTCGCGAGCTCCATGGCCAGCGGCCAGCGGAGCAAGAGCCCTGCGCGCTAGGCGATTGCCAAGACTCCGTCAAAAATCCACAGTAGAGGCGCGTTTGCGTGGAAGCGTCTTGGTGCCTGTGGCGGGCACTTCGACAGCACGGCCACGCAAACTAGCTTTTCGTCTTTGCGAATCCCATAAACGAAGTCATCGTCATCAGACATGCTGCGCCACATGCCGAGATTGGCTCGTGTTTTTGCTCGTTGCGCAGGTGTTAGGGGCACATTGTCGAGCGAATCGCCAAATGCTCCCGCGAGGGTGAGCGTTGTTTCTTCATCGTTAACACTTAGCTGTTCGACGTGGTGTTCTGCGCTCAAGGTGCATCGCTCCTTTGTGGTCTCGATTAGGTTGAGACTAGCTGTGATGGCGGCGCTTCATAGATTACTACATACCTGTCCTTGAAAAGAGGAGCCCTAATGTGCGCGATGCAGCCCCGTAAACTGGGGTGGTGTCTAGTGAGTTTTCGGGCATCTCCTCGACGCGGTTTTTTGCACGAACACAACGGTCGTTGCCGGTTGGAGGGTCTTGCAGGTACTTAGCGGTGCGAATAGTGGCAAAATCACGCTCTCAACGCAGGGATAAACGCTGTGGATCCGCGACAAGGTTATCAGCGCGCGTCAGCGCTCGCGCGCTCGGGCATGCGGTAAAAGGACACCTGAGGCTGACACTCATCAACATAAGTTGCATAGGCACCGGGAGAATGGATGTGGTTTGTAAGCTGCAGGAAGGCGAAAGACTCAAATAGCATTACAAGTAGTAGGAGAAGTACTTTCTCAGGTAGAATCATGCATATGCTGCTAATAGCTCAGACCTACCACATGGACTGGGCGCGACGGCTTGACTGAATCCGGCCACCTTGATACACTTTCTTCAACTGGTGTCGCTATGCTCCAGCACCTGGCCGGTTTGGCCGGAATGCGCATTGAGGAGACGTCTCGGAGGAATCTATCAAATGCACCGCAAAAAGCGTCTTTTCGTTGAAAACAACAGCAAGCCTGGGCGAGGCGCAGAACTAAAATGACTAATGATAGGGCCCTAGTGGAGTGATTGGACAATCGCCGTAGGGTGACGCTAGGCTTCATATAGGATTTTCGCATTCCTTTCGATAACAACTACGCAGAACATGATATCCATTCCAATGTTAATACGGACTTCGTCCCGGTATTGGGGGCAATTCGTGACGCCCTCCTAGGGATGCCTTTTCTTTCCGCCATAATCTGGCTGCCACTTTGTACGCTGGTGGCCCGAGCAGTTGCGGTTATTTTGCGGTTATTCTTTCAAGGAGGAAGGGTGAAGCGAGTGCCGGTCGAGAATGAAGGCAATAAATATTTAGACCTACTATCTCCTGTTCCGTTGTCGGCAATGTCTCATCCAGAAAAAGGGAAGGCGCTGTTGAATGAGAAGGTAGTTCCTGAACAAGAAGCTTTAAGGGCAGTGGCCATAACGCTTCTGCAAGCAAAAAACCCTGTTATTTTTGTGCCAGGGCGTATTCTGCTTTGGGGTTGGGGGGAAGGTTCTTACGAAAAAGCGGAAGCGTTACGAGTTTTGGCGGCTGAAGTTGGCGCGGAGATTCTGCCCGTGATGGACGTGCGTCCTGAGTATCCTAAGATGAGAACCGCTACCGAAATAAATCCATATCACGTGGATTTAGTTATCGGTCATAATAAGTATGATGTAGCGGTATTTATGGGGGTGGAATGCTCTTATGCCGACGTCGCCTTAAAAATCATTAGAGACGGGACCAGGTGTTACACAGTTGCTTTATGCGGCCACTTTGGACATGTGGATGCTTCAGCTACTTTCTGTCATATGGGGCGTGATCAAATCGCGGAGTTAGCGGCAGTGGTGGCTGAAGTCAAACAAGAAATGCAAGCGGAGCAACAGGTAGAGAAAAGCACCACATGAATTTAGAGGAAGCGGATGTGCTGTGTGCATGGGCAAGCTTGATCTGAGCGCTATTTTTTCTCGCTATGAGGGAACTAGAAGTGACTTGATTCCCATACTTCAAGACACTCAAAGCCTATTGGGCTACTTGCCTGTGGAAAGCCTAAACGAGATTTCACATTTTCTTTCTATCCCGGTTAATCAGATTTATGGGGTGGCCACTTTTTACAGTCAGTTTTACTTTACTAGGCAGGGCAAAAATCAGATTAAAGTATGCTACGGTACTGCTTGTCATGTAAAGGGGGCTCCCCGCTTGATAGAATCTTTTGAGCAGCAGCTCGGCATCAAATGCGGTACGACTAGCGAGAACTATGAGCACAGTCTGGACAAGTTGGCGTGTTTTGGCTGTTGTAGCCTGGCCCCGGTCGCGATGATAAATGACGAGATTTTTGCGAGACTTACTCATGATAAAGTAAGTCGCCTTGTTGACAGAAAAATCAGGGGAGGCGAAACAAAGTCCGGTTTGAGGGGAGCGTCACGCTGATGCCTAGGGCAGGATATCAAGTAAAAGTAGGTTTGACTTCATGTGGTGTGGCTGCCGGAGCAAAGGCAGCCTACGATGCTTTAGCGGCTGATTTGCTGGCACTAGGGATTGTGCCGCAAGGGATCGGCTGCATCGGCATGTGCTATAACGAGCCGTTAGTAGAAGTAATCACTCCAGCAGGAGAAAGATATATCTATGGCAATGTGACAGCGGAAGGTGCTCGGCGGATTGTAAAAAAACATGTTTGCGAAGGCGTTCCAGTTGAGGAATTTTTAGTGCTACGGCCCGGCCGAGAGGACGCCAACAGTGCTTTTTTGCAGAAGCAACACCATGTGCTGCTGAAAAATTTCGGGATAATCGACCCGGAAGATATTGAAAGCTATTTGCAAGCGGGAGGCTATGTTGCCTTAAAAAAAGTGTTGGCTTCAATGAGTCCGGCAGAAGTTATCGAGGAGATTAAAGTATCGGGCTTGCGCGGACGAGGCGGAGCCGGTTTTCCTACCCATGTTAAAATGACTGCCACCCGGCAAGCTAGAGGCGAAAAAAGGTACGTGGTCTGTAATGCTGACGAGGGAGACCCTGGCGCATTTATGGATCGCTCGGTGTTGGAAGGAAGCCCCCACGCGCTTATCGAAGGAATGGTAATTGCAGCTTACGCCATTGGTGCAGAGCACGGCTACATCTATGTGCGTGCCGAATATCCCATGGCTGTTTCCCGCCTAAAAAGAGCTATTGAACAGGCTGGCAGAAATAGTATCCTCGGCGCAAACATCCTCGGCACAAATATCAACTTTAAGTTAGAAATATTTCAAGGTGCAGGAGCATTTGTTTGCGGAGAAGTCTCCGCGATGCTCCGCTCTATTGAAGGTTTTCGTGGTTGGCCAAAACCTTTACCTAGGCCGAGTGAGAGCGGCCTATGGGGGATGCCAACATTGGCAAACAATGTAAAAACTTTTGCTTTTATCCCCGAAATTATTAACCGTGGCGGAGAGTGGTTTGCCGGCATCGGCACAAAGACCAGTCCGGGCACCGCCGTCTTCGCATTGGCTGGGCAAATTAAGCATACCGGCTTGATTGAAGTCCCCATGGGGATAACGCTGCAGGAAGTTATTTACGACATTGGCGGGGGAGTTGCGGGGGGCTTGGGCTTTAAGGCCGTACAAATAGGCGGCCCTTCGGGAGGATGCCTGCCAAAGGCCAGGCTTGACTTAAAGGTGGACTTTGACTCTTTGCTTGGTGCCGGTGCTATGATGGGCTCGGGGGGCATGATTGTGTTGGATGAAACCTCCTGCATGGTAGATATGGCCAAGTATTTCCTGGAGTTTTCTGTGGATGAATCTTGCGGCCAATGTACGCCTTGCCGCGAAGGAACGCAGCAATTGCTTAAGATATTGGGTGATATAACCAGCGGGAATGGTTCAGAGGAAGATCTTGACTTGCTTGCGGAAATGGGCAAGGCGATCAGTGCTGGCTCCATTTGCGGCCTTGGCCGAACTGCCCCTAACCCCGTGTTAAGTACACTGCGTTATTTCCGTTCAGAATATGAGGCACATATAAAAGAGAAAGCATGTCCGGCCCTTCATTGCAAGGCACTCATTGCCTACTACATCGACGCTGTAAAATGCAAAGCTTGTGGATTGTGTCTAAAGGAATGCCCGGAGAAGGCGATAAGCGGAGAGAAAAGGGTAGCTCATGTGATTGACCAAGCTAAATGCACTGCTTGTGGTCTGTGTTTTACCGTTTGTTCAGATAAGTTCAAGGCAGTAATGCGTGTCACCGGGCAGCAAAAACTAGATTTGTTAAAGGGGGTTAAGAGATAAGATGGTCACGCTCGTGATTGATGGCGAAAAAATCGCGGTGCCAGCAGGAACGACTGTGCTGGAAGCTGCTCAGGCTGCAGGCAGCTACATCCCTACCCTCTGTTATCATCCTGATCTTTCTGCTTTTGGCGGCTGCCGTGTCTGCATGGTGGACGTAAATGGCAAATTCGTGGAGGCTTGTCGCACTCGTGTTGAGGGAGGGGAAGTCGTAGTCACAGATTCGCCGGCGCTGATGGAGTTGCGCCGCTCGCTGGTGGAGATGGTTTTAATTAACCATAACCAGGACTGTCAGACCTGCGTGCGCAATAGTGATTGCGTTTTGCAGGAAGTTACAGCTTACGCTGGAGTTACTAAGGAGCGTATGGCTAGGCTGCGTCGCGACACCAGCAAAATTCCGACAGACACAGCTAATCCGTTTTTTGATTTTGACTATACGCGCTGCGTGCTTTGCGGGATATGCGTCCGCACATGTCGCGAAATCAATGGTGCGGGAGCGATAGATTTTGCCCACAGAAGCCATGCAACCAGGATTAGCCCGCTTGGCGGCTGGCCTTCCGTTGAATCCATTTGTGAGTCTTGTGGTGAATGCATGGAGCGGTGCCCAACCGGAGCGCTGGCCCGCAAAAATAGCCAGGTTCCGGCGCGGGAAGTGAAAACCATTTGCCCCTATTGTGGCACGGGTTGCGGCTTATACTTAGGTGTTAGGGGCAATAAAATCGTTGGGGCCCGCGGTGATCGAGAGAATCCGGTAAATAGGGGGCAGCTCTGCGTCAAGGGACGTTTTGGCCACGATTTTGTAGGCCACCCAGACCGTCTTAAAACGCCGTTGATCAAAAAAGAGGGTAAGTTTATGGAAGCCTCTTGGGATGAGGCTCTCACGCTGATAGTCGCTAAAATTAAAGAGGCGCAGGAACGGTACGGACCGGAAGCACTAGGCGGTCTGAGCTCCACTCGAATTGCTAACGAAGACAATTATCTCTTTCAAAAGCTACTGCGCTCATTGGGCACTAACAGTATTGACTGTAGTGCCCGTCTCTGACACGCTCCCACAGTGGTCGGTCTGGCCACAGTATTAGGCAGCGGAGCAATGACGAACCCCATCGGTGAGATTGAGGGTTCGGGTGCTATTTTAGTAGCTGGTTCAAATCCGGCTGAAAACCACCCGATTATCGGCTACAGGATACGTAAAGCAGTGAGAAATGGCGCAAAGTTGCTGGTGGTTGACCCGCGGCAGACTAAATTTGCACAGACTGCCTCCATACATTTGCAACTAAAACCCGGCACAGATGTGGCCCTTTGCAATGGCCTTGCCCACGTCATCATCAAGGAAGGTCTTGAGGCTAGGGAGTATGTAGAGAATCGCACCCACGGGTTTGAGAACCTAAAAAAAATGGTGGCGAAATATACGCCGGAATATGTATCGGCAATTACTGGTGTGCCGTCGGAAAAGATTGTTGCTGCCGCCCGTCTCTTTGCGCAAGCCGATGTTGCCTCGATTTTCTATTGTATGGGGGTGACGCAACACACTTCGGGGACAGAAAATGTGTTAGCCTTGGCCAACCTTTCGCTCCTAACCGGCAATCTTGGCAAAGCTCATGGCGGTGTGAACCCTTTGCGCGGGCAAAACAATGTGCAGGGAGCTTGCGATATGGGCTGTCTGCCTAATGTGCTTACTGGTTATCAGCCGGTGCATAGCGACCGTGACACAGGCACCTATTGGCAGCGCGTCAAAGAATCAGGCCCGCCTGAAGAGCAGGACAGTTGTGAGCAGTCTACGGAAACCATAACCAGTGTAGAATTTGAACAGCCTCTCCCGATTAGCGCAAGTGTCAGCGATTATGTCCGGGCTAAGTTCTCTAAGGCTTGGAATGTCGAACTATCTGATGTGCCGGGCCGGACCATTGCCGAAATGTTCCACTTCCTGCCGAGCAGGCGCAATCAGGTTATGTATATTGTGGGCGAGAACCCCATGGTTTCCAGCCCGAATATTGATATCGTCCGTGAATCCTTGACAGGGATGGATTTTGTCATCGTCCAAGATATCTTTTTTACTGAGACTGCCGAATATGCCGATGTCGTTTTGCCGGCAGCCTCTTTTGCCGAAAAAGACGGGACTTTTATCAACACGGAACGAAGAGTGCAGCTGATTCGCAAGGCCGTAAATCCGCCCGGCGAGAGCAAGGCTGACTGGGAAATTATGCAGGAATTGGCCAATAGATTTGGTTTGAAGTGGGATTATAGAAACACTAAAGACATATGGGACGAAGTGATGAAGTTGACGCCTCATTATTTCGGCGGCATGAGCTATGAACGGCTAGAAAAGGCAGGGCTGCAATGGCCTTGTCCTACACCGGAACATCCCGGCACTGCCTTTTTACATAAAGATAAGTTTTCTCGCGGGATTGCCCAGTTTTCGACGGTGGAGTACAGACCTCGGGCTGCTGAGGCTCCTGATAAAGAATATCCCTTCATTTTGACTACCAGCCGTCAGCTTTATCATTTCCACACGCGCACGATGACGGGCAAAAGCGAAGGTCTGAACCACTTTTTAAGCGAGGAATTGATGCAAATCAATCCACAAGACGCTGCAGCGCTTCAACTGGGTGATGGGGACGTAGTCAATATTACTTCGCGCCGGGGTTCGATTACGTCAAAGATCCAGCTAAGCGAACAAGTACCTCCGGGCCTAGTATCGATGAGTTTTCACTTTGCCGATACGCCAGTCAATGTAATAACAGATCCTGCAGTCTGCAATATGTCGGTAGTCTCAGGCCTTAAAGTCACGGCGGTAAAGTTAGAGAAGGCGGAGCGACTGTAAACCCTTAAAAAATTTCTCACAGGGGAACCTGCATTCCCGCCGACAACTAAGACATGGCCTTAAGAAGGCCTGACAGTCGTTAGAGTGCCTGCACAACTTTCTTTTATGCGTCCTGCTCCACTATATACATTCATTCTGTTCCCCCGGGCAAAACCGACTAGGGTGACATTGAGACGCTCGGCCAGCTCAATAGCCAGGGCTGTGGGGGCCGAACGTGACACAATGATTGGTATGCTTTGCTTGGCGGCCTTGAGCAAAATCTCGGAGGAAAGCCTGCCACTGGTCAAAAGCAATTTGTCAGCGAGGTTGAGTCTTTTCGCAAAGGCCTCGCCGGTTAGCTTGTCCACCGCGTTGTGGCGGCCGATATCCTCATGAAAGAGGAGGATTTCTTCTGTGGAACAAATGGCGCCACTGTGCACTCCGCCGGTTTCTTGAAAGAGTCGGGAGCTTTTATTAAAGCGGGACACCAGAGAAAGGAGGGCCAGCGCGCCCAGCACTATTTCTGTATCGTTATACCGACAAAACTGAAGCACCTCGAGGTAAATCTCTCCCTTGCCGCAACCTGTGGTCAGGGTCTTTTCGCGTGCATCGGGGAAAAAGGGAACCGCCAACGAAACCTTTGCTATCAAGCTGCTCTCATCAACCTCGATACCAGAAACGTCATCAACCTCCTGGATTACACCGCTTGAAAGGAGATAGCCGAGCACCAAGTATTCTAGTGCAGCGGGAGTGCACATGAGAGTGGCATACCTGTGCCCGTTGATATGAATACTTAAGGGAGCCTCATCTACAACAATATCAGTCCCCCAAGTTGTCTCTCCAGCAGTAATCTTCTTGATTCGGACAGGCTTAGTCCCTATCAAATCTTCTCATCCTTTCGTCGCCAGATTTGAGGTTAGGGCGAGCATGTCGGCAGGGGTGTTGATGTTGGCGAACATGGACCAATCTTGGCTAAAGCGTCTTGCTGTCTCCTCGGCAACGAGGACAGCATTCTGCGAGCGAAGGAATTCTGTAAGGCTTTTGGCCCCCGTAGTCGCAAAGACACGGATAGGGTCTACCAGCGATTTATTATAGAAGCCGTTAAAAGGTTCTATATGGTAGCCAAAGGCAGTGACTAGGGCGGAGATCTCCTGGCCAGGAGGGGGGAGCCGACTCTGCAAGAACGATACATAGTCTATGTTAAGATATGGCATGTCGCAGGCCAACACATAACTGTACCTACTCCGCGCAGCCTTTAGCCCGGCATGAATGCCGCCTAGGGGACCAAGTCCCAGCAATTCGTCGCGCACCACCTCAAGCTTTCGTTCTTCACTGTCCACTAGGGTGTTACTGACTACAATAATCTGTTCAAATCGCATGCGCAGAGTGTCATGGAGAGAATATAGGAGGCGCTCTCCACTAATGACAAGATTCTCTTTGTTGAAGCCCATTCTGGTACTTAGGCCTCCAGCCAGAACAATGGCCGAACCGGTTTCTTCCATTATCGACACTCCTCGAGAAGACTTGCCTGATGTAGTGTTAGCCGCGGGAGGTGGGTATTCCTGCCTTACAACACAGTCTGCCGTCCCTCTCCTTCGATACTAATTGTCGAACTGGCTAGAAATTATTCTGCTCGGCATGCAGGTTATCAGTTTTCTTGTATGGCCTGCTGCGGATGCATGTGAGGGCATGAGTTTTGCAGAACCTATTAAAGGTACTTGTTGGCCTAGAACCGAGCCAATACCCCTTAGGTAAGATTATTGATGAGGGATTGCTGGGGGCTGTCTTTGACGGGTTGCCCTTGCTCTGGGGCGCTAAGTGCGCCCGCTCTCTCGACCAGCCATTGGGGCCGAGAAGCAGCGCGATTTTAGCCTATTCTTTGTTTAGCCAATCCGTGCTATATTAGGTCATGTATTTTGGTTGTAAAGGTATCGGGGGCGCAGAAATGATGTTTGTTAGAAAAAGCATGTTTACCGCATTCCTCATTGTAGTTGCAGCAACAGGAGTGGGGTTGTCACTAAAAGCTGCTGTCGGTGTTGGCGCATGGGATGCCTTTAGTCAGGTGGCCTCTTCGGCCGCAGGAATAAGAGTGGGAACATTTTCAATGATGATGAATCTAAGTTGCGTCTTGGTTCAGCTGGCAATTTTAAGAAAAGACTTCAGGCTGATGGCACTTCTTCAGATACCTATGGCGATTTTGCTGGGCTTTTTTGTAAATGTCGTCTTCTATGAAGTGTTATACAATGTTAACATTGATAGTTATCTGGTCAATTTGTTGATATACATGGGCTCGCTTGTCGTTGTCATCATGGCGGTAGCCCTGATCATGTCCATCAATTTTCTCAGCTTCCCGTTAGAGGCAGCTTGTATGGCCATAGCTTCTAAAACAAAAGTGAAATTCGGAACAGTGCGCCAGTTAGTGGATGTGTCCGCAATCTTCGGCGCGTTGCTCATTGCTGTATCATTTCAAAAGCCCATTCCCGTGCGCGAAGGCACGGTCATAGGCATGCTATTGTTTGGTCCTTCGCTCGCCTGGTTAATTCCTAGAGTTCAACCGCTGGTCAAAAAATTGGGCTTGACCGATGAAAAAGAGCATTAACAGCAGCGTGATAAATAGAGGCCCCAGCACAATCGTCAAGTAAAGAGGAAGCCCTAGCTGGAGTCCACCTCAGTGCATTAGCATGCAAGATAGCGGCATTTGGGCTACTAAGGGCCACGCAGTCTGACAGGCAAACGCAGTGTATTTATCGCGGCAGCCACCCAAAAATGTAAGCGAAACAGATCCATACAACCACACCACTGACCCCCGTGAGGACCGCGATGGCCTTAGTTACTCGCTCATTAGCTGCAAATACGCTAGCGGCTTGTTTTCCTAAAATAACGCCTATGCAGGCCAAAACACACGCCAGGGCAATTATTGCAATATATATGACCACAAATTCACTCCACTTTCATCTTTTTTCGTGACTTCGCCCCACACCTCTCCTTGGTCTGCGGAAGTTTACAGGCGCACACTTTGTCACCTATAGTTCGAGTCTAAGACTTAATCATAGGACTGCAAGCCTAACGGGAGGAAGGCCAGAAGTTCGTCAAGCGCTTTCCCAGGTACTATCAAATGTTACTCAGAGTAGGGGTTCCTTCTTCCGCAGTGCCCATGAAAAGAGCCATGACATTACGTTCAAAGTTCAGACTCGGTGTACTTCACAATTAACGAAAGGAATGGCCAAAGAGATGCCTAGCAGCAGCCTTTGATTTCATGCCCTATGCTATCGAAAGGGATATTCACCAGTTGCAACAGCGGCGCATCGCCTAAAGTATATGCCTCTTCCAAAAGTAAAATCAACTAGTGTTTGCATGAAGTTTTTGTCGCAGGCATAAGCGTCTTGTGCCATAGCAAGTCCTTCTATGAACAAAGAGACCCCTCAAACCATGACCTGTCGGCAGCCTCCCCGCGGCAGTCCTCTCTCAATCTCGCAAGGCCTTAATTTTTGAACCGGCAAGTGTGGAGGCCGGCCTTGTTTGGGAAGGTGCTGATGTGAGAGAATCAGATAACGCCGTCATGAATATTGTGGGAGGAAAGCTGTGAAATTTTTGACTCAGGATGACTTGATAAAGCAGGGTAGTTTTTATTATGAGTTTGCCTTGGCCAATGCTTCCTGCTGCCTAGGCGATGCTTGTGGTCAGTCTCTCGACGCTGAAATGCAGCATAACAACAAAAATTCGCTCTACCTAAGGTGTGAGGATTTTTGGAGGTTGTCCCCGTATATAGATGCTGTTTTTGCCGAGTACCCGTATTATGGGCCGAAAAAGATGTTTGTGAAGGAATGGAATGAGCTGAAAGCGTCGTGCACTCTAGATGAAGAAGGCGCCCTTCTGTTGCGGGCATTTTTTGAAGAAGTTGATGAGTGGCTGCTGCAGGAGAATAGAGGGTGTGGTCATTTCTGGATACTGGGGGTGTAGTTGGCGTTATTGAGGTTAAAGCAAGATTCTAGTGAAAAAAGGCAAAGTCACCGTCCCAAACCACTCAGGCGACATCCCTCCCGGCACGTTAAATAGCGTCCTCAAAGCAGGCGGGGCTAAAATGAGAGCCTTCAGCGCCAAAGAAAGGGGCATGAGATAGATGCGGAAACTTACCTATTTTGCCGTGTTTGAGCCCGCAACAGAAGGGTATGGCGTGTATTTCCCCGATCTACCGGGATGCGTAAGTTCAGCAAGAGATTTTGAGCAAGCCCAGAGAAACGCTGCAGAGGCATTGGGGCTACACATCTATGGTATGGAGAAGGATGGGGACGAAATCCCTGCTCCCTCAAGGAACCCTCACATTGATGCCGACACGGCAGAAGGGTGTATCGTAGTTCCTATATCGGTTTTTCCTGAGCTGGTGAGAAATGAATTAGACAACAGAGCAGTCAAAACAAATTTGACCATACCTGCATGGTTAAAAGAGTTGGCCGAGTCACAGGGTGTGAATTTCTCGAAAGTCCTTCAAGCGGCTTTGATGGAATACCTTGGGGTGCGTGCTCCGAGATAGAGTCGTGGAAGCGAGCAAAGTTGTTGGTGAAAAACACAAAAACCGACCCTACTAGGCCGGTTTTCGAAACCCTGATGGCGCACCACATACTAAGTAAGCC
>Ga0209103_1000482_pt1 | contig 12522 bp, 13 predicted proteins | sample 4C3metaG_FD_184152 | JGI IMG/M metagenome (GOLD analysis project Ga0209103, IMG submission 184152) | Freshwater bacterial and archeal communities from Indian Creek, Illinois, USA - 4C3 metaG (SPAdes) (version 2) | ecosystem: Environmental > Aquatic > Freshwater > Unclassified | place: USA...
AGTCGCCCCTCACGCGGGGGCGTGGATTGAAACAATTGCCCATCTTCGCTTTTATCCTTATCGTGAAGTCGCCCCTCACGCGGGGGCGTGGATTGAAACAATGTAGGAAACAATACAGTTGTCGCAAGTGCACAGGTCGCCCCTCACGCGGGGGCGTGGATTGAAACGTTTCGTGCTTCGCCGCCCACTCCTTGCCCCGATGTCGCCCCTCACGCGGGGGCGTGGATTGAAACTGATAATACTTTAGTCTTTTAACAAACTTTTCATAAGTCGCCCCTCACGCGGGGGCGTGGATTGAAACTTAATCACTTATACATCTGATAAATATGTCTCAGGTCGCCCCTCACGCGGGGGCGTGGATTGAAACTTAGTTATATAACTTTCTTTAATAGTTTTAAAATCGTCGCCCCTCACGCGGGGGCGTGGATTGAAACACTTGATAAAGCTGCTAAGTCGTTTAATTTAGTGTCGCCCCTCACGCGGGGGCGTGGATTGAAACACTGGAGCAACAAACACCCTGGAATTACACTCTAAGTCGCCCCTCACGCGGGGGCGTGGATTGAAACCAAACCCCGTAACCGTTTAGTATTAAATAATTTTTATTGATAATAACAGATTGAATGCACCCAATTCTATACACCTTTCCGGTCTAATACAGAATTTCTTGGAATAGATGATATAATAGTATTTGTTTCTATTAAGGTGTGAAAAATTCTCCTCGTAAAAAGGGCTTGGATTGAAACCCGTGAAGAAGAATAGATTATTCTAATGCAGAATTTCAGCCAGAAAAAGACCAATCGTGATCATTGTGATAAATCATTTGTCGGGTCATTCCGCCGTCAACCGTTATGTTTTCCCCGGTGACAAAACCAGCCTTTTCGCTACAGAGATACATCACCATATTAGCTAAATCTGGTGTTCTTCCTATAAGACCGGAGGATGCTGTTTTTATCTTGTTTTGACACTATGAATTTGAAAACAAAATTGAAATATATCTTGCTCATTACGTAACGTCATGAAGTATAATAAGTTAAGAGGTGATTGTATTTGGAGCAGATGACAGTAGGTTTATTCGCAAAACGCGCAAATCTTAAAAGCCAATAAAGTCATAGAATTCATTGAGATGATTGTTGCTGAGATTTATGCGTACAATGAAGTAGACTGGTCGAAGTATTCTAGCATGATGAAACTGATTCAAGAAAACAATGATAGTTTTTGGGTGATGAATTACATAGAAAATGATGTGTTAGAAAACATCGCTCATGTTCATGAGCACTATTCAGAAGAAGAGTTGCCGTCCGATTGGCTAGTTAAGTGTATGAAGAAAGCAAAGATTTTACTGGATTCAGGATGTACACCAGGGAGCGATGAAGCACAAGCTTTAGCAGCAGAGATGTGGGCGATAGTCGAAAAATATACAAGCGGACAACCTGAGATGGTGCAAAAATTATACGTCTTTTTTAAGGAAGCCAAACAATGGCCCAAACAATACGCTGAGATGCAAAAAGCTACCCATGAATTCTTAGAAGAATCTATTGATCAATATATTAGGAGGTTAAAATGAAAATATTTCTACTAGGTGGAACTGGAAAAACGGGTTCATTATTTCTAAAAATAGCTTTGGAGAACGGCCACAATGTAACCGCTTATGTCAGATCTCCTGAAAAAATGATGCATGTTAATGAAAACCTGAGCACTATGAAAGGCGATTTACTATCCGTTGCACAGATGTCGTCGGCTATGTTAAATCATGATGTGGTTGTTTCGTGTTTAGGCGGCAATGACAACGATAAAACAACAATCATAAAAGACATGGCGCAAGTTATAGTCAGTAGTATGCAAAAAAGCCGTGTCAGTAAAATTGTATCCATATCATCTGCGGGTATTCTTAGTGAATTTTCGTTGATCACCAACTTTATTCTTAAGCTTTTTTATAAACATGTGATAAATGATCATCGATTGGCAGCCCGGATTATTATGTCAAGCGGTTTAGAATACACGCTTGCAAGACCCCTCTCTCTTACGGAAGGTGCACTTACAAAAAAATACAGAAGTACGCCTATTGGTGTCCCAAAGGGCGGCAAGGCGATTTCAAGACAAGATCTTGCACATTTTTTATTACACGTTGTTGAAAGTGGAGAGCATCAAAATGAAACCGTAGGCTTGGCTTATTAGTAAGGGGCGTTACATGTTTACAATTGTACAGTTTAGCCCAACGGGCAACACAGCATATATAGCAAATCTATTGAGTAAACATTTAAACACTAGTAATGTCTATGCGTTAGAGCATACCGCTGCTAAGACTTTGTTGCAATCAGAGCACCTTATTATTTTATTTGCCGTTCATGCATTTAATGCCCCTAAAACAGTAATGCGATTTGTTAGAGAATTACCACTAAACAGGTATAAGAAAATCAGCTTAATTGGTGTTGGATGTAGTGATCTTTGGGTGAATAATGGCGCTTCAAAAGAAATTAGAAAAATGCTGACTAAGAAGTCCTACCAAATTGTAGTGGATGAAATCATAGCAATGCCTTTGACATTTATTATGAGTTTTCCTGAGGATGTGATTAAAGGTCAACTTGAAAAGGCTTATGTCATAACACAAAAAATAGCAAGTAACATCCTAAACGGGGTAGTGAGTAATAAGCAAATACCATTTAAATCTCATCTGCTCAGTAAAATCGGAAAAATAGAACCCATCGCGGCGAGATTTTTTGGATTAGAACTGTATGCTAAAAAAAGCTGTAATCAGTGCGGTCAGTGTGTCAGGGAATGTCCGGAACACAACATACGACTAAAGGACAATGGTAAGATTCGCTTTGGGTTTAAATGCATGATGTGTATGAGATGTATCTACAACTGTCCTCAAAAGTCTATTACACCGAAGATTTCGAAATTTATTCCCATCAAAAATGGCTATTCAATAGATCGTTATGTTTCGAAAGGTGCTCAAGAAGATAAGAAAGTTATAAAACATGAAAAATAGTGTTTATAAATATGTTTAACCAAATTGTCGCTACATGATGTCGATCGGTCGAAAAGAGCTTGTTCAATCTCTAGTAGAATTTCTCAAGCAACTCTTTTCGTAGAAGAATAGCTTTTCTCATGTAGAATGTCATCCGGAAAAAGACCACCCATGATCATTGTGATAGATCATTTGCCTACTCATACCACCGTCAATCGTTATGTTCTCCCCGGTGATAAAACCAGCCTTTTCGCTACAGAGATACAGCACCATATTAGCTATATCTTGTGTTCTTCCTATACGACCGGCCGGGTGTTGTTTTTTATCTTGTTCATCAAAGTCAAAAGACAAATTGTCTAAAACATAATTAACTTTGGTGTCGATCCAACCGGGACTTATTGAGTTAACCCTTACTCTGCCTGAAAGGCTTACACTTAAGGCATGGGTTAGCGCTGTAATTCCCCCTTTTGCCGCAGTATAGCTTTCGGTATCCGCCTGCGACTGAAATGCGCGGGTAGATGAAATATTTACAATAGAAGCATCTTTTGAAAATACCGGAAGGAACAATTTCGACAGCATATAAGGAGCTGTAACACCAACACGCAGAACGTAATTGAAGTCGTCATAACAGCAATTCGAAAGAATCCCTTTTCTGCTAATGCAGGCATTGTTAACAAGGTAATCAACTTTTTCAAATCTGCGTATGACTTCGTCCGCGAATTTGCATAATATGCTTTCATCAGCAATATCTCCATGAAAAAACATAGTGTTACAGGGGAAACGCGCAGTAAGATTTCCTGCGTTTTCGTAGTCGATATCTATGAAAGCAACTAAAGCCCCGTTTTCTAAAAACATTTCGGCAATACATTTGCCAATGCCATTCGCAGCGCCTGTAATAACACAAATTCTATTTTCAAAGCTCATAATCAATTTTCCTCTCGTGAAGTAATGGTGAATTCAACAACAATAGTATAACTTCGAAGTTAACGGGTGACAAGGTCACTTAGTATTCATGTTTGACATCTTCGGAATGGTGGTGATACAATAAGAATGTCATACAATGTATTACGAAGTTATGGAGGTGGCTAAATGAGTACTATTTCAATAAGGTTGAACGAAAAGGACGATATGCTGATAAGAAAGTTCGCTGAACTTCATAATATGGATTTATCAGCCTTTATTAGACAAGCCGTCATTGAAAAAATCGAGGATGAATATGATTTGACTTTATTTAACAATGTTTGGGCTGAGGAACAAAATAAAGAACGAACAAGCCATGCTGAATTAATAAGAGAACTTGGGCTATGAAGTATCGGGTTGAATACACAAAGACGGCTGTTAAGCAACTTAAAAAGATGGATAAAATGATAGCGGCGTTTATTTTATCCTATATAGAGGAGAAACTGGTCGATTGTGAAAACCCGAGGTTGCATGGTAAAGCGTTACAAGGGAATCTAAATGATAAATGGAGATATAGAGTGGGAGACTACAGAATTCTTGCAAAAATCGAGGATCATATCGTGGTTATTACTGTTGTTGAGGTCGGTCATCGCGAAGAGATATATGCATGATTAGCATTCCTGTTTTGTGATAAAGCGAGTGACATTTTATTAAAATGTCTGCAAGGTCTGAGTTAGCATCAAGTGTAATTCGTGAAATCAGCTCTGTGCGGTTTTTTATCGGGTGGCAATTCTGTGTCAATAATCCCGTCCATCCCATTGTCACCAAATGAGATCTGTCCCCTCAAAAGAACCGTCCCATCGATGGAACCGTCCCCAATATTAGGGTTGACATTTGTTTTTCTATGCGTTATTATAATCCCAATAATTCATATAGGAATTCATGTAATTAAGAAAGAGGTAGTGTTATGGCTAAAATTTACAACAATGTAGCGGAACTAATAGGCGGGACACCTTTGCTCAAACTTCAAAGAATTAACGATGGTTATGCGGTAATTTTAGCGAAGCTTGAATCATTGAATCCGGGCGGAAGCGTTAAGGATCGAATAGGCTACTCAATGATAGATGAGGCTGAAAAACAGGGTTTATTAAACGCTGATAGCGTAATCATTGAGCCGACAAGCGGTAATACGGGTATAGCCCTGGCGATGGTTTGCGCGGCAAAAGGTTATAACCTGATTCTAACAATGCCGGAAACCATGTCGATTGAAAGGCGAAGTCTATTGAAAGGTTACGGAGCTAAGTTGGTGCTTACACCTGGCACAGAAGGAATGAAAGGCGCAATCCGAAAAGCTGAGGAGCTCGCTGCAGAGACGCCGAACTCATTTATTCCTCAACAGTTCAAAAATCCGGCCAATCCAAAGATTCATCGTGAAACCACGGCTGAGGAAGTCTGGAATGATACAGACGGCAATGTGGATATTTTTGTCGGGGGAGTAGGTACAGGCGGCACTATTACCGGTGTTGGACAAGTGTTAAAACCGAGGAAAAAAGACTTGAAGATAATTGCTGTTGAGCCCGCAGCCTCGCCGGTCCTTTCGGGAGGAATGCCGGGACCGCATAAGATACAGGGAATCGGCGCCGGGTTTGTTCCTGAAATTCTTGATGTGGACGTGATAGATCAGATTATAAAAGTTAGTGAGCAGGATGCTGTAATTACTGCAAAAAGGCTGATGAGGGAAGAAGGAATATCCGTAGGCATTTCTTCCGGAGCCGCAGCTTATGCAGCCCTTTCACTTTCGCGCCTTGAGGAGAATAGGGGGAAAACAATAGTTGTAGTGTTGCCTGATACCGGAGAACGTTATCTCTCAACTATTCTTTTCCAGGATTAGACCTGCCAGCGGGATGTTTTGTTTGGCAGATAACAGAAGATGTTGGATATTAGAAGGTAGATGAGCATGAAGTATAAATATAACGCGCCATTATTGAACGCCGAGATGCCGGGAAAAGAAGATGTAAAGAAGCTTACTCCAAATCCGGCCACAAGGCAATTGATTGAGAAAATGGCTTTGGATGGCTGCGAAACCTGCTTTGACCGTTTTGAGCGTCAGCAGCCTCAATGTAGTTTCGGGACAAGAGGGCTTTGCTGCCGGATGTGTCAATGGGGTCCGTGCCGTATTTCCGATAAAAATCCGGTAGGCATTTGCGGTAAGAGCCAAAGCACCGTCATTATGGGCAATCACTTAAGAGCGCTTGTCGCGGGTCTTTCAGCGCACGCACGTCATGCACATGAAGTTTACCTTACCATTCGTGCGGCAGCTTCCGGTAAAGCTTCTATAAAATTCAAAGGTATTGATCGATTGTTTGATGTTGCGGAAAGATTCGGTATCGATACTAAAGAGCCTCTCAATCAGGTGGCTGACAAAGTAGCAGACATTTTAATTGCCGATCTCTCGCGGATGGAGGCTTTTCCCATGGCTATGCTTTCTGCCTTTGCTCCGCGTGAGCGCAGGGAAACTTGGGAACGACTCGGGGTTATTCCCCGTTCGGCTTCTTACGAAGTGCTCGAAGCGCTTCATATGACTACGCTTGGCGGATGTTCGGATTGGCGGGCACTGGCAGCTCAGGAGTTGCGCGCCGCCCTTGCGTATTGTTACAGTACGCTTTTTGGTTCTTCCCTTGCGACAGAGATCCTTTACGGCATACCCAAACCGCGAGTGACGACAGTAAATTACGGCGTTCTCAAAAAAGATCATGTAAATATTTTGGTACACGGACATTCTCCGGTTATGGTAGAGAAAATACTTGAAAAAATTAACTTGCCGGAAATAAGAGAGCAAGCCAGAGATCTCGGTGCTGCCGGAATTGTGGTTGGCGGTTTGTGCTGCACCGGAGACGAATTACTTGCCCGTTACGGTATTCCAACGGTGACAAATATAATGGGGCAGGAGTTGGTTTTGGGAACAGGAGCGGTTGATACAGTAGTTGTCGATATGCAGTGTGTTTTGCCAAGCATGCAGGAAGTGGCGGCTTGTTATGGTACACGAATTATTACCACATGCTCTTCTAACCGTATTCCAGGCGCGGTGCATATTCCATTTGACCCTGAAAAACCTGAGAATATGGATGAAGACGCGCTTAAACTGGCTCGAATCGCTGTTGAGTCATATGCCGTACGGAATAGGTCACGTATTCGTATACCGGAAACCACCACAGCCGCTATAAGCGGTTGGAGTTACGAGGCTATAGTTGATCGTTTTGGTGGGACTGGAAAGATGGCGGATCTGTTGAAAGAGGGGCGAATAAAAGGTATTGCAACAGTGGTCGGATGCAACAATCCCAAAGTGCCTTATGAATACAATCATGTCACAATTGCCAAAAAGCTTGTTGCGGGTGGAATTTTGGTGACAACAACCGGATGCGCTTCACACGCTCTTTTGAATGCGGGGCTTTGCTCACCGGATGCGTCAGATTTGACTTCGCCGGCGTTGGCGGAAGTCTGCCGAGAATTTGATGTTCCCCCTGTGCTTGCAGTGGGAGGATGTGTTGATAACACGCGTTCATTGCGCTTGTTTATTGATGTGGCTGAAGCTGCCGGACATCCAATGCAGAAAATGCCCTATCTTTTTGTCGGAGCGGAGCCGGGAAATGAAAAAACCGTAGGGCAGGGAGTTAGTTTTCTCGCTCACGGCATAAGTAACATCAGTGGATTTCCTGGGCCTGTACCTGTGCCTTTGCCGCGAAAGGTTGAAGGCACATCAACAGGGGACGAGATGGAGCGCGGCAGCAATGAAATAGCCGATTTTTTTGCCGGAATGGCCGAAGAAGGCCTACATGAGATGCTTGGCGCTAAAGTTTATACTGAGCCGTATCCGGAATTGGCAGCTCAGACGGCGAAAATGCACATAAAACGAAAACGCCAGGAACTTGGATGGAGTTAGGAGAAATTATGAAATCTAAAAGTAAAAAACTATGGTTGGTTATTGTTGTCGCGGCAGTTATGCTCTCGTTCGTTTCTTTAAGTTATTATTTTCGCGAAGGATTACCGGGGACAGAACCATCCGCCGTTCGAGATAAACCGGTATTAAAGATTGGGCATCTTCCGATTACCCATTCCACTCCGCTTGTAATGGCGCATGAGAAAAACAGCGGCGAGTTCGATGATTTTACTTTGGAAGTAGTTAAGTTTTCTTCATGGCCGGAGTTGACCGAAGCATTATTCGCCGGGCGAATTGACGGCGCTGTTATGCTTTTTGAGTTGGCGTTAGCCGGTAGGCAAAGGGGAATGCCAATTAAAGCTGTAGCGCTTGGACATCGTGACGGCAATGTTATGGTGACAAGGCCTGAGATAACGTCGGTGTCTGATTTGTCAGGGAAGAGAGTAGCTATCCCCAGCAGATTTTCCGTACATCATGTCTTGTTGCATAAAGCCTTGCAAGATGCGGGTCTTTCGCTTGAAGATGTTGAACTTGTGGAAATGGCTCCGCCGGATATGATGGCGGCGTTGGCAGGAAATGAAATAGCCGCTTATCTGGTTGCCGAACCATTCGGCGCTATAGCGGAAGTCAAGGGTGTGGGGAAAGTTTTGCTTGAATCGCAGGATATCTGGGTGGATTCTACTTGCTGTGTATTGGTGCTCAGCGAGGAAGTACTTCGCGATAATCCAAAAGCCGCCGGAGAACTTACAGCTGCGCTTCTTGAGGCTGGGCGTGAAGCTGAAGAAAACCCCGGGAAAGCAGTCAGTGTCAGCAGCCAATATTTCGGTCATTCCGAAGATATTTTGATACCGGGATTGGCGCGTACAACTTTTAGCAATCTTGCGTTAAGTGTTGGCGAGTTCGAGAAACATCAGCAATATCTGCTGGACTTAGGTGTTTTGCTTGAGCCCATTGAACTGGGGGAGCTTATAAATGAAGAAATTGCCAGACAAAGATAACATAAGGAGATATTGTTAAATATGACTAAATCTAGGCGGATAACTCTTTCGCTCACAGGTTTTACTGCACTTATAGCTGTTTGGCAGGTAGTAAGTTCTCTTGGCATATTCCCGCAGGGACTTCTGCCTTCGCCGATTGCGGTGTCGGCGGCTGTTTACGAACTGTGGGCTCGCGGAGTGCTGATAGGACACATTTTCGACAGCTTGTACCGGTTTTTCGCCGGCTATGCCCTAGCGGTATTGGTAGGAGTGCCTTTCGGCTTGCTGACCGGCTGGTCACGAAGGCTTTACTCGTTATTTGAACCGCTTTTACAGATACTGCGGCCGATTTCTCCGATAGCTTGGTTGCCTCTTGCGGTTTTGTGGTTTGGAATAGGCGACAGGCCGACGATTTTCATAATCTTTCTTGCGGCATTTTTTCCTGTGACTCTATCTGCGATATCCGCAGTCAAAAACGTTGACCCTTTGCTTTTGAGGGTTGCTCGAAACTTTGGCGCAAATTCAAGGCAAATGTTGATTAAAATAGTAGCGCCTGCGGCATTCCCGTTCCTTGCGGCAGGTCTGCACATGGCTGTTGGAACGGCATGGGTTTTTCTTGTGGCGGGCGAGATGGTTGGAGTGCGATCCGGACTTGGATTTTTGATTATTGATGGGCGCAATCAGGTGCGCTATGATCTAGTCATGGCATCAATGGTGATAATAGGTTTACTGGGACTTGTAATAGACCGTCTGATGCGTACGGCAGAAACACTAATTTTGGCGCGTTTCGGGGTACATCGGGTTTGAAAGGGGAATTTTTGTTATTGGATAACAAACCTCGTGTAATTATAAAAGTATGCTCGGTCGGCAAGCAATGGAATAGTAAAGTGACGAGTGATAAAAGTAAGGAATCCGGTGATTTTGCTACTCTGGAAGAAATTAACCTTGAAATTTTCGAGGGGGAATTCCTTTGCCTGCTTGGACCAAGTGGTTGCGGAAAAACGACTTTGCTCAACATAATGGCAGGGTTCGAGCGTCCTTCGTCCGGAAGCGTGCTTATAGATGGTGTTGAAGTGAATGAGCCGCATCCTAAACGCATAACTATTTTTCAAGACTATGCGTTGCTGCCGTGGCGATCGGTGTTGGGCAATGTGGAGTTTGGCCTTGAATTGGCGCATATGCCTAAAAATGAAAGACAGGTCAAAGCAAGAGAGCTTCTAAACTTAGTAGGATTAGCAGATGTAGAGAATAAGATGCCAAAAGAATTGTCGGGAGGTATGCGGCAAAGAGTGGCTGTAGCGCGTTCTCTTGCGGTTGACCCGGACATTTTGTTTATGGATGAGCCGTTTGGAGCATTGGATGCTTTGACACGCATAAGGATGGAGGAAGAACTTGTCGGCATTTGGCTTGAGAAGAAAAAAACTATTGTCTTTGTAACTCATGATATTGACGAATCCGTATACCTTGCTGATAGAATTGTCGTATTATCGGCGCTACCGGGACGCGTAAGAGAAATAATACCAATTGATTCAGGGCGGCCGCGGGACAGAACGAGCATTGAATTTGTACGATTGCGGGAAAGAGTTTACGAAGCGCTCGCGCTCGGCTATAAAAAAACAGTGGAGTATTACCTTTAAAAACAGGAGGTTACAAATGTCCGGACAAAAACCATTTGATAGCGCAAGAGGGAGTGGCGGGGAGTTTTCTACCCGAGTCGTTCAAAGCGGTGTTCGCTTTGACAGTTCAACGGGCGCTATAAGCGTACCTATATACCAGTCGGCTACTTTTTCTCATCCGGCACTAGGTGTTTCTACCGGGTATAATTATACGCGATCCGGTAATCCTACCAGACAGGCTACGGAGGAAGTGCTTGCCGACCTTGAAGGCGGTTTCGCGGCTTTCTGCTTTGCTTCCGGTTTAGCGGCGCTGACAGCGGTTTTTATGTTGTTTAAGTCGGGTGATCATCTGCTTTTGGGCGAAGATCTGTATGGTGGCACATACAGGCTGCTTAACAGTGTTTTCGCGCGTTTTGGCATCGAAACAAGCTATGTTGATACAACAGATCCTGCGCTGGTTGAAGCCGCACTTAATGATAATACAAAAGCGCTGCTTTTTGAATCGCCATCAAATCCTATGCTTAAACTGAGCGATATAAAAAGCGTAGCGGATATCTGCAGGAAACGAGGAGTGTTGACGGTGGTCGACAATACTTTGCTCACTCCGTACTTGCAAAGGCCTCTTGAACTTGGTTGTGATTTAGTTGTGCACAGCGCTACAAAGTATTTAGGCGGGCATAGCGATCTGCTTGCGGGCGTGGTAGTTGCAGGCAACGAAAATATTGCGAGAGAAGTTGCTTTTATTCAAAATGCGTGCGGACCTGTGTTAGCGCCGAATGAATGCTGGCTTTTGTTGCGTGGACTTAAGACTTTATCCATAAGGCTTGACCGGCAGCAGCACAATGCTGTAATTCTGGCGAAGTGGCTCAAAGAGCATCCGAAGGTGGAAGAAGTTTATTATCCCGGTATTGGAGCTATGATAAGTTTCCGACTGAGAAGTGCGGAATCGATTGCGCAAGTGCTTGAAAAGGTTCGGATCATTTCTTTTGCGGAATCTTTAGGCGGCGTAGAGTCGCTCATCACTTATCCGCTTTTGCAGACACACTCCGATGTTCCGGAAGAAACTCGACTGCGGCTGGGCATTGACGACAGACTCCTCAGGCTTTCGGTTGGAATCGAGCATATAACGGATCTGTGCGCTGATCTTAATCAGGCTTTTTAATCCGTCAAATGTACTGTGTTCACAATGTCGTGATTGGCGACTGTAAGGTGCGAAAGCTTATACATTCTCAGTTTCTTTCTGCTGTAGTTTGCGTCACGAGGCGGAAAACACTTCATCATGCGTAAAGCGTTTAGTAGAAGATACATGAAATCAAATCATTTATTGAGCAATTTCATTATCTTGGATTCAATTGCACTGTTGGAGAAAACATGAAATATATGGTTTATAGTGTAGTTGGTAAACTTCTTGCCTGTCTACTGTTTGGATCGGCTGCCTGGTCATGCAAAGACAGAGATGTATATATCTGATGAAGCCAACAGAGCCGGAAAACGAATTTGCAGGAAATGACAAACAATGTCCGTTTTATTGTGCTACCATGGATAAAGGGGAGTATTTCAGCGATCAGCAGATAAAGGATTATCTCAGCAGATTCCTGGAAATTCTGGATATTGGCGATGCCGAATACCAGCAAGCCATTGAAGGAAAGAATAGAATCGCCCGGTATAATGAAAAAAATGTTTGCTGAAGCGTCTCCGTAAATATGCGCATGAACATCTTAAGTTTATCACCGTTCCGGAAGTGTCCCGTGGAAATACCGGTGCCGAGCGCGGTGCGAAAGAAGTAAAGCGTAAAGTGCGCTCATTTTTTGCGACCCCTCATACCTCTGAATAGACATAACTTTTCAGCCAAACTCGAAGTTGGCCTTGCTTCCTTGTACACTATGCGGTATACTTTTGCTGGAATCAAATATTGCTGTTGGGTGCCCTTAAGAATAAGGGTTAAAAGGGAATCAGGTTTGAAACCTGAACGGTCCCGCCACTGTAACGGGTAGTACTTGGATTAAACCACTGTTCGTTTTTGCGAATGGGAAGGAGTCAAGTGCGCTAATTCCCGAAGTCAGGAAACCTGCCCTGCAGTTTATTGTGACACCGTCCTTCGGTCGAGGGGGCAGGGTCCAAAGT
>Ga0209103_1000483_pt1 | contig 12507 bp, 13 predicted proteins | sample 4C3metaG_FD_184152 | JGI IMG/M metagenome (GOLD analysis project Ga0209103, IMG submission 184152) | Freshwater bacterial and archeal communities from Indian Creek, Illinois, USA - 4C3 metaG (SPAdes) (version 2) | ecosystem: Environmental > Aquatic > Freshwater > Unclassified | place: USA...
GCGTGTTCCATAGTCTGCTCGTCTAATATCCCAACCACGTTTAACGTATACCTTCGTCTCTGTCCGCGCGCGTTATTGAGAGTGAGGGTAAGGCGTTCGTCAAGCAGTTCGGTAGGATCCCTCGGCTCGGGCATTTCCCATTGCATTTGATTCATAGCACCCGGATCCATAAAATTATTAATTACAAAAGATCCCGCAACCACGTTGTAGCGATCATCCGAAGATAAAAGACGGCCCTCCATTGCGCCGAACTCAAAAAGATCCATCATGCCGGGGTCAATTCCGACGATCTGCGCCCACCCTATCTCACGTCCTCGTTTAAGCTCGCCGTGTATGGTGAATGCGGGTGAAACCCCTAAAACTCCGGGCATCGCACGGATTTCTTCTATTGCCTCGTCTGTCAGAAGCCTCATGTTCGCCATCTCCTCCTCGGGCATTCCCGGATAGACAAATGCCTGATTGACGGTTATGACATTAAGGCTTCCCCATTGCTCCATACTCTGCCGTTGCCATTCGGATATTCCTATCCCTAAAGAGATCATGACGACAATTGAGACTGTTCCTATCGCCATGCCGAGTACAGTGAGCAGAGTGCGTCCCTTTCTGCGCCACAGGTTTTTATTTGCAAGCATTAATATATCATGGGCTTTCATAACAACCTCCAATCTAATATTGGGGACGGTTCTATCGATGGGACAGATCTGCCAAACAAAACGTCCCGCCGGTTGGTTAAATCAGTAATCTTCCGTCTGACATCTGAATCTTAGTATCCGCAAATCCTGCTACGTTTTGATCGTGAGTAACCATAACAAGAGTCCGGTTTTCTTTTTTAGCGATGTTTCTTAGTTGGTTTAAAATCTCGCCGGCTGTCTTGCTGTCAAGATTGCCTGTCGGTTCGTCTGCAAAAACTATTTGAGGCTGCGTTATAAGAGCTCTTGCTATGCTTACGCGCTGCTGCTGGCCGCCGCTTAATTCGTTCGGCTTGTGCCGTGATCGATCGGCAAGCCCCATCATATCAAGCATTTGCATAGCTCTTTTTATACGCTCCTTTTTTCCTATTCCGTCAAAAAGAAGCGGCAAGCTTACGTTCTCAAGCGCCGTTAAGGCGGGGAGAAGGTTATACGACTGGAAAATAAAGCCCATGTACCGTCTGCGGAATATGACCATCTTTTTTTCTTTAAGCTTGCTCAATACTATATTTCGGAATACGACATCGCCCTTGGTAGGGCGTTCAAGCCCGGCGGAAATGTTCATTAAAGTAGTCTTGCCGCATCCTGACGTACCTAAAATAGCTGCAAACTCGCCTGGCTCAAAATTCAATGTGACATTGTCAACAGCCGTCACCACGCTGTCGCCCATGCGATATTTTTTAATGATGTTTTTAAGCTCAAGTATCGGCATATTTTTACCTCAGGCTTTTTCATTGAAAAAGTCGTTCTGGCGTTTCGCCCTGATTTTTTTGATAATAAAAATTGCTACAATAAGCATCAAAAGCATTCCGCCGCCGATTATCGCAATCGTAATCCATGGCAAACCGACTAGTGGACCTCCCGTTTCAGGCATTGGCTCAAGCGGCATATCGACAGGCATATCCATCATGGGTTCAACTGTCAGCGTAAATGGGTGTTCGATCTTTACTTCCTGATTGAGCGCGTCAAGGTACGTGAGTACAAGATTGCCTGAAATCGTGCCTTCCTCTGCGGGTATTATCATCCCTTGGAAAAAATCGCTCATCCCTATTTCAAGTCGCGGTACGAAGTAGGTAGCATTTTCCTTTGGGAAATCGCCGACTATTTCTACTAATACGTTATTTAGCGCTATTCTTCCGGTGTTTGCGAATTCCATACTTAAAGGCACAGCCTGACCTGCCGACGCGCTTTTTGGAATGTCTACGGAGAGCACCTGTACCCGGGTTTCCTGTAATACCGGAATATTGACGGATTCGTTTACGCTGAAAGAAGCGCCTTCTTCATCCTCGAACTCAATTGATATGGGAAGTGTGTATGTCATAGCCGCCGCGCTTGGGTCGACAAAAAGCGTAACCTCTTTTACAAGCTGGGCTTTGGCGGCAATCTCATCCACAAAAAAGCTGCTGCTGCTTCCGTCAAGCGGGGAGAATACCGTACCGCCTCCGCCGCCCCCTGTACCTCCGGTGCCCGTACCGGTTACCTGTATGCTGTCTAACGATATTTTTATATTGCCAACGCTTCTGTCGGCGTTGTTTCGTATGTAAAGCGCAAGCGTAAACGTGCTTCCGGCAAAAATTCTTTCGGCCGATAGCGTATGTCTTTCAAGCATGACTCTCGGCGTTCCCTTTTTTTCTTCATCCGCTTCCGGATCGATACCTATCGATTCAGCAGAGAGAGTTATGGTTTCGGTTTCTTTATGCTCATAGCCTCCCGCGGAAGTATATGTGATTTCAATCGGTACCGTATAAACTTCGCTTTTAGCTCCCGCCTTCATGATAAGCGAAACTGCTTTTTGTTGTCCAGGCGCCAAATCGGCTAACTGAATAAGATTGCTCGCGGCAAGAGGAAACACATTTGCCCCGGTAAAACGTAAAGCTATGTCATTGGCTGTTGAAACGCCGCTATTAAATAGGTCAAAATTCAAAACAAATTCGCCTTCAGCTCTCCGGGAACGTATATTGAATCCTGTGATTTTAAGTTCAGGCTCAAGATTAAATGAGATAAAAATCTTTTCGTTTTCAGTGATCTTTTCGCCTTCAGGGTCTGTATATTCAATGGTGATGTCTAGCGGATGATTGGTAAGCGCTCCTTTTGGGGATAAAAGGTATTCTATGAGACTGCTTGCTCCGGAGCTTAAAGACGATATTCTCCTTATGCTGCTTGTACCTAATGGGAATATTCTATCGCCGCCGGCAAGTGAGATGCGTATATTTTCCGCATCCTGTTCTCCTGTGTTTTGAACTGATAGACTGAGCTTCAGCCTGTTTTCTCCGGAAGGCAGGATATTAAATGAGGAAATTTTGACATTAGGTGGATCGGGCTTTGGCAGTTCGGATACGTCAGGCAGCGGGAGATTCAAAACCTCCGCTTGGGAGTGCTCGCCATAATTTAAGTTTAAAGTGATTTCATTTGAATCATGGGTGTCACGCGCGCGGATTTGAAACGAAACAGTAGTGGGTTGCCCTCTGTCGACCAATGCTGTTTGAACTCGATTTGTGAGCGTGGTGACGCCGAAATTCGTGCCGCCGTTAAAAGCCGCTACCATATCGCGGGCTGCCTCGTTACCGAAGTTTCTTAAGTCAATGTTAACAGTAAAAGGTTTTGTTATATCAGGAACCTCAGGGTTAAAGGACACGGCCGTGACTTCAAAGCGCGGGCGGGGCTCTCTGCCCGGAGGATCGGTTACGATGATCATTACTTCTCTTTCGATGGGTTCCATATTAGCATCCTTAAAATGTACTTCTATGCCCACCCTGTGAGATCCCGGCGCATAGGCTCTTCCCATAAGATTTACTTGTGTGGAGGAATCAGCGGATACTGTGCGGTGAGGAAACTGAGATTCGACAAAAATATCTGCTGAATAAAGTACAGCTATAACTTCGTTTACTGTAATGTATGTGTTTCCTGCTCTTATAGTAACAGAAATAACGAAATCTTCGCCTGTTTTCACAGTAGGTGCATTTACACTCACAGAAGGCGAAGCGGCTTGCGCTTTCAGATCAACCGACAACGGTAACAGTAAAACCAGACATAAAACGACAGTCAAAATTCTCTTTAAACAGGTGTACACTCAAAAACCCCCTTGTATTGTTTATTGGAACTGTCCTTTGGAAAGTCTATCAGAAAAAATTGGTAAAGTCCATTGCGTTTGTGTTGAATTTTTGTTAAATATATTAGACGACCTGTCGGGAGCGAAATCCTTGGTAGATGCCGATCAGTACCGCTATTGAGATCGATAGGATAAAAGCGCCAAGCACATAAATATATAACACGGGAAAGCCAAACACATTGAATGCGCGAAAGTTTAGAAACAGATCCTCCACCTTAATTGACTGGGTATACGAGAACTCGACCAAAGCTCGTACCCAGGCACCCTCGAGCCGTAGTACGCTGTTAAGAAATATCGGAATCCCATAGACTGAGCCGCCTATAAAGAAGGGTATCAATGGACTTCGGCTAAATACCGATATGAGCAGCACAAACAGTCCGAAGGCAGTCGAGCCTAAGATGTGTACGATAAGCTGTACAAGAAAATAATCCCCCAAGGTCAGGTTAAAAGGGGAAGCAAAGTATTTGATAAGTTCCTGCAGTCTGGAAGAAGAACCGCCCAGACCCAAAATAAAACCGTTGGTTATTACGTTGACTGCGGCGAAAAAAACAACAAAACTCAAAATCGTGATCGTTGAAGCGATTAATTTGGCTGTGACAAGCTTTCTTTTGCCATGCTTGCTTGAAAGAATCAGGCTGTCCATATTTGTAGAGTATTCTTCTGAAAAGACGGGTGAAAGGGAAAGCAAAATAAGCCCGCCCATGAAAATTAGACCCAAGGTATTGAAAAAATCAATAATCTCCTGCCAGCCCCGGCGATAATAAAATGCCGCAGGCGCAAGGGCGGTAAGCATCCGGTAATGCAGTGCGGCTTCCCGGTATTGATATTCTCCGCTACTCTCCGCTATCATAGTCGCTAAGCGTTCGGCTACGTGCCTTTGCAGTGTTTTCTGGTGCTCTAAGCGAGACCATGTTAAGACGATATCATTGTAGACAGCCAATTTAAACCTGTCTTCAGCGCTTAAGGCATGCCTGTAATCGGTGGCTTCATCAGAGGGTATTCCGTCTGTTTTCGCATAGGCTTCCACACTTTTGGCTCTAAGCATAGCAAGCCCTTTTTCTGCCTTTTCCGCTTTGCCAAGTGTCAGAGGGCCTTCCGTTTCCTTTAAAAAATTTCTGATCTCGCTGTTATTATGAAGCTCATAGCCGGTACGGGAAGCTAAATCCCAAGCATACAAGATGTATATAAGCAAAAACCCAATCAAAGCAACATAGATCATTTTGCGTGAGTATATTTTATAAAGTTCGTATTTTATAAGTTCCAAACGATGTTCCTCCTTACTGAAATATTTCAGGTTCAAACTCATCAGACAGTTACTTTTCAGGACCCGTTTCGCTTTGCTTATCTATTTCATCAAAATGATAAAGGTAAAGATCTTCTAAACCAAGCGTTGCGGGGCTTACAGCAAACGAGGGGCGCATCTCGGCGAACAGCCTTACATCCAGGCAGCTGTTAGTACGGAGGATATGGCCTACACGATATGTTTCTTTTAAGCGTTGAAGATCTTCTTCCCGGATCTGTGTCTGCCAAATTTTACCTTCAAGCGTTTTGAGAAGCGCCGACGGTTGTCCCTTTTGAAGTAAAAAGCCGTTTTTCATAAACATTATTTCACCTGCGATGTATTCCGCGTCAGAAACGATATGGGTGGACAATATGACTATCTTGCCGCCTGCAATCTCGGCAATAAGATTCCTAAAACGGATTCGCTCTTTGGGATCAAGACCTGCGGTGGGCTCATCCAAAATCAATATTTTCGGATCGTTTAACAGCGCTTGGGCGATGCCGAGCCTCTGCTTCATCCCGCCGGAGAATTGACCGATTTTTTTCCTGCCGGCTTCTTTAAGATTTACTGTTTCCATGAGTTCGTTAGTTTTTTTAAGCGCATACTTTTTATCTAGTCCTTTCAAAGCGCTTATATACATCAAAAACTGCTCTGCGGTGAAGTTTTTATAAAGTCCTAAATGCTGGGGCAAGTAGCCGAGAATATCTCTGTATTGTTCGTCAAGGTTCGCGATGTCCTTACCGTTAAACAAAATCCGCCCCAGAGTGGGTTTTAAAATATTCACAAGCATTCTTATAAGCGTTGTTTTGCCCGAACCGTTAGGACCGATCAGTGCGTAAACACCCGGCGTAAAAGTGGTATCAAAATCTTCTACCGCCCAGTTCTGACCATATCTTTTTCCCAGCCGGTTAGCCGTCAGTTCCATGGTTAAGCCACCTTTCACGGCCGCTATATTGCTTGGCCGCCAGTCTTTGCACGCCAAAGAAAAACAGAATCAGAGCCGCAAAGATCATTGCCGCATAAGTCAGAAAGCTTACTGAAGCCAACAGTTCAGTCAGTCCTGGGATGCCCTGGATAATCAGGACCGCACTTACCCATAGGCTCAAGATGGAAGCGGCCCCATAAATGCCCTTAAGATAGACTGCGGCCCAAAGGGACAAAGATGAAACAAAGCTTAAAGGGGTTAGCCAAATCAATACAAGCTTTGAGAGAAGGGTGTTTGGGTAAGCGAGAGTTAACGCAGAAGCTAATATGCCGTTTAAAAGTATACTGTAGACACCTGTTATTAAAAGCCTTGATAGGATGATCTCACGGAAAGAGTGCTTGCAAGTCGATTCAAGTTCAGTCATGCCTTGGTCTCTGCCGCGCAATACCTCCATTAAACCAGCCACAAAGGGTATAGGCGACAGAAGCGCCGCCGTGGTAAAAAGATTGACATTAACCATTACAATCAAAATAAAGCCAAGTATAAAAAGCACAGCGCAAAAAAACCAGTATTGCCAGCTTATAAGGACGCTCTCCCTTAAGGCGGCAAAGAAAAGCGCCGATGATTTTTCTTTCAGACGACTCAGCGAATTTTTCCTCTGAGGGATATACTGCTGAAGAATATTCATAGTCGATTGCACAACATACTCGGGCGGAAACTTTACGCTGTACTCATTAAGCGTGTTCAGAAATTCTGAGTATTCTTCTTCCGGCAGCTCGCTGTCTGTTTTAAACTCTGTCTTCCCTGGATTCATATATATCACCTCCGTCATTAAAAAGCCTCTTTTTAAGCTTAGCTATGCCTTCACGCAAGCGCGATTTGACTGTTGACTGTAAAGATTGCGTCAGTTCCGCGATTTCTTTGATTTTCAAGCCATAGTAAAATTTGAGAATAATAACCTCTCTTTGAAGAGAAGGGAGACTGTCAAGCGCCGCTTTTACCCTTTCTCGCTCCGTTTTACGGCAAAATATTTCGTAAACATTATCCCGTTCGTCGGGAAGATCTATGGAAAGCGTCTGCAGCTGACTTGTTTGTTTTGCATTGCTGCGGCAGTGATCCCGGCAGCAGTTGACCGCTATCTTAAAAAGCCAATTCATAAATTTTCCATCTTCGCGGTAAGATCTAAGACCTTTGATCATCCTGATAAAGACCTCTTGGGTCACGTCGCAGGAGAGGTGATAATTCCCCGTCTGACGGTAAACATAAGCATAAACCGATTTATAATGCCGGGCAACCAGCACTTCCATTGCCGCATGGCTGCCGGCGGTTATCTCCTTTATCAGTTCGCTGTCCGAAATCATAGATTCACCACCTGTCAATATAATAACGAATTACAAGTAAAAAAGGATCAATATTTTTAAAAAAATTACAGCTTACAAAGATAATGAACTGTAAAAAGTACCGTGCATAAACAAGATCTAGAAATTCTCTAAAAAAACAAAACACGGTTGACATTCATGGCAGATTTTGCTATAATCAACACGAAGATCATAAGTTATGCTTTGAAACTTTGAGGGTACGATGGAAATCAAGAAAGCAGTTAAAAAATATAGATTGAGCGAGCAGCCTAACGACTATAAGTATTGGCAGACAAAATCGTATACCGAGCGGTTGTTGGCGTTGGAGCTGATACGAGAAGAATACAATTCATGGAGATACGATGCTGAGCAAAGATTTCAAAGAGTTTATCGAGTTGTTAAACGAACAAAGAGTTAAATATCTTCTCAATCACGCAAAACGGCGATATCCCGTATCGCCGTTTTGCGTTCACCAACAACATACGAACGCGGTTTTCCTGTTTGGTTATTATTTCGTTCATATTGCGTTGCAATGTTTTGCTTTGTCACATATAGGGTTATTCCATTCTCCACATACTTTTTGAGTTCTTCCGATTTATAGTACCCTTTATCTGCTACTTTTGAGCTTTATGCCTTACGTCTTATGGCCACATAACCTCCGGCTAATACCGCCACCACCAATATTACTGCACCAATGTAGAATATCATGTTGCCGCCCTGTTCGTAAGCCGTTGCTTCTTCAGCGAGTTCTAGGTCTTCAGCTACAGGCTGAGCTTCGTCGACAGGCTGCTCTACCGCTGTCATAATCCTCGCTACCGGTTCATCGGGAGCTTGAGCATTATCTTCTTCTGTAAGCGCGGCCAATTCCGATTCGCTTAAAATTGCTTTAGTGTCAACCCTTATATAGATTGGCTGTTTTTGTTCTGTTGAAAGCCCTTGGTCAATCACAGCATTAATCATATACACATCGACTTTCAAGTTGAAGAATTCGCGTAACCATGTGTCTTCTATAGTTATCGAGCCTGCGTCAATATTTTGGGAGCTTGCGATATGCTCCTTTGCTAGAGCCCTTAGTTCATCGCTAATTTCCTGATCAAGCACCCTAAGCATGGCCGATGCAGGAGCAGCGACTAAAACAAACATCGCGAATAGTACTGCAAATAGTGTCAGTTTCTTAAACATTTTTGTTCCTCCTTAAAATCATTCTGACTATATAGACGGAAGAAAAGCTATTTTGTTGCAAACGAATAATACTTACTTAAAAATAAAGGGTTTTATATTGATAAAGCAGAATAAATCTATATTCTGGCATTGGAGGCCAAGCATGGAAATAAGGCAAACGGCTAGTGGTGTATTTTTAAAAGATATCGAGCATTTTGATCCGATTCAGATATTTGAGTGTGGACAGGCTTTCAGATGGGTAAAGGCTAAAGATGGCTTTTTGGGAGTTGTGCGGGGAAGGGTATTAAAGCTTAAGGAGATTGACGGAGGTTTTGAACTTCAAAACACTTGCATGGAAGAATTTCAATCTGTTTGGGCGCAGTACTTTGATATTTACAGAGATTACGGCGCTATCAAAACCGAGCTTGCAAAAGATGATGCGATAAAAGCTGCTATTGATTTCGGCTCGGGTATACGGATATTAAATCAGGATTTTTGGGAGATGCTTATATCCTTCATCATATCGGCAAACAATAATATTCCAAGGATAAAGGGCATAATCGAAAGGCTATCTTTTAGATATGGAGAAAAAATAACTTCAAGCGAGGGTGAATTTTACGCTTTTCCCGATTCTCTTGCCTTAAGTTGTGCCGCTGAAGAAGATTTATTGCGATGCGGCTGCGGATATCGAGCACGCTACATCAAAGAAACGGCGCGGATGGTTGAGTCCGGCGAAGTGTCCTTTGAGCGGATAAAGGATATGAGCTATAGGGAAGCTCTAAATCTGCTTCTTAAGTGTCCGGGCGTAGGACACAAAGTTGCGGATTGCGTATTGCTTTTTTCGGCAGGCAAGTACGAAGCTTTTCCGCTGGATGTTTGGATAAAACGTGCGATGGAAAAGCTTTATGGGTTAAATGGTAAGAATGACGTTTATATAAGGGGTTTCGCTAAAGAACGTTTCGGCTCACTCGCTGGTTTTGCTCAACAATATCTCTTTTATAGCGAAATTTCAAGATAATGGCCTTGGAGATCTGTCCCCTCAAAAGAACCGTCCCATCGATGGAACCGTCCCCATGATTGGGTTTTGACATTTTTGAGTGTTCGTTGTAATATATTTTTGATATGTATTTTGGTTTTAAATAGGAAGGACTGACTTGTCATGATGGATTTTAACGAACTTTTGTCAGGTTTGTCTTGGCTGGTTGCTCTGGTTGTCATTTTGGGCATCGCTTTATTGATATTTGAGCTTGTGACTCCTACTTTTGGAATTATTGGCGCAACGGGGGTTGTATTGATAATTATTGGGGTTGGAGCAATGTCTCAGATGGTATCGTTTCCCGTGCTTGTAGCGATAATTGCGCTTATCCTTACTGTCATTGTAGGAGTTTTGATCCTTACGTATCGTTCCGCTACCAAAGGTGGGATCTCAAAAACTTTGGTGTTAAAGACGACCGAAGGCAAGGATCAAGGTTATGTAGGGGTAGATGAGTTTAAAGAAATGGTTGGGAGGGAAGGTGTCGCCCTCACCCAGTTAAGACCTACCGGCATAGGTGAATTTGACGGCCTGAACATCGATGTAGTGACCGAAGGTGATTTTATCCCTAAGGGTAGCAAGATTCGAATTATTGAGGTTAAAGGTTACCGCACGATTGTTTCTAAGAATAATCGCTAAAACACGAATCTAATAAAGCGCTTTTGGCGCTTTATTTTTTTTGGTTAATTTAAAAAAACAATTAATTGCAAATAATTAAAACATTAAAAAAACATGTCCACTTTTCGTTATCGCCGAATTTATAAACTGAGAGGAGGTGATAACGATGGCGATTGAAATAAGACCTATGGATTGCAGGCTTCAGATTCAGCTAGACACCGGCGCAGCAGAGGATGGCAGAAGGATTGTGAGAACAAGGACATTTAACAGGATCAGAAGCACAGCCACAGATCAGGACTTGTTTGACACAGCTGCCGCTTTGGTGGGGTTGCAGTCTTCAGTTCCGGTATCTGTGCGCAGGGTTGGGACGGAAGAATTAGTGAACGTGTAAGATGATAGTGTTAGGAGGAGGTGAAAAAGATGGTGCAGGTATTGCAGATGACATTTAGAACAGGGGCAGGCAGTGAATTTAGAATCGCGCTAGATAATCCGAAAAACGATTTGACTCCTGCTCAGATACTGGCAGCGATGAATACTATTGTGACTAAAAATGTGTTCAACGTGGAATACGGTCTTATCGAGGCGCTTTCCGCCAATATAATTAGCACGCAGACACAGCCGATAGTTTTAGCATAGATGAAAGGGGAAGGCATTAAAGTCTTCCCCTTTTCAATTTAGTTTGCAAGTATCAAAAACTAGCCATTATTAAGCGCAAATTGAAAGGAGGAATCGGCATGGAGCAGATGTTTAGCTTAATTTCAAACTTAGGGTTTCCGATAGTGGTTTCAGTTTATCTTTTAGTAAGGATAGAAAATAGATTGGAAACGCTCTCCCAAGCCATAAACGGGCTTGCGCAGGCCGTTTCCGCTATCAAACAATAAACAAAGAATAATTTGACACGAATATAAAGCTTATTGGAAGTACGTAAAATCAAACTTTTTTGCTATTGACAAAACGCAAGAAACATGCTACTTTACGTTATTATATGTAAATGCCGTGAATGGGAAAAGTAAGCTTAATGCGAGCACAAAGCGAGTCGGGGAGGGTGAAAGCCCGGTAGTAAGCGTTTTGACGAAGTTCTCCCGGGAGCTTCGGGCTGAAAATGTTTTGACATCGGTAGGTTTCGACGGTTGCTTTTACCGTTATTTGAAAGCGGGCATAATGTTAGTTTTTGACACTGACACGTGCTTTGAGTGGGTGTGCGTAAAGCAGCCAATTGAGGTGGTACCGCGAGAATGCTCTCGTCCTTATAATCAGGATGGGAGCTTTTATTTTTATTATGAAAAATAAAGCGTGATAAATTAAGCCGTAAGAAAGGAATGGATAAAAAAAATGATAATAGTAATGAAACCATATGCGTCAAAAGAGGAGATCAGAAAGGTTGAGGAAAGGCTTATCGATCTTGGACTTAAGCCTCATCCCATTTACGGCGAGTTTAAAACTGTTATAGGAGCCATAGGGGATGACAGGCTTTTGAAAAAAGAGCACAATCTTTTTGCGCTTTCAGGGGTTGAGGAGATAATCCCGGTTCTAAAACCTTACAAACTCGCAGGCAGAGAAATAAAGTCAGAAGATACAGTGATTGATATGGGTAGTGTTAAGATAGGTAAAGACAATCCGATTGCTGTTATGGCCGGCCCGTGCGCCGTTGAAAATGCGGCACAACTTCTTGAAGTGGCATTAAGAGTTAAAGAGGCGGGAGCTTCCATACTGCGTGGAGGCGCTTACAAGCCGCGTACTTCACCGTATGCGTTTCAGGGGCTTGCGGAAGATGGACTTAAAATGCTCGCCGATGTAAAGAATGAAACAAATCTTTTGGTGGTGACCGAGGTTTTAGACACGCGCGATGTTGAGATTGTTGCCCGTTATACTGACATTTTGCAGATAGGCGCTCGTAATATGCAAAATTTCAGACTGCTAACTGAATGCGGAATAACAAACAAGCCGGTGCTTTTAAAACGTGGACTCTGCTCGACTATTGAAGAGTGGCTTATGGCAGCGGAATATGTATTAAGCTCGGGCAATCCGAATGTCATACTCTGCGAACGTGGAATACGCACTTTTGAAACTGCGACCAGAAACACCGTGGATATCAGTGCGATACCAGTCATTAAAGAACTTTCGCATTTACCAATTGTTGTTGATCCAAGTCATGGGACCGGGAATTGGCGTTTTGTCGGAGCGGTCGCAAAGGGTGCAGTTGCTGCAGGAGCAGATGCCCTTATGATAGAGGTGCATCTTGATCCGGCAAACGCGATAAGCGATGGAGCGCAATCACTAAAGCCGGAAAAATTCAAGACGCTCATGCGTGAACTTGAGCCTGTAGCAAGGG